>Ga0233356_1000045_pt1 | contig 44657 bp, 15 predicted proteins | sample GEONSFMMS_FD_180700 | JGI IMG/M metagenome (GOLD analysis project Ga0233356, IMG submission 180700) | Soil microbial communities from Shasta-Trinity National Forest, California, United States - GEON-SFM-MS | ecosystem: Environmental > Terrestrial > Soil > Temperate forest > Bulk soil | place...
GCGGCAGAAGTCCGGTAAACACCGACAGATGCGAAGGCAGCGTCAGCGGCGAATGCGCCCACGCATTCCGAAACACAATCCCCTCGCGCCCCAGCGCGTCGATGTGGGGCGTGCCGCGCGCCGACACGTGATCCGCCCGCAAGGTGTCGATGGAGATGACGATGACGGGGGGGTGCCGCTCGCGCCGCGCGCAGGCGAGGCCTGCAAGAAGGAGAAGGACGAAGATCACAAGGCGGCGCTTTCGAAGCACGGGCGGATGGTAACGCGCGATGGTTACAGTGCTGAACGATAAGCGCCGCCGCTGCCTGAAGAAGGCGCCCAAGTCGACTCCCCTTTGGGTGTATCCTCCGCCCTTCTCCAATACAACCAGCTGGAAAACCCTCTGAATGTTCGTCTCAACGATCGGAGTGTTTGTGTCGCGCCAACGGGTCCGTCGTCGAGCGGTGATTGCCGTTTTCCTGCTGCCTTTTGCAGCGTGCCGGCAGGCGGATCCGATTGCGACTCTAGCCCGCAAGGAATTCAAGCAGCGACCGATCGAAGCACGCCTTTGCGGGGGGTTTCGATGGGCGCCATTCGCTGCTCACCCTTTGCAACCGTCGATCGATCGCGATAGGCCGACACGCGGGCGCTCCCGCCAGGCGGAAGCACCTTCGTCAGAGGAACGTCACGCATTCGCTCTCGCCAACATTCTGAAGGACCACTCAGACGACGCCGTGTCCGTTCTGAGCAAACTCGCCGCGTCGCAGAACGACGCAACTGTGTGGAGCGACCTCGCCGCGGCACGCTACGCGACGTCGATCGCCGCGGAAAGTCCCGAGCAGCTGGCGCAAGCGCTGGCGGATGTCGACACGGCGCTTCGCCTGAATGCGAATCTCCCAGAAGCTCGATTCAATCGCGCGCTCGTCCTCGAGCGCCTCGGCATCCGCAAGCCGGCGATCTCCGCGTGGAAACACTTCCTGGCCGCCGATGGCATAGGTCCGTGGGCGGTAGAAGCGCGGTCGAGACTCTCCGCCCTCGAGCGCGAACAGCCCGAGTTTAAGGAGGTCTTCGACCGCGAGTATTCGCAACTCTCCGCCGACCCGACCGCGGCGCGCGCGCTGGCGCGGAGGTTTCCGCAGGACGCACGTGTTACGGCCGAGACGGAAATTCTGGCGCGATGGTCCGAGGCGATGAAAAACGGCGACTCCTCCTCCGCCTCGCGGCACCTCGGCGTTGCGAGCGCAATCGGTGCGGAATTGGCCGACGCGGGCGGCGAACGGATCGTGCGGGACGCCGTCTCGGCGATTGCCCATGCAAAAGGCGACACCCTCGATGCGCTCATCGCGGGTCACGCCGACTTTCGGACAGCTCAGAAGACGTTCCGGAGCGGAAGGCTGGCGGAGGCAGAGCCGATTTTCCGGCGCGCCGATCGCGAGTTGACGGCCGGCGGCAGTCCAGTGGCGCTCATGGCGCGCTTCTTCGCGGGCTACATGCTCTACGAGCAGGCCAAGGTGAAAGCGTCGACGCGTGAGCTCGAAGAAGTCCTCGCAGCCGTCCCGGACGCGTATCCGACCTGCCGAGCGCGCATCGAATGGCAACTCGCGATCTGCCGCGGTGCCGAGGGACGCTGGGGGGACGTGATCCAGTTCGCTCAGGCGGCGCTCGACCATTTCGAGCGCGCACACGAAACGTACTACGCCGCGGTGATGCGCGAGCATCTCGCCGAAGCCCATAACCTCATCGGCGATCCGGCTTCGGCATGGATTTATCGCGCCGCGGCACTGCCCGAAATCGGACGGACGTCGACGCGCCTGCTGCAGGCGATGATGGGGTTTCTCAGCCAGGAGGCGATTCTCCGCCGCGATTTTGCGGAGGCGTCATCGTTCACCGACGTTGAACTGGAGGTCGCGAAAGAGGCGCGGTTCCAGCCGTTGGTCGCTGAAGCGCATCTGCGCCGCGCCCAAATCCGGCAACACTTCGGTGACTCGAATGCGACCGACGAAATCGCTCGAGCACGCGCGGCAATCGCGGCGATTCCGGACGCAGGGATGCGCTCCCGGATCGATGCGCGCCGTCTGGCTGTAGAGGCGACATTGGCACGGTCGCCGTCCGAATCCGTGTCGTTGCTTACGAGCGCCATCGCTTTTTTTTCCAGCGCCGACGGCCAGCGCATGTATCTTCCGACGCTCCTTTTCCATCGCGCCCGCGCCCAGCGCGTCCTCGCGCGGTATGACGAAGCGCGGCGGGATCTCGACGCCGCGCTGGCGGAATTGGATAGCGGCCGTGATTCGCTGTCATCCATCGAACAGCGCACCGGCATCTTCGAATCAGCGGATGCGATCATCGACGAGGCGATCGACCTTGCGCTGCAACAGAGGGACGTAAACGGCGCGTTCGCTTACGCGGAGCGAGCACGCGCACGAACACTTCTCGATGCGCTGCGTGCCCTCCGGCCTTCAATCCAGAAACCAGCGGAGATTCCGGCCAGCACCGCGATCGTCGAGTACGCGCTGACACCGTCGAAAGTAGTCGTCTTCGTCGCGGACAGTTCCGGAGTTCGCGTGGCCGTTCATGCCGCCGACCGTGAAGGGATTCGACGGCAAGTTGCGTCGTTCACCGAAGCGCTCTCCCGCAACGAAACCGGCTGGCGTGAACTCGGTCAGCCGCTATTCGACAGCCTCATCGAACCCATTCAGCCGTGGATCGCGGGCAAGAGAATTCTGGTTCTGGTCGCTGACTCATCGACGGCCTCTCTACCTTTCGCGGCGCTGCCGATGCCCGGCGGCAGGTTCTTCGTCGAGGAACACGCGCTGCTCTTCGCACCGAGTGCAGCTGTCTACGCGTATGGAGGGGCGCGTTCCGCGATGCCCTCCGGTCCTGCTCTCATCGTCGTCAACAGCGCCGCTCAGGAGATGCGGCCACTCAAGCGAGCGGACGAGGAAGCACGACGCGTGAGAGCAACATATGGCGATGTTCGTCTCCTCACCGAGGCTCGCGCGACGCGGGCGGCGTTCCTGCGGGAGGCGCCTAAGGCGGCGCTGATTCATTTTGCCGGACACGCTCTGTCGTCCGAATACCGCTCGGATGACACGTCGATCGTGTTAGCTGACGGCCGGCTATCGACGTCCGAGATCGCGGCGCTGCCCTTGAGCGGTTGCAGCACGGTGGTTCTTTCCGCCTGCAGCACAGCGCGCGGCAAATTGCGCGGGTTCGAAGGAAACCTCAGCGTTGCTCGTGCCTTCCTCGCCGCCGGCGTGCCCACGGTCGTTGCGACGTTGTGGCCGATCGACGATGAGGAAGCAGCCCGGTTCTTTCCGCAGGTTCACGAACATCTGGTGCGCGGACAAACCGCGCCAGAAGCGTTGCGCGCAGCGCAATTGGAATCGATTCGGAGTTCCCGTCCGGCCTCGTTGTGGGCAGCAGTTCAAGTCATTGGCCGCTAAGAATAGAAAGTAAGGAGAGAGAGAAATGCACGTCGTTATCAGATTCATTGGCCTGATTCTGTTTTATCAAGCAACCGTCGGAGGTCCCCAGCAGGCCATCATTCCGCAGTGGCAAAAGAATGACAAATTCTGCGACTTCAAAATCATGAAACACCGGCCCTGGATCCGCGTTTCGACGAAATATGGCGGCGTCGCGGACGATTCGAAATGGGCGAAATCCAAGAACTGCGATCCCGGACTCGATTGCGTCGTCTATCGGATCCCTGACGGATCGACTCTGACGATCGAACCCGGCTTCATTCCGGACACCACGGCGAACGAGGCGGTCCCATGCCTCGTTCCGGACTTCAGGACGGAACACCTCGTTGCCGATCCGCAACTGCATCAGGATGCGGCGTCGCACTCGGCCGCCGACTACGTACTTCCTCCTGGACATCTGACTGCCGCCCAGTTCCTCAACGACAACATCTATACGACGTTGACGTTGCCTCCGAAGCCTGGATCGAAGCTGGCAAACATCCGCGTCATCGCCAAGCCTCGCAATGGAGGAAAACCGAAAATCTTAGTCCTCAAGCCCGGCACGACCGTCGACATCGTGAGCGCTCCACCCGCTCACGTGGTGATGGACTACAACACCATTCTGAACGATCCCAGCGCGACAGACGCTTCCGCGAAGGGACACTTCTTCTTTCTTCACAAATTGCTCAACGCTCCCGACAGCCCGCAGAACTGCAAGGTGATTCCGGACGTGGCTCCGGTCAGTTGCGGGAGTCAGGTGCGGAATCACAAGCCTGGCGTAAACGTCACGGCGACGCTCGGCCTCGGCTGCGGAAACGCGGCGATCTCGCCAATGAGCCCGACACAATGAGTAGCGTTCGTCCGCTCTTGGTTGCCCTGCTGGTCTGTGCGTTCGCCCTCGGGGCGGACGCACAGCTTCCACACATCGGCAGGGCCACCGATCTAACGGCCGCATTTCCGCAGCTTCACAACCACCCGGAACTCGATTGGCCGTACTTCCGCGATCCCAACCTTCGACTCGAAGCTGCGCCTCTCGAATTCGAGAACGCCTATACGAATGCCCTCGATTTGCTGACCGCCCGCGAAGCGAGCCGCGCCGAAGCGGATGCGGCCCTCGCCGCAGCGGAGGCACGCGAGGCCGAACGCGAGAGCGATGTAAAGCGACTCGCGGCGTCGATCTCCGCGTCCAAAGGCCTGCTTGACCGCATGAAGCAGCCGAAGGTTCCGCCCGGCGATTCGACCCACCTTCAGGCACTCGACGTCGCGAACGCGTCGGTGCAGGAGATGGATGCCGCTCGCCTGAAAGCGGAAGCTCGTCTCGCCCTCGCCCGCAGCGAGCGCGAATCTGCGGAGAAGGCTGTCAAAGAGGCCGAAAAGCAATTCAACCAAGCGGCCAGCACAGAATTCACCGCCGGCTTCAACCGGAAAAACAACATCGATCCGGCGGTCCTGACCGCATGTCCTGTCTACGAGGGGCTGCTCGTCCAATCGCAAACGGTGCTCGTCCGTTTTCGCGATGATCACTCCATCGAGGAAATCCAGGATGTTCTCGATCGCTACGACCTTCACGTCGTGGGCGGCGTCGCCGAACTCTCGCTCTTTGTCCTCACTATGGGAACGAGCGCCCGCCCGCAGGAGAGCGAGATCGAACACGTGCTTCGTTTGAATCGGACCGTGCGATCGCTTTCCGCGGAACCAGCAGTCTTCACCGCCGTGCAGCAAATCACGCTCACCGCGGTCAAGGCAAAACCCACTGGACATACGTTTGCCTTCAATGGCCCGTGCTGGGATTGGTATGAGGCGAACAGCCCGGGGCAGCTGTCGGCATCGCGCATTGCCCTTGCAGATGCCTGGCAGTTTCTCGATCAGAACCGGCCAACGGCCAGGATTCCGATCGCCGTGACGGTGCTCGACCAGGAGTTCGATTCACACGACGACCTCGACACGTCGACGGAGTTTTGCGCCGCGTCGACCGGCACGCATGGCAACAAGGTACTCGGACTTATCGCAGGCACCTCAGGAAAGACGAAAGTGACCACCGGCGCGGTCGCCCAATTTGCAACGTGCGGTGTGAAGCAGGTAAGCGGCCTCGGCATCTGCGGGCGGGAAGCGGCGCTGACTTCAGTCATCGATGCGCTGAGTGATCTCTTCAACCCCACCCTCCTCAGCACCCACAAGCAGCAGATCATCAACGTCAGCTTGGGATACAACTGGGCCGGGATCGGCAAGAGCGGATCGAGCGAGACGCTGATTCAAGACGTGGTAAAAGTACAGGGCGGCATAGTGCGCGATCTGCTGGCGATGCATCGCGACGAGGCGATCATCGTCACGTCGGCCGGTAATGACAGCGGGGACGACGCAAAGTGGGGAAGCCCGATGAATTGGGCGGCTCTCGGAGGGCCGTCCTCGACTTCGGCTTCGGCGCCGAGCAAGAACGTGGCGGTGGTGGATGCGGTCAAGAGCGACGGTACAGCCTGGGTTTTCACCGACATCAATGGATCGCTCGCCGCGCCAGGCGTCGATCTTCTGATCTGTACTAGCCAGATGGCTCACGACTACGACGACGGAACGTCGCTTTCGGCGCCGGTCGTCAGTGGCGTCGCCGCGTTGATGCTGGCCCAGAATCCAAATCTGAAACCGGAGCGTGCTGTATCGCTTCTCATCTCATCGGCGAAATCGCGCATCGTGAATGCGCGCGCGGCGATCGAGACGGCGCAACACGAAGCTCTTCGCGAAGCTGCTGATCTCAATGGCGACGATGTCGTCGATTGGGCCGACTACGTCCTCCTCCGAAATGTTCTTCACGGTGTGCCCGCAGCTCTCGCTGCGAACAAGAGCGCTGATCTGAATGGTGACGGGCAGGTTTCGCTGTCCGCGACTCACGCCGTCGCAAGCCTTCAGCAACCGGTTACCGATCTCCAAGTCATGCAGGCTGTTTGGGAGGATACGAACATTGCGGCAGCAACGCTCGATGGGTTGCTGAATCAACAATAGCGGTTCAGCCGACGGGAGTCGGATTGGTGGTTAACTCTGCCCGCCGACGATGAACACACTTCTTGACTACCTGGAGCTGCACGCCAACCTGCGGGGGGATCGGGAGTTCCTCGTTCTTCAGGATGAGCGGTTGACGTTTGGGGAGTTCGCCATGCGCGTGCAGCGGCTGGCGGGGGTGCTGCGGGCGCGCGGCGTCGGGCAGGGCGATCGGGTCGTGCTCTATCTGGCATGGCGCACCCGATACCTGACCGCCTACATGGCTGCGATGGCAGTGGGGGCGATTCCGGTCCATCTCTACCCCGAGCGGCCAACGAGCTACGTTGAATTCGCTGCCACGCATACCGGGGCTGGACTGGTGATCACCGATCAGGAGCAGGTGGATTGGTCCTCGTTTCCACATCCGCTGCTGCACTATCCCGACCTGTCCGACGCGACGCTGCCGCGGGTCTGGCCAGGGCAGCACTCCGAGGCGGCTTACATGATGTTCACCAGCGGCACGACGGGGCAGCCCAAGGCCGTGATCACGACCCAGCAGAACGTGCTGTTCGTGACGCAAACGCTGATTCGCATGGCCGGCATGAATCGGGATGATCGCGAAGTGATCGTGATGCCGTTGGGATCGACGGGCGGGCTGGGCCACTTTCACGCCAATATCGTGCTGGGCAATCGCACGATTCTCTTGCCGTACTTTTTCGGCTCGATGAGCGCAGAGGACCTCCAACAGATGCTGGAGACGATCGCCGATGAAGGGATTACCGGCTTTCTTTCGACTCCCGGCATGTTGGGCCAGCTCGTCACGGAGCATCGCCAGTTGTTTCGCGAGAAGGCTCGGAGACTGCGCTACATCCTGACTAACGTTTGCCCCATGCGTCCCGACCTCGTGCGCGACCTGATGGGCCTGTTGCCCGACACGCGGTTTCATACGTACTACGGCCTGACCGAAGCCAGCCGCAGTGTCTACCAGTGCTACAACGATCACCCGGCGAAGATCACCGCCGCCGGCCGCCCGGCTCCGGGCGTAAGCATCAGGATCGATCAACCAAACGGCGCCGGCGAGGGCGAGGTTCTGATCAAAGGCGGCAACGTGATGGCCGGCTATTGGGACCGCGGCCGCGATGGATTCGACGACGACGGCTGGTTCCACTCCGGAGACCTCGGCAGCGTCGACGCAGAAGGGTTCCTCATCATCAGGGGCCGGTTGCGCGACAACATCAATGTGGATGGATTGAAGTTCCTGCCGCGCGAAATCGAGGACGTGCTGCTCGAACATCCTGCAGTTGTCGATTGTGCCGTGGTCGGACTGCCCGATCCGATCCGCTATCAACGGCCGGGCGCAATGGTCGTGCTGTCGGGGAAAGCCGACCGGCCCACGATTGCCGCCGAGCTACAGGCGTTTTGCCGCGCGCGATTGGACTTCTACAAGGTTCCCACCTGCTTCTACTTCACCGAGGCCATTCCGCGCACAGAGCTCGGCAAAATTAATCGCGAGGCATTGATCGAACTGATGATGCATTCGGAGCATCGCTGAGTCCCAATATCGCGACCAGTCGATCCAGCTCGCCTCGAAGGCCGAACCTTCGCGTATTTTCGATCGCCTTTTCCGAGAGGTCCTGGTAGACGGATCGGTCTTTCAGCAATCCCTGCAACGCCGACAGCCAACGAACGGGATTGCTGTACTCATCGATCAGGATTCCTCCCTGCCCAACGGCCTCCGGCAGCCCGCCCGTCCGGCTCGCAACCACCGGGATGCCGCTTGCCTGGGCTTCGACGACGACTCTGCCAAACGCCTCCCGCCATTGCGAGGGAACGATCAGCACCCGAGTCCTGCCGTACACCGTCCGCATATCGATCTGCTTACTCATGTACGTTGCATTTGGCAGACGCCCGATCCGCTCGACGATCGCCGGGTGGGTGCTCCACCCTTCGACGAACAAAAACTGCTGTTGGGGAAGACTTTCAGCCAGCGCTAACGCGATTTCCAGGCCTTTGACCGGAACCGGATTGATCATCGTCACCACTTCCTCGCGCCGGCGCGTGCGGTAACGATCGAAGTCTAGAAGTGGGTAGAGGACGTGTGACTTTTTTCCGAACCGTCTGCTCAACTCGCGGCGAGTGAAGTCCGACACAGCAAAAATGACATCCGGCTCCGATTCCAAAGCGCGGAAGTTCTCATTGTTGTCTACGTCGAGTACATACAAAGCCGTTCTGCAGCCGGACCGTTTCGCCAGTGCGAGAATCTCCCGCGCCTGATTCAGTTGCGCAAACACGACGTGCGGCTTGAATTCCACAATCGTCTTTTCGACCAGACCTGCGAAATTCTCGTCAGTGACCAGCGTGACCCGATACGGCAAGCAATAGCTGAGAGACTCACCATCATGGTCATAGCGGACGGCAAGGTCATCAAGCCGTCCGAGTTTCGTGACGACGTGCTCTCCAAACGTACCGACAAATCGGCAGTCGACGCCGATTCGGTGGAGCTCGGTCAGCATGGTGTGAGCGATTGTTCCATCGCCTCCGATGAAGAAGGGGTATGCGGGGCGGCCAACGCCATATAAGAATCGCACTCTACGAGATCGCCTTTACAAACCCAGTCTCATCGAGCCTTCTCAAGCCCCAGTGGAAGAATGCGCTTCGAGAACCGTCGTTGACGAAATGCTGCGAGATCGTGTCGTCGCTGATGAGCATTGAAGAGATTTGATATCTGGTGAGATCGAGGACGCGCCCGCCGCCGCTTCTCGAGAACAGACAGGCCAACATGGTTTGCTCCAGCCACCCCTTCCAAAACTCGAAACGACGCGCAGGAGAAGCGTCCACACGAGCCTCGAGCAATGTTTCCACCAGCGTGAAATCGAACGCCTCTCCCCGCAGACCAAACAATCCCGTGTTCAAACGCGGCACAAGGTCAAAGTCCTGGCCCGCTCTCCGAACCAGCATGGCGTCGAATTCGTACGCCTCCTGATAGTCGGACGACATGAATGGCGCCGAAGCTCTCGACCATTCGAGAATTTCCAAAGGCTTCCGAAAGAACAGAATATCCGAATCAATGCCCACGATAAACGGCTCTGTCGCAAAACAGGGGAAGTCGAACAGCTTCTTCGCCAGCTGGAAATCGCACCGGAACCGCCATAACTCACATAAGGGCGAAGATTTCAATGATTCCCGAAGGCGAGAGTCCGCATCGGCCCGATCCGCGCGAATCACGGTGCATCCCGGGAAATGGCCGTCAAACAAACGAAATGACTCCTCGGACAGCGACCCATCGTCATGCACGACCAGCGGCGGACGTTCGCCGAGGTGGTAATAGAACGATTTCAGCGCCCAGAAGGCCATCGTCCTGTCTCGCTCGCATGTGAGGATATGCACCTCGTAGCCGCGTGTATCGCCGCAGGGGATTGGCCTGGAGTCGTAAATCGCGAGCGGAAACTGTTCCGCGTAATAGCGGTTATCCCTCATCGTTCAACCTGAATCAACTCGTTGTATCGGGACGATGACGAAGATACCGTGTCGGAATCGGCGTGATCGTTGGGGGATAAGACGAGCGGCGGGATCACGATCAGTGCCTTCACCAGGCCCTCGCGCGTTTTTCGGCTGATGGTCCCGTCAATGCTGGTCGCCGTCATCGGAAAGCAGGCCGCAAGAAGGTGTCGTGCTCCGTGCGCGCTCACCGCGTAGCCACAAATACCGTGAATGTCGATGACTCGGGCGAGCAGCATTTCACCCTCATGCGGTTTCTCCGGCCAGGACACCGCAAACGCCACTCCCATCCCGATCGGACCACCATTGTCCTGGCAGATCAGCTGGACCTCGAGCCGCGGGCAATCCAGATGAATCGTCAGAGGGGCGTCTGTATTGAATCCCAGGTGCACGATGTCCCAGGGCGCTCGATTCTTTGCGAGATCCAGAACGCGGCGCAGTTGTGCTGCGAATTGCGGACACACCTGTGCGTCATCTTCGAGAATTACCAATACATCATCGTCTCCCGCCCGAGCCGCCTGCTCCCAGAGTGACCGGTGAGATAACGCAGCTCCCAGATGTCCCCAGGTATGGGGCTGGTAACCTTCGGGCAGTCCGTCGCGGGCGATGATCCCGCGCGCGACGAGTTCCTCCGCCGTAGAATCCGCGAGCTCGCGCCCGTCGATGCCGTCGACGCGGGTCCAGGGAAATGCCGAGGCGTCCAACTCGGCACGATTGTTCGCGAGAAACGCGTCGCGGCGCTCAGGGCGGCTTTTCAGATTGATATAGGCAATGCGAACATTCACCATCGCATCAATTCCCGAGCGGCCATCAATGGACTCAATTTGTAAGACATGAACACCTCCTGCATCCGGCGATGAAGGCAAATGTGTTCGCAGTCCCAGCCTTCATAATTCAGTGAATAGAGCACAGCGGGTTTGTACACGGCGATGCCGCCGAACGCGGATCGCACCTGCACAGGCCGGTCGAACGCCGGACGGGCCATGGCGGCGGCCGCGAACACATCTTGCTGCGGTGCGTCGATCTCCATGGCCGCGATGTCGTACAAACGCACGGGTAAACTCCCGCGCGTCGGAACTACCCGCATACTGGGTCCATAGACCCCCAAGTCACGCTGGCTCAACCCGCTGCCGCACAATGCCTGCCAGCCAGGATGCAGCAGGTCGATCTCTCGAATGGCCGCGGCGAGGAAGACCTGGTCGAATCCGGCGAAGTCGATATCCAGCACGAGCGCGTAATCGACATGCGGCGCGTATTGTCGCGCCAGACCGAGGCACTGATTGCGGCAGGCGGCCATGCGCTCGTAGCGCCAGCGCGAATCGCGTCCTTCAGCCATGGCCGGCCGGTAGCCCTGCTCGGACAGCAACCGCACGTCATTGCGCCGTGCCGACAAATCGCGTATCCATTCCGCCGTACCGTCTGTCGAGTCGTTTTCATAGACGCAGTACAACACCTCGCCGAACGTGCGCTGCATCCGGCTGTCGATAATTGCGAAATTGCGATCCAGCCGATCCCTATTGTCGTGCAGTAAGAACAACACGGCGGCCTTGCTTTCGGGGAAGCCCGACGCGCTATCCAATTCGCTCAAAGACTCTGTCACGAGTTGGCCCTCTTGAACAATGCCACGGTCTCGAACACATACTCGAGACACCAATCGAGTACCTCCCGCTCCTTTTCACCGAGGATGACGAGGTTCCTGTTCTGCGGGTAAGCCCACCGGCTCATATGGGCGATGCTGAAGCCGGCTTGCTTGGCCTCTTCGAGCGGGGCTTTGCGGACCGCGTCCCAGAGGACCACCGCCGGCTTTGCGAGCGCGGTCGCAATATGAGACGGGCCCGTGTCGAATCCGATGTAGAGATCGCTCGCCCATAGGAGCGCGATGATTTTCCGTATCGTTGTCGTGGGCGTGAAAACCGGCAGCGGTTTCTGTTCGAAGCTGTCGTTCCCCACCTGAAAGAGTCCCGCCACACCGTCGAGCGCCTCGACGAGCTCGATCCATCGGTCCAGGTGCCAGGGCGATCCGGGGAGGCTCGATGAGCGTCCGTACGGGCATAGACAGATGACGGGACGCCTCAGGGCGGAGAGCTGTGCGAGGCCCCACTGCATCTCCTCGCGCGACAGGAACAGAGAGCCTCGCAGCGCGCGCGGACGGAGGCCGTAGGGTGCGCAGAGGTTCTCGATCTCGTGGCGCGCCTGGCAGAAATTATCCATCTCGGCGCTGAGGTGCCCGGAGATGGCCGGGTCAATGAGATCGGCATTCACGATCGTTTCGACGAACGGGTTACCGTCCCAGAGTGGATAGTCCCCCTCGCCCTCGGAGCGCCGCTCGTCTTCAGAACAGTCGAGCGGAACGGTCAGCAGCCGTACTGGCCGGCCTTCCCGCTGTGCGAACTCTTCGACGAGACGCGTGTAACAAACGAGACTGCCGATGCCGATCGCGCCAGGGACCGCGAGATCGCACCCGTGTTCCATGGCGTAGCGCCTGGAGAATACGAATGGATCTGAATCGAGGAATCGCGGCGGCTCCTTCCCTTCCTCCATATGCTCTCCGTCATACGACTACGACGGGCGTGATCTCGTCGTATCCGAGCGGATCCGTGTAGCTGTAGCTACGAACGCTGAACGCCCTGCCGTCGACGAATCCGACCCTCACGGAGCCGTGGTACGTGCCCATCTCCCCTTCCGGCGAGATGCGCGGCATGCTGCCCGAGGAGAAGTAGCGCTGGACAACGTATCGTTGACGGTCGCCCGCGAACACGCCCTCCAACTGCTCGGCCGAAGGACCGATGAACACCCCGGTCGCATGGTAGTTGTCCAACGGCTTCAAGACGACGTTCTGTGCGCCGCCGAAGTGATCGACGACCTCGCTGGTGTTGTGGAACCAGGAGAGAAGGTGCGTCTCCAGCGTCGCGCTCTCGATCCGCTCCCGGTCTTCGTTCGCGATCCCGAAGCTCTCGCTGCTCAGGTTCGAGCACACCGTCAGGAAGGCCTTGGTCGCCAGCTTCCAGCCCAGCGGGTTCGGGAAGAAGATTGTGGGATGTGAACGGAAGGCCTCCCGGTACCGCTCGAACGGCTCCGGCTCATATTGCATGATGCGCGGGATTACGAGGTTGAAGATGCGGTCGAACCTCTCTCCGTTCCACGTTGGCCGGGAGTCCGCGTCGAGCTCGACGTCCTTCGCGTAGAGGAGCCTTGCGTCGATACCGTGCGCCGCGAAGATCCGTTGGACATACCTGTAGTGCGGAAAATAGACCTTGCTTCGGGCCGTGTGGTTCACGGCGATGACCACCTTCTTGTGCCTGCCGTTCTCGGTGACGAGGCGGACAAGGGCATCATCGAACCCCTCGTTCATCCGGCGCGCGGATCCGAGGTCGAACGCCTCGAAGAACCGCTGTTCGAACATCTCAGTCAGACCGACATGCCCAGGCGGACAGAAGTTCACCTCGATGATCTTTTCTCCTTCGCCGGAAACGTGGAAGTCCACGCAGCCGAAGTAGTCGGAAGTCTGTAGCGGATACTGAGCCATGAACCACGGTGTGCTGGTGACCATCTCCTGATAGCGCGGCGCGCCGAGCAACTTCACTACGGAATTTGTGATTTCGACGAGCCTGGCGAACCGCTCCTCGGGGAGGAAGAGCGGCGTTGTGGCGAACTTGAACGTGTGAGGGCCGATGGCCTCCTCGAGCCCCGACACGTACCGTCGATAACGCTCCGCGGTGAACTGCCGGAAGAATGCGTCGTAGTGCCGTTCGACGCGTTCGTTCATGCGGCTCCCGCGCTTTCCACGGCGGCACTCAACGCCAGTTCCACGGGATCGATGATGGGGATCCGGGAGAGTCTTTCTTTGAGATCCTCTCTTCCCGTCCGCTTCAGAAGATCGAGGATCGGCGGGATCTCAGTACACGCGGCGACGATGCATCCGATGTCGGTGTTCGTGGCGAGGAGCTCGGCAACGACTGTCTCGCCCGCGGCGGACGCCGTCTCCCAGTCGAGCGCCTTGAGACCATCGTAGATGGCGCGCGTCAGCTCCTCCTGGGCCCGGTCGGATGGTTCGACGTAGGCGATTCCCGCCTCGTCGAGCCGCCGCGTGAACATCCGGCTGATCCGCGTCCCGAGGCTGCTCAAGATCAGAGCCGGTCCCGAGCGCCGCTGCCCAAGCGCGTCGACCACACACTCCACGAGCGAGATCAGACGTACGTCGTCGCTCCTTATTCGCGCGAAAACGCCGGGGAGGAAGGCATGGGCCGCATTGCACAGCGCGATGACGTCGATCGCGCGCCGAGGCGAGGTGACCTGACTGATCGCCTCGCGCAGAGCCGCTTCGAGCGCAGCGGCGAGCGCCACGTGCTCCGGCGAGATTCCGGTCGGGGAACGCGCGTCCGCGAGGATTGCCCGTGTCCGATCCGGGATCGAACAGGCCTGCAGGAGAAGGATCTCCCGGCTCTCTCCAAAAAATGAGCACGCTCGGGCGAAGCCCTTCGCTCCAGCCAGCGGGCCCATGCCTCCGACGAGCACGAGCGGCGCGAGCACCGTGCCGGCGGGCCGGAGTGCGAAGAGCTCGACCGGGAAGGCCTGGTCGCATACCTCCTCGCCCCGACGCCGGCGTTCGGCCGCACTTGCCTCGAGCCGCCGAATGTACGCGTGGATGGCTTCGATCGCGGCGCCGCTCTCGACGAACTCTGTGCATGGATCGACAGCGAGGGAATGCGCTACGGACCGTGGCCCCATGAAGGAATCGCCTAACGCTTCAAGCTGCACCTTGTAGTTCGCTTACCATCCGAAGCCGCATCTCTCCCATTACCACTCCGAGGCGCTCCAGATATTCGGTGAAGAGAACCTCCGCGCGTTCGTAATCGGTTTGGAGTCCTCTGGCCCGGTTGTACCGATCGAGCGCTTCCACGACCACGAGGAAGTGACTCATCTCCGTCTCGGCGACGACATGCGCGCCGATGTAGCACAGCGCCCGCTCCTTCTCCGCCCCGGTAAAGTCGTAGTGCGAGTCGACGAGCTCGGTGAAGGCATCGAGGGCCAGCGAATATTCAGCGTGGTTGTAGATCTCCGAGAACATGTTCGTCAGCAGTCCCGTGGGAATGTCGTCGACGACCATCTTTTCGTAGACCCAGCGTTTGAACTCGAGCGCCGGGGGCAATCCGTTTTCTTCCATCAGCCACGCGTCGCTCGGGACGAACGAGCGCGCCATGTCGTCGTACAGGGTGGCGTGTGTCACTCCGTCGAAATCCAGGCCGAGGTCTTCGTAACTGGTCTCGGCGTTACGCGCAGCTGCGATCCACAGCTGATCCCTGGCCTCGCCATCCTCGGACAGCGCCAGGCGCTGGATACGGCACGACAGGCCGTAGATTGCCAGCATCTTCAGGTGCGTCGCTTTCCACGAGTGAAGGAAGGTCTTGAGAAGATCCTCGGACCACCGCTTCGCGGGCAGCAGTTCAAAGCACCGCTGGACCGCTTCGACCGATGCGCCCGCCCGGGAGAAGCTTCTCACAAGAGCTTCCCGTAACCGCTCGTCCGTGACGAGGTCGGCGACGCGCGTTGCCGTCGTTGTCAGGGACTGCGCATCCACACGGGCGCTCATGGCAGAAAATGGAATGAGGGGCGACATGTTACCGGACGCGAGGAAATGCGTCAATAAATCATGCAGTGTTCGTTTCCGTCCCGCCCGCAAGCGATTGGTGCCGACCAGGCCCAAACGAAGAAAGCCACTGTTTCCGGTGGCTTTGATTCGGGGTTCGGTGTCGGTGTGGTTTGCGGGGCGGCGAACGAGGCGATCCGTATCCGTCGGACCTCGACCTCACGCACGCGATCGATCCGCTCGGCCGGGCGATCTCCGTCACATCGATCCTTTGGGGACGTGGACCATTGATAGCCCACGGTTGGTGTCGTACGGCGTTCTGCGAATATTGCCCGCAGCGTCGTTCACTTTCCCCGGCCGTCCGAGCTCGTCGGACTCTGTGTTTTCGGACGCCAGACGGTTCATTTCTCGGTTCTTACTCGCGGTATGATCATTTGTACTTCGCCTGTCCTACCCGCCTTATCTCGTATAGGTATCGCGAGAATAACGCTGTCTCTTCCTTCTTGTAGCCATACATTGCCACAGTGCAGAACTCGCCCCTCGACGGCACTCGAGTGGCGACCCTTTGTAATTTCGCGCGGATACGACCCTGGCTCGCCCGTGTACTGCTGCACAACTCCATCGCGGACTTGTACGAGGACCAGCTGCCATCCCTCTTGCACGACCTGCACCGACACGCTCGGTGTTGTGTGAACTACCAAACGGCGCACAGCCTCGACGAAGGCACGCTCCGCCGCGTCATAGGCCCACCTCTGCGTCGCTGGAAGGTGTGCTCGCCTTTCCGGGGGGAGGGTGAGCATTTTTGATGAGCACACCGAACACGGTGAGAGTAGTTTCAAAACTGCGGCTGGGCTATCGCTCACCAGTTTTTTCAGACTCTGAGAGGACGCGTCGTAGGTGTGGCACGGGCTGGCCGCACACGCCGCCACGGCTACCATGGCTGCCATGGCTGCCAACGAAGCCACCGCGAGGCGAACCGCCAAATTGTTCATATCAATGTCCAAAATGGACCGTGTGACCCGGAAAGTCCGGGACTTCGTATCTGTTGTTGCCCTTTCGCATGAAATGGGAGCCGCATGAAAAGGCGTTCACTCGTGCTCCCGTGTGCTCCGAGAACACCTGAGCCAGAGGCTTCGTTGTACCGAACATCTGGAGGAGGTATTGGGAATCCTCCGTGCTGGCGGTGTTGCAGCCCATGAAGTCAACGGATGCACCGATGCTAAAGGCGCTTCTATTGATGCGCGGTACATCTGATATCTGGAAGTTGCGGAGTTGCCAGTGCACACCGTCTGCGCCACCCAGATTCAGACCGCCGGGCCAACCATGGGAGAAGACGTGCAGCTGGCTTATCGTTCCTGAAGGCCTGGCTTTATTAATCTCAGCAACAAATTGGTCTGTTATCGAAACCTTCAAAGGCCCAACGACGGTCCAAAGGTCCTTGCCGACTTTGCCCTGACTCTTCAGCGTTGCGTTCTGAGCGGCTGCCATTTGCGTCAATTCGGCCGCGCGTGTGCGTGCAGCCATCTCGAAATTGTCACCCTGATCGCCGTGATGGCCTCGCGACTCGGTGGAGAGGTAACCCTCGCCGTATAGAACGAGGATGGTATCTCGGCCAAGGGGGTCTATCGATTGTGCAAAATCGGCTTGGAATGCCTGATACGGACTTGGAAATTTCGAGGGTTGATTCGGATCTTCCTGACCGAACCTGCCAAGATCAATCCAAAGAATCCGTTCGCGGAAGTCGTAAGCACGCAATGCTGATTTATGCTCGCGGCCCTGGAACATCCATCGCCAACCGTACGCGGAATTCGCTCGCTCAAAAGAGGATGGACCGAAGACTCGGAACTCCCCATAGCGCTGATACTCGTACCTCTCTAAGGTTGACCCGGCGGTATCTGTCAGGCGATCGACGTTGGCCAACTCGTCCTGAATCGGGAAGAGAGTTGTCCCACTCGTCTCCGCGCGGACGATCTCGTCGATGCCGCGACCGCGGACGTACCGTGAGGTCATGATTGAGTCGCCGTATTCTTCGAGCACCTGATCGCCATTGAGGACGTACTCCGTGCTGTGGATCGTACCGGCCGTGGCCTTCTCCTGCACCTTGTGGCCATTTGCGTCATAGGTGTTTTCGATGACGGTCCCGTCTGCGGTGGTGGCTCGCTTCAGATGGTTCTCGAATTCGTACTGGAGCGTCGCACCGTCTTTGAGCTTGAGGTTCCCGTTCGGGTCATAGTTGAGGGTCTGGCCGTCGAACGTTGCGTACTGGTTGCGGTTGTTGACCGTGGTCAGTTGCGACGTTGTGCTCGAGGTTTCCGGCGTCTGCGCCGTTCTCGTGATGTTGCGGTAGTTCAGTACGGGATCGATGTCGTACGTCGTGGAAGCGAGCAGCGCGTTCTTGTCCGTATCGGTGCGGAGGATGCTTTCGCTGGTGATCCATGAGTTGCGGTTGTACGAGTAGGCCCACTGCTTCTGAAGGTCGGGGTGTCCGATGACCGCTTTATTGCCGATAGGCGTGCGCTGGTAGGTCACGCCGCGCACGAGGCTTGCGCCGAGTTGGTCGTTGATCGCGGATAGCTGCGCGTTCGCGTCGTAGCTCCATGCCGAGGTGATGCCGTTCGTGAGGGATCGGGCTACGAGGCGCGAGCCGGCGTCGGCGTAGGTCACGATCGGGTTGGTCACTCCGGCTTCGCGGATCGCGGCGATTCTGCCGAGCGGATCGACCGCCTGCGTCAGCGCGAGGCCGGAGGGATACGTAAGGCCGGTCATATTGCTGGCGGCATCGTACGACTTAGCGATCGTTCGCGCCGCGCCTGAACCGATCTGCTGGCCTTCAGTGAGTTGGCGGTCCAGCGAGTCGTAGGTTGCGAAGGTCTTCACTCCCTCGTCGGTCTGCGTGGCGACGATGCGGCCGAGATCGTCGGACGTGTAGGTCACGCTCGATGGCCCGAGGACGTTTGCTGCTTTGGCGATCGTCTTACTCACCAGCCGGTCGGCATCATCGTACGCGAACGTGATCAGTGTTCCATTCGGATCGGTGGCCGTCTGGCGGTTGTTGTTCTCGTCGTAGGTGAACGTCCACGTCGCGCCATCGGCGCGCTTCTCCTCAATGACGTTGCCGTGATCGTCGTGCTTGAAGGTGGTTAGGTTGTGATTTGCGTCTTTGATTGATGCGAGACGATCGGCATCGTCGTACGTGAACTCCGTCGCGTTTCCCTCGGCGTCGATCTCCTTCGACTTGTTGCCGTGCAGGTCGTACTCGAATTTGCGTGTGTTGCCTTCGGCATCGGTCTCCGAGGCGCGGTTCCCACGCTCGTCGTATTTGTAGCTCATCGTCAGCGTGCGCGCCGGGTCGTTAGCGTCAACGACGTCGGTCAGGCGATTCTGGTCGTCGTATACGAACGTGGTGGTGAAGCTCTCCGTCGAACCGTCAGGCTTGCGGTCGACTCGCGTTTCGGTCACTTTGTTGCCGTTGCCGTCGTACGTCGTTGTGCGAATGTTGCCCGCGGCGTCGGTAACTTTCGCTACGCGGCCGAGCTGATCGAACTCTGTGACGGTCGACAGCCCGCGCGGATCGATGACGGTCATCTTGCGGCCGGCGTCGTCGTAGATCGTTCGCGAGACGATGTCGGTTGCCCCCGCCGGATCGCCGCTGGTGGGAATCGTCAGCGGTGTGTTGAAGAGCTTTTGAACCTGCTTGGTCACGCGGCCGAGCGGGTCGTATTCGCTCGTCGACCAACGCAGCAGGAGCCTCTCGCCTGTGCCGGTCGACTTGATGGTCTTCACGTCCAACGGCCGGCCCGCGGCGTCGGTCGTGGTCACTTCCGCGATCCCGATCGGATCGGTCACTTTGGCGTGGTTGCCGAAGCCGCCCGGCGTCAGCGCCGTCGTCTTCCCGCGCGGGTTGGTGATGGTGTTCTGCGTGCGGTCGTCGTCATAACCGTAGCGCGTAATCAGCGTCCCCTCGGTGACGGAGGTTAGCCGGTTGCGGTCGTCGTAGCCGTACGTGACATCGGCCGCGCTGGGGCGCGTCACGGTCTTGAGGTTCCCGGCGGGATCAAAGCCGTACTGCGTCTGGAGTCCGTTATCAGTCCGGAGTCGCATCCGGCCGATCTCATCGATCGTGTAGGTGGTCGTGCTCAGGATCGGCATACCGGTCGGAATGGTACCGGCCAGCGCACTGCGCGTGGCGATGTTCTGCGCGGCGTCGTACGTCATCGTCGTCGACGACACTCCGCTGACCTGTTTTTCCAGCTGATCGAGCTTGTTGATGGTCAGGGTCGTACTGTTCGCGCCGGGCGTTTGGATTGTCTTCACGTTGCCGCGATTGTCGACGGCGTAGGTGGTCATGCCGTCCGAGGTCGTGGCGGTGAAGAGATAGTCCTTCTGCACGCCGCTCGGGACGTACTGATACGTCATGTTCCCTGTCCGCGGATCGGACGAGGTCTTGAGCAGTCCGTGCTCGTCATAGCCGGTAATGGTCGTCACGTTCGCGGCGTCGGTGATGGAGCGCGCGTTGCCGCGCGGGTCGCGCGGGATGATGGTGCTGGCGCCGTCGGGGGTGGTGATGGATGTGGGCAGGTTGGCCGGGCCGTAGCCGACGGTGGTCACGCGGGTCATGCCGGCCATCGCTTCGTCGGAGCCGGTGCGCGGATACTCGGTGGCGGTCTTGATGTTGAGCATGGGGCGGCGGTCGTTGCCGACCGCGGTGTCGTAGCCGTACATGGTCTTATCGCCGAGCGGGCGGGTGACCGAGGAGAGGCGACCGTCGGCGTCGTAGCCATAACCGGTGGTGGGACCGCCGGGCTCCTTGAGGGAGCTGATGCGGCGATCGGTGTCGCGCGCGTACTCCCATGTGTGACTGTTCGGGTCGAGAACGGTGGTCTTGTCGTCGCTGGGCGTGATCGACCACGTGCCGCCGCCGCTGTTGAGGGTCTGCGCAGCCCACGGTTTGTCGCCGTAGTAGCCGGCGCTCCAGACGGTGCGGTTCAAACCGTCCGTCTCATTCGCCATCTGGCCGGAAACGTAAAGCTGCTGCTTGGTGCCGGTCGTCGCGGTAGAGCCCCACGAATACGTAGTGGACGGCTTGACGCTGTTGCCGGATTCAGGATCGGGACCGCTGACGTTCGTCAGGCGCCCGCTCGTGTCGTACTTATACGTGACGATGCGGTTGTCGAAGTCGGTCACGGTATGAATGCAGCCTTCGAAGCCCTCGCCTGCCGTGGACGTGTAGTAGTCGAACTTCACGGGCCGGCCGGTGGGATCGATGACGGCTTCGAGCCGGCCGCGGCCGCCGTAGACGAACTGCATGATGTTGCCATCGCTGCCGTCTGCCTTGGTCAGGTTCCGGTCGGAGATCCGGGCCAGGCGCCCGAAGCCGTCGAAGTAGAGACGCGTGTTATCGGGATACGAGACGACGGCCAGGCCGTCAGCCGTAGTGCTCATCTGGACGAAAACGCCCTTGGGCGGCGTGGTGCCGCCGGTGAAGACGTCGCGGCGTCCGGTTCCGTCGTAGTAGACGAGATCGCCGTTGGGCAGCTTGTGGACGCGCGCAAAGAGCGGCGAATCGAAGTTCCGTCCGAAGGGACCGACGTTCGTGATGGCGGACGAGTAATTGCGCTGGAGGACGAAGTCGATGCCGCGGCCTTTGATGGCGAGGTCCGTAGCGCCGGTGACCACCTCGCCGGTGTTGAGCGCAACCACGCTCTCATTCGTCGTTCCGGCGGGCGGCAGATCTTTGGCCGCGATCTTGTCGAGGGCGCTGGCGCCGTCGCTGGGGCGGACGATGTCGGCGGGCATCGTAGCCACGCGCGTTTCGAGACGGTGGTTCTGTCCGAGCCAGTCGTAGGCGGTGCCGGTGAATGCATTCCCTTCCGGACGGACGGCGATGAAGTTACCGAGGGTGTAGAGCTCGAAGTAATCGGTGCCGAGCGTCGCGCTCTGGAGATAGGCCGGACGATCGCACGAGGCGCAGCCGAGGTCTTCTTTCGTGGAAGCGGATGCGGTCCAGTTGTAGTCCTTCGCAGCGCGCGGATCGGAGACGGCCACGATCCATGGCGAGACGAAGCGGTTCGCTCCGCGCTGGAGCTTGAGGCTGGGTGTCGCCGCAAGAAGCGCTGGACTGAGGAGACGGCGGAGCATCAGCGTCGTCGGGCGCGCATCGCTCGTTCCGGTGAGGCTCGACTGCCGCAGTTGCGACTTCGGCAGCGGCGCGGGGGTTTGCTCGGCGGCCACTCCGGCCACGCGCTGCGATTCGACGGCGATGGCCAGTGCAGGAATTCCCGCCGGCAGCGAGGTTTCGACGCGGAAGGCGGCCAGCGAGGCGTTGGGATCGGATGGGTCGACCACGCCCGAAGCGGGCTTGATGCCGAGGGGAACGATCGAGCCGACGCTGGTCATGCCGCCGGCCAGTCTCGCCTTCACGGCAAGCTGCGGATTGATCCCCGATTCGATGCGCACGGTCCGCGTCAGGAGCGTGCCGCCGAAGAGGAAACCGGTATCCACGTCACCAACCGCGGCGAGCGTCGTGTTCCCAGTATCGGTCCTGCCGCGCCAGACGATGCGCGGGTCGTCGGTTCCGTAGTTGAATGCAGTGCCTCCGGCCTTGAGCGATGCTGCCAGCGTGGGGAAGAAGGCCTGGCAGGTCGTCGAGCACAGTGTGACCTTGGGCAACGAGCTCTCGCCGAGGCGCGTGAGATTGATCAGCAGCGTGTGGCCATCGCCATCGAGAGACGTCGCATAGCTGTCTCCGATGTAGCGGACTGCCCAGGCGCCCTTCGGGACCCAGATGACGTCGACCACCTCGGGATTGGCCGGATCGTACGTGACGTCGAGCACGACGATGCCGTACATCCCGCCGGAGACGAGAGCGTAACTGTGGTGGATGCCGTCACTGCCATCGACGTCATAGCGCGCGATGGAGTTGAAACGCCCTCCTAAGAGCGGCTTGCTGGGATCGGGTTGGAGGAGTGCGCGAATGGCCTTGAGCGTGTCGTCGTATTCGACGAGCGGAAGGAGATAGCCGGGCGCGCTCGTCGCTGCCGCGCTGTATGCCGGCGACGGCGCATTGTCCTCAGCTCCCCCCGTGGGTTGCGTCTGGAACACTCCCACACCCTTCGCGGGAGCACAGGCCAGAGCGGTCAGGATAGTGGGGCTGTTATCGCCCGCGAATGCGAGCGCATCGGGCGTGTACGTCATCGTCCCTTGGCCGTCAGTCAGATCCACGAGCGTACCGATCTGTTTGTACGAGGAAGGGGCCTGGCCCTGCGCGAAGAGCGAATTCGATTCGATGGCGTTGAGGTCATACACGCCGATTCCATAACCGAAGAGCGAGACCACGCCGTACGTGCGCGTGTTCCGCTCGACGCGGATATGGTCGCCGGGGCGCACCAGCACGTGGTCGAACCGCGCGGAGCTCGAACCCGTGGTGCGGCCGGAGGAAGCGTCATCCGACCAGCGAAGTCCGGCAGTCAGATTGCGCACGGTGATGCGCTGCGTGAGATACGGGAACGCGCTCGTGCTCGGAACCGTGATCGCGTACTCGACGAAGTCATCGTAGACCTGGCCGGTGGCCTGATCACGGGCACTGAGCGTGTTCGCGGCGAAGTTCGCATCGAAGTCCGCCCCGCCTGTCACGTCGAACGTATCGTCCTGCGTGACGACCTGCATCTTCCTTGGGATCGCTTCCGGACGATCGGAATTGAGTGTCGTCGAAAGGCCGAAGTCGATGCCGGTGGTGACTCCTGGGCGCCAGGAAACCGTCCCGCCGCCAAACGCATCGACGGGCCGGTGAGTCGTATCTGTACTGAGACTGTCGATCAGCGTTTCCGTGCGGTAACTGCGAACCACGCCGAAGGAGCTGGTCAGAGCCGTCGTCCAGACGCGGCCATGGTTGTCGACGGAGATCGACCAGCTGTCGCCAAGCGATACGCCGCGTGCAAACTTGTTCGAAGGCATACCGAGGTTCGCTGGATCCGACGCATCGAACGCGTAGAGGCCGCCGCTTTCGGCGGAGACCAGCAGCAGATTGCCGTCGAGTGCCAGGTCGCGCACGTTGCCTGTCCTGAGATCGAACTGCGAGATCTTTCCCTTCGGATCGCGGACAGCAAAATAGAGATACAGCCTCGCGCTGGTTCCGCCGCCCGATGGTTGCATCAGCGTCAGCGGCGCGGAGTCTGTGTCGGAGATCGACGGGTCGAGGACTACGCGATATTGAGCGCCTGCCTGGAGATCGGAGTGAATGAGGACGCGGCGATTGCCGGAATCGACCTGGAACGTCGTCTGCGCATCGAGCTTCTGGAACTGCTCCGCGCCGCCGGCAGGGTCGGCCATGTTCTTTTCGAGCGTAAAGAGCGGGCGCATGGCCGCGTCGATCTCGTTCTGCGTCGCCACCGCGACGTCGAACGGTACGTTGATCGCTTCATTGAAGACGATGGCGATGTCCGAGCGCGCCTCGACGCGGCCGGATTGGGCGTAGATCACGAGCCGGTCGCCGATCTTTGCGCCGATCGGAACCGAGGATGCACCTGACGATGCTTCCCTGAGCTCGCCCGATCGAACGTTATAGACGCTCAGGTGGCGAGGAGGATCGGTCGCAGACGCCGCGTCCGTAAGTGACACGGTCGCGCTGCCGTTATCGGTCGAGGTGGCCCACCCGGTGTCGATGGTGATCCCCGGAATCGAGGTGATCTGCGCTACGCCGCTGATGACGTCGGCGTTCTGGATGTTGAAGGGATCGCCAAAGACGGGGTACGGACCGGATGCGTTGCCGCTCGGCGATGGCAAACCGATGAATTGCCCCGGCGGCGTCGGCGCAGGCGCATCGTACTGGCGCTCGAAGACCTGAATGCCGGTTGCCGACTCGACGCCCTGCACGGTGAACGGCTTGCCCGAAATGATCGGTATGACCACTCGGCCGTGCCCCGCGGTGACGTAGGTCTGCGAGACGAACAGGGAGTTGTAGAGATCCATGAAGAGATCGAGGTTCGACTGCAGACCATCGAAAGCCGCGAATCCGACGCTGCTCCCGCTGGAAAGCCGAATATCGACCACCGCGTATTTGCTCGATTCGATCGTCCGCAGCAGATAGGTCTTTGCGTCGCCGCCGACAAGGGTGTTTTGTGAATGCACCGAGAGGGATTTCGCAATGCGCTGGCCTGACGAAGTGCCTTGCGCCCGCGTGGAGAACTTGCCGTTGACGACGGTGAGGATGTCGTCGATTTCGACGCGAGGACCTCTGGCCGAATCGCCGAGGCGGCCGAGGAGGAAGGTCTTGCCGGTGGTGTCGGTGCCGGCGGGGACGGGCAGGTCGAGCTCGAGCGCCTTTTTGGCGATTCCGTCGAACGTGAGCGTGACGGCGCCGTAGAAACCGAGCTCGGTGTCGAACGACGGGACGCCGGCGAAGGCGGCCTTCGGCGCGGCGGCGACGGTGACGATCGTCGGAACGTCAAACGCACCGGCGGGAACGGTGACGGAAACGCTCAGCGGCGGCGCGGCGGTGAAGGTCACGCTCTGACCCGTGGGAGCGACGAACCCGAGACCGTCGGCGGTGACGAAAGGCGTGAGCGGGATGACCGCGACGATCGAGCGGCTGACTTTGTCCTGCACCTGCAGGTCGATCCGGTCGGCGATCGTGACGCGGTCGGCACCGATAGTCTTGCCGATGGCGAAGGAGAACGAGCCGTCGGTGGTGTGATCGGCGCCTACCTCGACCTGATACTGCTCGATGAAGAACTGGTTGCGGCGAATGGCGATGGCGATGTCGCCGACGGGAAGCGCGCCGGCGGTCCCGCGGATCGTGGCGATGCCGTTCTGCGGAATCGTGATCTGGATCTTCGTGCGGTCGAATGTCGAATTGGTGGGTGTTGGAGCAGGCGTGGTGAAATTCACCGAGCCGCCGATCCCGAGCGACGCGCCGCCCGCGCTGCGGATGGTCGGTTGGACGACGATCGAGAAGCGCGATCCATACGCCAGCGGCTGCGAGGGCGTGAAGGTGACATGCACGCCACCGTCGCCGGCGACGGTACCGGCCACGATCGAGTTGGTGGTGAGGTTGGTGACGACGATCCCGCCGCTGACCGAGCTTTGATCGATGGCCAGATTGAACGTGGCCACGGCGTGGAACTGGTCAACCGCCACCTCGGTATTGTTAGGGGTGATGCCGGTCAGGTGCAGTGGCTGCGGCGCGAGGACGAGGGCACCGAAGGCAACCTTGGCATCGGCCGCGGACGCGGTGGCGGTAGCGGCTTCGCCGTCGCCGATGACGCCGCCGCGCGGCTTGAGCGCGAAGGCGGCGGCGGGTTGCGCAACGACCGGGATGGCGAAAATGCCGCCGGCGCGCGTGAGGTCGCGGACGCCGAACGGCCCGCTGAAGGAACTGCCGTTCGCTGATGTCACCAGCGCGCCCGGAATCGTCGATCCTGTCGCGCTGCCGACGTGCACCTGGCCCCAGGCATACGCAACGGGAGCGTCGGCGAGGAGGACGAGGTATCGCCCGTCGCGCACGATGCCGTCGACCGGGAGAAGAGCCGGATTGACGTCTTCGGTGGTGACGATCTTCACATTCGCCGCGGGAGTGGCCGCGGCAACGGTCGTGGCGGCGAGACGGACGATCGATCCGTACGCGCTCTTGTCGATCAACTCGGCGATGAGAACCTGACGATTGGCGGTGGTGAACTTCGCCAGATCGATCGTGAACGTCCCTCTCGCCGGTTTCAGAAGGATCGCCGGAATGACGTCAGGCATGCCATCGCCGTCGAGATCGACGGTGGCGGTGGTGGCGTCGGCGCGCGTGAGGGTGAACGTGAAACCGGCGGCGACGTGGAAGCCTGGGATGGCGCCGGACACCTGGAAGTCGTGCAGATCGGCGGCGGTCATCGGGACGACCGACGCATGCAGCGGATCGGCAGTGGCGCCTGAAGGGATGTCGATGGAGATGGTGTCGTCGCCCGGGACGCGGCCGCCTTCGCTGCCGATCAGGGCACCGCGATCGATGCGGCCCGGGTAGTCGACGACGCGAATGTGATCGACGCCGTCGCGCAACGTCGCTTTGGCGGCCTCGGAGCTCGGTCCGACATGGAAGACAGCGCTGGCGGCATCGGCCGCCGGCGAGCGATACAGCAGCAGGTCGGTGGCGAACGGCGCGCTGTTGCTGACCGTACCGTCGGCGAGGTTGAGCTGTTCATCGATGTAGGCCTGGACCGCCGTGCCGGACGGATACGGTTTGTCCAATCCTTCGGTGATGAGCGTGGCCGTGGCGCGGCCATTCGGCGGAACGGAGGGCGGATCGATCACGAAGCTCTTTCGCGAAACGCGGCAGACCTCGGGCGTCGTACCGCACGGATTGGCAACGCCCTGCAGCGCGGTACCGCCGCGCGGCACCGCGGGCGCGGCGAGGTTCGCGCCCTTGTCGGGATAGACCAGCGCGTAGTTGCCGGACGTCTGGACGTCGCTGGCTACGCGGCCGCCGGAGATCGCGGCCGCCGCGACGACGGTGCGCCACTCGTCACGGACGTTGTCGTATTGCACGAGCGATAGCGTCTGCGTGCCTGCCGTGATCGCGGCTGCGTCGCCGGCGCTGATGGTGAATGTCAGTCTGCTCGAGGGAATCGGCTGCGGGATCGAAGAGCCGTCGACTGCAATTTCCGCGGATGCCAGCGGTGACCAACCGAGCGGCAGCAGGCCGGCCAGCGACTGGCCGCCCACCGCGGTCAGCGCGATCTTGTGGCCGCTCGACAGCGCGGCGGAGGGGACGAAAAGTTCGGCGGCCTTCGTCACGGTGGTGTCGCCGCCATGCGAGAGCGTGCGATCAGCGCCGCTGGTCTGTTCGGCGCCGCGGCTGGTAAGCCGGATGTCGATCGGAACGACGCCGGAGCCGGCGGGAACGACAACCTGCCGCCAGACTTTCGTAAAGCCGGCGGCGCTCGCCTCGATGGTGAACGCTCCCTCCCCCAGCGATGGCGTGCTGTAGCGGCCATGTTCGTCGGTCGTCGAGGTGCCGTTCACGGCCGGGGTGATGACGACGGTCGCGCCTTGAAGCGGACGTCCGTTCGATGCGTCATAGATCGCGCCGGTGATGTAGCCGTTGCCCAAGGCCTGACCGGCGACGGGGAACAACTGCGTGTACGCCGACGCCAGCGGCGCACCGCTATTGTCCGTCGCGCCGGTAGTGACCGTGAGCGTGAGCGCGGCGGAGACGTCGCCGGCGTAGGTCACGGTGGCGAAGTCGTTGGCAGCGTTCATTGCAACCGTGCCGGTAAACGTGCCGAGTTGAATCGTTCCGGACGGCGACGCGGTGAGCGTGGCCGGATTCATCGCCCTGGAGAACTGGATCGTGAGCGTCTTCGTGCCGCGGTCGAGCGCCGCGGCGATGACTGTCGGTCCGGTGGAGGTACCGCAGTTGATCTGGTACGTGACATCCGTTTCCGGCGAGACGGTACCGTCGGTTCCAACTTCGCGGATGCGGGCGATGTGGAAGCCGGGCTGACCGGAAAGGCCGACGGTGAACGTGAACTTCTTGTCGAATCCGGCGATGGCGGTGGTCGTCAGGCCGTCGACGGTCAGGCGCAGACGTGCACCGGCGGCGCTGGCGGTGCCTTTGATCGTGGCGGACGTGAGACAACCCATCTGGTCGCCGGTGGCGGTAATGATCGGCGCGGTGCCGGGCGCGGTGGTGGCGGTCGTGAAGTTGAGGGTGAATGGCGCGGCCAGCGACTGGCCGGCGAGATCCTTCAATACCTGCGAGACCGTGAAGATGTAATGGCGGCCCGCCTCGAACGGAACGTTGGACGCGAAGCTGACGGCATCCTTGTCGACGAACGTTCTGCCCGTGATCGGATGACCGGCGTCATCGGCGAGCGAGACCGCGCCGGCGGCGGTGCTGCCCTGCAGCGGATTCGAGAAGAGAACGACGACCAGCGCGCCGGCATCGACGGAGGCCGCGTTCGCGTCGGGGAAGGAGCGAGTGACGGTGAGTCCGGCCGGCATCTTGAGCAGGCGGATGGAGTCGAGCGCGCTCGCGCCGTCGGGCGTGGTCACGCGCGCCAGGACCGGCGTCGCGCCGGAGGCGGTGGCCTGGAAATCGATCGTGGCCGTGAATTGATTGCCGGTGACCGTCGCGCCGACTCCGTTGACCGAGACGTTTGAGCCGTCCGCCGCGCTGATGGAGCCGGTGATGGGAGCCGGCGCGGCGGCGTTGGCGGGATAGAAGGTGTTGTCGGCAGGCGTGGCGATGGTGATCGACGGGCCGGCGACGTTCTGCACCGCGACCGTCGCCGTCGCCTGGACTCCCGCACTGTTGCGGCCCGTGACGGTGATCGTCGTGGTTCCGGGGTTGAGCGGAACGGTCGCCAGGAAGTTGCCGGTGGTGTCGCTCGTGGGAACCGTGGCCGCCGTTACGCCGGCGGCGGTAAGAGTGGAGCGATCGACGTTGGTGTACGTGCCGCTGACGTCGATCGTCGAGGCGCTGGTCTGCGTCGATGGAATCGGCGAGGTAATGGTGATGACGGGTGCGCCGGTGCTGACGACGACGTGCACCGTAGCGACGCCGGCCTGCTCCGCGGCGTTGCGGCCATGCGCCGTGAGGATGTTGAGGCCCGTGGCCAGCGAAACGTTGGGGACGGAGAACGCGCCGTTGACCGGAGTGAAGGGAATGCCGTTGACATCGCCCGAGACGACGTCGGCACCGACGGTGCCGGCTACCGTCACCGTTGTACCGGTCAGAACCTGATCGTTGACGGGCGACGTGATGGCGATCGACGGCGCGTGCGTGTAGCGGTAGATGGTCAGCGTTACAGGCGCATCGGTCGTCGCCGTGCCGTCGACGTTCGCGCACTTGACGGTAACCGTGTTCGCCCCTTCGTTGTTCAGCGGAAGCGAGATCGAGAACGATCCGGATCCAATCGCGGCCGGACTGCCGTTCACGAGCACCGCCGCCGCGCCGCCGCTATGGCCGGAGAACGTGATCGAGCTCGAGAAGACCGCGGCGTTGTTCGGCGGATCGAACGCATTCAACGTACAGCCTTCGGCGGTGGCGGTGGTCGAGCCGACGGAGAAGGCGCGGTCGATGCGGGTCTGGTTGTGCGCCGCGTCGGTTGCAACGGCGACCAGCACGTGACCGCCGTCGGCGAAAGCCGGCACCGAACCGGTGATCGCGATTCCGTCGATGGTCAGCGTGGTGGTGAGTCCTGCCGGATTGTTGTCCGAGGCCTGGATGACGATGGAAGGCGAGGTGGCGAAGCGCGCCGATGGCTGCAGGTCCTTCCCGTTCGCGAGGACGCTCAGGACAGGAGGCACGACGTCCGAGGTGACATGCACGGTCACCGACGAGTGCGTGTTGCCGGCGATCGCGGCGGTGATGGCGTTGTCTCCGTCGTGCAGCGCGAAGCCGTCGATGCGGAAGGCGCCGGTCGTGTCGGGCGTGACATCGGTATTGTTGATGGTGACGTGTGCACCAAACGTCGGGGTGAGAACCTGGCCGGCTACGGAAATCGTGGCGTGATTGGTGACCATGCCGTTGCCAGGCGTCGTCAGCACGAGTCCGGGACGGTTGTCATCGCGGGTGACGTCGCGCGTCACGGTCGAACTGTTTCCGGCGGCATCGACCGCGCTGACGAGAATCGCATTCGGACCGAGGTCGAGCGGGAGCGTAAGCGTGAAGGAGCCGTCCGCCGCCGGCGTTACGGCGATGCCGTTGACCGTTACTTTCACGGCGCCGCCGGTGGCCGTGCCTGTGACGTTGACCGTGGCCGCGTTGATGACGGCGTTATCGGCCGGTGCGGTGATCGCGAGGACCGGCGCGGTTTTGTCGATGGTAAACGTCGCCGTGGCGTCGCTCTGATGGCCGAAGGCATCGGCGGCATGCGCGGCGACCGTGTGCGAGCCCTCGGCGGAGACCTCGCTGCCACTCGAGAACGGCGCGGCGTCGAGCGTCGCCGTGACGGTGGCGCCCGTCTCGTTGGCGCGGATGACCGGAGTGACGTTGCGGTTGTAGAGCGCATTGGCGGCAAACGGCAATCCGCTCTCGAGGATCTGCACGCTCGGCGTGGTCGTCTTTAAATTGAGCACGTAGCTGAATCGCGTGCTGTTTCCCGCCGCGTCGGTGGCGACGAGAACGAGGCTGTTCGCCCCTTCGGCGAGGATGGGCGTGATGCTGAAGTTGCGGCCGGTGATCGTGCCGGCGACCGGCGTCCCTTCGATGACGACGCTGGTCACGTCATCCGCGTCGAACGTACCGGTGACTGCGGTCGTTGCGCTGGTCACGGTCGTGCCGGCGGCAGGCGCGAGAGCGCTGAAATGCGGCCCGGTCGTGTCGATGCGAAACGTGACCGACCGGTTTTGCGAGTTGCCGGCGCAATCGTGCGCGGTGACGTTCAGTGTGTACGAGCCTTCTGCCGCGACCTGCGTGCCGCTCACGAACGGCGCGCTGCCGAGGGTGGCCGTGACGGCCGGCGCGGGATCGCTGTCGATGCCGCGCACATTAATAGTGATGGGATGGTTGAATGCGCCGCCGGTGAAAGCCGCGCCGCCTGACGTGATCTCGATCGCGGGCGCGGTCCGGTCGACCGTCAGCGGAATGGCAGCCACCGCGGTATGACCGGCGGCATCACTCGCTTCGACGGCGATGACGTATTTCCCGTCGGCGCCAAGAGGAAGGCTGCCGGCAAAGGTTCCGTCAGCCGCAGGAGTCACGGTGATGCTGCCGGTGCCGGACGTGATCGACAGCCGGAGGGTGCCCAGGTGCGGATCGGTGGCCCGGCCGGCGATCTGGATCGACGTCCCATTCGTGCAGCTGTTTGCGATCGGCGCTGACACGGTCAGCTCGGGCGAGTGCGTATCGAGCGAGATGGCCAGCGTCGATGTGGCTTGATTGCCTACCTTGTCGGTGGCAACGATGGCGATGCTGTTGTTCCCCTCGGCGAGGGTCACGCTGCAGGAGAAGGTCCCGTTGGTAACCGCCGCGGCCGTGCCGTTGCACGTCAGCGTGGCCAGGCCGGAGCCGGCGTCGCTGACCGTGCCGGTGATGGTGAGCGCGGGAGTGGCGACGGTAGTGCCATCGGCGGGCGAACCGATCGTCACGGCCGGCGGTGTGGTGTCAAGCGTGATCTGAATGTCGGCGTGGCTGGACTTGCCTGTGGTGTCGGTAGCGACGGCGGTGATCGCTTTCGGACCGTCCCCTGCCGTCAGCGTAACTGTAGCTGTCCACGTGCCGCTGCTGACCGGGACCTCGACGCCGTTGACCGTGACCTTTGCCACGGCCACGTCGTCGCTGGCGATGCCGCTCACGGTGACGGCCGCGTTCCGCGTGAACGTATTGTCGGCAGGCGTGGTGATGGTGATAGCCGGTGCCTGCGTGTCAGGCGTGTACACCGCGTGGGTCGTTGCGTCGGTGGAGTTGCCGGCTCTGTCGGTGGCAGTCACCGTGATGAGGTTCTCGCCGGGAACGAGCGTGACGTGGCAGGTGAACGTGCCGCCGGCGATGGTGGCGAAACCTCCGTTGCACGTGACGCCATCAGGTGCAACACCTGAGGTCGCGTCGCTGACCGTACCGCTGACGGTGATGCTGGAGTCGGTGCCGGAACTGTGATCCGGCGGAGCGGTGATGACGACCGTCGGCCCGGTCGTGTCGAATCCGAAGCTGACATGGGCCTCGGTCGACTTCGCGGTGCCGTCGGTAGCGACGGCGGTGATGGTCCTGGAGCCGTCCGCGCCGGTGAGGTTGACCGTGGTCGTCCAACTGCTGCCGCTGAGCGGGACCTGGACGCCTTCGACCGTCACTTTCGCGACGGCTACGTCGTCCGTGGCCGTGCCGCTTACGGTCACCGCGGGAACTTTCGTGAACGTCCCGGCAGCCGGCGCGGTGATGGTAATGACCGGCGCCTGCGTGTCCGGCGTGTAGGTGGCCGTAATGGACGTGGTCGCGGAGTTGCCGGCCTTGTCGGTGGCGACGGCGGTGACTGTGTTCGCACCGGCGGTCAGCGGCACGGTGCACGTGAACGAACCGTTGGCGAAGATTCCGTTGACGCTGTTGCAGGTGACCGTCTCGATGCCGGCCGAGGCGTCGCTGACGGAACCGGCCACCGACAAGGTGGCCGAAGTGCCGGAGCTGTGGTCAGCCGGCGAGGTGATGGCGATGACCGGCTTTGTGGTGTCGAGGGTAATCGTCACCTCGGCCGGGTTGGTGTTGCCCGATCCGTCGGTGGCGATGGCGGTGATGGTCTTCGGTCCCTCGTTGCTGCTCAGCGTGACGGTTGTCGTCCAGGCGTTGTTGCTGAACGGAATGAGCACTCCGTTGACGCTCACACTCGCCACGGAGACATCGTCATTGACCGTGCCGCTCACGGTGACCGTCGTCTCTTTCGTAAACGTGCCGGCGGCCGGCGAAGTGATGGTGATCGTGGGCTTCTGCGTGTCGGGAGTGTAGGTGGCTGTAATCACGGCCTGAGACGTGTTGCCGGCGATGTCGGTGGCGATCGCGATGATGTCGTTGCTGCCCACACTGAGCGTGACGCTGCATGTGTAGTTCGTTCCGGTCCTGGAAGCGGCGACTCCATTGCAGGTCACGCCTGCCACGCCGGACGTTTCATCGCTGACGGTGCCGCTGACGGACAAGGTCGAGCTAGTCACGGTCGTGCCGCTGGCAGGTGAGGTGATGGCCACCACAGGAGGCGTGGCGTCGAGCGTGAGGTGCACGGTGGCGGTGTTCGTCTTGCCGGAAGTGTCGGTGGCAACAGCGGCGATCGTCTTCGGCCCATCGCCTCCCGTAAGGGCGGCGGATGTCGTCCACGCACCGTTGGTCAATGTGACCGGCGAGTCGTTCACCTTCACGCCCGCGACCGCGACATCATCGGTAGCCGTGCCGCTGACTGTGATCGTCGTCTGTTTTGTGAGTGAATTGTCCGCCGGCGAAGTGATGGTGATGACCGGCGCCTGCGAGTCAGGCGTGTACGTAACCGTGCGCGTCGCGGTGGCCGTATTGCCGGCGGCGTCCGTGGCGATCGTGGTGATGGTGTTGCCACCGGTGCTGAGCGTTACACCACAGGAAAATGTACCGCCGCTGATCGCGGCGGTGCCGCCGTTGCAGGTCACACCGGCCACGCCGGAGAGACTGTCGCTCACGGTACCGGTGACGGTGAGCGACGAGGAGGTTACCGTGGCGCCGCTGGCCGGCGAGGTGATGGCGACGAGCGGCACGTGCGTGTCGAGCTTCACCACGACCGAGACGGGTTTCTGATTGCCTGCCCTGTCGGTGGCCGTTCCGGTGACCGTCTGCGATGCGGTTTCCGTGGAGACGGTGACCGCGGCAGGACACGTAGCGATGCCGCTGGTGGCGTCGGAGCAGGTGAAGGAGACGGTGGCGGTGGCCTTGTTCCATCCCGCCGCATTCGGAGACGGCGCTACGGCCGCGGTGATCGTGGGCACGGTCGTGTCGTTCGTAACGACCGGACTGATCGTGCTCGACCCCGACGCGTTCGTGCCGATGATCGTAAGCGTGTGGGCGCCGTCATTGCCGAGGTCGAAGGCGTTGCGCGACCAGTTTCCGCTGGCAATCGTGGCGGCCGTTCCATTGACGGTCAGGCTGGTCGATGTTCCCGCCGATCCGGAGAGATTCGCCGTTCGTGTGTTGATGAATGAGCCGGGGGCGGGGCTGATGAGCGAGATCGTGGGAGGAGGTCCCGTGATGACGTGGATTGTCGCCGTGGCCGTGTTGCCGCCGACATCGGTGACCACCGCGGAGACAGTCGCGGGCGAGGCGCCGGCGCTAAGGTTGAGCGTGATCTGCCAGGTTCCGTCGGCGGCGACTGTGGCGGCCTGTCCGTTGACGGAGACCGCGACGTCGGTTTCGGTGTCGGACGCGGTTCCCTTTACGAGAACGTGTGCCGGATCGGCGGCTACGGAGTTGTCCGCGGGCGAGGTGATCGTCACATGCGGCTGAATGTCATCGATGGCGCGCGTCACGTGCGACGTGCCGCTGATGGAAACCGTGTTCGCGAAAAGGCTTCCCGTGAGCGTTGAGCTCGACAGGCTGGCCGACGCGGAAGGCGCGTAAATGAACGCTTTGAATGTGGAGCTGCTCAGCGCGAAGCTCGTCCCGGAAACCCAGAGATGCAGTCCATAGCCGTTGCTGCTGACCATGCTGCCGCCGCTGATGCTGATGTTTCCGCTGCAGAGGATGTGGACGGGCCCGCCGAGGGTGATGACCGAGCTGCCGGAGAGGGAAATGCTGGTGAAGTAGTACGTTCCGGCGGCGAGCGTGATGCCGTCGGTACCGCTCATGATGAAGTCCGTGTGATTTGCGCCGCTGAGCGGATTGTGGTGTTGCGTGGTCTGCGGAATCGTGGCGTTGTCGTTCGACGATTGAACGCTGTTTTTCAGCGCGACGAGATCGATGGGCTGGCAGCCGAATGCCGCGGTAGCCACGGTTGTCGTGCCGGCTACGTGGGCCGTGCCCGACGCGGTGACGTGCTTGCCCGGACCGACGATCGCATCCCCTTGCACCGTGGCCGAGCCGGAGAGCGTGATGTTGCCATTGGTGGCGACGTTCCCTTTGTTGGTCGGAGACGTTGATCCGGAGGCGACGCCGCCGGAGTCGATCGTCGAGGAGCCGGACATGCTGATGTCGCCGCATGAGGTGATGGCCCGCCCGGACAACGGCGCAGTGATCGTGAATCCGTCCGCGGCCATGGAGACCGCGGGAAACGCCGCCACGGCGGCGAGGATCAGGAAAGACAAACAGAATCTGGTTTTCATCAAGGAGTCTTTCCTCATGGCGCGGGCGTCCCGCCGAGATCGATTTCGAGTTGCTCACCGGCACCGCTGGTGATTTCGAGCAGCAGGTGATCGCCCGGCCTGGCACCGATCGATGCCTCGAACGAGCCGTCGTCGGAGACCGGTACGACCGGGACGCTCGTGCCGAGGGTGGCGTTCCTGACTTCGATGGAGATTGGCCGCGGGCCGGCCAGCGCACCGGCGGTTCCGCGAACGATGATTGTGTTGTCTTTTTCCATGATGCTGATGCGCGCGCGTTCGACACGGAGCGCGTTTGGTTCCGCGAGAGGCGCCGGCGGCGGGGCGACGCGGAACGCTTCGAGCGGCGGCGCGATGGCGAAGAAGCCGCCAGGGCCGGTCAGGTCGATGACGCTGACGATCTGTTCGCTCGCGGCGTAAAGCTTGCCGCCGGCGAAGAGGACGTCCCAGCTCATCCCGCCGACGTTCTGCGTCGCGATCAGCCGCGGCGCAGTGGGGTTCGTGATATCGAAGAAGGTCACACCCGGCGTGCCGTCGCCAAAGGCAGCGAGATTGCCGGATACGGCCACTCCGCGCGATCCGCCCACGGTCGGTGTGATCACGAAGGTGGGCGCGGCGACGTTGCTCAGATCCACCACGGCCATCGCCGCATTCGTCCCGTCGCCCACGTACAACCTCTGACCGGACACGGCGCCGCGGAATCCTAAAATGCCCGGAATCGCCGTCTCCGACACCTTCACCAGGTTGTTGATATTCGTTCGGTCGAGCACCACCACGTCGGTGCCCGTCGGACCGCCGTTCGGCGTGATCCCGATCAGGTAGTTCCCGTACGGGATGAGCCGCGTGTACGTTCCGCTGATACCCGTCCCCTGATTGCGCAGTTCAACCGGCGTCTTCGGGTCGGTGATGTCATAGATGTTGATGTGTCCATCACCACAAACCGAGCCGACGAACGCGTACGCTCCGTCCACCGCTACGCTGTATGCGTCATTGCAGGAGACCCCCGCCTGCTGCCGCGTGGCCGGATTGACCGACAGGTCGTACGCGTAGAGGTTCCCGCCGGGCACGTACGCCACGCCGTTCTTTACCGCTACATCTCGCGTGTTGACCGGCACCGAGATCGACTGCGACAGGACCGGACTGGCCCCGGCGATGTTGAAGACCAGTAACTCATTCGAGTCCTGCGCGCTGGTCGGATAGTTCACGACCGCCAGCGTCGTTCCTTCGATGGCCATATGCCGCGCGCGGAAGCGGCCGTCTTGCGCCACCGCCAGAGTCGGTGCCTGAACGACCGTGCCGAACGGCACGATGCCGAGATTGAGCGTGGTCGTTACCGCCAGCGCATCGGTAGCCGCAATGCTGATCGAGTCGCCGGACGTGCCGGCGATCGTGGCGCTGAAGCCTCCGTTGGCCGCCACCGCCACACCGTTCGCAACCACGCCGCTTCTTTCATTCTTGATCTGCACCGTGATCGGCGTCGCTGCCCCGGCAATCGCTCCCGCGCTCCCCGATACAGTGACCGTCGCTCCGCGCGCGATCGTGACTCGCGACACGTCCACCATCGGTGGAGCGGCCACGCCATTGATCACCGCGATCCCCTGCTCGGCCGCCGCGTACAGTTTCCCGCCGGCGAACAGAACATCCCAGCTCATGCCGCCGACGTTTTGCGTCCCGATCAGCCGCGGTGCACTCGGGTTCGCGACGTCGAAGAACGTCACCCCGGATGAGCCGTCGCCGAATGCGGCCAGATTGCCCACCACAGCGACCCCTCGCGATCCACCCACCGTCGGTGTCACCACGAACGCAGGCGAGGCCACGTTGCTCAGATCCACCACAGCCATCGTGGTGTTGCTCCCCTCGGCCGCCACGTACAGCGTGTGTCCTGACACTGTTCCTCGGAAGCCAACGATCCCCGGAATCGCCGTCGCCGACACCTTCACCAGATTGTTGATATCGGTTCGGTCGAGCACCACCACATCCGTGCCGGACGCGCCGCCGCTCGGCGTGATCCCGATCAGATAACTTCCGTACGGAATGAGCTGCGTGTAGGTCCCGCTGATGCCCGTCCCTTGATTGTGCAGTTCTACGGGCGTCTTCGCGTCGGTGATGTCATAGATGTTGATGTGTCCATCACCACACGCCGAGCCAACGTACGCGTACGCTCCGTCCACCGCTACGCTGTATGCGTCATTGCAGGAAACCCCCGCCTGCTGCCGGGTGGCCGGATTGACCGACAGGTCGTACGCGTAGAGGTTCCCGCCGGGCACGTACGCCACGCCGTTCTTCACCGCTACATCTCGCGTGTTGACCGGTACGGAGATCGACTGCGACAGGACCGGACTGGCCCCGGCAATGTTGAAGATCACTAACTCATTCGAGTCCTGCCCACCGATCGGATAGTTCACGACCGCCAGCGTCGTTCCTTCGATGGCCATATGCCGGGCGCGGAAGCGGCCGTCGCCGTTCGCCATCGCCACCGAGATCGGAGCAATCGCCGCGCTCGATCCGAACGGCACGACGCCGAGATTGAGCGTGGTCGTCGCCGCCAGCGCATCGGTAGCCGCAATGCTGATCGAGTCGCCGGACGTGCCGGCGATCGTGGCGCTGAAACTTCCGTCAGCCGCCACCGCAACGCTGCTGCCGGTCACGCCGCTCGTGTCATTCTTTGCTCGCAGCATGATCGGGGCTGCCGCCGCTGTGACCGCCCCCGCGCTGCCCACCACCGTCACTGCCGTTCCGCGTACTACCGTGATTCGCGCTACGTCGAGAACCGGCGGCGCCACAACTCCATTGATGACCGCGATTCCCTGCTCCGCTGCCGCGTACAGCTTCCCGCCGGCGAACAGAACGTCCCAGCTCATGCCGCCAACGTTCTGCGTACCGATCAGCCGCGGTGCACTCGGGTTCGCGACGTCGAAGAACGTCACTCCGGATGAGCCGTCGCCAAACGCGGCCACATTGCCGGCCACCCCCACACCACGCGAGCCGCCCACCGTCGGCACCACAATGAACGTTGGCGAGGCCACGTTGCTCAGGTCCACTACAGCCATCGTGGCGTTGGTTCCTTCGCCCGCCACGTATAGTTTCTGTCCCGACACCGTTCCGCGGAATCCAACGAGGCCGGGGATCGCCGTCTCCGACACCTTCACCAGGTTGTTGATATTCGTTCGGTCGAGCACCACCACGTCCGTGCCGGACGCGCCGCCGCTCGGCGTGATCCCGATCAGGTAGTTCCCGTACGGGATGAGCCGCGTGTACGTTCCGCTGATGCCCGTCCCCTGATTGCGCAGTTCAACCGGCGCCTTCGGGTCGGTGATGTCATAGATGTTGATGTGTCCATCACCACACGCCGAGCCAACGTACGCATACGCTCCATCCACCGCTACGCTGTATGCGTCATTGCAGGAGACACCTGCCTGCTGCCGCGTGGCCGGATTGACCGACAGGTCGTACGCGTAGAGGTTCCCGCCGGGCACGTACGCCACGCCGTTCTTTACCGCTACATCTCGCGTGTTGACCGGTACGGAGATCGACTGCGACAGGAGCGGACTGGCCCCGGCGATGTTGAAGACCACTAACTCATTCGAGTCCTGCCCACCGATCGGATAGTTCACGACCGCCAGCGTCGTTCCTTCGATGGCCATATGCCGGGCGCGGAAGCGGCCGTCGCCGTTCGCCATCGCCGCCGAGATCGGAGCAATCGCCGCGCTCGATCCGAACGGCACGATGCCGATCCGCGTCACAGCGCTCTTAGTCCCGGATCCGTCCGACGCCACGACACTGAGAGCATCGCCCGATGCCGCGGCGATCATCGCGCTGAAGCTGCCGTTTGCAGCGACCGTTACGCCGCTGATCTTGACGGCGCTATTGTCATCGCGCACCTCGACGGTGAGCGGCAAGCCGCCGAGAATTGCTGCCGGCGCTCCCTGCACCGTCACCTGATGACCGTCGAATGAGGTCGAGATCTTCGAGGCATCGACCTGCGGCGGCAACGATGCCGTAAACGTGACCAGCCGGTCCTCGGCGGCGATGATTCCAAGTTGGCCGCGGATCACCACATCCCACGCGGCCTGCGGCGAGGTCGCCACTGCGCCGGCCGCTGCAGGATTCGCCGGATCGGTGGCGTTGATGCCGATGACGCCGGCCGTGTCCGCGGCGACGTAGGCGGACGATCCGACAGCCGCGATCCCATGAGCCGCTGATGCGGCCGGGAAGACCGACTTAACCACGCCGAGCGTCGGGACGCTCAGATCGATGACCGCTACCGATCCTTCGACGCTGTTCACATACAGCGTCGTTCCCTGCAGACTTCCGCGGAAGCCGCTGAACCCGGCGATGCTCGCTGACCAGACCTTCACGAGGTTGTTGATGTCGCGCCGGTCGATCACCACCACGTCGGATCCGCCGTCAGGCATGATCCCGATCAGATAGTTGCCATACGGAATGAGCTGCCTGTACGTGCCGCTGACGCCGGTCCCCTGATTACGCAGTTCTACAGGCACTTTCGGGTTGGTGACGTCATAGATATTGATGTGTCCATCACCGCATGCGGAACCGGCGTATGCGTACGCTCCGTCCACGGCCACGCTGTACGCATCGTTGCAAGAGACACCGGCCTGCTGCCGTGCAGCGGGGATGACCGACAGGTCGTACACATAGAGGTTGCCGCCGGCCACGTATGCCACGCCGTTCCTCACTGCGACGTCGCGCGTATTGACCGGCACTCCGATGGTCTGAACCCAGGAGGGACCGCCGGAGGACACGTCGAATACAAGCAGCGTGTTGTTGTCAACGCCGGCCGGATAGGTCTGGGCCAGGAGGAAATTGCCGTCCAACGCCAGGCGGCGCGCACGGAAGTTGGAGTCGGTCGTCATCGCCGAGGTGATAGGAATGACGGACGGCGTAACGTTCGCCGACGGCAGCGTTCCGACGAAGACTGGCTGCGATTGCAGCGGGAAAAGGTTTCCATCGCGAGCGAAGACGCTGATGGAGTCTCCGAGAGAGCCGCGCGGGGAAACGGAGAAGCTTCCGTCTGCCGCGGCGATGCCGCTGAACGACTGTCCGGTGTTCGTGTTTTGCGCGAAGACTGTGATCGGTTGGTCAGGATCGGCGACTGCGCCGGCCGTGCCGGTCATCACCGGCCCGAGCGCGCCGGTAGAGAGGCTGATCTTCGCCACAACGACGGTGGGCGGCCCTTGATCGTTGCCGAGGATGGCCGCACCGCTGAGCAACAGCGGCGTCGTCGTGGAGTCGAGCCGGTCGGCCGTGGTCAGGGTCGCGCCTTGCAGCGTGACGTGATCGAAGCGATAGATGCCGCGCCATTGATCGCCGGCCTGAAGATCGATGGTCTCGCTGCCGTTGGCAACGAGGATGACTTTCTTCAGATTGACCGTGTCGATCGAGCCGACTCGCCACGTTCCTTTCAGCGTTCCGCCCGCGGTTCGGATCTCGACCCAGTTGCCGGCGAAGTACGCCGGAATGTTGGCCGTCCGGTCCGTCACCAGCGTTGCGCCGCTGGTACCGGTAAGCGCTACGCCACTGCCGAACGCGGAGAGGTTCGTTGCCTGCCCCGTCAGACCACCATTGTCGACTGTGAGATCGCCGTAGATTGCCTGCGGGCTGCGTACGTAGATCGTTCCCGCTCCTCCGATATGGGGGCCAGCGTTGGACGTGGCCGATTTGGCCGTCACGATCCACGGAATCGACGTTCCGCTGCCGTACTCGATCGCGATGGAACCGCCGGCGCCCGAGCCGTAGTTCGCGTGCGAACCATTGGCCGACACGGCACCGGCTCCACTCATTGCGGCCGCGCTGATCCAGACAGAGCCGCCTGCCCCTCCGCGCGACTGCCCATCGGCGCTCACGGCGTCGGCGCGAATGGCGCCGTCCAGAACGAGACTCGCTGCCTGGATCCGGATTACACCGCCACCGGTCAGTCCCGAGCCACTCTCTCCGCCGCCGCCTGCTTCCTGCGGCTGGTAAACACTTCCAAAGGTTGACGCTGTCGGCGCATCCCACAAACCGCCCACGCCGATGTGACTGCCGCCTGAGCCATTCGCCGGCGTGGTCGCACCCGGATAGGTCGTGTTGAACGTGTAACCGCGGCCGGTGGCATCGATGGTGCCGCCAGCATCGATCCGCAGTTCGTTCTGCGTCGTGATGCTGAGGGCAGAGCCCAACGCATGCGTCAACACGGCACCCGCGCGGATGCGTAGATTCGTGACGTTGATCTGTTCGTGCTCGATCGTCCCGCTGTCGATCACTTCCGTCCCGGCCACGCGCACCGGATCGATGCTATCGAGCCGCACTCCGCGAAGAGTCAGGTTGTCGAAGCGATAGATGTGCTGCCACTTGTCGCCCACCGCCAGCGCGATCGTCTCGCTGCCGTTCGGAGCGAGTGTCATCGTCTTGCTGTTCGGGGTCACGCTCGCAATGCGCCAAGTGCCCTTGAGCGATCCGGCCGCGCTCGTGATCTCGACCCAGTCACCGGCGAAGTACGCCGGAATGTCGGCCGTCCGATCGGTCACCAGCGTTGCGCCGCCGGTGCCCGTCAACGCGGCGCCCTTGCCGAGTGAGGGCAGGTTCGTCGAATACCCGGTCAGACCGCTGTTGTCGATGGTGAGATCGCCGTACGTCGCCTGCGGCCCCCGTACGTAGATCGTTCCCGCTCCTCCCACGTGGGGGCCAGCGTTGGACGTGGCCGATGACGCAGTCACTGTCCATGGAATCGCTGTTCCGCTCGTGTATTCGATGGCGATGGAGCCGCCGGCGCCCGAGCCGTAGTTCGCGTGGGAACCGTTGGCCGACACGGTGCCGGCTCCGCTCATCGTGGCCGTGCTGATCCAGACCGAACCGCCCGCGCCTCCACGCGACTGCCCATCGGCGCTCACGCCGTCGGCGCGAATGGCACCGTCCAGAACGACACTCGTTGCCTGGATATGAATCACACCGCCGCCGTTCAGTCCCGAGCCGCTCTCTCCGCCGCCTCCTGCTTCCCGCGGCTGGTAAATGCTTCCAAAGGTCGAAGCCGTCGGGGCATCCCACAAACCGCCCGTGCCGATATGACTGCCGCCCGTTCCATTCGCAGGCAGCGTCGCACCCGGATAGGTCGTGTTGAACGTATAGCCTCGGCCGGTCCCCGTGATCGAGCTGTTGCAGCCGACGTAGAGCGAAGTTGCGGTGATGTCGAGCGGCGAGACCGTCGTTCCTGACGTTCCCGGATGGACCACTGTTCCGCCGTTGATCACCGCCAGGCGCGCGAAGTGATGCGGGCCGATGATGGTGAGCACTCTGCCGTTGACGATGATGATGCCGTTTTCGTACTGCGCGTCGGTGGCGTTGATCGTTGCGTCGGCCGCGAACGAGAACGTGTTCGCGGTACCGCCGATGATGGTGAGCGTGCCGGAGACGCTGTTCGTCTTTCCGGCGAAGGTGGTGGCGACCACGCGCAGCGGGACGACCGTACCGTCGGCCGCGGAAGGTACGGTGTACGTGTACTGATAGCTGCCGCCGACCAGTGTCATCGGGAACGTCTGCGGTCCGCCGGGCGCGGTGATGGTGATCGAGACCGTGTTGATCTGATCGCCCGAAGCCGGTGTGACCTTTACGGTGAACACAGCGTTCGCGGCGGCGGGGTACATCGAGCCGTTGCCGCATTGCCAGGCCACTGTCGGCGCAAGCGCATCGATGATCGGATGGATGTTGACCGTGACGCTCGCGGGCGCTGATTGGTTGTTCTCGAAGTCGCTCGCGATGACTGTGATCTGCTTCGGCACATCCGATGGCGGGTCGACATCCGGCGAGGGAACGGTGGCAGTCCACACGTTGGCGCGCGCCGGATCGAGCGTCATCGGGTAGCTGACGCCGTCGAGGACGGCCGCGGCCTGCTTCACGCCCACTTCGGCGTCGATGATCGTGGCCTCGACCGCGATCGGTTGGCCTTCGGTGAAGGTCGTTCCTGCAACGGGCTTGGTGATCGTCACCGTCGGCGGTACCGCATCGTGGACGACTGTGAGAGTCCCTGATTGCGACGTCCCGACATAGCTCGCGCCGACGATGACGCTCGTCTGCGTGGCGACGGACGTGGTGGTGATCGTGAATGTGGCGGTCGTCGCGCCGGCAGCAACGGTGATCGTCGCGGGTACCGGCGCCACCGTAGCGTTCGACGTGGTGAGGGCGATGACGGCTCCTGCGGACGGAGCCGGCGTGTTCATCGTGACGGTGGCGATGGTCTTCGCGCCGCCGGCGACGGAGGAGGGCTGCAGCGTGACCGAAGCGACGCCGCTGTTGGCCGGAAGCGTCCCGACGGAAACCTCGGCCGATTGCATTGCAAAGGTGTTCGAGTCGCGGGCGTGGACGGAGATGGGATCGCCCTGCAGACCGTAGAGGTAGAGCGAGAACGGCGCGCCGCTGGCGATCGTGATGGTAGACGCGACATTGGTCCGGCCGTTCGTGATCGTGACAAGGATGGGCCCGTCGAGATCGGTGACCGCGTTGGCGGCCGCGACGATCATCACTGGCCCACCGGAGAGAGTGATCTTCGACGAATCGATAACAGGCGGGCCCTGATTGTTGCCGACGATCGTTGCTCCGTTGAGCAACTGCGGCGTATTTGTCGAATCGAGCCGGTCAGCCGTGAGCACGGTGACGCCATTCAATGTGACGTGATCGAAGCGATAGATCCCGCGCCATGTATCGCCGGCCTGGAGATCGATCGTTTCGCTACCGTTTGCGTTGAGGATGACTTTCTTCGGATTCGCAGTATCGATCGAGCCAATGCGCCACGTTCCCTTCAACGTGCCGCTTGCGGTCCGGATCTCCACCCAGTGGCCAGCGAAGTACGCCGGGATGTTGACCGTCAGGTCGGTTACGAGCGTCGCCCCGCTGCTTCCTGCCAGTGCGGTTCCAGCTCCCAACGCCGGTAGTTCAGTGGCCTGTCCATTAGCACCGCCGTTGTCGATCGTTAGATCGCCGTACGTGCTCTGCGGCCCTTTGATGAATACCGATCCGGCACCGCCGTAGCTGTTGTTTCCCGAGCTCGGTCCCGTTCTGGCTTGGATCACCGGCAGAACGCTCGCTGCGTCGCTGTACTCGACCGCCATCGCTCCCCCGCCACCATGCGAGAAGGTCCCGTTGCTTCCGTTCGCTTCGATCGATCCTGCTCCGCCGATCTTTCCTGTCGTGATCCAGATCGATCCGCCTGCCCCGCCGATCCCATGTCCATCACTGAAGCCGTTCGACCGAATCACTCCGTCTACGAGCAGCGTTCCCGAGGTGATCCGCACCACCCCGCCTCCCGCGTGGCCGCCTCCGCCCTGACCGCCCGCCCCTGCTTCCTGCGGCCGGTCGACGCTGCCATATGTCGAGCTCAGCGGCGGACTCGATATGCCGCCCTTCCCGATGTGGCTTCCTCCTGAACTGTC
>Ga0233356_1000046_pt1 | contig 44569 bp, 36 predicted proteins | sample GEONSFMMS_FD_180700 | JGI IMG/M metagenome (GOLD analysis project Ga0233356, IMG submission 180700) | Soil microbial communities from Shasta-Trinity National Forest, California, United States - GEON-SFM-MS | ecosystem: Environmental > Terrestrial > Soil > Temperate forest > Bulk soil | place...
GCCCTCGGAACGTTTCTCTTCGTCGTGGCCCGACAGCGGTCCCTCGAGCCGATCATCGACACCGGACGAGACCTCTACATTCCGGGAGCGATTCTCGATGGTAAGAAACTGTATCGGGATCTCTTCTATCTCTTTCCCCCGCTCGTCCCCTATGTTCTTGCGCTGCTGACCGCCATCATTGGCCGCTCGCTGATGGCGTACTCCTTCATCGGTGCCGCGATCGCCACTGGCGTCGGTTTCACGCTCTATGGAGCGGCGAAGTTGGTTGCGGGCCGGCTGGCGGCATTCGTCGCTCTCATATTTTTTGTCGGCCTGAATTTCACCTGTACGATCGGATATGGCTCGAACTTTCTCTTTCCGTACGCGCACGAAGCGACGTTCGGCGCCATGTTTCTGCTCCTGACGATTTTCTTCCTGCTCCGTTACACCTTCGAATCGGCGTCGCGCTCGAACGGAGCGGCAGTCGTCCTTTTCTCGCTGCTGGCGTCGTGGTGCAAGGTCGAGCTCGCGGCGATCGTCGCCGTGACGCTCATTGCGGCGGCGGTAGTGCATCGCTTTCCCAAACGGTACGTCTTCGTCTACGGGGGTGCGATGCTTCTCTGCGCTTCGGCGGCGAGTTTGTTTTTCGCGGATTCCCCACCCACAAGACATTGGTTGTGGAACAACATCCTTCCATCGACATTTCTCGGCGGCCCCACGTTCTACGGGTTCTATGCGCGCGTGTTCGGACTTCCGCGCTGGAGAGAATTGCTCCTCGAAAGCGCGTACGGAGCACTTGTGCTGTGCGCGTTTGCTGGCTGTCTGGCCTTGCTCGAGCGGCAGAAGCGTCCCGCCGTCGTGGGCGGTGCGCTCGTAGTGCTCGCGATACTCGCCGCAATCGGTGGCGACCTGCATTTCTTTCAGGCGTGGACCCTATTGCAGCTTGGCTTGTTGATTCCGGCGGTCCGTGCACCACGCCAGCCGCTCGCGGCTCTTCTGTGTTTTTCCGCTGCCTCGTCGGCGCGCATTTTCCTGAAGCTGGCGCCGGCCTGGTACGGCTTTGTGCTCACGATTCCGACGTATCTCCTGATCGTGTATGTCCTCTTCGCATATCTCCCGGAGCGGCGGCTCTATTCTCGGCGTCTCAGTGCATTGTGGCTGGCCTTCGCCTTGGTGGTTGTCGGGCGAGGCGTGCGGCAGCAGGTGAATGAATACAACCGAAAAACTGCTCCGGTGACGACCGTTCGCGGCACGTTTTACGAGGAGCCGTCGCGGGCCGCCGTTCTCGTGCCGTTGCTTCGCGCGATCGAAACGAGCGGCGCTCGCTCACTGGTCGTGATGCCGGAAGGGCTGGCGTTGAATTACTTCACCGCCGTCGACACTCCTCTTTGGTACTCCACGTTCACGCCCATCGAATCCGCTCATCCCGTCATCGAGCAACGCGTCCTCGATGAGTTGTCAGCGCGGCGCCCCGAGGCCGTCGCGGTGGTCTCTCGACACGTCAACGAGTATGGCTACCGCGGGTTCGGAGTTGACTACGACCTGCGTCTGGCGGACTTCGTTCGTCGTCATTACAGGCCGGTCGGCCGATGGCAGAGTGGAGCTAATTGGGCGGTGCTGCTGCGACGCAATCCCTGACTTCCGCGATCAGAGCGTGAACTGCCCCGCTTCGATGAACGCTTTCACCTTCGCCATGAACTGATCGGCGATCGCGCCGTCGATCAGGCGATGATCGAAAGTCAGCGAGAGGATGCACATCGAGCGGATGGCGATGAAGTCGCCTTCCTTTGTCTCCACGACGACCGGGCGCTTCTTCACGCCGCCGACGCCAAGGATCGCTACCTGCGGCTGATTGATGATCGGGGTGCCGAACAGGCCGCCGTAGATGCCGGGATTCGTGATCGTGAACGTGCCGCCCTGCACGTCGTCGGGCGAGAGTTTCTTCGTGCGGGCGCGCTCCCCGAGGTCGTTGATCGTTTTGGAGAGGCCGAGGATGTTCTTCTCGTCGGCGTTTTTCACGACGGGGACGATGAGGCCCCATTCGAGGGCGACGGCGATGCCGATGTTGAGGTCGCGGTGGTAGATGACCGAGGCATCGTCCATCGACGCGTTGATGATGGGAAACTCGCGCAGGCCGGCAACGACCGCCTGGATCACGAACGGCAGGAAGGTGAGCTTGGTGCCGCGCTCCGCGTAGGCGTCTTTGTACTGCCGGCGCAGCTTGTCGATGGCGGTGAAGTCGACTTCGAAGACGGTCGTGACGTGCGCCGAGGTCTGCTTCGACAGCACCATGTGCTGGGCGATCTTCTTGCGCATCACCGAGAGCGGCTCGATGCGGTTGTTCTCGCCGGATGCGAAGGACATCGCGGGCGGACGCGGCGCCGGCTGCGGTTGCTGCTGCGTTGCGGCCGGTTGCTGCGCTGCGGCGGCGGGCTTCGGCTGCTGGAGGAAGTCGAGGATGTCGTTCTTGGTAACGCGGCCGGAGACGCCGGAGCCTTGCAGCTTGGAGATGTCGACGTTGTTTTCCTGCGCGATCTTTCGGACGAGCGGGGAGGACTTGGTGCGGCGCCGCTCGTCGAGCGAGGCGACATTTTCGTCCTCGCTCTGCTCGGTGGCGGCGGCCTGCACCGGAGGAGCGTCGACGCGCGTCTCGGGACGCTGCGTGTCGATCTGCGCAGGTTGCGGCGGAGGTGCGGCGGCAGCAGGCGGCGCGCTCGCGCCGGCCGCTTCGCCATCGGCGCCGATCCGGGCGACAACGGTGTTCACGCCGACGGTCTGCCCTTCCTGGGCGATGATCTCGGTCAGCGTTCCGGAGGACGGCGAAGGGATCTCGGCGTCGACTTTGTCGGTGGAGATTTCGAGGAGGGGCTCATCGCGCTCGACTTTCTCGCCGACTTTCTTCAGCCACTTGACGACGGTTCCTTCGGCGATCGATTCGCCCATCTGGGGCATGACGACATCAATAGGCATTGCGGGGTTGCTCCCTGATCAAACTACGGTTAGTACGCAAGCAGTTCTCTTGCCGCGCTCAGAACTTTATCGCGATTCGGTAGATAGAACGCTTCCAGCGGCGGCGAGTAGGGCGTGGGAACGTCGAGCGCGGCCACGCGTTTGATCGGTGCGTCGAGGTAGTCGAACGCCTTCTCGGCGATGCGCGCCGCGAATTCAGCGCCCGCGCCGCCGGTGAGCGGCGCTTCATGCAGGATGATGACGCGATTGGTTTTGGCGACGGAGTTGAGGATCGCTTCCTCGTCGAACGGCAGGATCGATCGCAGGTCGATGACCTCGGTCGAGACGCCGTCCTTCGCCAGTTCCGCTGCGGCATCGTCGGCGACGTAGATCATCGATCCCCACGTGATGATGGTCAGGTCTTTCCCGCTGCGGCGGATATTCGCCTTGCCGATCGGGACGATGTAGTCGTCCGCCGGCAACTCTTCTTTGATACGGCGATACAAGAACTTGTGCTCGATGAAGAGCACCGGATCGTCGTCGCGAATGGCCGCCTTCAGCAATCCCTTGGCGTCGTACGCAGTCCCCGGCGCGACGATCTTCAATCCCGGCCGGTTCATGAACATGGCCTCGGGATTCAGCGAGTGAAACGGTCCGCCATGCGTGCCGCCGCCGGCCGGTCCGCGCACGACGATCGGACACGGGCTGCCGACGCGATACCGCGAGGTGGCGGTGAAGTTGACCAGCATGTCGTACGCGCAGGTGATGAAGTCGATGAACTGCATCTCCGCGATCGGCCGCATCCCCATCAGCGCCGCTCCCGACGCCGCGCCTACGATCGCCACCTCGGAGATCGGCGTGTCGATGACGCGCTCCGCGCCGAACTCTTCGATCATCCCCGCGCTGGCTTTGAACGCGCCGCCATACGCGCCGACGTCTTCGCCGATGAGAAAGACGCGCTGATCGCGCCGCATCTCCTCGATCATCGCCTCGCGGATGGCGTCGAGGTAGGTGGTTAGCGGCATGCGCGGCTCCGCGTGTAATCGGGTACTACGGCCGCGCGCGGAGGCGCGCTCGATAATCCAGCCCCGCGCTTTGCGCGGGGAACACGAGCGAGCACGAAGTTCGTGGCCGCGGAGGCGGCCACTACAAAATGCTCGCGCGGCGCGAGATCATGTGGCGGCCGCCTCCGCGGCCGCGCATTTGTCGGCGCACGCCAACCCCGCGCCGAGCGCGGGGCTGGCTTGTCGAGCGCGCCTCGGCGCGCGAGCACACACGCCCCGCTCATCGCTGCTCCTCCCAATATCCATCGCCCGCGAAGAGTCCGCGCGCGGCCTCCTCGGGATTGGGCATCGGCGAGCGTTCGGCTTCGTCAGTGGCGGCGTCGACTTCGCGTTTGGCGCGCGACTGGATCATTTCGAAATCGGCCGTCGCGGCGATGCCGGCGTCGACGAGCGTTCTTTCGAATCGCACGACCGGATCTTTCGCCGACCATTCCTCGATCAGCGACTGCGGCACGTACGACTGGTTGTCGTGCTCGGCGTGGCCTTTCATGCGGAACGTCTTTGCCTCGATCAGCGTCACGCCTCCGCCGGCTCGGGCGCGTTCGACGGCGCGGCGGGCGGCGGCGTAGGTGGCCAGGATGTCGTTGCCGTCGACCGTTTCGCTGGCGCATCCGAACGCGTGCGCTTTGTCCGCGAGCGAGCGGACCGCGCTCTGCTTCGCCGTCGGCGTCGAATACGCGTAGCCGTTATTTTCGAGGATCACCACCAGCGGCAGCCGCTGAACCGTGGCGAAATTCATCCCCTCGTAAAACGCGCCCGTGGACGACGCGCCATCGCCGATGAAGGCCAGGCCGACGAGGTTGCGCTTCTGCATGCGGCCGGCGAGCGCGATACCTGCCATGACCGGGATCATGTCGCCGAGCATCGAGATCTGTCCGATGAAGCCGTCGCGCGCGGGATGGCCGAAGTGGATGTTCAGCTCGCGGCCACGAGTCGGCGAATCGCCCTTGGCCATGTACTGCTTGATGATGTCCGAGGGCTTCGCGCCGGCCACGAGGATCGATCCCATGTTGCGGATCAGCGGCTGGACGACGTCGCCGAGCGAATAATCGAGCGCATACGCCGCCGCGACCGATTCGCCTTCCTGGCCGAGGGAGCGATATAGCCCACCGATGACCTTCGACTGGCGGAAGAGCGCCACGAGGCGTTCCTCCAGTGTGCGCGTCAGCCGCAGGTAGTAGTCGATGTCGAGGAGTTGTTCGCGGGTGAGTCCGTAGGCATCCATTCAGCGACGGCTCTTTTAATGGATCGCCGCCGGGGAAGCAAGCGGCCTGTATGCTTCAACGCAATGGAGCTGGTGGGAGCGCTGCTCGATCGCGCGCAGCAGTGGATCGGTGGCAACTGGCTGTTTCTGCTCATCGTGCTGGCGGCATTCGTCGTGCCGGGGCGAGTTACGTGGCCCAAGCGGCTCGATCGATTCGCGGCGCGCCGGTTCGTCTGGCTGCTTGTATTCGCCGTGTCTCTCTCGGTCTCGCTCGGCAAAGCAGCGCGCGACGGCGTGCCGCTGCCGCAGTTTCACGACGACTTCGCCTACCTTCTCGCGGCCGACACGTTCGCGCACGGGCACGTGTCGTATCCGACGCATCCGTTTGCCGATCACTTCGAGACGATGCACGTCCTGCAGCGGCCTCGCTACGCGGCCAAGTTTCCGCCCGGTCAGGGATTGCTGCTCATGGGCGGGATCGCGGCGGTCTGGCTGATGACAGCCGCCGCGTGCGCGGCGCTCTGGTGGGCACTGCGCGTCTGGCTCGGGCCGCGCCTTGCGCTCCTCGGCGGCCTGGCCGCGGCGCTGCATCCGACGATGCAGCGCTGGTCGCAGGTCTATCACGGCGGCGAGCTCGCCGCGTTTGCCGGCGCGCTGCTCCTCGGTGCGATGGGCGTGCTGCGGGCGCGATCGTCGTGGCGCGCGGCGTCACTGGCCGGCGTCGCGCTGGCGTTGCTCGCCATCAGCCGGCCATACGAGGGACTCGTGCTCGCCGCCGCGCTGCTCGCGATCAGCAGGCCGCGCTTCGACCGTGCGCACGTCATCGGCGCAATCACCGCGCTCGTCGCGCTCGTGCCGCTCGCGCTCTACAACCGCGCCATTACCGGGAGCGCCTTTTCCCTGCCGTACACGCTCTACGAACAGCGCTACGACCCCGTGCCGAACTTTCTGTGGGAGTCGCCGCGCGTCATCGCGTCGTGGCCGAACAAGGAGTTGGAATTCAACTACAAGGTCGTTTACGACGGCTATTACCGGCGCGAGATGGCGCCCGGCGGGCTCGCCGACGCGATCGCGAAGAAAGTCGACTTCGTCCGCGTCGCGCTGTTCGGTCCCGATTCGTGGCTGCCGTCGGCCTGGTGCGTGCTCCTCCTGCCGCTCGTCGCGTTGCCGCGCGCGCTGGCGCGGCGGCGCGAAGCGCGCCTGCTCGCGTTGGCACTGCTCATCTTTGCCTTCGCACCGTTCTCGCTCACGTGGTGGCTGCAGTTGCACTATCTCGCGCCTGCCGCGGCGCTCGCGGCGGCGTTCGTCTTCGTGTTGTGGGACGAGCTGGCATCGATGCGGCGCGGCGGAGTGCTGGCGACGGCGGTGCTCGCGGTGTTCGTCCTCAACGCCATCGGCACATGGTCCGCGCCACCACCGCAACCCGGTTTCGAACCGCGGCGGCAGGCGATCGCGCACTCACTCATCGCGCAAGGTGGGCATCATGTCGTCTTCGTGGCACCGGACGTATTCGACGCGGTCTACAACGGCGGCGACCTCGACACGCAGCCGGTGGTCTGGGTCCGCGACCTCGGCGCCGCTCGCAATGATGCGCTTCGCGCCTACTACAAAAATCGCCGCGCGTGGAGACTCACGCGCGACGACGGAGGAGCGAAATTGTCTGCCTACTGATGGATCGAGTGTCCGGCTACGTCCTCGGCGGCTTCCATCATGGCCTCGGAGAGCGTCGGGTGCGCGTGGATGGTCCTGGCGATCGACTCGCTCGTCGCTTCCAGCTCCAGCGCCGCGCAGGCCTCGGCGATCAACTCCGTCGCTTTCGGACCGACGATATGGACGCCGAGGAGCTCATCGTATTTTTTGTCTGAGACATATTTAACCAATCCCCCCGATTCGCCGATGATCTTCGCTTTCGAATTCGCGGTGAAGGGAAACTTGCCGATCTTGACGTCGTAGCCGCGTTCCTTCGCCTTCTTTTCCGTGAGGCCGACCGAGGCAACTTCAGGATCGGTGTACGTGGCGTTCGGGACGTGGTCGTAGTTGATGGGACGCGGATCGAGTCCCTTCATGTGCTCGACTGCGAGGATGCCCTCGGCCGACGCGCAGTGCGCTAGCGCGGGTGTGGGCACGATGTCGCCGATTGCGTAGATGTTCGGCTCGCCGGTGCGCATGAACGGATCGACCTGCACCATGCCGCGCTCGAGGACGACCTTCGTTCCTTCGAGGCCGCAGTTCTCGGTGACGGCCCGGCGGCCGGTGGCGGAGAGGACGATCTCTACGTCGAACGTCTGCTGCTTGCCTTTCGAGCTGACCACGACTTTGACGCCGCCGTCGCCGACTTCGGCCGATTCGACTTTCGCGTCGGTCAGGACTTCGATGCCCTTCTTCTTGAAGATGCGCGTGAACTCTTTCGAGATCTCTTCGTCTTCGATCGGCAGGAGCAGCGGCATCACTTCGACGATGGTGACCTTGGTGCCGAAGCGGGCGAAGATCGAGGCAAACTCACAACCGACCGCGCCCGCGCCGATGACGAGCATCGACTTGGGCACTTCGCTGATTTTCAGGATGTGATCGGAGTTGATGATCCGCTTGCCGTCGGCCTTGATGTGCGGCAGATCTTTCGGCACGGAGCCCATGGCCAGGATGACGTTCTTCGTGTCGAGTTTCTTGCCGTCGACGTCGACGATTCCTTTGCCGGCCAGCTTGGCGAAGCCGGTGATGCGTTCGACCTTGTTCTTCTTGAAGAGGAACTCGATGCCTTTCGCGTTCGCATCGACGACGCCCTGCTTGCGCGTCTGGACGACGCTCCAGTCGAGTTTCACGTCGCCGACGGTGATGCCGAACTCTTTGGACTTCTGAATCTTGGTCCAGATGTCGGCGTTTTCGAGCAGCGATTTTGTGGGGATGCAGCCGCGGTGGAGACACGTGCCGCCGAGGAATGGATCCTTCTCGATGACGGCCACTTTCATGCCGAGTTGCCCGGCGCGGATGCCGGCCACATAGCCGCCCGGACCGCTGCCGATGACCACCACGTCGTACTGTTGTTCAGCCAAGGAAAACCTCCCGTGAGTAACGCGGCGCGCATTATATGGGTGGGTGTGGGAGGTGGGGAGTGGGGTGTGGGAGATGGCGCGAAACAGTCGGAGTCGACCACCGGCTACCGTACGGGACGCCATCCGGCGTCGGGAACCGGTGCGCCGGCGCTCCGATCGTAGCGCCGGCGGCTCGTCGGCGCTTATCTACTGCGCGGGCACGTACGTTGGGTCCTGCGTCGCGGAGTCGATCACCGATCCGTATGCGGTCACGCGGCCCGTTCCGCTGAGCACTTTCACCGTTACTCGCGCGTTGTAGACCGTGCCGAGGCCGAAGCTCTTTAACGCGTCGTTGAGTTGGAGGAACTGGTTTGCAGCGAGCGTGAGCTGCGTCTTCGGGGCGACTTTTGAATCGGGCGGGATGGCGGAGATTTCGATCGTGACCGGGCTGCCGTTCGTTTCGACGAAGCCGAGGTTCGTGCGCATCTTGTCGGACGACTCGAGCTGGAGAATTTGCAATACACGATTGTCTGATAACCCGACTGATCCGGCCGGCGTCACGGCCGGGATGAATTGGCCGTACGTTCCGTTCGACGTCTGGTTGTACGTGCGCGCGGTGACGGTGAGTTTCGAGCTCGACGGCGTCGTCACGAGCAGCGAGCCGCCGGAGTTCGTCAGCGCGAAGAGCTGCTGCAACGCGCTGTCGACCGGTAACACCTGTCCGGCGGGGATCGTGACCTGCTTCGTCCCGCTGGCGGCGGCGTTGCCGGGCTGCGGGAAGTAGGTGAGCGTCGCCGTGACGGACGTTGTAGTCGGATTGAAGAAGCGAATGTCGCTGCGCCAACTGGCGAAACCATTATTGATGTCCGCGACGCCGGGGATGACGTAGCGCGTGGCCGATTCGGCGCCTTTCAGCACCGGGAAAACCATCAGCGGGTCGTTGGTGAGGTTGTCGATGACCGAGGCGTAGGCGGTGACCTTGCCGGTGGCGGAGACGACTTCCACTTCGAAGCGGCCGTCGGTGAGCGTGATGCCGTTGTCAGCGAGCAGGTTGCGTTGCTGGTGCTCGCCCGGCATCAGCGAGATCGGAATCGCCGGCGCGACCTCGGCGCCGGCATTGTTGAAGATGTGTACGAGGACGTTGGCCGGCTCGCCCGCGCCTTCGACGATCCCGAAGTTTGTGCGGTACGCCGTCGACTGCGCGATCTGTTGCAGCGACAGGACCGTCTTCGGTGCTCCCTCCGGCGCCTGTGCGATGAATTGTGAGAACGGGATGGCCGGGATGTACTGGCCGAACGTTCCAGTGGGGGTGGAGTTGTACGTGCGGCTGGAGGCGACCGTCTGGATGCTGACCGGCGACGAGAAGTTGCTCTGTGTCGTCGTCAGCGGACGGATTTCGAGGACGCCGAGCGCGGTCGCGCCGTCGGAGCCGGTGCCGAAGAAGCTGGTCAGGATGTCGTCGAGTGCCATCGTCGCGCCGGGATCGACCTGGATCGTCGTCGACTGACCCGACTGCGTGGCGTCGGTGTGCGTGAGCGTGAAGTTGAGCTGGTACTTCATCGCCTGCGCCGAGGTGTTGGCGATGCGGACGTCGGATTCGAAGAGCGAATCGCCGATGCCGACGGCGTGGCCGACTGCGGGGATGATCAGCGAATTCGGAAGCGGCGTGTTCTTCCCCTGCGGCGCGACCGGCGTGACGGTGGTGACGGAGATGGGGACGCTGACCGGCGGCGTCGTGTCCTGCGCGATGATGCCTTTGCCGGCAGCGCCGATCGTGAGGATCACGGTGGCGGTGTTCGTGCCGAGTTTCAGCGCGGTCGGATCCGAGACGATCGTCAGCGTGACGCCGTTCGGCCCGAGCGTGCCCGAGGCGGGCGTCACCGTCGCCCACGGCTTGTCGGCGTGCGCGGTGAAGGGAACCGCGGGCGTGCGGCCGGGGATGAAGAGGTTTTGGCGGACAGCGCCCAGAGTGCCCACTTCGACGCTGGTCTGCTTCTGCGGAGTCTCGGGGATGACGGTGACGATGACGACGCGTGAGTACGCGCCGCGATCATCGTTGCAACTGCTGATGGCGCGGACGCGGTAGAGCCATTTCTGCGAGGCGGTGGCGGCAGTGTGCGTGAACGCGGCGGAGAGATCGGTCACGACCTGCGTGGTGGCAGAGGAGAAATCGGTGAGGGGGGATTCCTGCAGTTCGTAGCTGGTCGCGTTGGGCACCGCGTTCCAGCGCACGTTGTAAGTGCTGCCCGATGCCACCTGGGCCGGCGCTGTGGCGACGGGACGGTCAGGCGTCGTGCATGGCGGTGGCGCGGCACGAACGGTGAACGTGCTCGTCGCGGAGTCGAGCGCCGAACAGGATTCGAAAAATGCCTGTACGTGCCAGTGGATCGTTCCGCCGGGGACGCCAACCGTCAACTTGTGGGCCGCTGTGGTGCCGATGACGCTTTCGTCCTGATCATCGACCGCGGCCCACACTTTGTACGAAGTGGCGTTCTTGACGTGTGACCATTCGAAGTGAACCGGCGAGGCGAGGCCGACGGCGCCCTCGGCGGGCGCGAAGATGATGGGACGGGTGTCATCGCAGGCCGTTTCGGTCACGGAGAAGAATTGATGCTTCGACTCCGCGGGCGGGCATCCATTGAAGAACGCCACCACCCACCATTCGTTCGGCCCCTCGGACACCGCTTTGGTGACCGCGGTGCGGGTGGTCGTTTCGGCGAGCTCGGTCGGCGAGCCGTCTTTGCTCCGGATCACGACGAGATAGCCGACGGCGTTGCTGACCGGGTTCCAATCGAAGCGGACCGGCGACTCGAGGTTCACCGCTCCGTCGGCGGGAGCAGTGAGCACCGGCGGGTCGTTGACGCACGTTTGCGCCGGCAGCACGGTGAAGTGCGACTTGGCCGAGCGGGTGGCGGGGCATCCGTCGAAGACCGCCTCCACGCGCCATTCGACGCTGCCGGGAGGGACGAGGTGCGTGATCGACGTGGCGGTCGTTTTCAGCACGTCCATGTCGTTGCCGTTGAGCGTCCAGTGCACGCGATATTCGGTCGCGTTGGCGACGGCGCTCCAGACGAAAGCTACCGGTGCAGTGACCGTCGTTCCGTCGAGTGGCGAGACGATCTGCGGACCCGCTGTTGCGCATCCGGCCGGCGGAATGACGAAGGCTGCTCTCGCCGACACGACCGCGGGACAGTTCTCGAAAAGCGTCTCGACGAACCATAGCCCGCTGCCGGTGAGCGTGCCGAAGTCGTGCTGCAGTTTCGTGTCTTTGGTAAATCCGATGTCGGTGAAGGCGTCGCCGTTGAGTGAGACCCAAACGCGGTACTGCAGCGCGGCTGAATCGGTGGCGCTCCAGTTGAACGTGATCGGGCTCGATGCCTGCGCGCCACCGATGGGCGAGGTGAGCGTCGCTCCTTTATGCGTATCGCAATTGGCCGCCGCCGAAACGGTGAAGCGCCGATGAGCGGAGAAGGTGGAGTCGCATCCATTGCTGAAGAGCGTCTCGACATACCACTCGTCAGCGCCGCTCGGCAGTTGCAGTTGCTGCGATGTGCCGGTGGCGGTCAACGTGCGAGCAGCCAGAATCGGCGAACTGCCATTGACGGAGATCCAGAGCCGGTAGCCGCTCGCTCCCGTGACCGCGCTCCACGACAGCGTGACCGGCGAGCTGACCGTTGCGCCGTCGGCGGGCGAGTTGAGCGTAGCAGTGGCTCCGCAGGTCGTTTGCGTGCCGCTCGTGAAGCTCGACTTCGCGGAGATGACGTCCGGGCAGCCCGCGAATGTCGTCACCACCCACCATGTCACCGTGCCGCCGGGCACGAGTGTCGTCAGCGACGTTGACGTCGTGGTGCCTACCAGATCGCCGGAATCGTTCGCTTGTGCGATGTACAGCTGGTAGCCCGTTGCTCCGCTCACAGCAGTCCATTGGAATGTGACCGGTGAGGTCAGGCCGGTAGCACCGTTGACCGGCGAGAGCAGAGTAGCGGGATTGCTGCTGCAGGTGACCGGCGTGGTGGAGGAGAGAGTGAAGACCTTTGAAAAGGTCGATGAGGGGCAGTCGCCGAAATCGGCTTCGACATACCAGGCCAGGTTTCCCTGCGGCACCGGGACTGTGACATGCGTGCCGCCCGTCTTGCCGATCGTGAATCGCTCGTTGCTGCTGATGGTGGTCGAGGTCATACCCCACACCACGTAGTTCGTAGCACCAGATACGACCGACCAGGAGAACGTGACCGGCGAGGTAAGGCCGGTCGCGCCGTTGGCAGGGGTTAGCAGCGTTGCCGAGCCGGGGCTGCTCGGACAGACGCCCGCGCTGATGACGTTGAAGTGCGCGTGCGCCGAGGCGATCGGCGTGCACTTGTCGGCACCTGCTTCGATCCACCAATCGACGGACGCGCCGGCAGGAAGATCGCCTTCGTAGTGCGAGTCGCGGGTAACGGCCAGGATCGACGCGCTGGCGCCGTTGATCGACGCGAGCACTTTGTAGAAGGTCGCGCCTGAGACGTCGCTCCAATTAAAGCTCACTGGTGTGTCGACCGTGGTGTTGTTCGCTGGCTTGATCAGCGCCGCAGATCCAGTCGGACAAGCGGCCGCTGCGGCGACGGTGAAGCTGAAGACATTGCTGGACGTCTTCGCGGTCGTGCAGCTCGGCGGATAGGCATCGACGGACCAGTAGTAAGTTCCCGCCGGAAGTGCCTGCGCGAAGGTGAAGCTCGTCGAGGTGCTGTTGACGACCGGGTCGCTGGGGGTCGGGGCAGGCGGGTTCTGGGTGCCGATGTGGAGAAGATACTTGTCCGCACCGACGGAGGCGGACCAGGTCAACGTCGGGGTCGAACTGGCCGTGCTCTTGTCGGACGGCGCGGTGAGGTTGAACGAGCCGGGAGGATTGCAGGCAGGGGCGGCGGTCTTGAACGTCGCGCAGCCGCTGGTGGTTGTCGGGCATGTGCTCGCGGTCGTTTTCTTCGCCACGACCCGCCATTCGTAGGTGGTGCTCGCCGCGAGCGTGGCCGGATTGAAGCTGGTGTTCGAGGTTGAGAATTGCCTCGTGCCCGTGCAGGCTCCCGATCCCGCCACGCCGAAGTAGACGTCGTACTGATTGGCGCCGCTGACGGCGCTCCAGGTAAGCGTCGGGTTGGGGAAGACGTTCTGCGACCCATCCCCCGGCGACTGGACGCTCGGCGCGCCGGTCGGGCAGTTGACGGTGAACTGCTTGGTGGCCGACTGCAACGTGCAATTCGCGAAATTCGCTCGCACGACCCAGCTGTACTGACCCGAGGAGAGACCGCCGGCAGGACCGCTGCAGGAGTTCGCGTTCGCGCCTGCCACGGAGCAGATGAGAGTGGTGTTGGCAGTTCCGCTCGTCGCGAACACGTCGTATCCGGTCACGCCGCTCGTCGTCGATGGCGACCAACTGAAGGTAATCGGTGTGCTCTCGTTTTGATTTGTTCCGATCGGAGACTGCGGTACGGGCGCGATGCCAGTCGGACATTGCGCAAACGCGTGTCCGCCGAACGCCGCGAAGGCGCACAGCAGTAGTGCAAATCGAACTCTCATGGCAGTCCTCGGTGGTTGGTTAGACGGTGCGGAGCAATGGGCGTTGACGCGAATGTAACGTGCGGCCGGTTTCCCAAGGGTGACCCTGCTCACGTCCTTAGTGATACTTATTGCCGCCAGTGCTGAAAAGCACAACGGCCTCATCTGTACGTATGGTCCCCTCGGAGCGGAGCGTCCGCAGCGCAAGAAGCGCTGCTCCTGCTTCCGGACCGGCATCGATGCCTTCGCTAGTCCGCAGCTCGGCGGCAGCGGTTTCGATCTCCGCTTCATCGACCGCGATGGCGCCGCCGTTGGAATCGCGCAGGGCACGCAGCATCAGTCGGTCGCCGATCGCGCGCGGAACGCGCAGACCCCACGCGCCCGTCTGCGGCGACTCCCACTCCGGCGCTGTTTCGAGTCCTTCGTTGAACGCGCGGACGACCGGTGCGCAGCCGCTCGACTGCACGCTGAACATGCGCGGGCGCTCGGAGCCGATCCAACCGAGTTGCTCCATCTCGTCGAAGGCCTTCCACATGCCGATCAGGCCCGTGCCGCCGCCGGTCGGATAGAGGATCACGTCCGGCAGCCGGCCGAGGTCTTCGAGGAGCTCGTAGCCCATGATCTTTTTGCCTTCGACGCGATACGGCTCTTTCAACGTCGAGAGATCGAAGCCGCCGTTCTCGGCGATGTACTGAGCAACTCGCTTACCGGCATCGGTGATGACGCCGGCCACGAGCTCGACCTGCGCACCGTAGCCTCGGCATTCGTCGACGATCGATTGCGGCGTGTCGCGCGGCATGGCCACGAACACCGGCAGTCCGGCCCGCGCGCCGTATGCCGCGAGCGCGGCGCCGGCGTTGCCGGCAGTGGGCGCGGCCAGACTGCGCGCGCCGAGGCGTTTGGCCATCGTCACCGCGGCCGCCATTCCGCGAGATTTGAACGAGCGCGTCGGGTTCTTCGACTCGTCCTTGATCCAGACGTTAGCCTGATTTTGTGACCCCAGCAGCGGCGTAATGCCTTCGCCGAGGGTAACGATCTCGCTCTCGTCGTCGACAGGAAGCATCTCGCGATATCGCCACATCGTCGCCGGACGCGTCCGGATCTCGTCGCGCAACTCCGGCGACTTGGCGATGTCGTAGCGGACGAGCAGCGGCGCGCTGTCGTTCGGACAGAGGTTCATCAGCTCGTGAATCGCGAACGTCGCGTCGCATCGGGAGCAGGCGAGTTGGGCGGGGAAACGGCGTGTGGTCATCGGGGCGAATCGTATGACAACAATCGTGTGGCGACTTGCGCGCGGAGGCGCGCTTCGACAATCCAGCCCCGCGCTTTGCGCGGGGTAATGCGCGCGTGCGAAGTTGGTGGCCGCGGAGGCGGCCACGACAAGATGTTCGCGCCGCGCGAAATCTTGTAGCGGCCGCCTCCGCCGGCCGCATTCCCCGGGCATCGGCCTGACCCGCGAAGAGCGCGGGGCTGGATTGTCGAGCGCGCCTCCGCGCGCGACGAACGCACGGTGAATCGGTTCTGGATAAAAAAGGGCCGCCGAAACGGCGGCCCTTTCACGAAAATGTGAGTGTTCTACTGACTCTTCTTCGCGTCGGCCACGGCTTTGTCGACGCCCTTCTGGAACTCGTCCATCGACTTCTGGGCGTCGCCCGGGTTTTCTTCCCACTTCGACATCTCCGTGGCGAGCGCGTTCAGCGCGCTGTCGTACTTCGCGATGAGCTGCTGGTTGTACGCGACCGCGGGCGAGAGGGTGGCGGCCGAATCCTTCTTCATCTCCGCGCGCTGCTTGTCGTAGTTGTCGAGCATCTCTTTGTACATCTTCTTCGTCTGATCGTCCTTGGCCTCGTCGTACGACTTCTTCATCTGCGCATACGCGCCGTCGAACGACGCATTCGTGGCCTCGGCCAGCTTCGACATCATCGCGGCGCTGCTCGCGCCAAGGACCTGGGTCTTGACCCAGAGATACTCCTGCGTGTTGTAGCCGAGATCTTTGGCGGCGCGGATGTCGGCGGTGAGTATGTCCGCGGCCGAGCCCATGGTCTTGAAGCCTTCCATCATGCCGGCGATCGACTTGTCGCCGCCTTCTTCGCGGCGTCGGCGTGGGCCTGCGCTTCCTTCCTGGCCACCTGCGCGATGTCCTTCTCGTGTCCGCGCACTTTCAGGTACATCTGCATCTGCGCGTCGGTCAGTTTTCCGTCCGAGGGTGGGTTGTACTTGTCCTTGGAAACGTCCTTCATCAGGTCCATCGTGCCGTGCTTGTCGAGGTCCTGAGAGATCTTGGCTTTATCGAATGCTTCCTTCGCTTTGCAGCCCGCGAGGGCCATTGACAGCATGAGTACCGCGGAAAGAGTCCGGCGCATTTTGTTCCTCCAAATAAGATGTTTTGCGATTGTAAAGTGAGAGGCGGTTGCTGGCAAGTCAGGAATCGAGCAGTCTGCGCAGGCGCGACGTGAGATCGTCAAGGTCGCGAAGGATTTCCTCGATCTCGACGCGGTACTTCTCTCGAACCGAATCGAGCTCCGACTGCAGCGAGGTCACCTTCTGCTCGAGGGTGGCGATTCGATCGTCGCTGACCGGTTCGTCGATGACCGCGACGGCGGTGTCGTCGGCCCCCACCATCGCCTCGGCGTCCAGCTCTTCGACATCCTCGAAGTCGACGGGCAGCGCCACATTTCCCGATATCGTGGCCGGACGTTCGCGCCCCTCGGACAGCAACTGTTCGAGCGAGACTTCTTCCATCCGCTCGTAGCTGCTGTCGATCTGCGACTCGGGGAAGGGAACGGAATCGGCGAAGGGATTCGTCGCCGCCTGCTCCGGCTCGGGTTCCGGTTCCGTTTTCGACGCGGGCTTCGCCTTCTCGACCGGGATCGGCTTCCCCTGCAGCCTCGCGTACAAATGCTTGGCGGTGATCTTGGAGACGAGATGGAACGTCTCCATCACGCCCTCACCCTTGATCGCGGCGGCCTCGGTGTACGGATAGCCTTCCAGCCCCAGCGCCTCCTGCAACTGCTCGACCGGCAGGACGCCCGGGAGGTCGCGCTTGTTGAATTGGACGATGATCGGCGTGTCGTTCGGATCGATGTTGTTCTGCTCGAGATTCTCGAGCAAGTTGGCGAAACTCTCGCGCGTGGAGTCGACCATCGACGGCTGCGAGTCGGCCACAAAAACGACGGCGTCGGCGCCCTTCAGAACGAGCTTGCGCGTCTCGTTGTAGAAGACCTGACCCGGCACGGTGTAGAGCTGGATCTTGAGGTTGAATGCGCCGACGCGGCCGATGTCGACCGGCAGCAGATCGAAGAAGAGCGTGCGGTCGGTCTTCGTGGCCAGCGACAGCATCTTTCCCTTCTGCGCCGGGTCGAGATTGTCGAAGATGACCATGAGGTTGGTCGTTTTTCCGCACAGGCCAGGACCGTAGTAGACGATCTTGGCTGTCATCTCGCGCGTAGCGTGATTGAAAAGGACCATCGGTTTCTCGGGCTGGAAAGTATCGCATACATACAATGACTGCATGGCCGATGACGCCGACGACGACGCGATCGAAATCCCGATCACCGACACGCTCGACCTTCACCCGTTCCGCCCGAACGAAATCCGCGACGTCGCGCACGAGTACCTCCTCGAAGCGCACGCGCGCGGCTTCCGCCAGATCCGCCTGATCCACGGCCGCGGAATCGGCATGCAGCGCGAGAACATCCGCAAGCTGCTCGCCTCCCTCGATTTCGTCGAAACCTTCCACGACGCGGATGGGAGTGGGGGCGGGTGGGGCGCGACGGTGGTGGTGCTGCGATAGCCCATCTGCGTCCATCTGCGTAATCTGCGGAAAAAACCTCATCCGCAGATGACGCAGACGGACGCAGATGAAGACTAGGTTGAAATGGCCTCGAATCCGCTAGAGTTCGCGTCAGCATGTCGACCCTTTTTGAAGAGCTGAGCCGCGTCAAGACGTATGAGTACACGGAGGAGGATGTCCGTGGGTTCGAGTCGCTGCACGAGGAGATCCGCGCGCTGAAGAAGGAGCGCAATGCGGTCATCGTTGCGCACAACTACTACCGGCCGGAGATTCTGAAGGTCGCCGATTTCGTCGGCGACTCGCTCGAACTGGCGCTGATGGCGTCGAAGGTGAAGGACGCCGACGTCATCGACTTCTGCGGCGTGCACTTCATGGCCGAGACGGCGAAGATCGTCAATCCGTCGCGCACCGTGCTGCTGCCGAATCTCGCCGCCGGATGCCAGCTCGCCGACTCCGCGCCCGCCGAGGATTTGAAGAAGCGCATCGCGGAACTGAAAACGGAGTTCGACGATCTTGCCGTCGTCAGCTACGTCAACACGACCGCTGCGGTGAAGGCGCTTTCGGACGTCATCGTTACATCAGCCAACGCGGCGAAAGTCGTGCGCACGCTGCCGAATAAGAACATCCTCTTCGTTCCCGACCGCAACCTGGCGCGGCATGTGGCCGAGCAGGTACCGGAGAAGAACATCATCCCGTGGGAAGGCTTCTGCTACGTACACCAGCAGATCACGCCGCACGAGGTGGCGCGGATCCGAGAGGCCGATCCGGAGATCGAGATCCTCGTCCATCCGGAATGCCGCGCCGACGTCGCCGCGCTCGCCGACGCCGTTCTCTCCACCTCGGGGATGGTGAAGTACGCGAAGGAGCGGCCCGCCAAGCGCTTTCTCGTGGTCACGGAATGCGGCCTCTCCGATCGCCTTGCGATGGAAGTGCCGGACAAGACATTCGTCAAAGGCTGTAAGCTCTGCACGTTCATGAAGGTGACATCGCTCGAAGATGTGCGCGACTCGCTGAAGTACATGCGCTATGAGATCGAGGTGCCGGAAGACATCCGCGTTCCCGCCGATCGCGCATTGCAGCGGATGTTCGACGCGACCGAGGGCGGGACGCTGCGTAGCGAGATCATTCGGAAATGAGAGCCGCTGCCGGAATCGTGCTCGCGCTCATCAGCGCGTTCTTCATCTTCTACACCTGCCGGTTGTTATACGTGACCCAATTCATGACCGCCGTCAGAGCGAGCGGACACGGCGCGTACATCGGCCTCGTCGTTTTTCCGTTGATTGCGATCGCTGCCGGATGGGCGGCGTGGCGGCTTCTGCGGAGCCGTCCAAAACTCACAACTCCCTAGATGACGTCGACGGAGGCCATCGTCCGCGTCGGCTATCCGTGGTGGCTGCGGCTGTTTCTGAATCGCCGCATCATCGCCATCACGCTCGGACGCCGCATCTACATCGCCCACGGACACGCCAGCGATGCGCTGCTGCGGCATGAGCTTGTGCATGTTCGCCAGGCGGGTGAGTCAGGTGTGATTCGCTTTCTTTGGCGCTACGGCGCGGAATACGTAAGGAACCGGCGCCGCGGGATGCCGCACGACGACGCGTATCGCGCGATCTCGTTCGAAGCCGAGGCCTTCGCGGCCGAAGGCGAGCAACCCGTATAATCGGCCCTTCGCGAATATCGATGATTCAATTCCACGCGCTCGAAATCCCACAACTGGAACGTTTTCTGGAACGCCAGAAAGCGGGGCTTTCACTCAAGAGCGACATTGACCTCGACCTCGTCCTCCGTCAGATCCTGCAGAAGGCGAACGAGTTCGTGCCGTCGGAATCGGGATCCATCCTCCTCGACGATCCCTTCCGCAAGGTGGCCATGCGCCGCGAGAACGAGCTGGTCTTCATCGCCACGTTCGGCCAGGCCAGCCGCCACCTCATCGGCCAGCGGCTCTCGGCGAAGTTCGGCATCGTCGGGCAGGTCTACCAGACCGGTACTCCGTACGTTTCCGCCGACGTGAAGGAGGACGACTTCTTCTACGCGGAGTTCGACGAGCAGCTCGGCCACAAAACACACTCGGTCGTCTGCGTTCCGATCTACATCGGCAAGACCGTCTGCGGCGTGCTCGAGCTGATCAACCGCCTCGACGGCAGCATCTTCACGGAGCGCGACAAGACGCTGCTGGAGATCTTCGCGGGCTACACCTCCTTCACGCTGCAGAACGCGCTCGACGCCAAACGCGCGCACGAGCTGGCGAAGAAGGACGACCTGACCGGTCTCTACAACGACCGCTGGTTCAACGTGCGCCTTACGGAGACGCTATCGGACGCGCGGAAAAGCGGTAACGAGGCCGTGCTCATCTTCATGGACCTCGATCGCTTCAAAGCGATCAACGACGGCAACGGTCATCTCGCCGGCAGCCAGGTGCTGCGCGAGGTCGGCTTCCTGTTGAAGCGGATCGTCCAGCAGGGCGATGCCACCGTGGCGCGGTACGGCGGCGACGAGTTCGTGATCGTTCTTCCGAACACGAAACTGGAAGACGGCATTGTCGTCAGCGAGGAGATCCGCCGCACGATCGAGGAGACGACGTTTCTCGCACGCGAATGGGGTTTCAGCATGCCCCCGCTCCACCTGGCCGGCCTCCTCTCCGCCTCCCTCGGCATCGCCCAGCATCTGCCGATATCCGACCCGAATGAGTCGCTGGAGCAGGAGAAAAGCGACCTCCTCCGCCGCGCCGACGCCGCCATGTACCAGGCCAAGTCGCGCGGAAAGAATCTCGTCGTGGTGAGCAGGGTGGGCGAGGAATTGCAACCGGCGGGCATGGTGCGGGCGGCGGGTGTGGTCGATCAGTAGATTTGTCATCCTGAACCGCCGAAGCTTCTTCGGCGAAGCCGGAGAGCGGAGGACTGTGAAGGATCCCCAGTTGTTAACCCGGGAGGGCGGTGGGTTCCGTAAAGCGGCAGCGCGGCGCCAGTAAATCGCCGCCCTCCCGGGTTAGCAGCCGGGGATCCTTCGACCGTCCTCCGGCGTTCCGCGCTTCGCTTCAACGCCTCCGGCGGCTCAGGATGACAATCTGCTATCGTTCGAAATCTCAATACGGAGGTTGACGTCCTTGGCGAAAATCACTGCGGAGTACATTTGGATCGATGGGCAGAAGCCGACGGCGAAGCTTCGTTCGAAGACGAAGATTCTCGATTCGGCCAAGTCGCTTGCGGACATCCCGGAGTGGGGCTACGACGGCTCCAGTACCGAGCAGGCAACCGGACATTTCAGCGATCTGCTTTTGCGTCCGGTGAAAATGATCCCCGACCCATTGCACCGCGAAGGCGATGTGCTCGTCCTCTGCGAAGTGCTCAATCCGGATGGCACCGTCCATCCGAGCAACACGCGCGCGTTCCTTCGCCAGATCGCCGAGCAGTACAAGGAACACGAGGCGTGGTTCGGGATCGAGCAGGAGTACACCTTCTTCGAAGGCAACCGTCCGCTCGGCTGGCCCGATCACGGATTCCCCGCGCCGCAGGGCGGCTACTACTGCGGCGTCGGCGCCGACGAAGTTTTTGGCCGCGACGTCGTCGAAGCGCACGCCGATGCCTGCATGCGCGCCGGAATTCACATCGTCGGCACGAACGCCGAGGTCATGCCGGGACAGTGGGAGTTCCAGATTGGAGCGGTGCCCGCGCCCGATATCGCAGACGAGCTCTGGCTGGCTCGCTGGCTCCTATACCGCATCGGCGAAGAATTCGGCGTCAGCGCCACGCTGTATCCGAAGCCGGTCAAAGGCGACTGGAACGGCGCCGGCGCGCACACGAACTTTTCCACGAAAGCGACGCGTGCCGAGGGCGGCATGAAGGTGATCGAGGAGGCGATGAAGAAACTGGAGCGCCGCCACGACGCCCACATCAAGGTTTACGGCGCGCACAACGAAGAGCGCCTGACCGGGCTTCACGAGACCGCGCCGATTCACGCCTTCCGATACGGCATCAGCGACCGCGGCGCGTCCGTGCGCATCCCGATGGCCACCTCGAATCAGGGATTTGGATACTTCGAAGACCGCCGTCCGGCCGCGAACATGGACCCGTATCAGGTCTGTGCGCTGTTGATTGAAACCGTCTGCGGCCCGTAGCGTCATAGAATGCGGCGGCCCGCCGAAAGGCTGGCTGCCGCGAAACGCCGATGATCGAACTGCTCTTCAACGCTGTCTGGCTGGCCCTCGTCGCCGCCGCCTTCCTGGTGGTGCCGCGCCGCTCCAGCCGCGCTACGCTCGGCATCGCCTGCATCCTGGTCCTGCTCTTCCCGATCATCTCCGTCTCCGACGATCTCGCGCTCGACGGCAATTCGCTCGAGGAAGCGCTGGCGATCATCGTCTGCATGCTCCTTCTGGCCGTCGCACTCATCGCGCTCGCGCGCGTCGAGCATGTGATGGCCGCGCCCGCGCTGATCCTGGTCACGATTCCGTCGGATCCGCGCTCTCCTCCTCGCGCGTAGCCCAGCCGGCTCGCGCAGCGCGGTCTTCGTGATCGCGGTTCCCCATCGACTAACTGCGTGCACTCCGGCCGTGAAACGGCGGCATCCTCGCGTGCCGGCTCCCCCTGGGCCGGCACACCGGGCTCGGGGGTGTCGCCTTTTGACGGCCGGCCGTGAAATGGCGGCACTCTCGCGCGTCGGCACCCCCTGGCCGACGTCGGGCTGCGAGGGTGCCGCCGTTTGACGCGCCGGGCGGTTTGTTTTCGCCACGATCTGCGCTCGATGTAGCCGACGCGGGTCGCGGCAGGAAGGCAAATGTTGAATGTTGAATGTGAAATGTTGAGTGTTGAATGAGGGCTACGAGCTGCCCTGATCCTCATTCACCATTCAACATTTGCTTTTGACTCTTCTCGCCGATAGCCAACGGTGCGTCCATCAGCTCCAAGGCGTCCTCGGCCGTCGCGCCGACGATCCCGATCAGGAGGAACTCGTCGACGTCGATCAGGCGTCGTAGCCCGCGAGCGAATTCGATCAATCATTCCAGTAGCCGGGCTTCCGACGATCATGAGCGATTGCGAGTACGGAGACGCGGCCTTGATGGCCTACGAAAATGACGTGATAAGGGAAGTTGCGCACGGGGAGTTGGCGGATCGTATCGTCCTCAACGCCCGGGACGAATCCTCCAGTGAGAGGAAACTGTTCCAGAAAGTCGAGTGTTCGTGAGACTTCAAACGTGAATCGACGGGCTGCTTCTTCGTTGCGCTCGCGATACCAAGCCGTGGCCTCTTTCAGATCCCGTTTGGCGATCCCTCGAAGGCGAACTACGGTCACCGACCGAGGACTTCCCGCTCGACATCGCGTAGAGCGTCGCGCCAGTCCACCTCGTCATGAGGGTTCGCGCGCGCATCGGCTGCGCGCCGTTGGATCTCGGCAGCCCACGCGGCTTCGATCTGCTGACGACTGTCATCGTCAAGGCTGACAAGCAGCTCCTCTACGATCTCTGCGCGTTCCGGCGCCTCCAGTTGCAGCGCATCCTCGAGAACGCGGGCGGCCTCTGTCGTCATGGCGAAAAGGATAGCACCGTGCCGTCTACTTCACCGTCATCTGCGGAATCGACAGATAGAAACCGGCCGGGTACTGTTGATAGCCCATCACGTTCTTGCGCATGATGGCGACGTTCGACTGCATGTAGAGCGAGATGTAGGGGAGGTCGGTGGCGACGATGTTCTGGACCTCGCCATAAATTTGTTTTCGCTTGGCGCGGTCGAATGTTGAGTGGCCCTGGATCAGCAGGTCGTCGAGGTGCGGGTTTGCGTAATAGCCGCGGTTCTGGCCGTTTGGAGGGGTGTTCTTCGAATAGAAGATCACGTAGTAGAAATCGGGATCGGCGATGCCGTTGCGCGATAGTGAATAGAGCTGGAAATTGCCTTTGCCGATATCGGCGAAGAACGTTGACATTTCGTTCGACTGGATCGACACATTGAAGCCGGCCTGCTTCATCATGGCCTGCATCACCTGCGCGCGTGAATTCGCCTCGGCATCCGTCGACGTCTTGATTACGAGATTGAGGCCGTTCGGATAGCCGGCCTGCGCCAGGAGCTGTTTCGCCTTCGAGGGATCGTAGTTGGACGTAGGCAGGTTCGTGGCGCGCGCCCAATGGCCCTCGGCCAGCATGGTCTCGGTGGGTTGCGCGTAGCCGCGCTGGATGTCGCGGATGATGCGCTCGCGGTCGATGGCGTGGGCGATGGCCTGGCGCACCAGCGGCTTTGCCAGCGCCGGGTCCTTCATATTGAATGCGAGGTACTGATAGACCGAACCGGGACTTTTGACGACAGTGAAGTCGGGGTTCTTGTCGAACTCCGCTACATTTTCAAACGGAATCGAATTCACTTCGAAATTCACCGTGCCGCGGCGCATTTCCAGGATGCGTGTAGTCGCGTCGGGGATGATGCGCACGGTGATGTGTTTGATCTTCGGCGCACCGCCGTGCCATTGATCGAACGCCTCCAGCTCCAGACGTTCGTCGGGGCGGAACTCGATGATCTTGTAAGGCCCGCAGCCGATCGGGTGGGTCTTGTAGACGTTCGTGTCGGCGCCCTCGGGAAGGATGCCGGTAGTGAGATTGTCGAAGATTCCGGCGTTGGCTTCCTTGAGCTTGAAGATGACCGTCTGCTGGTCGGGCGTCTCGATGTGATCCACCGACGCATAGCCCGAACGCTTGGACGTCGTGAAGGTCGGGTTCATCAGCGACTCGTATGTCCATTTCACGTCGGAAGCCTTCACCGGCTGGCCGTTATGGAACTTCGCATTCGGATTGAGATGAAAGACGATCGTCTTGTCGTCGGGCATCTCCCATTTCGTGGCCAGATCGGGGGCGTAATCGAAGTTCGTCGTGACCTTGATCAAGCCGCTGTAAATCAGGTCGAACATGCGGCTGGAAGCGTTGTCGGCGCCGACGCGGCTGTCCAGATTCGTCGGCGACGTCATCAACGCGATGACAAGCTTGTTTTCGCCGCCCGCACCGCCGGCAGTCCCGCCTTGTTTTTCACCGCCGCACGCCAGCAGCAGGAGCACAACTATCAGTGAAGCAAAGAGTTGACGCGTCTTCATGCAGCACCTCAATTTCGTCGCAGACGGTTACAAGTATGATGCCGGTTGAATGCGCCTCTTCCGAATTCTCGCCCTCGTGGCAGCTTTTTTTCCCGTCGCAACTCTCGCCAAAGAAAAAGTTATCGTCCTCGGCTTCGACGGCGTCGACGCCCGCTACACCGAGCAATGGATGAACGAGGGGAAGCTGCCGAATCTGGCGAAGCTGCGGGCGCAAGGGACGTTCCGGCCGCTGCGGCCGACCATTCCCGCGCAGACGCCGGTATCGTGGTCGACCTTCTCGACCGGCATCGATCCGGGCCGCACCGGCATCTTCGATTTTCTTCGCCGCGATCCGAAGACGTACCTGCCTGTTTTCGCCGCGTTCGATGAGACGAAGGATCCGTTCCTCCTCGGCGAAAAGAATCCGTTCGCCGCCGCTGCGGCGATTCTGATCATCCTCGCGCTGATTGCGCTCTTCTTCCGGCGAACTGCGCGCATCGTCATGATCGTCATCGCCGTCGCCGCCTCGGCCGGAGCGTTCGTCGCGACGAAGACGTACATCCCCGCCACGCGCCCCGGCGTCATCAATCGCCGACAAGGCATTCCATTCTGGGAAGCCGCCGCGAACGCGGGACGCAAGGCGCGCGTGGTCCACGTCCCCGTCACGTTTCCCGCGCACGATTTTCCGGCCGGCGAGATGCTCTCCGGCCTCGGCGTCCCCGACGTCTCCGGCCGCGTCGGCAAGCCGTTTTTCTTCACATCGGAGCTCGATTTCCACCGCAGCGGCTCGAACGAGTTCTCGATCGAAGTCGTGCAGCTCGAAGACAACAAGGGACGCGTCAACACGAAAATCCAGGGGCCGCCGAACAAGCTGTTCGACACGCCGAAGTACATCTCCATTCCGATGGCGATCACCGTCGCCAACGACCGCAACTCGATCACGATCGAAGAAAGCGGGCAGACGGTGACGCTGCGTCCGGGCGAGTGGAGCGGCTGGACTGATTTCGTTTTTCCGTTCAACCCGCTGATCAAAATTCACGGCATCAGCCGATTCCATCTCATCACCTCGCAGCCGGAAGTGAAGCTGTATCTGTCACCGATCAATTTCGATCCCCGCAATCTGCCGCCCGGGTTCAACATCTCCGCGCCGTCGAAGTGGGCGCCGCAGCTCGCGCGCGACCACGGCTTGTACAAGACGCTGGGCTGGCAGATCGATACGTGGGCGATTTCCGAGGGGTTCGCGGACGAGCAGATGTTCTGGGATGACATGACGTTCACCGTTGCTCAGGACCGGAAGATGTTCGATGCGTTCCTCACCGGCGACGAAGAGCTGATGGTGCAGTGCTTCGAGTTCCCCGACCGCGTCGGCCACGTTTTCTGGCGCCTGATGGATCCGAAGCATCCCGCGTACGACGCCGCGCTGCACGCGAAGTGGGGCGACGCACTGCTGCGTTCGTACCAGCTCATGGACGCGATCGTCGGCGACGCGATGGCCGCCGCGGAGAAGAAAAACGCGGCGCTGATCGTCCTCTCCGATCACGGTTTCGCATCGTTCCGAAAGTCGGTCAACTACAACACGTGGCTGGTCATGAACGGCTACATGTCGCTAAAAACAGGGGTGCAGGTCAAAGACCGCAACGTGGAGATGCTGTTCGACTCCGGCCAGTTTTGGGAGAACGTCGACTGGTCGCATACCCGCGCGTATGCGATGGGACTCGGCGAGATGTACATCAACGTGAAAGGCCGCGAGTCGCAGGGCATCGTGAATCCCGGCCCGGAGTACGACTCGCTGAAATCCGAACTGAAATCGCGCCTCGTGACGATGACGGACATGGAGACGATGGAGCATCCCGTCCGCCGCGTCCTCGCGCGCGAGGAGATCTACCGCCAGTTCGACCCGAACATGATCCCCGACCTCTTCGTCACCAACAACGACGGCTACCGCGTCTCCTGGCAAACCTCCCTCGGCGGCATCCCCAAGAACCTGATCGAACCAAACAAGCAGGTCTGGAGCGGCGACCACTGCTCGGTGGATCCGGAAATTGTGAAAGGGATCTTTTTCTACAACCGGAAGTTGGCGACGGATCGTGCGCCGTATATTGGCGATGTGTACCCTACGGTGCTTGGATTGTTGTCGGTCAACGCACCGTACGAACTCGATGGTGTGGAGTTGAAGTAATGATCGACTTCGATCAGGTGCTCTCCATCGTGAAGGCGTTCAACCGTGAAGGCGTCGAATACAAAGTCTTCGGCGGCGTGGCCGTGAATTTTCATGGAATCCCTCGCACCACTGACGATGTCGACTTCTTTGTTGCTCCATCGCCGGAAAACGTTGGCCGGATCAAGCGTGCGTTGCGGTCGATCTGGGATGATCCGAACCTTGATGAAGTCAAAGACGACGACATGCTTGGTGACTACCCGAGCTTTACCTACGATCCGCCGAATGAATCATTTGGAATCGATGTGGTTTCGCGACTTGGCGAAGCTTTCGCGTACGATGACCTCGATGCAGAGACCCGCGAAATAAGAGGGGTCCCGGTGCGCTTTGTCACGGCTGAGACTCTGTATCGAATGAAGCGCGACACCGTCCGCGCGATCGACAAGATTGACGCATTGAAGCTACGCGAGAGATTTGATCTGAAGGAACCGTGATGCCAGTTCACAAGTTTCGCTCGATCGAGGAGATGAACACGTTTTATGACGAGCGCCTTCGGAGGGACGATCCAGACCTCGTCAGCCGCATCAAGGCACACTGGGATACGTGGCGCGATCTTCTGCCACCTCTCAATGTGCCGAAAGGCGTGCACAAGTTCCGTTCCATCGAAGAGAAGAACGCGTTCAAAGAGAAGTACGAGAACGAACGTATCGATGCCCTTCGCGCTCAACGCGCGTGAAGCCCGTCTGATAAGCTGCTGACCGGCGTCCGCGGGCCCCACCCATGGATTACAAAAGACTACTAACCCAAGTCGAGCGCACGCTCGAACAGATTGAAGCTACGGAATCGACGCGCTTCACGATCGAGCAGATCGGGCAGACGATCGCTACCAATTTCCGGGACGAGCTCGGGATCACCGGCGGGCGGATCTACGAGCTCAACGACGAAAACTCCTACGAGTTGGTGGGACGGTTCGGCGTGTCGCCGACTGGGCCGCTCGGAATTTCGGTGCCGAGGGACTACAAGCCGATCGAGCTCGTACTGGAGAACGGCGTCGTGGTCATGGAGCCGAACGATCCGGGCGTCGATCCGGTGTTGGAGAGCAAGCTCGGAGCGAGCCGGTTCGCGGCCGTCGCTGCCGGTGACAACCACACGCACATCCTCGGCTTCGACGTCGCGCCGAATTTGAGCCGCGAGGACATCCTCTTCTCGCTCAATCTCATTCGGTACACGGTGAACCAGCGGCTGCGGGCGGATAAGTATCAATCGCTGATCGACGAAGCGCAGCGGATCCAGCAATCGATCCTGCCGCAGCGCGTCCCGCAGTACGCGGGATTCGACATCTGGGGGAAGACGCTGCCGGCTGCCGTCGTCAGTGGCGACTTCTACGATTTCATCCCCATCTCCGACAACATCCTCGGCCTGGCCATCGCCGATGGATCGGGTCATGGACTGCCCGCTGCGCTGGTCGTGCGCGACATCTACATGGGCCTGCGCATGGCCACCGACCGTGATTTCAAGATCATCCGGACGATGGAGAAGTTGAATCACATCATCCATCGCGGACGTTTGACCACGAAGTTCGTGTCGCTTTTTTATGGCGAGCTGGAGACGGGTGGAATCCTCATCTACTGCAACGCCGGCCACAACTTCCCGTTCGTTCTGCGCGCGGATGGCGTGACGATCGAGATGCTTTCGAACGGCGGCCCGGTCCTCGGACCAACGCCCGACGCCACCTACATGCGCGGCTTCGCCAAGCTGAACGCCGGCGATCTGCTCTGCATGTACACCGACGGCATCGTCGAGGCGCACGACGCGAATGACGAGGAGTTCGGCCTGGACCGGCTGGAGGAGCTCGTCGCGTCGATCCGGAATCGGAGCAGCGAGGAGATCGGGCGAGAAGTGCTGGCGCGGGTGACGGAGTGGGGGCCGGGCGAGCAGGACGACCGGACGGTGGTCATCGTGAAGGCACTGAATCCGTAGAACGTGAGCGACGTCCTCTACATCAACGGGCGCTTTACGACGACTGCCGAGCGCGTCATCGGCGTTGAGGACCGCGGCTTCCAGTTCGGAGATGCCGTCTACGAAGTGTTCAAGTTCCTCGGCAAGCGTCCCATCTTTCTCTCCGAGCACTACCGGCGCATGGAGCGCGGATTGCGCGAGCTCGAGATTCGCGTGCCGTGGGATGAGGCTCAGTTCGCAGAGGTCATCCGCGAGCTGCTGGCGCGCACGGCGTTCGACGACGGCATCGTCTATGTCCAGATCACGCGCGGCGAATCGGAGCGGAAGCACTTCTATCCGGACGATCTGACGCCGACGATCGTCGCGTATTCGCGCGCGTTCATCTTTCCCGACGCGGCAAAAAAAGTGCGCGGAATAGCGCTGATCACGGCCGACGACCTGCGCTGGAAGCATTGCAATGTGAAATCGGTGAACCTCCTCGCCAACGCGATCGCGAAGAAGAAAGCGCAGCGCGCCGGCGCCGACGAGGCGCTCCTCCTAGATCAGGGCCTTGTGCGCGAGGCCGCCAGCTCCAGTGTTTTCGGCATCCGCGAAGGAGCGGTGATCACGCATCCGCGCGATGAACACATCCTGCCCGGCGTCGTGCGCGATCGCGTGGTGAGTCTGGCGCTGGCGAACGGGATTCGCGTCGATGAACGGCCGCTGCACGTGGCCGAGCTCTTCGATCTCGACGAGGCCTTCATCACCAGCACCACGATGGGCGTGATGCCGGTCGCGTCGATCGACGGCCGCACGATGCGGCGCGGCAGCGTCACCACGAAGTTGCAGCGGCTGTTCGACGACGACGAAGCGCGCGAGCTTCTGTGAGAGGATCGCGGGCTGACCGCGAATTGAAGGAAGAACTTATCGATGCCATTTTCGTCATTCGGACTCCACGCCGATCTGCTGCGCGGAGTCAAAGAACTCGGATTCAAACGTCCCACACCCATTCAAACTGACGCCATGCCGCCGGCCATCGCCGGGAAAGATGTGCTGGCCTGCGCCATGACCGGCAGCGGTAAGAGCGCGGCGTTCCTGCTGCCGATTCTCAATCGCCTCATCGGCAAGAAGCGCGGCACGACGCGGGCGCTGATCCTGACGCCGACGCGCGAGCTGGCCGCGCAGATCGACGAGCACCTGCGCGAGCTGGCGGTGCACACGCCGCTCTCCGGCGCCGCGGTTTACGGCGGTGTGGGCATGGGTCCGCAGGAACATGCCTTCCGCAGCGGCGTCGACGTCATCGTCGCGACGCCCGGCCGCCTGCTCGATCATTTTCAGTACGGCTACGCGAAGCTGGAGGGGCTGGAAATCCTCGTCCTCGATGAAGCCGACCGCATGCTGGACATGGGATTCCTCCCCGACATCCGCCGCGTGCTACGGCATCTGCCGCCGAAACTGCAGACGCTTTTCTTTTCGGCCACGCTGCCGCAGCCGATCGTGGAGTTGTCGCGCGAGATGCTGAAGAATCCCGCCACGATCTCGATCGAGCGGAAGTCGGCGCCCGCGACCGGCATCACGCAGTCGGTTTTCCCGGTGTCGCAGGATTTGAAGCTGCCGTTGCTGGAGACGCTGCTGAAGCGGCGCGAGATCCAGAACGCGATCGTCTTCACGCGCACGAAGCATCGCGCCAATCGTGTCTTCGAACAGCTCGAGCGCCACAAAGTTCGCGTGGCCCGCATCCACGGAAATCGCAGTCAGGCCCAGCGCACCGATGCGCTGGCCGGATTCAAGAACGGTCGCTACCAAATCCTCGTCGCGACCGACATCGCCGCGCGCGGGATCGACGTCGAGGCGCTTTCGCACGTGGTCAATTTCGATGTGCCGGGTATGCCTGAGGACTACATCCATCGTGTCGGCCGCACCGCGCGCGCGGAGCTGACAGGGATTGCCATCACGTTCGTAGCGCCGGACGAGGAGAACGATCTGCGCGCCATCGAGCGGGCTATCGGCAAGCGCCTGCCGCGCGTGACCGTACCCGATTTCGATTACGCGCAGAAGCCGGCCGAGAAATTGGAGATCCCGATCCAGGAACGGATCGCCGCCATTCGCGCGCGCAAAGCCGAGGATCGAGCAAGGGCGAAAGTGAAAGCGGAGAGGCGCGGGGCAGCCGCGGCGCCGGCACGGTCCGCACCGGCCGCTCGTCCGCAGCCGCGCAGAACGAACGCTCCCGCGTCGCCGAATCGCGGACCGGTTCCTCCTCGGGGGCGCCGGCGGCCATGAATCGTTTGTAAAGCTGCTTCGAAGAACATCGGTTCCGAAGGAGAAGCCTCCTTCTCACTTCGGAGCCATTGCCTAGTCCGCGAAATAGAAGTTCTGGTCGATGACTTGCCAGCCGGACGCCACCTTCTTCATCGCCACCGTGCCGGTGATCTTCTTGTCCTCGTTGTTCGTGCCGCGGATCTCGATGCTGGCGCGGCCGCCCTTCTGAAGGCCGCCGAGCACCTTCACCGTCTTCGGATAGTTCAGGCCGAGGTCGTGAAAATATCCCTTCACCTCGGAAGGCTTCGGGCGTGTCTGCGGCACCTGATCGGGCGGCAGCAGCAGGTGCGCGGCGTTCCAGTCGGCGGCCTGAATCGCTTTGACAAGGCCCGCGTAAACGGCGCCCGGTTCACCTCCGCCTGCTGCGAGCGTGGCCGGCTTCGGAATCGTGGTCAACGGCACGTCGTAGGAGAGGTGGAAGTCGTAGGCGTCGTCGAACATCTTCTCGGGCTTGATCGTCGCGCATTCGCCTGCGACGCGGGAGGCCGTCACGGTGACGCCTTTCGCGGCAAAGCTGTTGGCGAGGTCGATCTGGCGCTCGGCCTGATTGAGAAACGCGAAGATACCGCAGCGCTCCGCGGAAACCACGCGCACGAGGAGAAATGCGCCGGCATCGGTAGTCGCAGCCTGCTCGATCAGTGCGCCGGGCGTGTTGATCGCCTCCAGTACCGCGGACCGATCGATCTTGAAGTTGGCGAGCATCACGATCGTGAGTGGCTTGGCCGGATCGCTCGAGCTGTCCTGATACGCGAGCGCATCCACCGGCTCGAAGTGGACGTTGCCGAAGTGAAAGGTTCCTTTGACGGCGTCCGCGGCGAATGAGGCGACGCTCGCAAGGATCAGCAGCGCGGCGAGGGTGGTAGTCCGAAGTCGAGTCATGGCCGTCCTCCGAGCGGGGAACGATACCACCGCGTCTCGATCCGGCCGAGACTGCCAGCGATGAATTCGGGCGCGGAAATTTGTGCCGAATTCTTGAAGCGTACTCAGCTATACCAAGGAGGAATACCGCCAAGAAATATGGCCTGCGAGATGCATGGGTGCCTGTCCGTCCAAGGCAAAGAGAAGAGCTGGCTGGAAAGGAGCGGCCTATGACCTGACGCGTATCAATCGCCGTCAACTGAAGTTCTCTCTACCCCAACCCTGAGTACGATGAGGAGAAGGAAATGTCGAAAGGGTATAGGAGATCTCTGTTCATCCTCGCAAGCACGGCACTGCTGATGTTTGCCTTCAGCGCGAGTGCGCAGTGGGATTGCAGCAACTGCGATCCCTACAGCAACCACTGTTCCGATCCGTGCGACAAATGCCAGTGGTACACCATGGACGGCTGCGGTGGATACACGGAAACCACCTGCGGCGCTGTCGGCAGTGGGGGAATTCACGGCCGCTGTCTGGCGGACGAATGCGACCCGAACTGGACGGAAACGGGCCGCGTGGAGCAGGGAACGTACGAGGGCGGCAACTGGAACAGTTGCAACCATCACAGCGTGCAGTGGGTAACTCTCACCGACACCAACCAATGCAACTTGAATTCGGACTACTGGACACAGCACTACTGCGACAACGTAATCGACGGTTCAAAGAGCGGCGGGTGGTACCCCGATTGTTGCGACGGCTATCCGAGTGCGCTCTTCACCTGTAACGGCTACCACAGTTGTACCGGTTAGCCAGCACGTTCAAGCACCTCAGCGGCGCCGGCCTCGTGCCGGCGCCGCTCTCGCGCAAAGGAGAAAAAATGAGAACGACTGTTTCCATGATGCTGGCCGTGCTGATGATCGGTGTGCTCTCCCTGTCGGCCGCGGATGCGGTAAAGCCTGCCGCGACCATCGGCAATACCGCGATCTCGCTGAGCGAGCTCGATACAGCGATCGGCGCGCGGCTCAACCGCATCCGCAACGATGAATACAACATCCGCCGCAACGTGCTCGAGGACCTGATCGCCACGAAGCTGATCGACGCCGAGGCGGCACGCCGGCACGTGACGTCCGAGGATCTGTTCAAGACGGAGATCGAGGGGAGGATCACTCCGCCGGTCCTGGCGGAGATCGAGCCGTTTTACGACGGCGTTGCGGATCACTATCAGGGATTGACGAAAGATCAGGCCCTCGCGGAGATTGCCGACGGGATGCGCCGTCAGCGCATCGCCACCCGGCGCGCGCAGTTCATCAAAGAGCTTCGGGCCGCGGCGGGCGTGAAGGTGAATCTCGAGCCGCCGCGCGTAGCCGTGAAGGCAGACGGTCCGGCGCGGGGCAGCGCCAGTGCGCCGGTGACGATCGTCGAGTTCTCCGACTTCGAATGTCCGTTCTGCGGTCATGCGGTCGAGACGCTGCAACACGTCCAGAAGACGTACGGCGACAACGTCCGCATCGTATTCCGCGACTATCCGCTCTTCAGCCATCGGACGGCCAAGCGCGCTGCCGAGGCCGCGCACTGCGCCGATGAGTTGGGGAAATTCTGGGAGATGCACGATCGCCTCTTCACCAAAGGCGGACCGCTCAGCGATGGCGACCTCTATCGCTTCGCCGGCCAGGCCGGTATCGACCACGACAAGTTCGACCAGTGCCTCACCTCGGGCAAGTACAAGGAGGCGTGGAAACCGTCGCAGGACGAAGGAAATCGCGTTGGCGTGACCAGCACGCCGAGCTTCTTCATCAATGGAAGGATGCTCGTCGGCGCGGCAGGCTACGAGGTCTTCTCGAAGATCATCGACGAAGAGCTCGCGAATACAACACCGGCGCGGGCCGCAGCAGCGGCAGTAGCGAGCAAGTAAATCTCTCAGCGGAGGACAGGCATCAGCCGCCTGTCCTCCTGCCTCCCTCCGCGTCTCCGCGCCTCCGCGTGAGTACAATCCCGCGCCATGACGCGAAAGTACCTGCTGCCGCTGCTCTTCCTCCTCGCCACCACCCTCACCGCCCAGTCTCCGAAGTACCTCACGCCGCCGTCGGACGTCGTGGCCGCGTTCGACGCAGCGCCGTTGCCGGAGGCGTTGCTCAGTCCATCGAAGAAAGTGATGGCGCTGTCGTATCGGAAAGCGCAGCCGACGATCGCGGCGCTGTCGCGGCCGATGTTGCGCATCGCGGGCGAGCGCGTGAATCCGCGCACGAACGGGCCGCATCGCACGGCGCTCGTCTATGCGATCCATCTGCAGAAGATTGCAGGCGGGAGCGAGACCAAGGTGGCCGTGCCGCCGAATGCGAATCTTTCCAATCTGAAGTTCTCGCCGGACGGGTCGAAGCTCGCGTTTCTGAATACGCGCGATGACGGCATCGACCTTTGGGTTGCGAATGCGACTACAGGCGACGCGAAAAAAGTCAGTGGTACAACTCGCCTGAATGCAGCCGCGGGCGATCCGTGTGATTGGCTCGCCGACAACAAGACCCTCCTCTGCAAGACCGTTCCCCTCGGGCGCGGTCCGGCGCCGTCCGATTCGACTGTTCCGTCGAGCCCGAACGTGCAGGAGAACGACGGGAAAGTCGCACAAGCCGCAACGTACGAAGACATGATCAAGACGGCGCACGATGAGGCGCTGTTCGCGTACTACTTCACCAGCCAGCTCGCATCGTTCGATACGACTTCGGGAACGGTGACCACGATCGGCAAGCCGGCCATCCTCGGCGATATCGCGCCATCGCCGAACGATCGATTCATTCTCGTCACCAAGATCAAGCGGCCGTTCTCGCACCTCATCCCGATGAATGGATTCCCCGAGGACGTCGAGATCTGGGATCGCAAAGGCGCGGTGGTGAAGAAACTGGCGGACCGTCCGAGCCGTGAAGGAGTTCCTATCGCGGGAGTGGAAACGGGGCCGCGCGGACATCATTGGCGCGAGGATCAGCCGGCCACGATTCTCTGGACCGAAGCGCTCGATGGTGGCGATCCGAAGACCAAAGTGCCCTTTCGCGATCGGGTGATGTCGCTCGCGGCGCCGTTCGCCGAAGAGCCGGCGGAGATCGGGAAGACGGAGTGGCGATCGGCGGGGATTTCATATACCGAGAAGGGCGTGGCGCTGCTCAGCGAGTTCGATCGCGTGTTACGGAAGACGCGGACCTGGATTCTGGAGCCGGGCGCGGCGCCGAAGAAGTTGTGGGATCGCAAGCAGGACGCGGCCTACGACAATCCCGGGACGCCGGTCACGCGTGATTCCGGGTCACGCAGTTTCGCCGGCTTCGGCGGCCGAGGGGCGACGAGTCCAATCGTCCAGATCGGCGACTCGATTTACCTCACCGGCCAGGGAGCGTCGAAGGAAGGCGACCGCCCGTTCCTCGACCGGTTGAACCTGAAGACCCTCGAGAGCGAGCGGCTGTTCCGCAGCGTTGGCGATGCGTACGAAACCGTCGTCGCGCCGCTGAGCAACGACTTCACTGCGATCCTGACGCGCTACGAGACTCCGAAAGATCCGCCGAACTATTACGTGCGCACCGTCGGCGGCGATTCGCGCCGCGCGGTCACCGCGTTCAAAGATCCGCAGCCGCAGCTTCGCGGCATCGAGCATCAGTACGTCACGTATCAGCGCAAGGACGGCGTGAAGCTGTCGGCTACGCTCTATCTACCGCCCGGCTACAAAAAGGGCGAGCGCATTCCGGTGATCATGTGGGCGTATCCGCGCGAATTCGGCGACGCCGATACGGCCAGCCAGGTCAGCGGTTCGCCGAATCGCTTCACGATCGTCAACGGCTACTCGCATCTCTTCCTGCTGCTCTCCGGCTACGCCATCTTCGACAATCCGACCATGCCCATCGTCGGACCGGGCGAGACGGCCAACGATCATTACGTCGATCAGCTCGTGGCCAGCGCCGATGCGGCTATCGACAAGGTGGTGGAGATGGGCGTCGGCGATCGCGACCACATCGGAGTCGGCGGCCACAGCTATGGCGCGTTCATGACCGCGAACCTGCTCGCGCATTCGCGCCTCTTCCGCGCCGGCTTCGCCGAGAGCGGCGCGTACAACCGCACCCTCACGCCGTTCGGTTTTCAGAGCGAGCGCCGCACGTTCTGGGAAGTGCCCGACCTGTACTCGAAGATGTCGCCGTTCTGGTACGCCGACAAGATCAAGGATCCAATCCTGCTGATGCACGGCGAAGCCGACGACAACTCCGGCACGTTTCCGATCCAGTCCGAGCGTTTCTACATGGCGTTGAAAGGCCACGGCGCGACCGTTCGCTACGTGACGCTTCCGAACGAGGCCCACGGCTACGCCGCGCGCGAAACGCTGCTCGATGTGCTCGCGGAGCGCATCAACTGGTTCGACAAATACGTGAAAAATGCGCCACCGCGGGCGTTGGATAACGGACGGTGAGACGGGCGGCTCTCTTCGTAGCGCTGCTCGTCGCGGTTGAGGGGCGGGCGGCTTGCCGGTGTCCTGCCTCGGCCATCTCCGGTCACTTTCTCGTTACCACTCCCGCTCACGGGCACGGAGGCGTGGTCGCGTGTGGATATGAAGATAGTCGGCGCGGGAAGGTCGTACGCGCGTCGGAGTTTCAGGTGTTCCGCTGCGATCGGTCGGAGGCGTTGTTTGCTTTGAGCGCTACGCATTCCGCCACGCTGGAACCTGTCAGCGGCGTGTTGCGTGTCGTCGAGATCGCACACTGGCCATTCGGCCCGCGCTGGAAATGGATGGAGGTGCCAATCGCCGAATGGCTCATCGATTCCGACTTTTCCACTCGGCACGTACCTCGGCCGCGGTTGCCGAAACCGCTCGTGACAAAAGGCGAGGTACAAGACTTCCTTCGCCATTATCGAGCCTGGCTCGCGAGTCCCAAACGGGATCACGCAAACGCGGAAGATCTGGTCGGCCGGCTCTTTGCGGCCGCGACGACGGGTGATGCCGAAGCCCGTCGCCTTTGGCTATCGATGCGATCCGATGCCGGACTTGACGGTGCTGCTTCGGAGGACTATGCGACCGCGGAGTACGACCAGAGGATCGGGAGCAAGTCGCAAACGAAGTAAGGTGTCGCGGCTGCGATGCTGACGCAAGCGTGTGGCACAGACACTCTTGTCTGTGCTGGTGAGGCTCGGGAGAACTGATAAACAAGTCGCGGGTGATCACGCGCTGCTTTAGAAGTTCAGGCCCTGCACCTTGCGAAAGCACAGACAAGAGTGTCTGTGCCACACGCTTCGCGTCGCATGACGTTTTCAGTCCTTGCTAACCGCCAAGTACACCGCCACCGGCGCGAGCGCCAGCCATGACGCCAGCGCGATGATCAGCGGGATGCCCCATTGCGCGAGCACCGTCCGCGACAATTCGGCGGGTGAAAAAGCAAATGCGCGGCTCGTGGCGACGAGGATTCCAATCGCCACCGCCACGCCTGCCGCCACCGCGATCGCCTGCACGACGGTGATGACGCGCGATGCCGTCCGGATCGCTTCCTGACGTGCGCGGCGCTGCATCCGCCACCACACGACTCCCGACGCGGGGACATGTGAGCTGCGAAGCGAAGCGTGGTAGTCGGCGGCGATCAGCGATCCGACGCGGACGATGTCCGCGCATGTCGAGCAGGCGGCGGCGTGCGTCCGCATCGTGTCGTCGCAGCCGTCGGGCCAGCGTCCGGCCTGCACGATCGACAGCGTTTCCAGTTCCTGTGGACAGTTGGTCATGAGCGAGCTCCGAGGAGGCCAGCCAGTTTTCGGCGCGCGCGGAAGAGGAGGATCTTCACACTGCCGCTTTTCACGCCGACGATGTCCGCGATCTCGGCGTGGCTGGAGCCGAGGGCGTAGGCGAGCCAGAGCATCTCGCGCTGGATTGGTTTTAGTCGGGACATGGCGCGCCAGAGATCGGTGCTGCCTTCGAAGCGCTCCGCGATGCGCGCGTCAATGGCCACGATCTCTTCATCGGACTCATTCAACTCGAGCTGCTCGACCGGATGCCGTGTCTTTTTCCGGTTCACATCGCGGGCGATGTTCGTGGCGATGCAGAAGAGCGAATTGCGGCGATGGCTTTCGTCCTGGTGCGCGGCGCCGGCTTTGTAGAAACGGTAGAACGTCTCCTGCAGCAGGTCGTCCGCGAGATCGCGATCGCCGGTGACGCGCGCCAGGTAAATCCACACCGGCCGCGAGGTCCGCTCGTAAAACGCCCGAAAGCTTTCCTCGTCCATCAGCCTCGCGGCCTCGGCTTTCGCACGCGCGCCGGCCACCGAGAGCAACGCATCGTTCATGACGCCAGTGAAGTCCATCGCGTGAATGATCCCATGTCTCAGTCGGCCGCGGCATCAACAGTCGTCGGCGCCGTCTCCCACAGGCCCAGCCTGCGGGAGAGGACGTACGAGACGACGGCGGAGATGACGAAGCCGATTCCGATCGAGAGGGCCAGCACGCCCATCGCGAAGAGCGGCTGCGAGACGGTCTTCTCGATGCTGCGGCTGACGTACTGCAATCCGAAGCCGGCCGCCGCGAGGACGAGCCCGACCTGCACCGACCAGAGGATGCGGCCCACCGGCGCACTCACGGAACGCGGCGCGCCGTCGAGCGCGATCGGGGCCGATTCGAGGAAGCGTTTCCCCGCCGGCGTCTGGATGTAGGCGAGCAGATCTTCATTCGAGGTGAAGCGGTCCATCAGTTTGTTGTGCACGTCGGCCTGCACTTTCGAAATGCGGCTCCAGCGCCGATGATCGATCAGTGTGCGAATGAGCCAGGTCAAGACGCCGGTCACGAGCAGGAGCACCGCGAAGATCGACAGCGCTTCCATCGTCGACCGCCACACGCGTTCGCTGCTGTTCTCGCCGCGTGACTCATCGCCGACATAGACGTTGTCGAGAAAGAAGGCCGGGCTATGCGCGATCTCCGGATGCTGCGCCAGAAATGCCGCCAGCGCCGGGTAGGTGGCGAGGTACGACTGGTTGTTCATGAGCGACGGATCGAGCTTCAGAACCCTGCTCACTTCCGTCGGATAACGCCGCAGCGTGGAGTGAAAGGCCTCGCGAGTCTCCTGGCTGTCGCTGTCGGTGACGACCGTGGTGGTTGTGGCGGGTGGGACAGATGTCGCGGTAGCCGGAGCCTGCGCAAAGGCGGTGCTCGCGATGGCCGCAGCGAAGAGAAGGGTGATCAGTTTTTTAGGCATTCGTAGATCCTCTGCCCGGGGATACGAAGCGAATGCGCGAGGGTTAACAGTAGAGAACGATCGATCCGCAGATGACGCAGATGTGACGCAGATGGAGGTGGATGCAGGTTCTCATCTGGGTTTATCTGCGTCATCTGCGGATGAACGCCTCACCAATCCGTCGGCTTGTAGTCCTTCAAAAACTGACCCCACACGTGCGCGCCGGTGTTGATGCCGGAGATGATCGGATCGGCGATGCGCGCGGCGCCGTCGATGATGTCGAGCGGCGGATGGAATCGATGCACCGAGGTCTTGCGCTCCGCCAGCGCGGCCGGGTCCTCGTCTGTCACCCAGCCCGTGTCGACGCTGTTCATGTGGATGCCATCGGCGTGATAGTCGGCGGCCGAGGTGCGCGTCATCATGTTCAGCGCGGCCTTGGCCATGTTCGTATGCGGATGCCGCGTAGTCTTCTGATTGCGATAGAACTGACCTTCGACCGCCGAAACGTTGACGATGTGCTTGTCGCGATTGGTTGTCCGCAGCATCAGCGGTTTCAAACGCGCATTGATGATGAACGGCGCGACGGCGTTCACCAACTGCACTTCCAGCAACTCGACCGACGAGACCTCCGCCAGCAACAGCCGCCACGAATTTCGTCCGCGAAGATCGACCTGCTGCAGATCCTGATCGAGCCGGCCCTCGGGGAAAAGATCGCGATCATGCCGGTCCTCCGGCAGCAGCGGAACCTGTGAAAGCTGCGCGGAATGCGTCAGCTCTTCGATCGGCGCGATCGCCGAGGTCGCTTCCGGCAACATCTGGTATCCCCGCAACCCTTCAAACGTGCCGAGGAGCTTGCGCTCGACCTCGGAGAGCGTGTGGACTGAGGCCGTCTCCGATTCCATCATGTGCTCGTAAAACGCCGGCGGACGGCGCACCGTCTGACAGGCATTGTTGATGATGAAGTCGAGCCGGTCGCGCGTGGTCAGCATCTCGCGGCAGAACGCTTCGACGCTCGGCGTGTGGCGGAGATCGAGTCCGAAGATCTCGAGGCGATCGGACCACTCGCCGAAATCGTCTTCCCGCGCGTAACGCGCCGCCGAGTCGCGCGGGAATCGCGTGGTGACGATAAGCCGCGCGCCGGCGCGCAGCAGTTTCAACCCGGCTTGATATCCAATCTTGACGCGCCCGCCGGTCAGCAGCGCCACGCGTCCGCGCAGATCGGCCGATTCGGTGCGCTTGAAGAAATTCAGTTCCGCGCACGAAGGGCAAAGCTGGTCGTAGAAAAAATGAACGATGTCGTAGTGCTGCTTGCAGACGTAACAATGCTGCGACTCGGAAGTCGCCCGCGGCTCCTCCCGCTCCGGCTCCCGATACGCGTTCGGCGTCGTGAACACCGGCTTGCGCCGCAGCTCGCGGATGCCGGCCGAATTCAGCACTTGATCATCCCGCTGCAGCTTCGCCGCCTTCCGCGCCTTCCGCCCCGCCTTCACCAGTTTCCGCCGAGCATGATGATCCGGCTCCGCAACGCGACGCGTCGCATGCAACAGCCGCCTGCGCTCGTCGTCCGTTACCTGAGTCAATTGCGTCCGATCGACATCAAGCGACTCGAGCAACTCCGCGGCGATGCGGACGCGTTCGGAGAAGGGAAGGTTGTTGTTGTCTTTGGGATCAGTCCTGATCATTCAGGTCCGTTTATCGCGTCTGGTAGATCGCCGGCCGGTAGCGCGGCTCCGGAACCGGCTTTCCCGACGACCGCGCCGCCTCGATCCACGCGCTCTTGGCGGTTTTCACTTCCGTCAACGCGGCGTCGGGAGTGTTGCCGAATGCTGAGCACGAATCGAGATCAGGGATGTCGGCGATGTAGCCGCCGTCCTCGTCGCTGTAGAAGGTATTGATGTGGTAGTCGCTCATGACTCGTCCTCTAGTCTGGTCCCGCTTCTACATCTGCGTCAATCTGCGTAAATCTGCGACAAAAGCTTCATCCGCAGATTACGCAGATGGAGTTTATGCGGTCCGACCTACGAACCCCGCCGCTACGGGCACGCGTCGCCCCGCCAGTGCGGCCGCGGCTTCGATGTCGGGTTGATCAAACGGGCGGAGGAAGTCGCCTTCCATCACGGCGACGGGGATGCCGTCGCGGTAGGCGATTCTTGTTCCGGCGATGGCGCGGATGCGGTCGGTGCTGGTGAGGATGCCGATCAGGTTAAGGGGATCGCAGGCGCTGATGACGGTGAGGCGTCCGTCGGCGGGGGTGCGGCGGATTTCGCGCAGGTGCGTTACGGCTTCGGGGAGCGCGAATTGTTCGCCGGACATGCCGGTGACGAATCGGCCACCGCGGATTTCGCCGCGGGCTTCGAGGCGGCGGTAGACGCGCGCGAGCGCGCGCCAGGGCGCGGCGTTCGGTTCGCGCGTCAGGAGGCGGCGGAAGATGACGCCGTAGCGTTTCAGCAGCGCGCGTGCTTGCGTCTCGACGGCTTCTTCGCGGTCGATGTCCGCCGTCAGGATTGACCAGCGTCCGGCGCGTTCGGGGCGGCGTCCGATGAAACCGTCCGAGGTGATCAGGCCGGCGTTCAGTAACTCGTCGAGGGCTTCGGTGTCGTCGCCGAGGTCGCGGGCAAAGGAAGCGCCGTGAGTGCGGAGTGTGTCGAGGGCCTGTTGGGAGCGTTCGCTGAGGGTCGGTGTCGTTTCGGTCAGCCACGCGGATGTGTGTGCGCGCGGGAAAAGCGCTACGCCGGTGGTGAGACGCGCCCAGCCCACTTCGCCGGTGAAGCAGAGCGCGTCGAGCAGCGACGGGTCGTAGCGGTCGATGCGCAGCGGAAGGACATGGCGCTCCCACGCGTTTGCGGCGATCTCGAATCCGTCGAGTTGCTTGATGACTTCGTGAACGCCGTCGATGCCGGTCAGGCGCGACGACGGCGTGACGTGCTGCCACGCGAAGAGGAAGCGCGTGAAATCGGCGGCGGTGACCGGCTCGATTTCGGCGCGCAGGCGATTCAATGTGTAGCGATGGATGCGGGCCAGAAGCCGGCGGTCGCACCATTGAAGAGTGAAGGGTGAAGAGTGAAGAGTGAAGGTGCCGCGGAGGATGGCGCCTTCGGATTCGAGTTTGAGCAGGGCGGCATCGGCGTCTTTTTCGTCGATGCTCATCGAGGTCGCCAGCTCGGCTGCTGTCGTCGGTCCGAGGAGGGACACTCTTCCGCGGATGACTTCTACGATGGCGTCCTCGCGTTGCCACTCCTTCACGCGCGATGGTGGGGGAACGATGTCGAGGTTTAGCGCCGGATGGATGGCCAGGATTTCGGGGATTCGTTCAGCGGCGATCCACTGGGTTGCTGCTGCCGGTTGCGAATGCACAGACAAGAGTGTCTGTGCCACATTGGTTGCCTTGTGGCTGTCACACGTGCCTGTGTGGCACAGACACTCTTGTCTGTGCGGGTCCGCGCAGACTGCGAGAGTCGCCCGTTTTGATGCCGCCAGTTCGATGAACAGCTCGGGCGCTTCGACTTCGCCTTCCAGCAGGAAGCCGAATGTCAGCAACGCGTCGTGGAGTTCGTCGGCATCGCGCGGATCGGGACGTGCTTCGTCGCGAACGCGCTCGATCGCATTGGCGTCGAGGACGCCGAGGTCGTTGGAGGTGGAGCGGCGGGTCATGACTGCCTGCGTGCGGCGCTCCTCGAGCGGCGCGTCGTCGAGGAATGCGTACGGCTTCGCGTTGAGGATCTCGTGCGCGAGCGGGGACGGCTCGGTGGTATCGCGGGCGATGCATTCGATCTCGCCGGCGTGGATGCGCGTGAGCACACGCGTGAGTCCGTCGAAATCCATCGCTTCTTCGAGGCAGTCGCGGACGACCTGGTTGACGAGCGGATGATCCGGCAGCTCGATGTCGCCGGCCAGGTTTTCAGGACAGGCGGCGGCGTCGGGGAAGACGGCGGCCATGAGATCGTCGGCCATCGCGCGCTGCAGCGGCGGCGGAACTTTTCGTCCGCCGCGGTTGCGCGGGATAGCCAGGGAGATGGTGGTGTTCCAGCGCCAGCGCGTCTGGAACACCGGCGCGGCGAGCATGGCTTGCACGAGGACGTCGCGGGCGGTGGCGGGATGGAGATAGCGGAAGACGTCTGCCAGCGGAAACGAATGCTGCGGTCCCAGCGACAGCAGGACGGCATCCTCGGTGGCCGCGGCCTGCAGCTCGAAATTGAACTGCCGGCAGAAGCGCTTGCGCAGCGCCAGGCCCCACGCTTTGTTGATGCGGCTGCCGAACGGCGCGTGCAGGACGAGCTGCATGCCGCCGGATTCATCGAAGAAGCGTTCGAGGATGATGGTCTCCTGCGTCGGCATCGCGCCAAGGGCGTTGCGCGCATCGGTCAAGTAGTTGACGATCTCCGTTGCCGGCGCTTCACCCATGCCGGTTTCGGCGACGACCCATTCGACCGAGGTGGCCGCATCGCGAAATTCGCTCACCGCGCGCGACAACTCGTCGCTTCTCGCCGGCGCTTCGCCGAGCCAGAAGGGGATCGTGGGCGGCGCGCCTTTGGCATCGGCGACACGAACGGTGCCGCTGATGACTTGCGTAATCAGCCACGAGGCGTTGCCGAGCTGGAAAATATCTCCGGCGTTGCTCTCGATGGCGAAGTCTTCGTTGAGCGTGCCGACCACTGTGTCATCCGGCTCCAGCACGACCTTGTAATCTGCAACCTCGGGGATCGCACCGCCGGAGGTGATGGCCAGCATGCGCGAGCCGCGCCGTCCGCGGACGCGATGATTGACTTCGTCGCGGTGCACGAGCGCGCCGCGGCGGCCGCGTTTTGTCGCGAACCCTTCCGCGACCATGGCTAGGACTTCATCGAAATCCTTGCGCGTCAAATCGCGATACGGCCAGGCTCTGTGCATCAATTCGAACAGCTCGTCCTCGCCGTAATCAGCACACGACGTTTCGGCGACGATCTGCTGCGCGAGGACGTCGAGTGGCGCGTCGTGCGTGACGATTCGATCGAGCTCGCCGCGCCGAACCTCTCGCAATAAAGCCGCGCATTCGATGAGGTCGTCGCGCGAGATGGGGAAGAGACGGCCTTTGGGTAGGCCTGAGACCGTATGGCCTGATCGTCCGACGCGCTGCAGCAGCGTGGCGATGCGGTGCGGCGACGCGATCTGGCAGACCAGGTCTACGTGACCGATGTCGATGCCGAGCTCCAGCGACGCCGTGGCCACGAGGGCTTTCAATCGCCCGTTTTTCAGGCGCGACTCGGCATCGAGGCGCTTATCCTTCGACAGACTCCCGTGATGCGCGGTGACAGCGTCTTCGCCGAGGCGGTCGCTGAGATGGCGCGCGACGCGCTCGGCCATCCGTCGCGTGTTGACGAAGACCAGCGTGGTTTTGTGTTCGAGGATGAGCTGCGTGAGGCGGTCGTAGTAATCCTTCCATACCTCGTGCGACATGACCGTCTCGACTTCGCTTCGCGGGATTTCCAGCGCGAGGTCGATGGTGCGCCGATGACCTTCGTCGATGATGGCGACCGGCGCGTTCGCGGCGAGGT
>Ga0233356_1000047_pt1 | contig 43799 bp, 41 predicted proteins | sample GEONSFMMS_FD_180700 | JGI IMG/M metagenome (GOLD analysis project Ga0233356, IMG submission 180700) | Soil microbial communities from Shasta-Trinity National Forest, California, United States - GEON-SFM-MS | ecosystem: Environmental > Terrestrial > Soil > Temperate forest > Bulk soil | place...
CATGAACGACGACTATCTTTGGGACAAGAGCGGCGAGCCGGATGGCGAGGTACAAAAACTCGAGGAGCTTCTCGGCCGCTACCGCTCCGCCGCGCAGATGCCCGATTTCAATCGCGTCGCCGTGATTCGCCGCCGTGCGTTGTGGCCGTACGCAATCGCTGCGGCGCTGATCGTCTGCGCCATCCTCGGCGCCGTTCGTTTCTACACACCCGCGAACCGCTGGCGCGCGATCGAAGAATCCGGCATCGCTGACGTTCCGCATTCGATCCTGCGCACCGGCGACGTCGTCCGCACGGAACGCGGATCGGTGCGGCTGCAGTCGCCAGCGGTCGGCACGATTGACCTCGGCACGAACACAACCGTCCGCCTTATCGAAAATCGCAGCAGACGGCATCGCCTCGCGCTCGTCGCGGGAATGATCCACGCGAAGACGACCTCGCAGCCCGGCGTTTTCGTCATCGATACGCCGAAAGCGCGCGCCATCGACCTCGGCTGCGAATACACGCTGACGATCGCGCCCGGCGGCGGGGGAGAGCTGCGCGTAATTTTCGGATGGGTCGACCTCACGCACGGCTATGAACAGTCGCTCGTGCCTCAAGGCGCCTCCGCGTCGATCGAATCCGACGGTTCGCTGACCGTGCCGGTCTTCGACGATGCCGCGCCGGCGTTTCACGCTGCCATACGAAACCATGACATGCCGACGATCCTCGCGCTGGCCCGCACGCGCGACGCGTTCACGCTGCTCAACCTCTTCCGCCTCGCCACTCCCGACGAACGGATGCTCCTTTACGACCGCTTGAATCAACTCGTCCCCGCGCCGCCGTCGATCACGCGCGAGAGCGTTCGCTACTGGAGCCCATGGTCGACGGAACTCTGGTGGACGCCGGTACTTCGCGCCAGCGGCCTTCAGGCGTTGAAGAAGACTAAACATCCGTCCTGACCCGGTGTGAACGAAATGTGGCATTCATTTCGTGCGCAGCACTTTGGAGTGCGCGTGGCAAGGCCACCGCTTTGGGAGGGCGGCGGAATCGAGACGGCCCGCAGCGCGTGATGCTTGGTACGTCCGCGCGATGATTACCGTCCGCCTCCCTCCCAAAGCGGTGGCCTTGCCACGCGCACTCCAAAGCTTCGCGAAATGTGCCGCGAGTCGCGCAAGCATCAGACGCGGCGATGAGTCACGTTTGAGAGATATCGCGGAAAAATAAATGAACGCGTGAGTCGCGGTCGGCGCGGTACCACCGGAGATCCTGTCGGTGCCATTCGCTTCGCTCATACGGCGCCGACAGGATAAAGTCAGAGGCGCATGCGCAAAACCCGCAGAACTTCCCGCGTCGGCGAATCGGTGCGCGACGCGCTCGTCGACGTCTTCCGCCACGAAATCAAAGACCTCGACCTCGGACTCCTGTCCATCACCGGGGTCGAAGTCAGTCCCGACATGCACTTCGCACGCGTTTTCATCAGCGGACTCGATGAGAAGCAAACCAAAGACACCGTGCGCGAGCTGCAGCAGCGCAAAGGCTTCATCCGCTCGCAACTCGGAAAGCGCGTCCGGCTTCGCTCGACTCCGGAGCTCGACTTCAAATTCGACGAAACCGCCATGCGCGCCGGCCGCATCGAGGACGTTCTGGCCGAGATCAACAAGGAGCCGAAGAGCGACGACGAGTAGTCAGCGCCGGACGAACACCGTCTTGCGGTAGTAATCCAGCTCCTCGATCGACTCCTCGATGTCTGTCAGCGCGCGATGCTCATCCTTCTTCTTCGGCGACTCGTATTTGCCGGCGTACCACTCCGACACGAGAGTTTTGATCGAGCTGACGTCAACGATGCGATAGTGCAGGAAGGCGTCGAGCGCCGGCATGTACTTCGCCAGAAACCGCTTGTCCTGCCCGATCGAATTGCCGCACAGCGGCGCCGTGCGCACGTAGCAGTAGCGTCGAATGAAGTTCAGCGTCTGCTTCTCCGCCTCGGCCGTCGTGACGCCGTCCTCGCGCACGCGATCGAGCAACCCGCTGCCGCCGTGCGTTCGCCGGCACCACGCATCCATCATGTCCAGCTTCGACTTCGGATGGCGAATGGCCAGGACCGGCCCGCGCGCGATGATTTCCAAGTCGTAGTTCGTAATGATCGTGGCGATCTCGAGCAGAACATGCTTCTCCGGATCGAGCCCCGTCATCTCGCAGTCCATCCACACAAGATACTTTTTGCTCCGTGCCGGTTTCGCAGCCATCGGCGCATTCTAGCTGGCCAACGCTGGCGGCGTTGCCGCCATGAGAACCGTAGCCCACGCCTTCAGGCGTGGGGCGGCAGATCGCGCCGATGTGAGAGCCCGTTTTAACGGGCGAGAGAAAGCTTTCTTTCGCGCGCTCAAGCGCGCTCACGATTTCGCGGCGTCCAAAACCCCCATCTGAAGATGGGGGGGGCTACGGTTCTTGCGCCGGCTACGCCGACGAAACACATTAATTCTGAACATGTTCAAAACAATCCTTGACAGCGGCGGCCGAGGGGCCTAAGTTGTTTTTGAACACGTTCAAGGAGGCAACCAAATGAAGATCGTCATCCCCGGAGGCTCTGGACATCTCGGAACACTCCTGGCCCGCGCGTTTTATCCGCAGCATGAGGTGGTCGTGCTCAGCCGGCATCGCGCGTTGCGGCCATGGCGGACCGTGGCATGGGACGGCATCAACCTCGGATCGTGGAGTGGGGAGATCGACGGCGCCGATGTCGTCATCAACCTTGCCGGAAGGCACGTCAACTGTCGCTACACCACGGCAAACAAGCGCGAGATTCTGGATTCGCGCGTGCTGTCCACGCGCGTCGTCGGCGAGGCCATTGCCGCGGCGCAGAATCCGCCGCATCTCTGGCTTCAGGCGAGTACGGCGACGGTTTACCCGCATCGCTCCGATGGGGCAAGCGATGAGGAAACGCCGATTGACGATGACGTTCCGGCCGCCTGGCGGTTCAGTATCAAAGTCGGCCGCGAGTGGGAACGCGCGCTCGACGAGGCGAAGACGCCGCGCACGCGCAAGGTCAAACTCCGTTCGGCGGTGGTGATGACGTCCGACGCCGGAACGCCGTTCGCGATCTTTCTTAACCTCGTCCGCTTCGGCCTCGGAGGCAAGGCCGGGGACGGGCGGCAGTGGATTTCCTGGGTGCACCACGATGATTTCGTTCGGGCAATCCGGTTTCTCATCGATCAGCGTTTCATCGCCGGTGTCGTCAACATCGCCGCGCCGAATCCGCTGCCGAACGCGGATTTCATGAAAGCGATTCGCAAAGCGTGGGGAGTGCCGTTCGGCATCCCCGCGGGACGTCATCTGCTGGAAGTGGTTGCGTTCCTCATCCGCAGCGAACTCGAACTGTTGCTCAAGAGCCGGCGCGCGGTATCGGGAGTTCTGACCAGGAACGGCTTCCGATTTCAGCATCCCAGCTGGCCGGAGACTGCCATCGAACTATGCGACGAATGGCGCGCGCTGCACGGGCGCCCGTCCGGCGCGCCGCGCGCGCAGCCGACGTGGTGACGTATTCTCTGCGCGTGGCGACGGCAAAGGCGGAAGAGACTCGCGAGCGCATCCTCGACGCGGCGCTGAGCCTCTTTCGCCAGCGCGGCTTTGACGAAACGACCATGCGCGATATCGCCGCCGAGGCGGGCGTGGCCACGGGGGCGGCGTACTACTACTTCCGGTCGAAGGAAGAGCTGGTCATGGCCTTCTACGCGCGGACCGCCGAGGAGGCGCGCGAGGTCATCCCGCCGCTGGTGACGCGCTCGCACGACCTCGGCAAGCGCGTTCGCGCCATCATCGACACGCAATTGAAGCAGTTCGAAGAGCATCGGCGGCTGATGGTCGCGCTGGTGCGCATCGGCATCGATCCGAAGCATCCGCTCTCGCCATTCGGCGAAGAGACCGGCGACATGCGCAACGCCAGCATCGATTTTTTTCGCGCGGCGATCGTCGATTCCAAACCGCCCGTGCCGAAGGATCTGGCCGCCGATCTGCCGCGCCTGCTCTGGCTGTATCAGATGGGCATCATCCTCTTCTGGATGTTCGATGAATCGCGCGGCCAGCGGCGCACGCGCGCCCTGCTCGACGGCACGATCGACCTCGTCGTACGGCTGATCCAGATCTCTTCGCTGCCGATGATGGGACGCCTGCGCAAGCGGTTGCTGGCCATCCTGCGCGCCGTCGAAGAGTAGCCGCGCCGCATGGTAGGCTGCGCCGCTTGCAACCGAATAGACCACCATCCATCGACGGCCTCCTCCTCCTCGACAAAAAAACCGGCATCACCTCACACGATGCCGTCGAAAAGTTCCGACGGCGCTCGAAGATCAAGAAGGTCGGGCACACCGGCACGCTCGATCCGCTCGCCACCGGACTGCTCGTGCTCTGCGTCGGCAAAGCGACGCGGCTTCAGGCATATCTCATGGGGATGGAGAAGACGTACGAGGGCGTGATCCAGTTCGGCTGGGCCACTGATTCGTACGACGCCGCGGGCGAGCCGGCCGGCGAGAAGAACGAGGTGAATGTCGAGCACCTCGACTTCACGCCGCTCGTGGCGCCGTTCATCGGACCGCTCCAACAGATGCCGCCGCAGTTTTCCGCGAAGAAAGTTAACGGTGTGCGCGCGTACGAGCTGGCGCGCAAAGGCGAAGTGGCGGCGCTGACGCCGAAGTCAGTCACGGTCTACGAATTCGAAATCGTGAGCGTGACCGGATCGACGGCGCGCTTCCGCATCCGCTCCTCGGCCGGCACCTACGTCCGCTCGCTCGCGCACGACCTCGGCGCGGCCGCAGGCGTTCCGGCGCATCTGAAGGAACTGCGCCGCACCGCCATCGGCAACTTCCACATCTCCGACGCGCTGCCGTACGAAACGCTCGAAAACGCGCCGATCGAAGAGCTGCTGTCGCCGCCGTGGTTCCAATCGCTCTCCGACGTCGAGCTGCCGCTGCCGAAGCTGCGCATCGACTGGGGCCAGCAGGGAAAACTGATGCGCGGCCAGTCGATCATCATGACGCCGCCGGTCGCTGTCCACGCCACCGATCTCCTCGCGCTCGGCAATCCCGAGGATCGCCTGATCGCGATCGGGGAAGTGGTGAATGTGTTGCGCGAAGGTGGTCCTGTAGAGGTACGGCCGAAGGTCGTGCTCGCGGGGTGATGTAGCACGGACACTCTTGTCTGTGCGTTGGGAGGCTCGCGCTCGATTGCCCAATCTGCGTGATGTGCAAAAGCACAGACAAGAGTGTCTGTGCCACAATCGCCGCCAATGTCCAATCGCACCGAGCGCGATTTTGCGGAGAGCGGGCGCGAGCCGTCGCGGCGGCGGTTCATGATCGCGGGTGAGCACGTCATCCTGCGCGCGTTCGAGCGCGACGATGCCGAGCGCTGCTATCGCTGGATCAACGATCCGAACATCGTCCGGACCTTGAAGACTCGCTATCCGATCGCCTTCCAGAACGAGATCGAGTGGCTCGAAGGCGCGATGCACGCCAGTCCCACAGAGCGCCACTTCGCCATCGAGCGTCGCGACGACCGGACCCATATCGGTAACGCCTCGATTCACGACATCGATTGGGTTTCGCAGACCGCGTGGTTCGGTCTCTTCATCGGCGAGCCGTCGGCGTGGAACCGCGGCTTCGGCGGCGATTCCATCCAAACCCTGGTCCGTTTCGCCTTCGACGAAATGAACCTCGCCAAGCTGCGCATCAACGTATTCGACTATAACGACCGCGCGAAGCATGTGCTGGAAGGCCTTGGATTCGTGCAGGAGGGTTGTCTGCGGCGCGACTTCTATCGCGAGGGGGCGTATCACGACATCGTGATCCTCTCGAAGTTCCGCGATGCCGCGCCGCAACCACAGGGAGACTCATGAGCGACCGAAAAATACGAGTGCTGATCGCGAAGCCGGGCCTGGACGGCCACGATCGCGGCGCGAAAATCATCGCGCGCGCGTTGCGCGATGCGGGGATGGAAGTGATCTACACGGGACTGCGCCAAACGCCGGAACAGATCGTGGCCGCGGCGGTGCAGGAGGATGTCGACGCCATCGGCCTCTCGATCCTCTCCGGTGCACACAACGTGTTGTTTCCCGAGATCATGCGGCTGTTGAAAGATGAAAGCGCGCAGGACATCGTCGTCTTCGCGGGCGGCATCATTCCGGAGAAGGACATCCCGAGGATGAAAGAGATCGGCATCCGGGAGATCTTTCTGCCGGGGACACCGACCGCGACGGCTGTCGACGCCATCCGCCGCGCAGTGAATGTTTGAGGCAGTAAACATGGGAGGCTTTATGAATCGCAGGTTGATCGGGTTCCTCATCATCATTTCTTGTCTCGCACCGGCTCTTTTCGCGGAGACGATCCGCTGCGAATCGGACCGTGGTCATCGACACGAATGCTCGTTCGATGGCTTTGGGCGCGTGGAGCTGCTTCGCCAGGTGAGCCGCACCAACTGCGTCGAGGGCCGTACGTGGGGAGTGGCCGGCAGACACGCCGTTTGGGTCAGCGACGGCTGTCGGGCCGACTTCCTCATCCGCCGCGAGCGCGACGATGATCGCGGTGACCGGCACGATCACGATCGCCGCTCGCGCACGATCGTCTGCGAGTCAGATTACAACTCGCGCCATCGCTGCGACGCCGAGACGCAGTACGGCGTTCGCCTGACGCGCCAGATCAGCCGCACCAACTGCGTTCTGAACCGGACCTGGGGCTACGACAGCCGCGGCATCTGGGTCAAGGACGGTTGCCGCGCTGAGTTCACCCTCGGGCGCTGATCCGGTTCCACCACCGCGTATCGTCGATTACGAAGTCATACCGTAATCGTTACTATGACCATCGAGCGCCGCCAGGCGCTCGATGCGTTTACAGGCTGGTAACCGCAACTAGGAATTCCTCCTACGCCACAATCAGACACGCTCCGTGGCGGCGGGCATCTGCGCTGACGCATAGTGCGCACAGGCGACGGGTCCGTCGCCAATCACAACCGGGAGATGGTCGGCCTGCTTATCCGACGGTCGAATCGCCGAAGGTGCCTCGAAGGAGCGAGCATGCGGGTGGGGCGAGAGAATTGGTGGATCGTGCTGTTCTGCGCGCTGATGAGCCAGAGCCTGTTCGCGCAGCAGGAACGACCGAGTGAGCTCGCCAATCTCGACCTGAAGGCGCTCATGAACCTCGAGATTACGTCAGTATCGAGGCGCGCGGAGCCGTTGTCGGGTGCGGCCGCTTCGATCTTCGTCATTACCGGCGACGAGATCCGCCGTTCCGGTGCCACGAATCTTCCCGAGGCGCTGCGTCTGGCGCCGAATCTCGACGTCGTTCAGGTGAATGCAAGCGGATACACCATCAGTGCACGCGGTCTGATCAACTCCGCCGCCAACAAGCTTCTGGTGTTGATCGACGGCCGATCGGTTTACACGCCTCTTTTCTCAGGCGTTTTCTGGGACGTGCAGGACGTCCTGCTCGAGGATGTCGACCGCATCGAAGTGATCAGCGGGCCCGGCGGAACGCTATGGGGTGTAAACGCGGTCAATGGCGTGATCAACATCATCACGCGTTCCGCGAAAAACACGCACGGCGGCCTTCTGTCGGCAGGCGCCGGCACCCGTGAGGAGATCGGTGCACTGCGGTATGGCGGCAAGGTCGGCGGCGATGGCGACTACCGTGTGTATGCCAAATACTTCGACCTCCAGAACACGAAAACCGCAGGCGGAACGATTAAGGACGACGGCGAGAAGAAGGGCCTCGCGGGTTTCCGCGGCGATTGGGCGCGCGGAACAGACCAGTTCATGCTCCTCGCCACCGCCTACAAAGGTTCCGAGGGGCAACCGCCGCCAGGCACGATCTCGATCACGAATGTGAAGCTCGCGCTCGGCGACATTTCGCTCTCGGGTCTGAATGTGACTACATTTTGGAAGCGGCGTCTCCGCAATGGTTCCGCGATCGCCGTACACGGCTATTTCGACCAGACGGAACGCACCGTCCCTCCGACCTTCGCGGAACGGTTGAATATTTTCGATCTGCAATTCCTGAACTCCGGGAGCCTTGCGGGCATCCACAGTTACGCGTGGGGCGCGGAATACCGCTACGGCATGGATCGCGTCACTAACAGCCCCTATGTCGCCTTTCTGCCTGCGCGTCTGAATCAGAAGTGGATCGCGCTATTTGCTCAGGACGAAGTCACGTTACCGAAGAGACTGCGGCTGATTCTTGGGGCACGGAGCGAGCACAACGACTACACCGGGACCGAGTTTCTCCCGAGCGTACGTCTGGCCTGGAATGTCGCGGACGATCACATGCTATGGACTGCTGCTTCCCGGACCGTACGCGCGCCATCGCGTCTTGACCGCGACACGTTCGTGCCGGGGCAAGCGCCTTTCCTGCTGACGGGAGGACCCAATGTCGTGTCCGAAATCGCGAATGTGTACGAGGTCGGATACCGAGGGCAGCCTGCATCGTCGCTGACGTTATCCGTGACGGCATTTCATTCTCTCTACGATCGCCTGCGGACTCAGGAGATCGCTGCCAGCCGCAGGTCCATCTTTTTCGCGAACGGGATGAAGGGAGTGACCAGCGGCGTGGAGATGTGGGCTTCGTATCAGGCGAAGCCACATTGGAGGCTGAGCGCAGGGTTTGACGGACTGACTGAGCATCTCCAGCTCAAGGCGGGCAGCAACGACACCGCGAGCCTTCAACAGCAAGGCCTCGACCCAAAGCGGAGCTGGCGCCTGCGCTCGTCACTGGATCTTCCCCGGCAAGGCGAATTCGATGTCATCGCGCGCCGTGTCTCTGCACGGTCGAATCCGACTGTCCCCGCGTATTCGGCCGTCGACCTCCGTTACGGCTGGAAGCCTCACCGCGGAATGGAACTCTCAGTGACAGGGCAGAATTTGTTTGGCACGAGCCACGGTGAATTCACTAACGTAGCAACGCGCACAGAAATCGGACGTGGTGTTTTCATCAAACTCGTCAGCCGCTTCGGCCGGGGATCGTGATGCAGCGTCGGATGCTCTGGCGCGGGTCGTTTCTGATGGCAGCCGGTCTTTTCATTGCGAGGATAGGAGTTGCCGCGACCGGTGCCGAGTATCAGGTCAAAGCGGCGTTCATCTACAAGTTCGCGACCTACGTCCGCTGGCCGGCGACGACAGGCGTCGACGTGAACACCCCGTTCGTGATCGGCGTCCTCGGCAAGGATCCATTTGGCTCCGCGCTGAGCGAGGTTGTGCGCGGCCAAAGCGTTCAGGGAAGAGTCATTGTCATCAGAAATATAGGCCGTCCGGAAGAGGCCCTTCGTTGCGATCTTGTCTTCGTCAGTTCTTCGGAGCGTAGCAATCTGCAGCAGATACTTGCGGCATTGCGCGGAGTCCCGGTGCTCACGGTCAGTGATGTCGATCAGTTCGCGGAACAGGGCGGAATGATCGGCTTGGTCACCACCGAGGACGATCACATCCGGTTCAGCATCAACAAGGCGGCCATCGAACGGCCCGGGCTCAGAGCTTCGTCGCAGCTCTTACAACTGGCGCGGATCGTCGGTGACGCGGAAGCGGACAGAGGACGGCACTGATGTCCTCCTCACTATCGATCGGGCGTCAACTCGCCTGGCTGAGCGTCGTCAGCAGTGGCGCAGCTCTGCTCGCCGCAAGCCTCGCTCTCCTCTACTTCCAGTTGCAGGAGGTGCGAAGCGGCACGCTTGTGCGATTGGAGTCGGTGACCGACTTGATCGCTTTCAATATCGCCTCGGCGGTCGATTTCAACGACGCGCAAGCGGCGACGGCAATACTCAGCGCTTTGAAAACGCGACCGGCGGTCATCTCCGCGGGCGTTGTAGTCAAGGGGCGTGTGTTCGCCGGCTACAGCCGGCCAGGGGCGAGGGTTGCCGAGGGCGGTGATCTGCTGATGACGTCGGCCGCCTCTCGTTTCAAGGAACAGGAGCTCACCGTCTACCGGCGGATTTCTTCCGAAGGCAGACCGTTGGGCATGCTTTTCATCCGTGTGGACCTCAGCGACATTGGTCAGACATGGCGGCGGTTCGCACTCATCACAGGGCTCGTTGCAATCCCAGCGCTGTTGATCGCCATCCTCATCTCACAATTGCCACGCCGCGCGATCTCGCGGCCGATTCTCAAGCTCGCGTCGCTTGCCGCGGCGGTGTCGGACAGGAAGGACTACTCCGTTCGCGCGCCGACGGTGAAGAGTGCAGCGGAGATCGAACAGCTCGTCATTACCTTTAACCAGATGCTGACGGAGATTCAGGGCCAACACGCCGAGATCGAGGAAGCGCGTGCGAAGTTGGAACAGAGAGTGATCGATCGCACGCGTGAGCTGGAAGCCCGTACGGAGCAATTGGAAGAGCGGGGGCGCGAGCTTGCCGCGGCGAACGGGGAGCTGGAGGCGTTCTCGTACTCCGTGTCGCACGATCTGCGGGCGCCGCTGCGAGCGATCGACGGCTTCAGCAAGGCCCTCCTGTCCGAGTATGGCGAGGATCGAAAACTAGACCAGCGGGGCATCCATTTTCTTGCCCGCGTACGCGCCGGGACGCAGCGGATGTCCCTTCTCATCGACGACATGCTCCACCTCGCCCAGGTGACGCGCCGGCCTCTGGAGCGGAGCGACGTCGACGTCACGGCGGTGGCCGCGGAAGTGGCCGCAGAGCTGGCCAGGCGCAATTCGGACCGGCTCGTACGCTGCACGATCGAGCCGGACCTGCGGGCCTCGGCCGACTCGCACCTCCTCACGATCGTCTTCGAGAATCTCCTCGGCAACGCCTGGAAATTCACAGGATTGCAGGAGGACGCACGGATCGACGTCGGGCAGACATCGGCCGGAGGCGAGCCGGTTTTCTTCGTGCGCGACAACGGCGCCGGGTTTGACGCAGCGTATGCGGACAGGCTGTTCAGTCCATTTCAACGCCTGCACGATGAGTCCGAGTTCGAGGGAACTGGAATCGGTCTGGCCACGGTCAAAAGGATCATCACCAGACACGGCGGTCTGGTTTCTGCCGAAGGCAAGGAAGGCAGCGGCGCCACGTTCTATTTCACACTGGGGGGTATGTCTTGAAGCAACAGGCCATTCTGTTAGTCGAGGACAACAGGGATGATGTTGAGCTCACGCTCATGGCGTTCGATCAGGCCAGGATCACGAATCCCGTGATCGTGGCCAGGGACGGGGTGGAAGCTCTGGATTATCTATTCGGTGAAGGCCGCCATGCCGGCCGCGACACGCGCGATCAGCCCGTGGTCGTGCTGCTCGATCTCAAGCTGCCGCGGATCGGCGGCCTTCAGGTGCTCGAGCGCGTGCGTCAGGACGCACGCACGCAATACATCCCCGTCGTCATTCTCACGACGTCGACCGAACAAGACGACATGATCAAGGCCGGAGACCTTCACGCGAATAGCTATGTGCGGAAGCCGGTCGACTTCGACACCTTCGTGGAGGCGGCGCGGCAGTTAGGTCTGTACTGGACGGTGCTCAATGAGCCCATTTCAACCACGCCGTAATCCGTGCGGGCACTCATGAAAAAGCATCTGCGCGTTCTCATCGTCGAAGACAATCCGGCTGATGCCGAGCTTCTGGAGTTCGAGCTCTTGAAGGGAGGCTATGTCCCCAACGCGTTGCGCGTTCAGACCGCGGCTGCGATGCAGGCGGCGCTTGATGAGCAGGAGTGGGACCTCATCCTCTCCGACTACACAATGCCGCGCTTTTCCGGTCTCCACGCGCTCGAGTTGTTGAAGACGACCGGCAAAGACATCCCATTCATTCTGATCTCCGGCAGCGCCGGCGACGACATCGCCGTTGACGCGATGAGGGCCGGTGCTCACGATTTTTTCGGCAAAGGCAGTTTGAAGCTCCTCGTATCGGCCATCGAGCGGGAGCTTCGCGAGGCGGAAGTTCGCGCGACCGCAAGAGCACAGCGGGAGCAACTCCACCTGAACGAGAAACTGGCCGCGCTGGGGACGCTTCTGGCCGGTGTTGCGCACGAGCTGAATAATCCGCTGTCTGTGATCATGCATCAGGCGACGATCCTGGAACGAGCATTGCGCGATGACCCGCGGCAGGCAAGGGTCAATACGATCCTGCAGGCCGTGGGCAATTGTTCGCGCATCGTCAAGAACTTCCTCGCGCTCGCCCGGCATGAGCCGCCTCGACGGGTGGCGGTTGCGATCAATGACGTCGTGCACGCAGCCATCGACCTCGTTGCCTACGGCTTGACGAACGACAGCATCGAGGTGACGCTCGATCTCACTGAGCCTCTCCCGTCCGTGTCGGGCGATCCGCAGCAATTGGAGCGGGTGATCATCAATCTCGTCAGCAACGCCCAGTACGCGCTCCGCGCGCGTGCCACCCCGCGCAAACTAATCCTACGCTCGGGCGTCGACGCTGCAGGAGAACATGTGCTGCTTCACATCGAGGACAACGGCGGAGGCATTCCGCCGGAAATTCGCTCGCGGATTTTCGACCCTTTCTTCACCACCAAGCCGACCGGGGAGGGCACGGGGCTCGGATTGGCTCTTTGTCACGGGATCGTCTCCACGCACAACGGAACGATCGCGGTGAGCAGTGAACCGGATGCCGGTACGACGTTTGTCATCAGTCTGCCGATCCGTTCCGAGGAGAATGTGACCGAAGAGATCGTCATGAAGGTGACGTCATCCACACCAGGACTGCGAATTCTGGTTGTGGATGACAATCCTGATGTGGCGATGGCGTTCTCGGACATCCTCTCCGTTCAGGGCCATCGGGTGGACATTGCAGGCACAAGCCGGGCCGCACTGCACATGGTCGAGACGGGTGCGTACGAGATCGTAGTGACCGACATGCGGATGCCGGATCTCGACGGGCCGGCGTTGTACCGTGAGCTCACGGCGCGGGATCCACTGATCAAGAGTTCGTTCCTGTTCATCACCGGCGACGTCTTCAGTACGGATACCGACCGGTTCCTGAAAGAGACCGGAGCCGTATTTCTGGGCAAGCCGTGTACGTTCGACGATGTCGAGAATGCCGTGCAGCAGGTAGTGCGCCGGCGTGCCCAAAGCGCAGCTGCGAGCGAGGGCGACGGGACATGACGGGCGAAATCCCGATCATCGGATGACGTGTTATCTCCTGGCAAAGGTCTACGCATCATGCGAATCGTGATTGCCGATGATCATGCCGTCGTCCGCAAAGGCCTTCGGCAGCTCATCGTGGAAGCGGAAGAGATGACCGTGGTCGGCGAAGCGGCGACGGGTGACGAGTTGCTGACCGTGTTGCGCTCCACTGCCGTCGACGTCGTCGTCCTCGATCTCAGCCTCGGCGCGCGCAGTGGGCTGGACTTGCTCAAGCACGTCAAGAGCGAGTTTCCGCGGCTGCCCGTGGTCATACTGAGCATGCACTCCGAGGATCTGTTCGCCGTCCGCGCCTTGCGGGCCGGAGCGTCCGGCTACGTCGAGAAGAACAGCGCTCCCGAAGAGTTGTTGAAAGCGATTCGACGGATCGCCCGCGGCGGAACGTACGTGAGTGCGCAAATCGGCGAGAAGATCGCCGCCGACATCGTGCGCGGAGGTGCGGCTGTCCTCGCTCACGAACGCCTTTCCGATCGCGAATTGGAGGTTTTCCGCCTCCTCGGTTCAGGCATGTCCGTAACGGAAATCGCTCACTCTCTGAACCTCAGCGTGAAGACCGTGAGCACGCATCGCACGCACCTGCTGGCCAAGACCGGCCTCCGCAACAATGCCGATATCGTCGAATACGTGATCTCGCATGGCCTTCGCTAAATCCCGAATGACGCAGTTCTTAATCGCTCTCGCGCTGGCATTCGTCCAGACCGGCGCCGCGGCGCAGCCCGCCGCGAAGAGCCCGCGAGTCATACGCGTTGTCGTGGACAACGACTATGCGCCCTACTCGTTCCTCTCGGATGACGGCAAGTTACAGGGCGTCGTCATCGATCAATGGAAGGCGTGGGAAAAGACAACGGGAGTCAAAGCCGAGCTCCACGCAATGGACTGGGCCGAAGCGCTGCGGCGCATGCGCGCGGGCGAATTCGACGTAATCGACACCATCATCGCCACCGACGAGCGCCGTGAGTACTTCGATTTCACGCTGGGTTATTCTACGGTCGAGGCATCAATCTTCTTTCGCAACGATGTTTCCGGCATCACGGACAAGGGATCGCTGAGAGGTTTTCCGGTCGGGGTCAAAGCGGGAGACCAGCATCTCGACAGACTTATCGAAAGCGGAGTGACCACCGCGATCCAGTTTCGGAACAACGCGGAGATCATCAGAGCAGCGAAACAACACAAGATCAACGTCTTTGTCATGGATGTGCCATCGGCGCTCTATCTTCTCAACAAATTGGGCGTTGCGAATGATTTTCGGCGATCGCCGCCGATCTTCCGGGACCAGCTCCGCAGAGCCGTTCGAAAAGAAGATGCCAGGACGCTGCGCACGGTGTCCAATGGCTTCGCGGCGATCGAGTCTGCAGAATTGAAGCGCATCAACGAGAAATGGTTCGGCCGCACCATTAACTGGTATGAGCTTTACGTCGTGTACACGGAATATGCCGCGGCGGCGGCGCTCGTGATCATCGCAGGACTGATGGGCTGGAATCGCACGCTCAGAAAGAGGGTCCTTCAGCGGACCGCGGCATTGGGGGAGAGCGAGCGGCGCTTTCGCCAGATCGCGGAGAACATCCATGAGGTCTTCTGGCTAATTGACGTTGATTTCATTAAAACGCTTTACGTTAGTCCTGCGTACGAGGCTGTCTGGGGAAGATCGTGCGAGAGTTTATATCAGGACATCCAATCCTCATTTGCATCGATTCATCCCGAAGATCGTCAGCGTGTGGTCGAAGTGATGGAGAGAGATCGCGAACATGGGTTTGCGGTCGAATATCGGATAATGAGACCAGACGGCTCCATCCGTTGGATCTGGGATCGCGGATTCCCCATCAAGGACGAGGCAGGGCGCGTCTATCGCCTCGCAGGCATTGCGGAAGACATCACTGACCGGAAACGGGCTGTCGAAGCGGTGAAGCAGGCCGAAGATCGCATTCGGCTGAACATCGACACAATTCCCACGATGGTCTGGAGCCTTCGGCCCGATGGAGTCGTCGATTTCGTCAATCAGCGTTGGCTGGACTATACCGGCCTTTCGTTTGAAGGCGCAATGCGGGCACCGAACGATGTTGTTCACCCCGATGACCTTCCCGCGGTGATCGAAAAATGGCTTGTAGATATGACGGCCGGGAATCCGTCAGAACATGAAATGCGCCTGCGCCGCGCCGACGGTGACTATCGGTGGTTTCTGGTGCGAACGGTGCCGCTGCTGGACGAGCATGGAGAGATTGTGAGGTGGTACGGGGCGAGCACCGATATCGAGGACCGTAAGCGGGCGGAAGAGAAGCTCCGGCGGAGCGAAAACAAGTTGGCGGAAGCACAGCGGATTTCGCATGTCGGCCACTGGGAGCGCAATAGCGAGGGCGGCGAGATCATCTGCTCTGAGGAAACCTACAGGATCTTCGGACTGCCGCCGCAGGACGCGATCCGGAACCTCGAAGAATTGATCCATCCCGAGGACCGCCCGCTGCATGCCGCCGCCATTGCCCGAGCGCTACAAGGGGAACCCTTTGACGTGGAGTATCGGGTAATCCGGCCCGATGGCGAAGTCAGGTTCGTCCATAGTCAGGGTAGCGCGATTCAGGATCAATCAGGACAGCCGCGCCGTACGTTCGGAGCGGTGCAGGACGTGACCGAGAACAAGCGCGCCGAGGAGAAACTCAAGGCAACAAGCGAACAGTTGCGCGCATTTTCTGCCAGGCTTCAGTCGGCCAGAGAAGAGGAGGGTGTCCGCATCGCCCGGGAAATTCACGATGAATTGGGCGCAACGCTCACGAGTTTGCGCTGGGAGTTGGAGGGCATCAAAAAAGCCCTTTCCGAGTCGAAAACGACTTTGGCGGCAGCGGATCTGAAAAAGAGGTTGGTCACCATGTTTGGCCTGATCGACACGATGGTCAACATTGTCCGGGGAATCGCTTCTGACTTGCGGCCCGCCGTTCTCGACGTACTCGGATTAGAGGAAGCCATTGAGTGGCAGGCGCAGCAGTTTCAGGATCGTACCGGAATCACTGTTGATTACCAGCCCCCCGATGACGAAATCGACTTGCGTCCCGACCAGTCGATCGCTGTCTTTCGGATTTTTCAGGAAGCTCTTACGAACATCCTCCGCCATGCCGGCGCCACCAGAGTCGATGTGACGATGTCGGGGGAGAAGGAGATGTTTGTTCTGACGATTAGAGACAATGGAAGAGGAATCACAGAGGACGAGAAACATGGGCAATCGTCGATCGGCCTATTGGGGATGCGAGAGCGCGCCCACTTACTTGGAGGGGACGTCGACATAACGGGAAATGAGGGAGAAGGAACGGCGGTGACCGTGCGGTTGCCCTTCGTATGTTCCTGGCTCCTCTCCGACAGTAGCGACAGAGATGCGTCGCCGTACTGAAGGAGTGAAGGCCGAATTCAGAAATCGTCCTACAACGCAATCAGCCGGATTCCGATGGGACAGGGATGGTCGTACGCGCATGCGCGTTTTACGTCATGCCAATGCGTGATCCAATCTCCGAGCTCCGACAGAATGCTCTCCACGCCGCCAGGCAAAAGCCAGCCGGCGTCGATGAGTTGCCGAGCGAACTAAACCGCTGCGCCCACGAAGTACCGTTTGAAGGCGGCGGAGAATGTCCCGACATCGACTTTCAAAACACCGATCGTTAGCATCGCCACCCAACCCACACTCGTCGGCCAGAAGCAGTCATCAGCGTCTTTGAGCGAACGAGCCGGCGGTTGCGGACCACCGTCACGCGCATGTAGGCTGCGCGCGCCGGCATGGAACCTCTCGAATCGCACCTCGACACGAAATCGGATGACTTCCGCCGCAACTCGGCGGCGTTGCAGTCCCTCGTCGATGAGCTGAATCGCCGCGTTGAAATCGCGCGGCAGGGCGGCGGGCCGAAGTACGTGGAGCGGCACAAGGAGCAGGGCAAGATGCCGCCGCGCGAGCGCATCGCGGCGCTGCTCGATCCGCATACGCCCTTCCTCGAGTTCTCGCCGCTGGCGGCGAACGGCATGTACGACGACAACGCGCCCGCGGCCGGCATCATCACCGGCGTCGGCCGGATTCAGGGGCGCGAGTGCCTCATCATCGCCAACGACGCCACCGTCAAAGGCGGCACGTACTTTCCGATGACGGTGAAGAAGCATCTGCGGGCGCAGGAAGTGGCGCTGCAGAACAACCTGCCGTGCGTCTACCTCGTCGATTCGGGCGGGGCGTTTCTGCCGCTTCAGGCCGAGGTCTTTCCGGATCGCGAGCACTTCGGGCGGATTTTCTACAACCAGGCGGTCATGTCCGCGCGCGAAATCCCGCAGATCGCGGCGGTGATGGGTTCGTGTACGGCCGGCGGAGCGTACGTGCCGGCGATGTCCGACGAAGCCGTCATCGTCAAGAACACCGGCACCATCTTCCTCGCCGGACCTCCGTTGGTGAAGGCGGCGACGGGTGAGGAAGTCACTGCCCAGGAGTTGGGCGGCGCCGATGTGCACACGAGGATCAGCGGTGTCGCGGATCACTTCGCCGAGGATGATGCCGACGCGATTGCGATCGTGCGCAACATCGTCGAGAACCTGCGGGTCGACAAACACGAACCGGAGACGCGGATTGATCCCGAAGATCCGGCGTTCGATCCGAAGGAGCTGTACGGCGTCATTCCGAGCGACATTCGCAAACCGTACGACGTGCACGAAGTCATCGCGCGGATCGTCGACGGCTCGAAGTTCCAGGAGTTCAAGGAGCGCTACGCGCCGACGATCGTGACCGGTTTCGCGCGCATCTTCGGCTACAAGGTGGGCATCCTCGCCAACAACGGCGTCCTCTTCTCGGAGAGCGCACTGAAAGCGACGCACTTCATCGAGTTGTGCAACCAGCGCCGCGTTCCGCTCATCTTCCTGCAGAACATCACCGGCTTCATGGTCGGGAAGGAGTACGAGCGCGGCGGGATCGCCAAGGACGGCGCGAAGATGGTGCACGCGGTCGCCAACTCCACCGTTCCGAAATTCACGGTCATCATCGGCGGCTCGTTCGGCGCCGGCAACTACGGCATGTGCGGCCGCGCGTACTCGCCACGCTTCCTCTGGATGTGGCCGAACGCGCGCATCAGCGTGATGGGTGGCGAGCAGGCCGCCGGCGTGCTGACGACCGTAAAGCGCGATCAGCTAGCGCGGGCCGGCAAGGAGCTGAGTGCGGAAGAAGAGCGCGCCATCGCCGATCCCGTTTTGCAAAAGTACGACACAGAAGGTTCGCCCTACTACTCGACCGCGCGCCTCTGGGACGACGGCGTCATCGATCCCGCCGACACCCGCACCTACCTCGGCCTCGGCCTATCGATCGCGTACAACGCAACGATCGAGGCGCCGAAGTTTGGCGTTTTCCGGATGTAGATCCGATGGAAGACACCTGGTTTCTCTTCGACCTCGGCAACACCGTCATCAAGCTCGCGTACGAGCGGGTGCTGGCCGCGATCTGCGCGGATGCGTCGATGTCACGCGACGAGTTGGTGGAGTTGCTGGAAGAGCCGGGAGCGTATCGCGACATGGAGCGCGGCGCGGTGTCGTTCTACGAGTTCTATGAGTTCCTCTGCGATCACGCCGGCTACCGCGGCAGCATCCGCGACTTTCATCGGATCTGGTGCGATTTCTTCGACGGAACGGTGCCTGGCATCGAGGATCTGCTGGACCGGATTCGCGAGCGTTACCGGGTGGCATTTCTATCGAATTCGAATGAGATTCATGCGGAGCTGATCCCGACGCAGTTCGCGGCGATCTTTCACAAAGACGATCCGTTCGTCTTCTCGCATCGGCTGAAAGTTGCGAAGCCCGATCCGGATATTTTCCGGCTGGCGCTGGAGTCGATCCACTCAACGCCGCAGAACACGATCTTTGTCGATGACTTGCTGGAGAACGTCCTCGCCGCGCGGGCGATTGGGATGCGCGTGTTTCAGTTCATCGATGCGCGGACGTTGAGTAGTGAACTGGAGCGCGAGGGGCTACTTTGAGTGTGGCACAGACACTCTTGTCTGTGCGGCTGGGAGGCTTGCGCTTAACTTCTCAAGTCGCGCGGCAGCAGAAGCACAGACAAGAGTGTGTCTGTGCCACATCACATCCCGTTCGATACGCTGCGCGTCAGTTGGTCATTGCCGTACCACTGGCGATGAAACTGGAGCAGCGCGTCGCGGTCGGAGGCGATCGGCTTCACGACGTCGGTCCCTTCGCGGTGGAAGAGGCGCGGAACGGTGTAGAGCACGTAGTCGAAATTGCGCTTCGCGTACTCGTCGCCGATCTTGTGGAATGACGCGCCGTCGATCGAGAACTTGGTCGTGCCGCGGTAAGAGAGCTCCACGCGTTTGTAGCGCTTGTCGCGAACCTTCTTCGCGAACTCGAGGAACGCGGTGTGGACGTCGATGGGAGTCTGGCGGATGCCGATCGTGCGCAGGTCGTAGACCACCACGCCCGGCACCATGTAGTACTCGTAGTGCGCCGAGACGTGCATCCCGGCAAAAGCGGCCGGATTCGAGCGGAGCACGTCGTCGACAGGCTGTTGCAGCAGGATCACGTTCGCCGAGTAGCCGACGATCGCGGCGATGAGCGGCGTGCCGACGAAGACCAGCTTGCGCTTGGGAAAATTCGGGATAGGAATCGCGATCCGTTCCATCTTCACCTGCTGCTTCACCCTCTGCCAAAAGGGAAGCCGCGGGCGCGGGTTCTTTTTCGACGCGGGCGGCTCCACGGGAATGGCGTAGTAGGCGATCGACAGCAGCAGGCCGGCTGCGATCGACACCAGGCCGACCGGGCGGAACACCAGGAGCGCGCCGAGGCCGAAGATGTAGGCGACCCAGGAAGCGTGATTGATGCGGGAGCGGGTGCGTTGGGCGCGCTCGCGGTAGAACTCGTCGTTCACGATTTCCGAGCAGTGCTTGCAGCGGATCGCTGCCTCGGGGATGTCGCTTCCGCAGAACTTGCACGGGGCCATCTTGTCGGCAGCGCGGCGCTTGTTGGTGGCCAGATCGGCGGAGCGGCGATGCGGAGAAAGCTTCAGAAGCAGCAGTCCGCAGTTGGCGCAGGATGCCGCGTTCGCTTCGTACGGCGTATGGCACTCAGGGCAGCGCATCATTGGTCCTGAATAACTGCAAACGTTCCGCCATGATGCCCAGGCAGTGATATCGGAATAGGAGGGCACGGGGTCCGGTTGGCTGAGTATCCGTGATTTGCCGAATCGAGACGAAGAACACCGTTTTTGAATCTCCGAAGGCAGCACAGAAAGGAGATTCAAGATGAGAACATCTGGCAATGTAAAGTGGTTCAACGACGCCAAAGGCTTCGGTTTTATCACCAGCGAGAACGGTGACGACGTGTTCGTCCACTTCTCAGCGATTCAGGGCGCCGGCTTCCGGTCGCTTCCCGAAGGAGCCGCGGTTGAGTTCGATGTCGTCAAAGGACCGAAAGGTCTGCAGGCAGCGAACGTAGTCGCAGTCTAAGTCTAAGTAGCCGATCTTGCGATCGACGAAAGGGCAGGAGCGATCCTGCCCTTTTCGTTGTGTGGAGGTTTATGGGCAGGCCACAAGTTTCCGTCGTCAAGCGTCAGCGCGAGCAAGCCAAGCGCGAGCGCCAGCAGTTGAAAGCCGAAAAGCGCGCACAGCGCAAGAACGCTGAGCCGGGCGAGCCCGGTTCGGATATCGATCTCGCCGATCTCGTAGTTGAAGGCGCGGAGATTCCTTAATTTCTGGGAGCGCGCTTGCCAAATCTGCGTTCGATGTTGAAGCCCAGGTGAATGTCGCTCTTGTTCAGCGGCGTTCCCTGGTACGTCGACGTCACGTACTGATCGGCGTGCGTGGCATTGCTGTTCGTCAGCAGGATCTCGAAGTAATGCCCGCCGATGGCGCGCTTCAGTCCCAGCGCCCACCCGAAATCGCCGCCGTTCATCGATGACGGCAGATCGCGATTCTTCGCCGTCAGCTCCACCACCACACTCAGCCCCGGACGGACCATCAGCGCCGCGCCGACCGGCATATTGAACGCGTGCTTGAAGAGCGCGCCTGACGTCGAGCCGTTCACCTGCTGGCCCGCGTTCGTCACGTAGGTCGGGATCGCGAAGACCTCCGCGCGTCCGCCGAACTGCTTCGACACGATCGCCTGCGCGAAGAACGAGGTGCGGTCGGTGATGTCGCGCTCCGTCCGCCAGTCCATCCCACCGCGCACCGCCAGCGAGAAGGGGATGGCCGGCGCCTCCTGAACTACCACGTACTTTAATGACGACTCGATGTCGTCGCTGGCATTGCTGCGGAGAAACGTCGCCTGGAGATCGCGCGTCATCGCGTACGAGAAGCCGATGCCGACATCCGCGTTGCTGTCCAACCCCCAAAGAGAATGGACGCGATCGCTGAAGCTCCCCTGATCGAGCGACTGATTGAACCGGTGCGTGAACTTCAGCTCCCAAGTCCCCTCGGACGGGATATGCGACGTCGGGAGCGAGAGCAGGGTATCGCCGAGCGGAAGCGGCCGCGTCGGCGCGTACGGACTCTCCTGCGCAAAAAGGCCGAAGGCGGAAAACAGAAGGCAGCAAATCGCGAGACGTCTAATCATTCGGTGCACCTCGGCGGATCCAATCGCGCACCAGCTTGATCTGTGCGTCGGTGAGCGGCGTCAGATTCTGCGGCATCCGGTCGCCCGTGATTCCGGCGCCGACGATCTTGCGATACAGGTACGAATTCGCCGGATCGCCCGGCGTCACCCGCGCCAGTTGCGGCGTCTCGATGCTCGCAACGCCGACGGTCATCGCATACGCGCGGCCGGGCGAAAGGATCATGCTCTCCTGCCGCCCCAGCGGATCGTGGCAACCGAGCTGCGCGCAGGTAGGCGTAAAGATCTCGTTCTGGACGCGGGTGAACGTCGCGGTCGGATCGATCGGCTCGCCCGAGCCGCCGAGCGGATCGGTCGGTTCCTTGAGTCGTCCGCATGCGAGGGCGAGCAGAAGCGTGAACGGGAGAAGTTTCCGGAGCATGCGGCGCGAAGGGTAGCGTTGCGGTGTGAGTAATCGCAAGTCGCAAGTTTGAAAACAGTGGCGTATGTAACCAGCGTTCCAGGCCGTTCATGTTTCCGGTGAGTCATCGCCACGTTTGATGCTTGCGAGACTCGCGGCACATTTCGCGAAGCTTTGGAGTGCGCGTGGCAAGGCCACCGCTTTGGGAGGGAGGCGGACCGTAATCATCGCGCAGACGTAGCAAGCATCACACGCTGCGGGCCGTCACGATTCCACCGCCCTCCCAAAGCGGTGGCCCTGCCACGCGCACTCCAAAGTGCTGCGCACGAAACGGGCGGCACATTTCCGTCGCACCCTCTCAGGATGACAGCTTCACCATGCCGGCATCTCGATCCCGTGCGGCAACTCGCGCAGCATCGCCCGCCACGATCGGTCGAGTCGCCATGCGCAGGCGGCGAGAAGAACGAACGCGAGAAGAAGGAGAAGATCGCGGCGCTGTCGCAACGCCAGCGCGACAAGAACCAGGTCAATCACCGCAACGACCACCGCCAGATTGCGCAGCCGCAAAAACGACATCGCCGCGAATCCGAGTTGTCCCCCGAGGTAGACAATCAGCAGCGCGAACAGCACTCCGAAGGTGAACGCGATCGCGCGCGGGCGCGTGCGCCAGAGCGCGTATGCGATCGCGGCGAGCGCGATCACGACGAGGCAGAGCAGCACGGCGATTCCGTGTCGATAGACGAACGGCCAGCGTTCGGCCGCGAGCGGTGGCATCGACGCTTCGGTTTCCTGTTGAGCAACCAGGTATCCGTTCACGTTCTCCAACACCCGCGCCGCAAGCCAGAGCGTGGCGATCAGAGACGCTGAGGCGGTGATCAGAGTCGAACGGAATCGGGCGAGACTCAACGCCACGATGACCGACGACGCAATCACCGCCACCGGCGCTGAAATCATCGCCCAAGTCCAACTCACGAACGACGCCTCGGTTGCTTCGGTCGGGATGAATTGAAGATTGCCGAACGCGCCGAACGTCCGCGTGAACTCGAGCAGGCCAGCCAGCGCGCAGCCGATGGCCACTCCTGCCAGCAACGAAAAAACGCCGCCGTTTCCGGCGGCGTTGCGTTCGTTCGATTTGGGGACTTCGGCTACCAACCGTAGCTCCGTCCCGGCTGCGGAGCTTCGCGGCCTAGGAGGGCTTCGCGGTACTTGGCGAACTCGGTGCCGGTGAAGTAGTAGCCGGGGAGGACCGTCGACAGATAGTCGAGGTACTTCTCGCCGCTGACCGGCTTGCCGTTGTCCATGATCATGTTGCCGTTGATGTCGTACGGCATGAACGCGATCTCCTCCATGCCACGCGAGCGGAAGAACTTCACATCCGGCGCGAAGAGCAGATCCTTCGGCGACACGCCGTTGACTGTCTCGCGCGTGTCCATTACCTCGCGAGAGATCGTGCGCGCCTCGGGCGCCGGAGTGTCCTTCACCTTGCACTGGACGACGGCGATGTTGACCAGTTCCAGCACCTCGCGCACTTCGTTGTAGTACTCGCTCTGCGCCGTGCCGTTGTTGCGGTCCTTGAAGCCGAACGCGACCGACGTCTCGCCGCCACGCTCGTTGCCGAACATCTCCACGCCGCGCGGAACCCACATGTTGAGTACCTGTTGCATCTCTTCGATCGAATGCTTGCCGGTATCGTTGTGCGCCGCGACCGCAAGATCGCGCAGGAATCCGCGGCCGCTGCCGATATGGAATCCTTCCTCGGAGAGCATCGGTCCCATCGACCGCCCCATCGGCGCGTACGAGAAGACCTTCTGCATTTCGAGCTGGTACTTCCCGACCAGGTCGATGACTGTCGCGAAGACGACGTTGTCGAGGAAATTCACGAACGGGATGTTGAATGCGTCGAGCACGTGGTTGCCGAGCTCCATCGCCAGCAGCTCATCGATTGTGTCCTGCGCGACGTCGGGATGCCCGGGCTTTTTCCAGCTCTTGTCGTGATCGAAGACCCAGAACATCTGGTACCCGTGCCGAAGCTCCTCGGCCATGATCCGAAGCACGGCCATCTTCATCTGATCGGTCGGCGCTTCTTCGAGCGTCAGGCGATGCTGCTGGATCGAACCGAGCTCGGTCGAGGCCTGCGCGCGGATGATGTCGCGCGCCGTGTAGAACATGTTGCCGACCATGTCGCCGGCCTGTTCGAAGCGTGGCTGCCCGGTCATGCGGCCGTAGGTGATGTTCTCCGAATTCAGCTTGCCCACCTTGGCGAACAATTGAAACGGCGTCTGGTTGTAGTACTTCGACCAGTTGGTCTGCAGGAACTCGAGCTCGGGAAAATGCTTCTTCTGCCACGTCACGAGGGCATCGTGATGCTTGGGCGTAATCGTCTCAGTCGTATAGGCTGCCAAGGGTCCTCCTGAGGGAACTGCGGGTGCGGTCGACGGCGTGCAACGCGCCTGGACTCAGCAACATTCTCGCCGGGATCGGTGCGATAATCCGGCGGCGCGGCGGATTGTAAGCGGTTCCACAGCCGCACGGAAGTCCGGGAGTCCCATCCCGTTGCGGCCACTTCAATGCAGACGCTGACTCCGATCGATTCCGAGAAGCTCCGTGCCGACGAGTTGGAGCGCCAGCTCATCGAGCGCACCCGCGAGCTGCGCGAGCTCAGCGAAGTCGGTATCGCCCTTTCCACCGAGCGCGATCACTCCGTTCTGCTCACCACCATCCTCAGCAAAGCGCGCGAGCTCTCCCGCGCCGACGCCGGCTCGCTCTATCTCCTCGACGAAGGGAACGGCGAGAAGGTGCTGCGATGGAAGCTGGCCCAGAACGATTCGATCAAAGTCGGCGCCTTCGAGGAGATGGTCCTGCCGATCACCCGCCGCAGCCTGGCGGGATGGGTCGCGCTCACCGGCGACACGCTCGTCATCGACGACGCGTACGCGCTTCCCGCCGGCGCCGAATACTCGATCAACCGCTCCTTCGACGAGGCGAACCACTACCTGACGCGCTCGATGCTGGTCTTCCCGATGGTCACGCACGTCGGCGACCTGGTCGGAGTGCTCCAGCTCATCAACCGCCGCAAGCCGGACGCTCCGGAGAAATTGACCGCGGCCACGGTCCCGTCGGAAGTGGTCCCGTTTGATAAAGAAACCGTCGAGCTGATGCGCTCCCTCGCCGCGCAGGCCGCTGTCGCCGTCGAGAACAACCTTCTCTACAAATCGATCGAACGCCTCTTCGAAGGCTTCGTCACCGCCGCCGTCACCGCGATCGAACAACGCGATCCGACTACCTCCGGTCATTCGTTCCGCGTGGCCGATCTGACGGTGGAGCTGGCCCGCGTGGTCGACCGCGACGACGATCGCTACCGCGACGTTCGCTTCACCTCGGAGCAAGTACGCGAGATCCGTTACGCCTCGCTCCTCCACGACTTCGGCAAAGTCGGCGTCCGCGAGCAGGTGCTGGTCAAAGAGAAGAAGCTCTATCCGCTGCAGCTAGAAACGCTCCGCAACCGCTTCGAGTTCGCGATGAAGGTGGCCGAGAACGACGCCAACCGCCGCAAGCTCGAATATCTGCTCGCGCACGGCCACGAGGCGTTCAAAGAGTTTGGTTCGAGAACGGATGCTGAGCTCCGCGAGCAGCTCGAGAAGATGCAGAAGGACTTTGCCTTCATCACGAAATCGAACGAGCCGACCGTCCTGCCGGAAGGGGAGTTTCAGTACCTCCAGCAACTGGCCGAGCAGGAGTTCGGCGACATCCGAGGGGAGCGACGGCGCCTGCTCAATCCGGAGGAAGTGCGCATCCTCTCGATCCGCAAAGGCAACCTCGACGCTGCCGAGCGCAGCGAGATCGAGAGCCACGTCACGCACACCTTCAACTTCCTCCAGAAGATCCCCTGGACGAAAGACCTCTCCGCCGTTGCCGACATCGCCTACGCCCATCACGAGAAACTCAACGGCCGCGGCTACCCGCGCAAGCTCGTCGCGGACGCCATTCCCATCCAGTCGCGGATGATGACCGTCTCCGACATCTACGACGCCCTCACCGCCAACGACCGCCCCTACAAACGCGCGATCTCCACCGAACGTGCGCTGGACATACTCAAGATGGAAGTCGGCGACGGACTGCTCGATTCGGGCCTCGTCAACATCTTCATCGAGGCGAAGGTGTTCGAACGGGCGGGCGTGCTGCGGACCTAGGATTTTCACGCGGAGACGCGGAGACGCGGAGACGCGGAGAATTGGTTTTCTCCGCGTCCCCGCGCCTCCGCGTGAAAAGCTTTCTAATCTTCCAGAGCCAACTCCGCCAAAATCCGCCGGCAAACCTCCCGCCGCGCTTCATACCGTCTCGCCAGCCACTCGCGCGCGGAGCCCGGCACCCAATCCGGCACCACCGCTTCGGCCAACGCGTTCCGAACCACGTCCTGCACGGAGCTCCCTTCCCGCCGCGAACGCGACAGCCGTTCCGCGAATCCGCGGACACCGGCGCCATCGATCAGCAGCGCCGCCGCGACGGCTCGCTCCGCGTCCGTCGAGGGATTATCGAGCCGGCGGATCGAGGAAGCAGTCGCGCGCAACTCGGTTTCCGACAGACCGGTAGTCAACACAGCGCGCGAAAGGTTTCCGACTTTTTCCAACCATCGCCCGAGTCCGTGAAACAGAAGCAGCAGCTCGAACGAACGGTCATCAATGGGTACGTACAACCGTCGGGCGATCGCACCGACCCGCTCGACGTCATCAAACCGCGACGCACCATCGAGATCCTGATACAGCGGACGAAGAAACGATTCCAGGTCCGTCATGCGCGCTCCACGATCCAGAGGCCGACCTGCACGCCGCCGCTCTCCACCCGCCGCTCTTCGACCATTTTCAGCTTGGCCGTCCGCCGCAACAGCGCCGTGATCGTCTTCGCGTGCGTCGTGTAGAGCAGCGCCCGTCCGCCGGCATTCAAAGTCCGCGCGATGTTTCCCACGATCCTCCGGTACAGCCCATCAAGATTGCGATCCTCGGTACGCATCCCGAACGGCAGATTGGCAAGAACTTCGTCGCACCGATCCGGCCACGCCGACGCGTCGCCTCCGTCGCTCTGCCGCACCGCGATTCGTGCGGCCAAGCCGGCCGCGATCACATTCCCCGTTGCCGCGCGAATGGCGGTTGGACTGATGTCGATGCCCGAGAGCATCGTCCCCGCATCGAGCATCGCCCGCTCGATCAGCAACGTGCCGCTGCCGCAAGTCGGATCGACGACGACGCTGCGTTCTCCGCGCCGCACCAGGCGCGCCAGGCATGCTCCGACCACAGGATTGATTGCCGCGCCGACGTCGCTGACGCGATAGGCGAAGCGCGTATCCGCCTCGAACGTCGGCACGAGCCAGATGCGCGTCGCGTCCGGATCGGCTTCGATCCGCAGCATGGCCGCGTAACTCGATGGCGAATCGACCAGTCCCTGTGGCGAAAATGTCTCGCGCGCCAGCCGCAGCAGCTCGTTGAACTCCTGCTTCGCAACGCGCACGTTCTCCAGCGAAAATCGATAGGGGAGGACGTCGGACGCGCTGCTGATCCACTCGCGCCAAGGAACTGTGGCACTTCGCACCGTCTCCGCAAACGCCCCCGCCTGGCCCTCGGCGATAAGAAAGCGGAGATCGTAAATGCAACGAAGTCCGCGCGGACGCGACGCGAACGCAATCGTCCCGCGTCGAACGAATCTGGCGCCGAAGCCCGCTTCGGCGATCGCCACATCCTCCAGCCCGATCGGAACACTGGCAAACATCGTCCCGTCGCCACGCCACGAAAATCCCACCGCCGGTCCGCTGACCCGATCGCGCGCCTTCCTCAGGGCCTCGGCTTCCCCCTCCGAACGCGCCTCGATCCCGGCAAGCACCGCCCGCGCCTCATCGCCCCCGAGTTTGCCCAGCGCGAGGATCATCGACGCACGAACCCAGCCCATCTCCTCGCGCGCCAACGCATCGCGCAACGCCGCTACCGCGCCCGCGCCGCCGCGCTTCCCCAGCGCAATCGCCGCAATGCGTCGCCCCTGCGGCGATTCATCATTCAACGTCGGCATTTCCGCGCGCAGTCTATCGGAGCGCTGCCGTCTCGCCGCCGAACCGCCAATCCCCCAACATTAGCTGTCAACGCAGGTACCTGCGCGTACGCGATCGTGGGGCGCGGAGGCGCGCAAAACAATCCAGCCCCGCGCTCTGCGCGGGGTAACGATCGTGAGCGGAATCCGCGGCCGCGGAGGCGGCCGCCACAAACTTTTGCCCGAATCGCCACCGCGAACGATTTCGAGATCCTGTGGCGGCCGCCTCCGCGGCCGCGCAATCTTCGGCGTAATCCCGAACCCCGCGCCGAGCGCGGGGCTGGATTGTCATGCGCGCCTTCGCGCGCGAACCATCGCGTCGTGTAAGACTACGCGCCGTGACTGAATTCGACGCCGTCGTCGTCGGCTCCGGGCCTAACGGACTGGCCGCCGCCATCGTGCTCGCACGCGCTGGGCGCAGCGTCGTCGTGCTCGAAGCGAAGGACACCATCGGCGGCGGCGCGCGCACCGAGGAGCTGACGCTGCCGGGGTTTCGTCATGATGTGTGTTCCGCCATTCATCCGATGGGGCTCGTCTCGCCCTTTTTTCAGACGCTGCCGCTGGTGGAGCATGGGCTGGTGTGGCGGGAGTCGCCGTACGCGATCGCGCATCCGCTCGATGACGGCAGTGCCGCGATCCTCGAACTGTCGCTCGAAAAAACGGCCGCGCGGCTTGGCGATGATGGCGATGCGTACCGGCGATTGATGGCGCCGTTTGCCGCCAACGCAGCAGACCTCTTCGCAGAAATCCTCCGTCCGATAAGCCTCCTGCCGCGGCATCCCTTCCTCCTGGCGCGCTTTGGACTGGCCGGACTTCGATCCGCAATGTCCGTCGCCAGACGGTTCAAGACCGACGGGGCACGCGCGCTCTTTGGCGGCTGCGCGGCACATTCATTCCTGCCGCTCGACGCCGCCGGCTCCGCATCGTTCGGCCTCGTGCTCGCGCTGGCGGGCCATGCAGTGGGCTGGCCGTGCGCGAAAGGCGGGTCGGCCGCAATCATCGATGCGCTGGCTGGATATCTTCGCACCCTGGGCGGCACAATTCGGACGTCGACGCCGGTGCGTTCGATGAACGACATTCCGCCGTCGCGCGCGGTCCTCTTCGACGTCACGCCGCGCCAGCTCGCCGGCATCGCCGGCGATGCGCTTCCCGCGTCCTACGTCAAACGTCTGCGCCGCTTTCGCTACGGTCCGGGTGTCTTCAAAGTGGACTGGGCGCTCGACGGACCGATTCCGTGGCGCGCCCCGGAATGCGCAAAGTCCGCAACGGTGCATGTGGGCGGAACGATCGAGGAGATCGCGACTCACGAAGCGGCCATCTGGAAGGGGCGCAACGAGGGCAAGCCCTTCGTCCTCGTCGCGCAGCAGAGCCTTTTCGATGACACGCGCGCGCCGTCCGGCAAACACACCGGATGGGGCTACTGTCACGTCCCGCACGGATCGACCGAAGACATGACCGGCGTCATCGAAGCGCAGATCGAGCGTTTCGCGCCCGGCTTCCGAGGCCGCATCCTGGCGCGTCACAGCAGAAATAGCGCGCAGTACGAGGCCTACAACGCCAACATGATCGGCGGCGACATCGCCGGCGGCGCGAATAACCTCATGCAGGTGCTGGCGCGCCCGTTCCCGCAACGCGATCCGTATTCGACGCCGAACAAACGGATCTACCTCGCCTCCAGCTCCACGCCCCCCGGCGGGGGAGTGCACGGCATGTGCGGATATTGGTCCGCGCAGTCGGCGCTGAAGAAGCTCAGCCGCTGAAGCTTGCCAAACGCACCTGTGCGTTGCGCGCGGAGGCGCGCTCGATAACTCAGCCCCGCGCTCTGCGCGGGGTTCGATCGTGACCATGAATGTGCGGCCGCGGAGGCGGCCGCCACAAGATCTTGCGCGACCGTTTTTGTAGTGGCCGCCTCCGCGGCCACGAACGTCGTCACGCCGCGCTTTTCCCCGCGCAAAGCGCGGGGCTGCCTTGTGAAACGCGCCTCCGCGCGCGACCCCGATTCCGGCAAAAATCACAGACAAGAGCCCCTATTTCTGGCCCGCCAGTTGCTCTAAATAACCATCAGTCAAGCGATGAAACTGGAGGCCTCTATGCATAAGAATACACAGCACTTACACGGCGGCTTACGCGGGTTCGCGGCGGCCGCGGCAATCGCGTCACTGGCAGCGTTCGGTTGCACCACGAACCGCACTCCGGGCGACGGCCAGCCGGCCATGACCGCCCCATCCACGCCGTCGTCGACGCCGGGCACATCCTCAGGGACGTCGAATCCGCCAATGGCCAGCGCGTACTCGGCTGGCGTCAGCGTCGACCGCGCGAATGAATCGGCCGCCATCATGGCCGCTCACCAGCGCGAGCGATTCCTCGGCACGATCAATCCGTCCGGACCGCAGCCGACCCCGGCGCAACCGGCGCAGCCCACCGGTCAGGTCATCCCGCCGTCGATGTACGCCAACCCGGAAGCCACTGTGAACGCGTCGATCAGCTCAGATCCCATCCCAGTCATCATCGGCGGTTCCACGGCTGACGCGGCCGCATTCCTTGACGCGGTTTCGGCAGCAGGGACTAGCGGAACGGCAACCACCGGCACGACAGCCGCCGCAACTGTTGGCGCGACGACAACCACGGCCCCGACGATCTCCGCGACAACCGCAACTCCCACCACGGCAGCCATCATGACGACGCCGACGCTCACCAACACGACCGCGACTCCGACCACCGCCGCGATTACCGCGACGCCCGGTCAGTTCGCCGCGGGTCCGACGACGACATCCGCGGCCACCGGCGCGAGCACGACCGTCCTGACGCCGACGTTGACGTCGTCCGTCAATCCAAGCCCGACACGCGCCGCGAATCCGCCCCTCGGCAGTATTCGTCTGACGCCGCCTGCGACGACAACCACCACCGCGTCATCGACAACGGCATCGACGACATCCACGTCGCGCACCGCCGGAACGGCACGCATCGTCGCTCCGATCCGCGTCGTGACGAACGCCAACGGCACCGTGACGGTCACGAACACGGCCTCCACGCCGCCCATGGTCATCACGAATCACAAATAGCCTTTCGCGCGGTCTCGCTCTATACCGCGAGGCCGCGCGCCGACGCCATGGACCTCCGCAACCGCATATCATGACGAATCGCGGTGACATGGATCTACACCCCTCCTACCCGCCGTTTCCGATCCTCCCTCAGACGGATGCCCTCTACGCGCGGCACCTCGAGGCCATCAATGAGGTAGCACGGATTGCGACGCTCGATCTCGAGCTTGACCCGATGACGCAGCGCGTCACCGACGCGTTGGCCAGCAGGTTCGAATGGGAGTTCGTGGCGCTGATCATGGTCGAGGCGGGAGTGTTCGTTTGCCAGGCGGTGACAAGCGCGACGCCGACGGAGATTCACGCCGGTTACAGCCGCCCCCTCGGAAGCGGAGTGGTCGGGACGGTCGCTGCGACCGAGCAGCCGATCGTGCTCGACGACGTTCACACCTTCCCCGGCTACGTCGAGACGATGCCGGGCACGGCCTCGGAGATCTGCGTCCCCGTTCGCCACGGAGGAAAGCTCGTGGCCGTCCTCAACCTGGAGAGCACCCGCCCCGCGGCATTCCACGATCAGCTTCCGCTGCTCACCATCGTCGCCGATCAGCTCGCGGGCGCGATTGCGAACGCCCGGCTATTCGGGGAAACGAGAGAGCGCGCACGGCTGATGGAGATGATGAGCGAGGTTTCGCGCACCGCCCTGGAAGCGAACGACCTCGGCGAGCTGCTCGATCGCATCGTGCGCTATGTGGAGGAGCATTTCCCGGTCGAGCGGGTCTCGATCACGCTTCGTGACATCAGCGCCCATGCCGGCCAGGCCACGTCGTCCGCCCCGGCCGAGATCAGTTTTCCGATCCGCTTCCGAGGAGAGGATTTCGGGCAGCTGGAAATCGTGAGCAAGGAAGCTTTCTCGCCGGCGACCGTGCTCGCCTTCGAAGCGCTGACGCATCAGGTCGCGGGAGCGATTCATCTCGCGGCCACGAAGCACGACCTCGAACGAGCCAACGAACATCTCGCCCGCGCCATCGAGACGCTGCACCGCATCTCGACCACCGACCCTCTCACCGGGGTCGACAACCGCCGTAACTTCGACGATGCGCTCGTTCTGGAATGGCGCCGTGCCGCCCGCTCCCGAACGCCGCTGTCGCTGATCATGATCGACGTCGATGCCTTCAAAGCCTACAACGACGTGTATGGACATCAAGCCGGCGACGACTGTCTGCGCCGCGTGGCGGAATCGCTGCAATCCCACCTTCATCGCGCCGGCGACATCGTGACCCGCTACGGCGGGGAGGAGTTCGCCGTCCTTGTGGCCGGCGTCGATGGCGACCGCGCCGGCGACCTCGGCGAATTGCTGCGCGCATCCGTCGCGAACATGCGGATCGACCACCGAGCCTCACCGACTTCCGACGCAGTCACGATCAGCGTCGGCGTCGCCACGATGATCCCCGACCGCGATCGTGACCCCGCCGCCCTCCTGAAAGCCGCCGACGAAGCGCTCTACGCGGCGAAAGCCGCCGGCCGGAACCGCGTCAGCGTGCATGTCCCCGCCGAGCCGTAGCGCCGTTCTCCTTCGCCATACATCAATTCTCTTGATATGATGCGCTAATGCCCAGAACGACACTCAAACTTGAGGATGATGCGTTAAAGGTTGCGAAGGTGCATGCATCCCGTCATCGCATGAGCCTCGGTGCGGCGGTCAGCGAGTTGGTGCGTCAGGCGGCCGACCGGCCGCTCACAACTGAATCCCGGAACGGCCTTCAGGTCGTGCGGCTCAGCCGCCGCTCTCCGAAAGTGACGACCGCTCTCGTCGAGAAGCTGAGCGACGACCTACCGTGAAGACGGCCTTACTCGACCTAAACATTCTCACCGCGTTGCTATGGCCGGCCCACGAGCATCACGAGCCGGCACATCGGTGGTTCGCAGCTCGGCGCAAAGCACGTTGGGCCACGTGCGCCATCACAGAGCTCGGGCTGATCCGTTTGGTCACGAATCCGTCGTTCTCGCGTGACTCGCTTTCCCCAGCTGATGCGCTCGTTCTTCTTTCTTCGAACCTGACCCACGAGACCCATGACTTCTGGATCGAGGATCTTTCTGTTGCCGACGCTCTCGGTGCTGTCCCGCGCAAGCTGCAAGGCCATAAGCAGGTGACCGACGCATACCTGCTCGCGTTGGCCATTCATCACCACGGAGTGCTCGCAACCTTCGATCGCGGGATTGAGACCTTGGCGGCCGGGTGGGGAACGTCCGGTCTTGAATTGGTCAGCACCCGGAATTGATGTCGGCGCCTGTGAGCCGTCGCCGCTACGACGTCTTCGCTTTCGGCATCCGCCGCGCCTCAGCGACCTCGCGAATCATCGCCCCCGCATCCGCGCCGAGGACTTCGCATACCTCGAGGATGGTGGAGAGACTGGGGATGTTTCCGCCGGCCTCGACGACGCCGAGATACTGGTGATGCATGCCCGAACGCCTGGCCAGCTTCACGATCGTCCACCCGCGAGCGATCCGCTCCCGTCGAAGAATCGCTCCGAAGCGGACGGCATCAGGATCCGGCTGTCGTGAACGCGGCATGGGAGAAGGGTAGGGCCATGGACGCATGGAAGCAAGCGATTAGCGGCATCTGATAAGTCCGTGGCTATCTCCCTAATGCCTTTTCGGCCATGAATCGCGCCGTGAGTCAGAGGATTGGTCTGAAACCCATCCGAAGAAAGTCCATGGATCGAATCTGAACGGCAGAATGCCTCGTCTAAATGTCCACGGATATTTTCAAGAGGCTATGAGCCTATTCAAGAGGTCGGGGCACGGACTCAATCTGCGGAAAAACCTGTGTCAGATGTCCTGGGACCGAATCGAGGCCGAAGAAGGCCTCCGCGAGATAGCCATGGACTTTCGGAGGAGGCGGCAAGCCAATTGAATGTGTCCCGGCATCTACGCGACGTTGCAAAGAACCTCGGGGTCAATATCCAAGGCCAATCACGCCGACGGACCCGCCGGCCACTGCATCGCCATCGCGAAACCCGCCACTCCCGCCAACTCCTCGGCATGCGCGGACGCCACATCCTCCAGCTCCCGCGTCAGGACGTGATCGACGGACGTCCCCTCGATCCGCGCCAGCACATGCAGCATCTCCCGCTGATACCGCGGCACGCGTCAAGCGGAAACTATTGCGCGCTTCTGTTTTGTTGCTTGAGTACGAAGAAGCGAAGCAGCAATCGGCAGCACTGACGGAGCGAGCGAGTCGCATGGCCTCATCATTTACGAAACTAGCAGTCGCACTCCGCGAGCCTGAGCGCGTCGTGATTGAGGCGAATATGGTTATGGCGATGCCAGGCATTCGAAACCCAGTAGGTATCAACCCGGAAGAGCATCCGGCGACTACCGTGCACGACGTTCTATCGATCTGCCAAGAAATCAGGGCCGCCAGAACGGAGGTTGAGGCGCTGAAGTTCAGAAAGCAAGCTATCGGCCTGCCGTAGCGTGGAGGGATGCTCGTGCTTGAACCGGGTCGTTAACTCGCGAACTTCGCCGGTCGTCAAAACTTAGCCGCCGCATCCTTCAGTGCATTCTCGCGCGCCCCGGCAACCGCTTTATCGAAAGCTTCGGCCTTCATCACACCGGCACCTTCGTCAATTTTAGATCCATACTCCCAGATAGTGAGCGTCTTCCCCGCCCACCTCCATTCGTCCCATTCGCTAGTGAATGTTGCTCCCATCGCGTTCTGAAGCGTTTGTACGCCCGTCTGCGTTGGAGCACCGAATCGTTTTTTGAAAGCTGCCCTGACGAATGACCAATTGTACTGCGCCCACTCTATATTAACCGCTTGAAATGTATCCTTTACGAAATGGTAGTGCGCTGTTGCCGAAACTTTATTACTCATCGCGTAGTTATGCGAGCACGTTCGTCCGTATGCTTCGCTGTAGCAATCCCAACCGAAGTACAGTCGCCTAGAGGTCGCATCCGATTTGTCCCAGACGCTCCGCCGCGCGGATTTTTCGGAAGATCCCCACGCCACACCATAGAACTCAGTTGGTCCAGAGTCTACTCGTGGAGAATCGACAACTACCGGGGCAGCATTCGCCAAAGCCGCGGGCCCTTGCTTCGTTGGCAGTTTTGCTCCAGCCGTCAGCCTGCCTAACACGATGCCCACAACAAACACCGCGAAGAATCCAGCGGTCAGCAATCCGGTACGCGTTTCACGAGCTGGGTGCGCTTCTGCTGTTTTTACTCCCCGCATGGTTATATCCCCTCTGACGGGAGCGTCGTACTCCGCGCATCACGGAGCGACCGGCAGCCATAGGCGAAACATGCGTGGACTTGCTCCTGTGGCACACCGCGGTAGCTAAGCAGCTCTTCTTCCGTCCAGCCATCGGCGAGACGTTCGACGATGAACTCGGCCGTGAGACGAGTACCCGCGACGACTGGCTTTCCTACCATCACATCCGGGTCCGCGGTAATCATCTCTTTCCAGTCCGTCATTTGGCGCCTCTCAGTCGACAAGGATAACCGCAGGCGGCCGGCGCGTCGAAAGGGCTTCACTACGCCACCGCACAGCAACTGCAGATGCTCGTCTTGCACTACTTCCTGCGGGACATGACCGCCTCGATAGCGCGGTCGATCTCCTCATGAGGGATCGACGTCGGCTCGGTGGGGAAGAGGATTTCGCGTTGACTGCCTTTGGAGCGCTTCGTGGTAGTCACTGGGCGGGTTTCTGCGTCACGTTTCGCCTTGCCTGAAGTTTGATTCTTCGCCATCACCTTCGTATCCTCGTCTTTACAGGAAACGCTATGAGCGACGAAGATTCTAACTCGGGTGGATCGCACGACTGCGGGGTCGAGTACGACGACTCTGTGCCGCTAATCTCGGAGACACCTTCGGGGGAGGCGCGTTCCCGGCTCAGCGCGAGATCGGGTGAAGGTCGCTGCCGATTTCGACGCTACTCCGGACGATTTCGAGGAATACACGCGTAATTGATCTCCGTGGCACCGAAACGCCGCCAGATCAGACCGATGGTCTCAACTTAATCAATTTTCGGTGCTCGCGGACGGAACGCTGGCGTCCTCGCCGGCTGGCCCGGCTGCGTCTCGCTGCCGACCCGCCAAACCCTCAAATTTCGCTGGTAACGAGACACCCGTGCAAGCCTCCCATTCGGCGGCGAGGACGCGCGCCGAGCCAGCCGGCGAGGACGCCAGCGCTCCAACAAGAAAGGCCGCCTTGCGGCGGCCCTTCGTTGCGTGAATCGTGGGTAGAACCTACTTCGGAGCCGGTTTCTCGAAGATCTTCGGGTCGACGGTGGGGTTGATCTCCATCGTCGTCACTTTGCCGCTGCCGGAGGGTTGGCCTGCGGTGGTGGCGGTGAAGGCGACCGGCATGGTGATGCCGTCGAACGACTTCCAGTCGGTGTAGTCGGTGATCGATTCGCCGCGTGGGGATTGGGCGACTTTGCGGAGGATCTTGCCCGAGGTGGGGTCGACCAGCCATTTGACGGCGGTGCCGTCGGCGTCGATGGTGAGAACTTGCGCGTCGACGGTTCCGACTTTCTCGGTGCCGGAGACGGTGAAGATGTACTTCGGATTGTCGACGTTTTTGAGGATGGCGAGTATGTCGGCGCGCGACTCATTGCGCATCGACGTCCGCTGGCCGCTGGGCATGTCCTGCGAGCCCATCGGGCTGGACATGAATGCTCCGTCGGGCGTGGAGACCATCGTCATCTCGCCCATGGGCGTCTTCATGATGCGGCGGCTGGAGTCGGGATACTTCGTGATTGCGTCGGCTTCGATGTCCATTGGTCCCTGAGGTCCCTGCACCTGCACTGAGCTGACGGTGTGCGTCGACTGAACGGCGTCGATCTTCGCTTTGCCGCCGACGAAGTTCTGGATCTTCTTTACTAAAGCCATTCCGGCGGGAGTGCTTGATGCGGGCGCCACGGCTGCGGCGCCGGCCGCGGCCGGCTTCGCGCCGGGCTCGGGGATGGTGATGTCGATCGGAGTGACGGTGCCGAGGGTGGAGAGGGGCTTGTCGAAATCCTTCTCCTTGCCCACGACGAGGACCGACACCTGATTCGGCGACACATACTTCTTCGCCGCGCGCGCCACGTCCTCGGCGGTCACGGCCTGCAGGCGGGCGGGATACTGCTGATAGTAATCGGCGGGATAGCCGTAGAACTCGAGGTTCACGCGCTGTGCGAGGATTTTCGCTTTCGAGTCGGCGGTGAAGACGTAGGCGTTGAGAATTGCGTCCTTCGCCTGCGCCAGCTCGTCGGCCGTGAAGGGTTTCGTCTGCAGATCGCCGAGATCGGTGCGAAGCGCGTTGACCGCTTCGACGGTCGAGCCGCTCTTCGTGCCCATCCAGATGTGGAAGAGGCCGGGGCGGTCGAAATTCGAATCGACGCCGCCGCCGACGCCGTAGGCGAGGCCGCGCTGCGTGCGGATGTCGTTCATCAGGCGTCCCGAGAAACCTCCGCTGAGGATCTCGTTCATGACCTGCGTCGCATAGAAATCGGGATTGTTGCGCAGCACGCCGGTGCCGCCGTGAACGACGTAGATGTTGCTCTGCGTGACGTCATCTTTGGCGACGTAGTAGACGCCGGCTTTGGCGGGCGTGCCGACGGCTGGCGCGGCGGTCGGAGCCTGCGGACCTTTGGGCCAGGAAGCGAAGGCAGCGCGGAGTTTCTGTTCCATCACGGCGGCATCGAAGTCGCCCACGAAGCTGAGGATGATGTTGTTCGGATGGACGTACTTGTTGTGGAAGGCTACGAGGTCGTCGCGGGTGATCGCGTTGACCGTGGAGTATTCGGTGACGCGCGAATATGGCGAATCGCCGTAGCCAAGCTTGGCCATCTCGCGGTCAGCGATGCCTTTCGGATCATCGTTGCGGCGCGAGATGCCGGTGGTGGTCTGAGTCTTGGCCAGATCGACTTTGTCCTGACGGAAGGCGGGATGCTCGAGGACGTCGACGAAGATCGGGAAGACGGTGTCGAAGTCGCCTTTGAGGATCGACATCGAGACGCTGCTGGAGTCATCGCTGACGCCGGTCTCGACGCGGGCGGCGCGTGCTTCGAGGAAGTCGTCGAGCTCGTCGCCCGTCTTCGACTGCGTTCCGCCGGTGCGCCAGGAACCGCCGAGGATGCCGGCCAGGCCGGTCTTGTCGGCGGCAACGTCGCGGGCGCCGCCGCGGATGCGGGCGGTGCCGCGGATGAGCGGCAGCTCGTGATCCTCCATCAGGAAGACGACCATGCCATTGGCGAGCTGTATGCGCTTCGGCTGCGGCAGCTGCATCTGGTGCAGCGGCGGAGTCTTGATCTCGTGGTAATCGGAAACCTGGGCGGACGTGGACAGCGACAGGGGGAGCGACAGAAGCGCCGTCGCCGCCGCGATCATGTGCATGCGAAGCGATGTCATTTCGTGTCTCCCTTTGGCGCCGCGGCGGGGGCCTTCTTCGCCGACTCGATCATGGCCGTGGTGCGGTTGCTCGGCATGAACGTGGCGTTGGCGACGCGCTTGATGTCAGCGGGTGTGACCTTATCGATCTTCTCAACGTCATGAAAAAGTTCACGCCAGTCGCCGAAGATGGTCTGGTAGGTGGCGAGCTGCAGGGCCAGACCGGAGTTGCTGTCCATTTGCCGGAGAAGCTGCGCCTTCGCGCGCGTCTTGATCGACTGCAGCTCGTCGGCGGGCACGTCCTCGGACTTCAGACGATCGAGCTCGGCATGTATGGGTTCGGCCAGCTCGCCGGCGGTGTGGCCCGCGGTGGGGATGCCGATGAATGCGAAGAGATTGGGATACTTGTTGCCGGGAAAGCCGCCGAATCCGGCCGCCACGGCGGCCAGCTTCTTGTCGCGAACGAGCGAGCGGTAGAGGCGCGATGTCCGCCCTTCCGACAGCAGCATCTCGATGGCGTCGAAGGCCTGGGCGTCGGGATCGGTGGCCGAGGGACGGTGATAGGCCTCGAAGTAGACCGGCTGCGACTGCTCGCGCAGGACGACCGAGCGCTCGGCAGTCTGTTTCGGCTCAATCGTACGCAAGGGGTCAGGCGCCGGCGCTTTCGGCAGGCGTCCGAAGTACTTCTCCATGATCGGCATTACCTCGGCTGCTTTGAGGTCGCCGACCAGGACGATGACCATATTGGCCGGGACGTAGTTCTTTTTGTAGAACGCGGCCGCGTCGGTGGCGGAGAAGCTCTCCAGATCCGACGGCCAGCCGACGACGGGTTGACCGTACGGATGGGCCGTAAACGCAGTGGCCAGGGCTTGCTCGAAAAGACGTCCGAACGGACTACTCTCCGTGCGCATGCGCCGCTCTTCGTGAACGACTTCGCGCTCTTTGTAGAACTCGCGGAAGACCGGATGGAGGAAACGCTCGGAGTCGAGATAGGCCCAGAGCTCGACGCGATTCGACGGCATCGAGTAAAAGTACGCGGTCTCGTCGGTGTTCGTGAAGGCGTTCACGCCGACGGCGCCGGAGCGGTCGACGATCTTGCTGAATTCGTTCGGGACCACGAATTTCTGCGCGTCATCGATGGCGGACTTCCATGCCTTATCGAGGGCGGCGATCTTCGCCTCGTCGTGATTGACGGGATCGCGGCGGGCGCGGTCGTAAGCGGCGTACGCCTCTTCGACCTTCGTCAGCGCGGACGACTCCGCCGAATAATTCGACGTGCCGACTTTGTCAGTGCCTTTGAACGCCATGTGCTCGAACATGTGCGCGAGGCCGGTGATCCCCGGTACTTCCTGAGCCGAGCCGACATTCACGATCGTTGCGAACGAGAAGACGGGGGCTTCGGGGCGCTCCATGACGATTACGGTCAGGCCATTGTCGAGCTTGCGCATGGTGATGCGCTTCTCGAACGAGGCCAGATCCTGCGCGTGCAGGGTCGCCGTGATCGTCAGAAGCAGGAAGAACGATGTGGACAGTCTTCGAACTGCTCCCTTCAAATGATGCCTCCTTGTGGGTTGTGGGTTTACTGCGAGTTGGAAAGAGGAACGAGAGAGTACACCGAGCAACCTTCGCTCCTGCTTTCGTGATACGTGTTGACGCCGGGAGCGTTTCGTTTATTGCACGACGACGAGGATGACGAATACCGAGGATGGAGGCGGCCGGGACCGTTGCCACCGCGCGGTGTCGCGGTCGGGGAAGGGGAGTCGCTCGACTACCTTTGCGGCTGGTTCCGCATCTTCCAGTACGAACGCGGCCATCGCTATTCGACGGACGACGTTCTGACCGCCTGGTACGCGACCCAATGGGCGCCTCGCGTTGCCCGCGCCGCGGACCTCGGCTCCGGCATCGGATCGGTCGCTCTCATCTGCGCCTGGCGCCTTCCCGGCGCAACGTTCTGCACCGTCGAGGCGCAGGCGATGTCGGCGCGTTTGGCGCGGAAGAGCATCCGCTATAACGGGGTCGAGTCGCGCTTCACGGTGTACGAAGGCGACCTGCGCTCTTCGATCCTCGAGGACGAGAAGCCGTTCGATCTGGTGACCGGATCGCCGCCGTACTGGCCAGCATCCGCTGCGACGGGAGCCGCGCATCCGCAAGCGGTGCCGGCGCGGATCGAAATGCGCGGCTCCGTTTTCGACTACGCGGCCACCGCATCGCGCATCCTTGCAACGGGCGGGATGTTCGTCTTCGTCTTCCCGTACATCCAGCGAGAGCGCGCCGAGGAGGCGCTGGCGTCGAATGGACTGGTTCTGCTGCGCCGTCGGGACGTCATTTTCAAAGAAGGCGAGCCGCCGATGATTTCTCTCTTCGCCGCGATGCGCGCCTCCGACCTCCCGCCGCGACGCCAACCGTGGATCGAGCCGCCGCTGATCATTCGAACGACCACCGGCTCCGTGCATCCGGAGTACGCCGCGATCCGGATCAGCTTCGGTTTTCCGCCGGGGGATGTGGCCGCGCCGCCATCCTGAGTCGCGATATTTGATGCTTGCGCGACTCGCGGCACATTTCGCGAAGCTTTGGAGTGCGGTGGCGACTAAGCCACCGCTTTGGGAGGGATGGGGGACGGCCAGCCTCGCGACGACGGCAAGCATCACGCGCTGCGGGTCGTCACGATTCCACCGCCCTCCCAAAGCGGTGGCCGTGCCACCGCACTCCAAAGTGCTTCGCACGAAAACAAACCCTGACTATTCTTGATACGAGCACTGCGGGACCCATCGCTCGATCCCTCTGAAGCCCGGTGTCGTGCACTCCCATCGAATGTTCATGCCCACGTGCATCCAGAGTTCGCCGGCGCGCGTATCAGTCGCGCCGTTATGATGCCGCCGGAGGATCGTGAATGCCGCTCGCTAATGCCCTGATCGCAGAGCTGGAACTGGAAGGAAAATCGACGGTGAGGATGCTGGAACGCGTCCCTGCCGACAAGCTCGAGTGGAGACCGCACCCGAAATCGCTGACGCTCGGCCGCCTGGCCTGGCACCTCGTCTCGATTCCGTCGATCGCAGTCCGATTGGTAGCGGAGGGGAAGTTCGACATCACCAACGGCGGCCCGCAGCCGATGCCGGAGAATCCGGAGTTCGTGGAGACGTTCCGGCGCAATCTGTCGGCGATTCAATCAACGCTGTCAACGATGGACGACGACGCGCTGAAGGCGCCCTTCGTGATCTCGCGCAACGGCGACGTCCTCAACGAAACGCGCAAGATCATCTTCGTCCGTTCGGTGTTGATGAACCACAGCTACCACCATCGGGGACAGCTCTCTGTGTACTTGCGCCTGCTCGATGTGCCTCTGCCCGCGATCTACGGGACGAGCGCGGACGAGGCGATGTAGTCAAAGATTTTCAACCACAGAGACGCAGAGGACACAGAGAGAACTGGCTCTGTGCTCTCTGTGTCTCTGTGGTTCAAGGGTCCTTGTGCAAAACTACCGCGCATGAAAATCGTCGCTGGGGACATCGGTGGGACGAAAGTTCTGCTGCAGTTGGTCGACGCCTCGCAATCCGGACGGACCGTGCTTGCGGAGCAGCGGTATGAGAGCAACGCGTATGCGACGTTCGAGGCGATGCTTGGCGCATTTGTCAGCGACTACGTTCCCGCGCCGATCGATGCAGCGTGTTTCGCGGTGGCAGGGCCCGTGTTCGCCGATCGCGCCGAGGTTACGAATCTGACCTGGAAGATCGACGCGCTGGCGTTGGCGAAAGAGTTTTCCATCGGACGCGTCTCTCTCATCAACGACTTCTACGCGGTCGCCCTCGGCGTTCCGATTCTCGCAGCGGCCGACTTCGTCGTCCTCAACGCCGGCACGCGCGTCAACTTCGCCCCCATCGCCATCCTCGGCGCGGGCACTGGACTCGGCGAAGCGAATCTCGTCCATGACGGCATGAAGTGGAACGTCGTTCCATCCGAGGGCGGTCACGCGGATTTTGCGCCGCAGGATGAAGAGCAGACGCGCCTCTTCCTCAATCTGCACGCGAAGTATGGACACGTCAGCTGGGAGCGACTGCTGTCTGGAATGGGGTTGGTGAACATTCACAACTTTCTGTCGGGACAGGACCGGGCGTACGACGAGACGCTGCCCAAGGAAATCGCCAACGCATTCGCGGACGGCGATCCGACCGCGGCGCGGACCTTCGCGATCTTCGTCGACATCTACGGCGCCGAGGCCGGCAACATGGCGCTGCGGCTGCTGGCGCGCGGCGGCGTCTACCTCGCGGGAGGCGTTGCGGCGAAGAACATCGATCGTTTCACCGACGGCAAGTTCATGGACGCCTTCCTGCGCAAGGGACGGTTCCAGAACATCCTGGCCGCGATTCCGGTCAACCTGATCACGAATCCGAAGGTGGGGCTGCTCGGGGCGGCGGAGATGGCGATGAGAGTGGTTAGTGGCCAGTGGCCAGAACTCATACCGACTGACCACTGACCACTGACCACTGGCCACTATTCGCCCGGAATCGCCAAGCCCGCTCATCCGTTCGTCGTCGCGAAACCAGGAGTCAACACACATGGGTCTTTCTGTCGGAATCGTCGGGCTGCCGAATGTGGGCAAGTCGACGATCTTCAACGCGCTCACCGCCGCCGGGGCGCAGAGCGCGAACTATCCCTTCTGCACCATCGAACCGAACGTCGGCATCGTGCCGGTCGTCGATGCGCGGCTCGACAAGCTGGCCGCGCTGGCGCAGAGCAAGCAGACCGTCTACACCGACCTCAAAGTCGTCGACATCGCCGGCCTCGTGCGCGGCGCGTCGAAAGGGGAGGGGCTCGGCAACCAGTTCCTCGCCAACATCCGCGAGACCGACGCCATCCTGCACGTGGTCCGCTGCTTTGACGATCCGAACGTCGTTCACGTTGAAGGATCAGTCGATCCCGAGCGCGACATCGAGGTGATCGAGACCGAGCTGCTGCTGGCGGACATGGATGCCGTCGGCAAGAAGCTCGACCGCGTCGGGCGTCTGGCCCGCGTCGGACAGAAGGAGTACGTCGTGCAAGCCGAGGCGCTGGAGAAAGCCAAGGAGGCCGCGGACAAAGGGACACCGTTGCGCGCTGTCGACTTCACCGACGCTGAGCGCGAGTCGCTGCGCGAGTTGAACCTCATCACGCTGAAGCCGGTCCTCTACGTCGCCAACGTCGGAGAATCCGACCTCGGCAACGACACGCCGCTGCTGCAAAAAGTCCGCACCATCGCCGCCGAGAAAAAGGGGGAGATGGTCATCATCTGCG
>Ga0233356_1000048_pt1 | contig 43618 bp, 40 predicted proteins | sample GEONSFMMS_FD_180700 | JGI IMG/M metagenome (GOLD analysis project Ga0233356, IMG submission 180700) | Soil microbial communities from Shasta-Trinity National Forest, California, United States - GEON-SFM-MS | ecosystem: Environmental > Terrestrial > Soil > Temperate forest > Bulk soil | place...
GCGGTTTGAGTGCGGCCATACGGAAACCGATTTCACCACAGAGGCACAGAGAACACGGAGAAATTCGTCTCTGTGTTCTCTGTGTCTCTGTGGTTCCACTAGAATGCGCGCGCCAAAAGGAGCAATACATGTCTGACATCAAAAAAGTGGGCGTCCTCGGCTGCGGGCTCATGGGCTCGGGGATCGCTCAGGTTGCGGCGCAGGCGGGCTACGAAACCGTCGTGCGCGAGGTGGAGCAGAAGTTTCTCGATAAGGGCCTGGCCGGCATCGACAAGTCCCTCAGCAAATTCGTGGAGAAGGGCAAGCTTCAGGCGGCCGACAAGGATGCTTGCATGGGCCGGCTGAAGGGGACGACCAACCTCGACGACCTCGCTGACTGCGACATCGTCATCGAAGCGATCATCGAAAACGCGAAGCTGAAGAAAGAGACCTACGCCGCGCTCGACAAGATCGTGAAGAAGGACGCTCTCTTCGCCTCGAACACCTCGTCGCTGACGATCACCGAGCTCTCGATGGCCACCGCGCGGCCGAAGCAGTTCGTCGGCCTGCATTTCTTCAACCCAGTCCCGCTGATGAAGCTCGTCGAAGTCGTGCGCACGATTCTCACCAGCGACGAATCGTTCAATCGCGCCTTTGCCTTCGCCAAGTCCCTCGGCAAGGAAGCCGTGGCCGCGCGCGACAACTCCGGCTTCATCGTCAACCGCCTGCTCGTTCCGTACATCCTCGACGCCATCCGCGCGTACGAGGAGGGCGTCGGCTCGATCGAGGATATCGACAAGGCGATGATGCTCGGCTGCGGCCACCCGATGGGTCCCTTCACCCTGCTCGACTTCGTCGGCCTCGACACCACCTACTTCATTACTGAGGTCATGTTCGCCGAGTATCAGGAAAAGAGATTCGCCGCCCCGCCGCTGCTGCGCAAAATGGTCCTGGCCGGCCGCCTCGGACGCAATAAAACGGGCACCGGTTTCTACGACTACAGCTCAGGAACTCCAATCCCCTTCGACAAGGTGAAATGATGCCCTACGAAAACCTCGAAAACGTCAAAGCCGAAGTCCGCGACGGCATCCTCTACGTCACCATCGATCGTCCCAAAGTCCTCAACGCGCTGAACGGCCAGACCGTCGAAGAAATCTACAAAGTCTTCGCCGAGGGCCGCGACGACGCGAACGTGAAAGCGGTCATCGTCACCGGCGGCGGCGAGAAAGCCTTCGTCGCTGGCGCCGACATCAATGAGCTCGCGCAGAAGACTCCCATCACCGGCAAAGAGACCTCCGAGCGCGGCCAGTTCATCCTCTCCTTCATCGAGCGCTTCCCGAAGATCGTAATCGCCGCCATCAACGGCTTCGCCCTCGGCGGCGGCTGCGAGCTGGCCCTGGCCTGCCACATAAGAATCGCCTCGGACAAAGCCCAAATCGGCCTCCCCGAAGTGACACTCGGAATCATCCCCGGCTACGGCGGTACGCAACGAATGGCGCGACTCCTCGGCAAAGGCAAAGCGCTGGAACTGATCTGCACCGGCGACCGCATCAACGCCGCCGAGGCCGAAAAAATCGGCCTCGTGAACCGCGTAGTCCCCGCCGACCAACTCATGACAACGTGCGAAGAGATGGCGAAGAAGATCGCGTCGCGTGGACCACTCGCAATAAGAGCCTCCATCGAAGCCGTCAACAACGGCCTGAACATGTCCTTCGAAGAAGGCCAGTTCCTCGAGGCCACCCTCTTCGGCCTCCTCTGCGCCAGCGACGACACGAAGGAAGGGATGCGCGCGTTTCTGGAAAAACGAGCCGCGAATTTTCAGGGGAAGTAGACGGCGTCATTCGCGAACGTGGAGCGTCAGCGGCATCGACGTATCGAGTCGCTCGGGCAACGCGATCGGCTTCGCGAACCGGAGCGAATTCCCGTCGAAGCTCCACCGGCCATCGCTGCAGTGCGAGTCCTCTTCGATCCGTTGCCCGGCACGTGCGCGCAGTGCGTTCGCGGTCGCCTCGCGCTCGACGCGGTAGCGGAAAGCACGCTGCCATCCGATATCGAGCCTGTCGTTAGGGTCCGAGCGATCACCTGTCCCAGTCACGCGGTTGAATTCGCACTCCGTCACCCGCGCCAGCTCCTCCGTAAGAATGCGCTCGCGTTCGATCCTCTCGGCGAACGGTTTCAGGGGAAACGTCTGCTCCCTCCACCTCCGCCAATTCTCGAACTGCAGCGTCTCGAACAACGGCTGCACGAGATCGCGGTCCTGCACCTCGCCGAACCACGCCGGCGCGGGAAGCGGCATCTTCCACGCGACGGCGTTGATCGCGCGCGTCATCGACATCGCCACGACCCGCACGATGACGTGTGGATGTCCGTCGAGCGACTTCGTCAGGTTCCAGGCCGCGTGCAGATCGTCCCACGCGGCCGCATCGTGCTGGCGTGCGCGCCCGAGGGCGCTCGCGACCAGTGTGCGCATCAGCGACAGGTGCATCGCCACCTTCCCCAGAAGACCGCCATGCTGTTGCAGGAGGTCACGCTCCCACACGACCGGCTCGCGCAGCAGCAGGCCTCGGATCGCGGAGATGCCCGCGATCGCCGGCGGCTCGGCGATGGTGAGCTCCCCACGTGCGATCTCCTGCCGCACATACGTCGTGACGGCGTCGTTTTCCGCGACATTCGCAGCGAGCTTCGTCAGTGTCCGTGCGGCCTCATTCTCGTGCTGCGGCGGATATCGATCGGGGACCGCGGCGAGCGTCCCCATGCCGTTCGGCCACGGCGGCGCGGCCGCGGCGGCGACCTCATCCCCCGCCCAGAACCACGACGCGACATAAACCGCCCCGGCCAGTACGACAAGCAGGACTAGCGCTTTTTTCATAATCATTAGAATCGCGCGGCGGTCGCTTACATTGCGGTCCCTGGGCCGGATTCATGTAGCCGGGATAATCGTCCCGCGCCACCGCCGAGACGGACATCCGCACGCGCGTCGAGGGCACGTTTTCGCGACCTCGGTTTCCGCGGTGCGACCGTGCGGAACGGCTGGCCAGCACTCTGCTATTTTTGCTCCAAACGGGCAATTCCCCTCTTGGCCCGAGCCACCTCGAGATAGACCAGTGCCACAACTGTAGGATTGCCTTGCGCGGCTGAGGTCAACCTCAACGCGAGCTTGTATTCCTTCAATGCCGCTGATTTGTCTGACTTCTCGAGAATCTCACCGAATATCGCGTGCGCCTCAGCATTCAATGGATCGTCCTTCAGGCACCCGACAATGGCTCGCCGTGCTTTGGCAAGGTTTCCCTCTCGTAAGTAAATTGCCCCTAGCCGAACAACTGCATACGGTTCATGGATTTTCTCGTAGAAATTTACTGCCTCGTCAGTTTTTTCGGATTTCTCAAGCAAATACCCTTTCGCGGTATCTGTAAGCTCGTCCAGGTTGACGAGAAATGAGTCAGCGTTGATTTCTTTCGCCTTGCTTAGCCGGTCGCGAGCCATATCGAACTTACCCTGCTCAGTCAGAATTTGCGCGCTGACCATGTACTGGCCTTTTAGTTTTATCTCAGCGAAGTTCTCTTTGATGTTCTGCTGGTTTTCGTTTTCGCACTCGATGCTTACGTCGAGCGCCTTCTGAAGCTCTCCGTCTATCAGATAATCTGCGATGGCTCTCGTATTGCACCGGGGTTCGAGTCCAGACTCAGCCGACAGGCATAAGGAAGCGGAGAGTATGGCCAGAATTAGTATTGCCGCTCGTTGTCGCATTTTTTACCTCTCTCGGTGACACCTTCGCTACCAGGGTGGGATGAAACCGCGGGTACTCTCGACTTGTCGCGCGGCCGTTTGCCCTTACAGAGTTTGCGTAGCTTACCTACGGAAGTATACACCCGCGCTCACCAACCAACCCGCCGCCTTCTGACCCACCCTCCAAAACTCCGCCCCACGAGGACGCCGCCGTCCAGCCGGCGAGGACGCGAGCGTTCCCGCCGGCCGCTGCGCTACCAGACCCCCACACCCGAGGGCTGCCGTTTCCTGCTGAACACGTAGCCGGGATAATCGTCGCGCGCGGCCGCCGAGACGGAGAGGTCGATGTCGACCGTCGCGAATGGGGCGACGGGGGTTGTCCGCGCAAGGAGGTTTCCGGACGGGTCGATGATCCATCCGACGCCGCCGCACGCACCGGTCGGATCGACGCGGTTGGATGACAGGCTGAAGGCGCCCGAGCGCACGGCCGCCACCACGCCTATCGACAGCCACTTGGCAGTTGTCGCGGCCGCGGTCGCGCGTGGCGACAGGATGACCTGCACGCCGCGCGCGGCATAGTTGGCGTAGGTCTCCAATGCCCACAGTTCGGTGCAGATATTGAGGCCGAACGAGCATGCGCCGGCGTGGTACTCGGGGAAGTCGGAGTCGCCGCGGTCGAACCAGCGCGCTTCCCAGTTGCCCGGTTCATCCGGCAGGTAGAACTTGCGGCGCAACGGCACCAGGCCGCCGGAGGCTGACCAGAGGAATCCCTGGTTGAAGGGGCGGCCGTCGATGGTGACGGGGCGGGTCCCCACGACATGCGCGGCGCGCAACTCGGGGAGGCGATCGCGCCAGGCCTCGCTGAGAGCCTGCGCGGAGGCCCAGCGGGTAGCCTCGAAGGTCTCGTCCTGCCAGAGCGGATCGACCATTGCGAACTCCGGCAGCAGGACCAACTCGGACGAGTGGCGCACCGTGTGCTCGCACAGTGCGGCCCATGCGGCGGCCAGTGCTCCTGGCTCATGCGGGAGCTCACAGACGGTGACGCGCATCGAGCTTGGCTACCAGACCCGCACGCGCGCCGCGGGCTCGAGATACAGCCGCTGCCCGGGACGCACGTCGAACGCGTCGTACCACGCATCGAGATTGCGAACGGTGTCGGCTCGGTAGTCCTCGGGCGCGTGGTCGCTGCTGGTCACCTGCTTGCGCAAGGCACCCTCGCTGATCTTCCGCCGCTGGGTCTGCGCGTAGGCGATGAAGAACTCCCGGTCCTGCGCCCGCACGTAGTTCGAATCCCTCGCCCGGCTGCCAAGCGTCTTGCGGTAGGCGTCGAACGCGGCAGCGAGGCCGCCGAGGTCGGCGATGTTCTCCCTGAGCGTCAGCTTGCCGTTGATCGGGAGGCCCGGGAGCGGCTGGTACGCCGAGAATTGATCCACCAGCGGCTGCGCCAGTGCCTGAAACCGTTGCATATCCTCCGCAGTCCACCAGTGGCGCATGCGGTGCTCCGTGTCGTAGTCGGCGCCGAGCGTGTCGATGTAGTGCGTGAGATCGTGTCCGATGAGCGCGCCGACGGAACCGTAGGCCGCGGCGTCGGATGACGAGTGATCGTACTTGGGCGGCTCCAGCAACGCGGCATCCATGACGTACGAGTTCTGCTGAAACACGAGCAGCGCGGCGACCGTCTGCGGAGCGCTGTACCAGTACTTCAGGTCTACGGGCTGGCCGAGGCGGGCGACGGCGTTGCGGTAGGCGCGGTCGGCAACGCGCACCAGGTTGCCCATCGGGTCCTTGGGGTCGACGGTCAGCGAAGAGTAATCCTCCCATTGATCCGGATAGCCGAGTCCGACGTACAGCGTCTTCAGCTTCAACAACGCGCTGGCTTTGGTGGCCGGCGACATCCATGCCGCGGCCTCGACCCGCTTCGTGAGCGCCGCGCGGACGTTGTCGGAGATCCGCTCCAGCCGCGCCTTCTGCTGCGCGGGGAAGTAGCGTTTGGCGTACATCCGCCCCACCGCGTCGCTCATCGCCGATTGCGTAGCAGCGAGCGCGCGCTCGTCGCGGGATGGCTGCGGCCCCGGCGCCGTCGCGGCGCGCATCGCCAGCGCCTCCTCGGCGAATGCGCGCGGAAGCACGTCAGCGAAATCGTGGATGGAATGGAAGCGCAGGTAGTCCTTCCAGGCCTCCAGCGGCTGCGACGCGACCAGCGCCGCTAACCCAGTCGCCGCGATCGGCTGCCAGACCACAAACTCTCCCTGCCTGGCCAAGCCCGCCCCGTCGAAGAAGACGGACCAGTCCATCCCGGGCGCTCGCTGCGCGAAATCGGAACGCGTCCACACGTTGTCGGCATTGCGATCATTTGCCGACGCCTCGGCTGTTCCCTGGCTTTGCGCGATGGCCGTTTCCAGCGCCAGCACCGCGACGGCGCGTTCGTCGGCGTGGTCAAAGCCGGCGAGCGCGAGCATCTTCGAGATGTACTGGCGATAGCGGTCTCGCTTCGCGGGATCGGCACCGAGATAGTCCTCGCGGTCCGGCAGGCCCAGCCCTCCCTGCACCAGGAAAGCGGTGTTGGTCTTCTCTCCGTGGATGCTTTGCTGCACGGCGAGGCCCAGCACGCTGGCTGAGTTGTAGACGCCGAATCCCAGCGGATCGACATCGGCGCGCATCCCGCGGCCGAGCAGGCGTGTGAGGTCCGCTTTGTTCGAAACTTTTTCGACGCGATCCAGCAGCGGCTTGAGCGAGCTGAGACCCCTGGTCTCGATGGCGGCTTCATTCAAATAGCCAGAGCGGAAGTCCGCGACCTTGTGCGCCGCCGAGCCGGCTGGTGCGGCGCCGGCGGCGTCGAGCAGCTTCGCGATACGGCTACGGGCCTGTTCCTCGAGTTCGTTGCGGGCTCCCCATCGCGGGCTGCCCGCCGGGATCACGGTGGCCTTGAGCCAAGCGCCGTTGGCGTAGCCAAAGAAATCGTCGCCGGGGATGATGCCCGCGTCCACCGTGCTCTCGAGTCGCGATGGTCTGCGATTGCCCGCCGCTTGTGCAACGGAGGGCGACACGTGCCACCACGAGAGCGCCGCCGCCATGAGGATCGGCAGCGCGACAGCGAGAACGTATCCATCGGACCTGCTATGAAGAAGCTTGTTGTGGGATGCGTCGAAGTGCATGGCGTAGTTCCTCGCTTGAACACAGCGACGATACGGACGGCCCGACATCCCGTCGCGGCGCAGGCCGACAACTTTCATTCACTTTCGGACAAGCCGGCACGGCCGGCGGCGTTTGATTGGCTCAGAGGGTGTAAGGAAATGTGACCAGATCGTGCTTGCGCGGCTCGCGGCACATTTTGCGAAGCTTTGGAGTGCGGTGGTGAGCGAGCCACCGCTTTGGGAGGGAGGCGGACGGGAACGATCGCAAAGATGGAGCTAGCATCACACGCCGCGAGTCGTCACGATTCCTCCGCCCTCCCAAAGCGGTGGCCCTGCCACCGCACTCCAAAGTGCTTCGCACAAAACGGACGAACCTTTCTGTTGTTACGTCCGCGCAACTGTCCGCTTGTGTACGGTCCCTGCAGCTCTCAATTCGAGTTATCGTCATCGCTCGCCCACCGCACATGAACACGCGCGCCCAACTCATCGACGTCCTCTTCGTCATCGTGCCGCATTCGCTGCTGCTCGATATCGCCGGTCCGGCGGAAGCTTTTCGTCTCGCCAATCAGCACCGCGAAGCGCGCGGACTGCCACCCCGCTTTCGTCTTGCCTTCGCGGGGCCGGTGGAAAACCTGCCGACGTCGGTCGGACTGACGCTTGGCGACCTCGTTCCATTGCCGGAGCAACTCAGCACGCCGACCTGGGTGGTGGTCGTCGGTCAACCGACGGCGCACGTGACGCATCCCACGCCGGAGATCGCGGTCACCGCCCGCTGGTTGCGCGATCGCCTTCATGGCGCGCTTCTCGACCCGAACACGCCGCACCGCCTGGTGACGATCTGCTCGGGCACGCTGCTCGCTGCGCGGGCGGGACTGCTCGCCAAGCGCCGCTGCACCACGCACCACGAGCTGTTGTCCATGCTGCGCGACCTGGCGCCGCAGGCAAAGGTCATCGACAATCGCGTCTTCGTGGTGGACGGTCCGGTCGCGTCCAGCGCGGGCATCACCGCGGGGATCGACATCGCGCTGCACCTCATCGCCGAGGAGTGCGGCGAAGCGCTGGCGGCGAGCGTCGCCGAGGACATGGTGGTGTACCTGCGGCGCTCCCCGCGCGACACCGAGCTGTCGCCATTCCACATGCACCGCCGCCATCTCCACCCGACCGTGCACCGGGTCCAGGACGCGATCGTGTCCGAGCCGCAGCGCGACTGGGACATGGCCTCGCTGGCTAACGTCGGCCACGCGGCCGAGCGTCACCTCTTGCGGCTGTTCATCGACAACGCCGGCATCTCGCCGCTGCACTACCTCCGCTTGATCCGGCTCGAACGCGCCCGGCAGTCCCTCGAATACGGCGCGACGGTCACGCGCGCCGCCGCGGTAGCCGGCTTCGGCTCCGACGTGCAACTGCGCCGCGCCTGGAGCCGCCAATGGGGCGGCTCGCCCCGCGATGCGGCGAGGGCCGCGGAAACTTCCACACGCGCGCCACTCGGTGATTAGTTCGAAAGCGCATCATGTGATGTGCGGTTCATGCATCACTTCGAGGCTATGAAATGCGGACGACGATCAATCTTGACGAGCAATTAGTCGAAGAAGCGCAGCGGTTGACCGGGACGCACGAGCGGACGGCGCTGATCCACGACGGTTTACGCGCTCTCATCGCGCGCGAGAGTGCCCGCCGGCTGGCCACGCTCGGAGGAAGCGACCGTGGCGCGAAAGCTCCGAGGAGGCGCAGACCCTCTTGATTCTCGTCGACACGCCGTCTGGATCGATCATCTAAACAGGGCGGTTGCGACCCTTGTCGATGCGCTCGAGCCCGAGGACGTTCTGATCCTTCCCCTTTCATCCTCGGGGAGCTCGCCTGCGGAGAGATTAGAAACAGGCGCGAAGTGCTTCACCTTCTCTCAACCCTGCCATCGAGCGTTGTCGCCACCGGCGAGGAAGTGCTGCACTTCATCGAGAATCACCACCTGATGGGGAAGGGCATCGGCTACATCAATGCACACCTTCTGGCTTCGGTCACTCTGACCGGCGCGGCAAAGCTCTGGACGCGCGACAAGCGCCTCGTCCCGATCGCAGAACAGCTCCGAATCGGATTCGAGAAGCCGTGACGCCCAGGAGGAGCGCTGGCATCCCGCCGCCGCGTGCTCGCGCGGGTGTGGTGCAAAAACGATTGGGTCAGACGTGACAGCTGCACCGTTCGCCCTCGGTTTGCATGTACGCCCTGTGCTAATGTTGAATTACTAGCAGCTTGCGAGATTTGAAGAGAGTAGGACACCGTCATGAGTGAGATTCCACCTCCCCCTGCGGATCTTGAGGAAGTGCCGGGCGAACCTCCGAGCCCGGAGAAGGTCTGGATTAACGGCTTCTGGCACTGGAACGGGAAAAAACACGTTTGGATCCCAGGGCACTGGGCGTTCCCACCAACAGAGTAGTCCATCCCGTCCGTTATAGAGAAGGCCCAGGGCCCGCTCGCGAAGAGGATCGAACCACGGGTCACGAACGGGGCATGTTTTCCTGACGGCGTGCGAAAAGCGAAGGTCTGCGTCCAGTTATCCTTCCGCTGCGATGGAGTCGAACACCTACCCACGTTCACGCGGACTGGGACCCGGAAGCGAACGTCCGGGTTGCCACGAGCGATGATGTGCCGAGATTAGCCACCGAAGCTGAGACGATCGAGGTCTCGCGGCCAGGCTCCGGACCATGATCCCTGACCTGCTCGAAGCCAACGGTCTACTTCCCGCGAACGTTCCGCGCGATGGGATCGCGTTCGAGCTGACCAGCCACAGGCATGCCCGTATCTCCAAAAGTATTAGTGCGTCTGTGTCATCCGCGGATTAACTCTTCGCGATTCGCTCGCGATTCGCCGCCAGCCACTCGCTGAAACTCTGCAGCTTCGGATTCAACGCCCGCGTCTCCTCCACCGGCCGCGCGGCGCGGAAGTCAGTCTCGAAGTCGCGCTTGTACTGAAACATGTTGCCGAGGTCGTCGGAGCCGGGAAATCCGAAGCCGCGGTAGACGCTCGGCTCGACTGCGTTGTATCGAACCTCTTCGGCGAGGAGGTTGGAGAATGCGGAGGCCATCTCGGAGCCGGAAAGATGCTCGCCGGCGATGCCGACGCGCTTGCCGATCAGCTCCGTCCCTTTCTTGAAGATGCCATAGGCGCTGCGGCCGATGTCTTCCGCGGCGATGCCCGGAAGTTTCGCGTCGCCCATCGGCAGCGTGATCGCGAGCTTGCCGTCCGCGCCGCGCGCCGGTCCCATGCCGAAGCCGATGAAGTTGTCCCAATAGAACGAAGTCACGAGAAAAGTCGTCGGGACGCCGAGATCGGTGAATATCTGATCCGCCTCTCCCTTGCCGTCAAAGTGCGGCACCTTGTATTGCCCCATAAGCGTCGGCATGCGGTCGTCGCTGAGCGGCACCCGCTCCCGCGTGTCCTCGAGCGTCGACCAGATCACATGCTTCACCCTCGCATCCCGCGTCGCCTCGGCCATCGCCCGAGCCTGCGCCACTTCCGTGCTCGGCGAGAAATGGTTCCAGAAGAACGTGACGCAATACGCGCCGTAGGCGCCGTCAAACGCCCGTCGCAGACTTCCCGCATCATCGACATCCCCCGCCACAACCTCGGCGCCAAGCGCCGCAAGCGCGCGCGCTTTGTCCGAGTTGACGTCGCGCGTAATCGCCCGCGCCGTGAACGGATGATCGGGATCGGACATGATCGCCCGCACCAATCCGCCCCCCTGCGCTCCCGTCGCCCCAACGACGGCGATGATCTTTTTCTCAGACATTGGTTCCTCCAAGGCCGGGAGTCTATCCGCAGATTACGCAGATGAACGCAGATGAAGCCCGACTCCATCTGCGTACATCTGCGTAATCTGCGGATCAACTTCCCCCGGCGAACTGCAACGCGATCGCCACCGACGGCACCGCCGCCAGCTCCTCGGCGCGCGCCGAGGCCATGCCTTCCAGTTCGCGCGAGAGGATGGAGCCGATGGACGTCCCCTCCTGCCTCGCCAGATACCGCAGCATTTCTTTCTGATGCCGAGGAACGCGCGCTCGCAGCTCGACGAGCCGGACAGCCTCCGGCAACACCCGCGACGCCTCCCGCCCCAGCCCCTCTCGATGACCGCCGTCTCCCACCGCCCCATCGCCGCCGCCACCATCTCCTCCCGCGTCACCCGCACCCCGACCGCCGTCGAAACCGCTACAATCCCGCCATCCTTAATCTCCGCCTTCAACTCCTCGACGGGCATCTCCAACAACTCCGCGACGGTATTCAGCGGAAAGTGAGGACGGGGAGAAAGGAAGATGTGGCGGATACGGGATTTGGTGTTGGCGTCCATGATTCACCTCTTTCAAATTGATATAAAAGTATCAGTTCGATGATGGCATTTGTCAAGAGGCTGCATCCGACGTGACCCGTTCTTCAGCAGTGGCCGAGCTGTTCGGGGCGCGTCTGCGAGAGCTCAGACACGCAGCGGGTCTCACCCAGGAAACTCTCGCTGACCGTGCCGGCCTGCCGCACACACACGTCAGCGCAATGGAACGAGGCATCAAACTGCCGAACCTTCTGACGCTGCTACGCCTGGCGGTAGCTCTCGATTGCAAGGTCGCGAAGCTCGTCCGCGTCTTCGACGAGACAAAGCTCTCGTCGATCGTGTCGAAATGAGGCTAGCAATTTGATGAAGGTCGCGGCAGCTCTCGGCTAGCGGCGCTAGACCATAATGCCCTTACCAGCCCTGGAACAGATGTCTGATCCGATGATGATTCTTGAACGCCCACGTATAGCCATGATTGAGCATTTCAAGTCCAGACAGAGCCGACCTCAGGTGTCTTCACGAGGAGGTGATAGTGGTTTGAACATGAGACGTGAAGAATCCACGCCGCGACGGGTTGGGCCGGCAGATTCACAAGTGACGGCGATCGGCACCGTCCCGAAAAACATCAGCCGTTCATTGTAGCGGCGCGCGATGTGCCCAGTAGCGTTGGAATTCGAGCCAGAATTTACGTCGTGCCTTACCTTTACTTCTCTTGCTCCTTCTCCATATTGGAAAGTTGTTCTCGCATCTGTCGCACCCCGGTCACAAAACGCTCATAGCTTCCATCCCGACGCATTGCAGCCACCGCCGCACCGTTAGCATTAATTAAACGCTCAGCGGCTTCGAGCATAGTCGCAAAACGTCGGACCCCCGCCGGGTGATCTCGAGTGTCTTCACCCTCGATCGAAAAGCCCTCCAGGGAACCGTACAGCAATAGCACCGGCATCGCATTGATCGGATTCGTGTGGGATAACCCCATTCGCTCAAAAGCAAACTGGTCAGCCCGTCGCTCCTGCTCACGAATCGAATCGACGTTATTCGGCCTCCGGCCGACATGCCCAAAAATATGGTGCGCAAGTTCGTGCGCGGCCAAGAATTTAAGGCCACCACGCAAGAGCATTTCACGCATCTCGTCGGCGCCATGCTTTGCTCGGAAGGATGCCTCGTTGATTGATGGACAAACATCCCGGTTGTCCCGAACAAAAATGAGAGGGGACATCACCAACCGAAGCCGTTCGTGCGCTGCGATACGATCGCTGTTGTCTAGAATTCCTTCTGTTAGCGAGTGCATGTACGCGTCGAGACACTCGGCGGCCCCGAACCGTTCGCCGATGGCGAGTGCAGTCGCGACCCAATCTATGACTTGAATGAAGCCCGCCGTTGTTTCTATCGTTCGTTCGCCGTCCATTATTCGAGCTACGGCGTTGCAGTTGCCGCCGAGCACAATTCGGTAGCTGATTGTGCTTTCTATAGCGCGCTGCTCATCGGTCAAGGTCACACGAAGTTCATCACGTACTTCAGACAATATCGGCAACGCTCGGGTTCTGTACCATTCGAGCTCCTGTCGGACCTGATCCATCGTCGGCCGTTGCGCGTTCGCCGTGCCTACGATCATCATCGTTGCGATCGTCACAAGAAGTTGTCGTCTCACGTTAGTCCTCCAGGAAAGAGGTTGTCGCTACTGCATCTATGGCTAAGTACTTCGTCTTTTCATTACTAGTAAGCTCATTTAACTTTGTGGGTTGAGACAGCACCTCATCTCTGATCTTCAGGTACCAGTCGAAGTCAGACCCAAACCGAGAGATGAGCATTTGGCGGCGCAGCCGGTCAAGAATATCAAGCGCTTTTGCTTGCGCCGCTCGCTCGCGCTCGGTGGGAGGGCTCGCGGTGTTCGTGCCGCAAACCGCCTTTATCGTGTTTATCGATTGAATCTGTCGTTGTTGATCCGAAGGCGTGCCCATACTAAATCGCATCGATGAAATGGGGTTGGCCAATTCGCGGGCAGTAGATGTGGGTGATGATGGCGTGAATTTGACATCTATAGGTTGCGCTAGGGAAAAAAGGAGTCCTCCCATGCCGAACATCGCGAAGAACACTCCCGGTCCCACGCGCGCAAGGCGTATGCGGAAGTCCTTCACTGCAAAGTCTGCAGCCTGATCGCGTACGATCCGAACACGGAAGAGATTCCAGCCCATCACGATCGACAGGCCAGAAAAACCGGCGACGATGAGTCGTTCGAGAGCTCGCGCAAGAATCAACAGCTGTGTATCTGACATGCTCCTGCCTATATTGTAGGAGTGTCAGGCGGCGGCATTTCCCTACCCCCCGGTAGCCCCCGGGTAGACGGTTCCGAAAGTTGAGGCCGTATCTGGATTAACTTAAGCCGCGGAACCTCGTTCACCCGCGTTATCATCGTTCGGACCCCAAACGCCTCTATCGCCGCGAGCGCGCATCTTCTACCATGCTAACCGGACGCCCACGGGAGACGGCGTGGTGCAGCGCATCAGGTCATTGCATCGGCTTGGTTCGCGCTCGCCCTCAGTTCTGGGCCGAAGGCTCGGGCGACGTGCTGCTTTTTTACGAGGTCGCGCGGGAACTGCAACTGTGTACGTGGCGTCAGCGCGAAGACCCGGAGGAATCCTCTGCGCGGCCTCGCCGTGAACCAGTTTGCTGTCAACAACGTGCAGGAACTCGTTCCGGGCGACATCGCTATGTCATTCGACCTGGAAGCGACGCAGTTCGTCGCCCGCCTGACTTGACTGCGCACGTAGCGCATGTGTTTTATGCCGAGGTACCCTCGGTGAATGAACACGCGCGTTGAGTATCTGTATCGCGACGGCTCGAATTACAAGCAGTTTGGCGCGGTGGTCTTTCGCGGCGAGTGTGACGCGAACTTGGCTCGAACGCTTTTCGCTGCTCTTGATCGCGGAGAATTCTTCATCGCGGATCAGGTGCGTTTGCCTGAGTTGTTCTTCACCGATCGGCCGCTGTACGCGGACGACCATTGCTGGCACGAGATGGGGGAAGTCACAACTACTTCCGCGGCTGCGGACGACCCGCTGGGACGCGCGATCGAAGAGTTCGTGGCGGAATTGGAGCGGGCGTCGACGGAAGGATGGGTGGTCTTCGATCGATTAGCGCGGGAGTTCGGAAGCTGATCACGCGGAGGCGCGGAGACGCGGAGAAAGTCGCCAACCATCTGCCACTGGCAGCTCTTTTCCGCCAGCGATCCACTTCCTCGAGAGCAGTAGAACCCTCTTTTTCACGCGGAGCCTCTGAGGCGCGGAGGGATCAATCTCCGCCTCTCCGCGGCCTCCGCGTGAACCGTTCCCTTGGGGAGAAGCGGAGGTGCCCTATCCTTGCGAGCATGAAATCCCGCCTCGTCTGGACCAGCGATCCTGAAGCTGCGAAGCGGCTGCGGCAGGAGGGCGCGGTGGACGCGCGGGCGGATCAGGAGCCGTCGGAACAGATCATCCGCGTGGCCATCGATCGCAAGCGGCGGGCGGGGAAGAGCGTGACGGTCGCGAGCGGATTCCGGATGACGGCTGCGTCGCTGTCGGAGCTGGCGGCGGTGTTGAAGAAACGATGCGGTGCAGGCGGGACGGCGGGAGAGGCCGAGATCGAGATCCAGGGCGATCACGTCGCGCGCGTGGCCGCGGAGCTTGAGCGGCTCGGCTATCGCGTTCACGGAAGGTGACGCACCTCTTCCCGTCAGCGGCCGGCAACTTCAGTCGGTTACATTTTGTAACCGACTCACTTCCCTCCTTGCGAAGGCGGTTTTTGAGAACTTTCCAGTAGTTTCTTGCTGCCTGAAAGTCGGCCTGCTGCGTCAGCACCTGAACGATGTCAACGACCGAGAAGAACCAGGTCTCAGTCTTCTCGTCGTAGACACGACGGATTTCTCGTTCCTCGAAGACGGCGGGCAAGAGTTTCATCGCGGCTCCCTGATGTTGACGACACCTTCTCGCGCCGAGCGTACGCGCGCTGAATGAGATTATCGGTTTCCCAGTCTGTCGCGGCCTTCTCCACTCCCAGTAGAAGAAATTGACTCGGCGCAGAATCCGAGGGAGCCTCGGGGCATGGAGGTGTGCCGTGGCATTGATTGATGATGACGAAAACGACGTGATCGCCGAGTTGGAGCGGATCGATCGGTTTTTCGATGGCGAGGAGGCGGGCGAGATTCCGTTGGAGGTCCTTCGGGCGCGGGGTGTCGACATTCCGAAGGAGCCGCCGGACGAGGACGCGGCGTTGCGCGCGAAGCTGATGGAGATCATCGAGGCGATGTTCGAGATCGGAATCGTCGTTGAGCAAACCGATCATCTCAGCGACGCGGAGCTGTATCGGTTTCTGGTCGACGATGCGCTGCTGGAGGAAACCATCATTTCGATCGGCGGAGGTGGTGCGTGGCACATCAGCCCCGTCCGCGACGACGACAGCGAGATCTACCTTCGCTACTACGCGGACGACGAGACGCGCGAGCGGTGGCATCGGGAGTTCGGTTGTGTGCTGCCGGCGAAAGAGAAGCTGCCGTTCGATCGCGATCGGTTCCTGCCGGGGAACGGACCGATACCGTCGTGAACTCGCGCGCTGAGAGGCTGTGAAGAATTCCGGTTGGAAACGTAGTGCAGGCGAGACGCCTACACTACGCTTGGGTTGCGGCTCGCCTACGATCGCCGGCTCCGCAGCCTCAAGCGCATACGAAAATTTACTTTCCATATTTGGGTAGGGTTTTTCGCTCCTGATACTCTCCTAGGTAGCTTCGGTTCCAGCGGAAAAAACGGATCGTAGGGTCTCGCGCATCGTGCGCGGGAGCGACGCGGTGGGATGGCAAGGATCCCTCGCTCGGGAACCAGCGGCAAACAGAGAGGAACTATCCATGGCAGCTCCGATTCAGCAACCACTCAGTCTCGTCCTCAAGCTCAAGACATCCGTCCAGGGCGCCAACACAGCGGACCTCAACCTCGGCACGAGTCTGCCGGACATCCTGCACTTCGCGTGGGTCATTTCACTGGCCAGCATCGGCCAGCCCACGACTCTCCTTCTGACCACGGTCTACGACGGCGACTTCGACGTCTACCTCGACAAGTTCATCGATTCCTCTCACGCTGCCTTCGACGCGTTCTTCCCGCTCATCCAGGACGGCCCTCCCACTCCCGTTCTCGAGAACCGGCAGGCCTTCCACGATTTTGTGCGGAAGAACAACATCGGCCCGCTCCCCTCGTTCTTCTCGGCGTATCCGACGATGTCCGTCGCCGACATTCAGAACTGCTGAGACGATGATGCCGGATCTTCCGTACGATCAGATTCAGGGCTTCGTGCTGCGCGGCTACTCGCATCCACGAGCCCGTCACTTCATGATCTGCGCACCGACGGCGGCGGCCGGTAAGAAATTCGTCGCCGCCGTTTCGCCGCTGATCACGACGGCCAAACCGTGGGATGTGAAGCCGGCGCAGTGCTACAACATCGGCTTCACGGCCGATGGGCTTTCCGCTCTCGGCATCAACGTCGCCGGCGCCGGTCTGGTCGCTGAATTCGTCCAGGGCGCGGTCGCCCGCGGAACGGAATTCGTCAACCCCGACTACGACCTCGGCGACCACGGTTCGAGCGCTCCTCCTCACTGGATCCTCGGGCTAGGCTCGGGGCGAGTCCACATCATCGTTTCGGTATTCGCTCTCGATGTTCGCGCGCGCGACGAGGGGACGAAGGTCATCGACTCGCTCATGACAGACGCCGGAGTGCAGTCGCTGGGCTTTCAGGATTCCGACGACACTCTCGGCGACAGCCGCGTCCACTTCGGCTATCACGACTCGCTCTCGCAGCCGAACATCGACGGTTCACCGCGGCCGGTCCAGGACGATCAGCCGATCGTCAGCACGGGGGAATTCGTTCTCGGGTACAACGCCGAAAACAGCGTCTTCCGCGCCGGTCCGGCGTTCGATCCGGCGAACGGCACCTACAGCGCGTTCCGCATCCTGCAGCAGGACGTCGATGCTTTTTATGAATACCTGGCGTTGGCCGCCTCGGAGTACGACCTGCCGCAGGAAGTCATTCAGGCCAAACTCTGTGGCCGCTGGGCCGACGGCACTCCTCTCGTGCTGTCGCCCGATACTCCGGACCCCGATGTTTCGCGCAACAATTTCGACTACAGCAAGGACAAACCGGCGCGCAGTTGTCCCATCGCGTCTCACATCCGCCGGTCGCAGCGCCGCAACGAGGATTCGCAGCAGCATCGCCTGCTGCGCCGCGCCGCTCCGTATGGCCCCGCGTATGTTCCGAAGGACGGCGTCGAGCGCGGACTGACGGGCCACTTCATCTGCTCATCGCTTCAGCAGCAATACGAATTCATCGTCTCGCAGTGGGTTAATGGCAGCGGCGTCACCGGACTCGCCCGCGACCCGCTGATCGGCGCCATCGACGCAACGACCCCGCCCGATTTCGTGCTGTATTGGAAGGGCGAAAAGAAACACCTCGAAGGCTTCGGCCGATTCACCACGACTCGAGGGGGCGCCTACTGTTATCTGCCCAGCATCAAAGGATTGCAGACGTTGTCCGCGTAGTTCGCAGCACGGCACGCTGAACGGACTCGGCGTGCCGTGCTCGCGCGTCATAGCGTTTCGCCGCGATCAGATCCCCTCGATGTATGCCGTCTCTCCGTGGAGGGACTGATCGAGTCCTTCGAGCTCTTCGGACTCCTGGACCTTTACCGGGGTGATGCGGTCGATCAGCCAGAGCATTCCGTAGGTGAAGAGGAAGGCCCATGCCGAGGAGATGGCTACGGCGGCGAGCTCCACGAGGAAGAAGTGGGGGTTGCCGCGGAGCAGGCCGTCCACGCCGGCGGGATTGAAGGCGGTCGTCGCGAAGATGCCGCAGAGGACGATGCCGAGGAAGCCGCCTACTCCGTGGACGCCCCAGACGTCGAGGGCGTCGTCCCACTTCAAGCGGTTCTTGAGGGCCACGGCGTAGAAGCAGACGGCGCCGGCAATGAGTCCGATCAGACAGGCGGTGGCGGGGGAGACATATCCCGCGGCGGGTGTGATCGTGGCCAGTCCGGCGACGGCGCCGGTCAGCAGGCCGAGGAAGCGGGGCTTGCGAAACTGCATCCAGTCGAGGCACAGCCACGCCATCGCTCCGAAGCTGGCGGCAATGTCGGTGTTGAGAAACGCGACGGCGGTTACCGCGTCAACGCGGAATTCGCTTCCGGCGTTGAAGCCGTACCAGCCGAACCAGAGCAGGCCGGTGCCGAGGGCTACGAGCGGGATCGAGTGCGGCCCTCGATCTTCGACCTTGCGCCTGCCGACATAGAGGACGGAAGCGAGAGCGGCGATACCGGCGATGTTGTGCACCACGATTCCGCCCGCGAAGTCGAGCACGCCCCAGCTGGCCAGGATTCCGCCGCCCCAGATCATGTGCACAAAGGGGAAATAGACGCAGATCAGCCAGGCCGTGAGAAAGAGCATGTAGGCCTTGAACGTCACGCGATTGGCGAAGGCGCCGGTGATTAGGGCCGGTGTGATGATGGCGAACATCATCTGGTAGGTACAGAAGACGATCATTGGGATCGAAGCGTTGATCGGAGATGGCATATCGAGCGTAATCCCCGAGAGGAACGCCCAGTGGAAATTGCCGATGATTCCGCCCAGATCGGTTCCGCTCTTCAAGTCGCCGCTGAAGCACATCGAAAAACCGAAGGCCCACCAGAGCACGGTGGTCCAGCCCATCGATACGAAGCTTTGCATCATGATCGAGAGGACATTCTTGCGGCCCACCAGCCCGCCGTAGAAGAAGGCCAGGCCCGGCGTCATGAGCATGACGAGGCTGGAGCACAGGAGCATGAAGGCAGTGTTCCCGGTGTCGATGTGCATCGCGATCTCCTCTGTAGACGCAATCATTGCATCGTTGCCACGTTGCGAGTCCGGAAAATCCGGGATCACGCGGAGACGCGGAGACGCGGAGGAAGCCGTCCGGAGAAAGCGGTTCGCGAGGGAACGCCGGCGCAACCGGCGTGTATGTCAGACTGTCCGCAAGCGGCTCGAGGTCCATTTCTGGAACGTCTTCACAATCTTTCGGCAATCGAATCGGACGGCGACTTCGACGTTGCCATCCTCGGCGGCGGCGTCAACGGTGCCTGTCTTTACGATTCACTTTGCCGCAGGGGTTACCGCACCCTGTTGATCGATCAGGGGGACTTTGCGTCGGGTACGAGCCAGGCGTCGGGGATGATGATCTGGGGCGGACTTCTCTATCTGAGAAATCTGGATTTCGCTTCCGTTTTCCAGCTCTCGCGGGACCGCGACCGGATGGCTCGGGCCATGCCGTCGCGGGTGTCGGTCAGCGTGATGCGCTATTTGCCATCGGCCCGCGGCGACTGGTCCAGAAGACGCGTGCAGGCCGCACTCTGGCTGTACTGGATGATGAGCCTCGGCACGAGGCGGCCGCCGGGATTTGAGGCGTCCTTCGAGGAGCTGGAAATCGTCCGGCCCGATCTCATCAATGGCTCGCTGAGGTTCGAGGAGGTTCTCCTGAACGCCTCCGATGCGAGGTTCGTCCTCGGCTGGATCGCGCCGCACCAGCTCCCGGGACAGGTCGCCTTGAACTATTGCGCGGCAGACGGCGCGTATGCACGCTCGGATAAGCGGTGGCATCTGACGCTGACGGACAAACTGTCCGGCGCGTCCCTGGCGGCGACTGCCCGGGTCATGGTCAATTGCGCCGGAGTCTGGACTGATGACGTCAATACAAGCTTCGGCATCGAGTCGCCGTTCCGTCACGCCCTGAGCAAAGGCGTCTATCTCGTCACGCCGCGGCCCCCCCGGCATCAAACGTCACTCTTTTTCGAATTGGAAAAGGAAGCGGACGTCATCACGTTCGTCCCGTGGGGTCCGGTCTCGCTCTGGGGACCGACCGAGACGTTCGTCGATGACGTCGCGGAAGGATCGAAACCGAGCCCCGAGGATGTCGACTATCTCCTCGATCACTACCAGCGCCGGCTTCGCCAGCCGCTGCGGCGCGAGGAGATCGTGTCGATTCGCTGTGGCATTCGTCCGCTGGTCGTCGATCGCGGTTTCGTCAAGGAAGGCAATCCGCTCGACCTGTCGCGCCGGCAGGAAGTGTTTCACGATGCGGAGCGGCCGTGGATCGCCTGTTACGGCGGCAAGCTCACGGGTTGCGAGCGGATGGCCGCAAGAGTGGTCAAGGTCTTGGGAAGGATGGCCGCCCCTTCCGGCGCGATGGGTCTCACGGACGACGACTGGGAACGGGACATGGAGACGGTGACGTTCCCGGGACTCTCCCAACCGGTGCCGTCTCCCGCCTGGTGCGCACAACGAGAGATGTGCTGTACGTTGGAAGACTACGTGCGCCGGCGAACGAATATCGGCCAGTGGATCCCAAGGCTGGGATTCGGCAGGGAGGATGAGAATGCGACGGTACTCAAACAGGCAGCCCTGCGGATTGCCGGCGGTGATGCCGCTCGTGCGGCCAGCCTGTTCGCACAGTGTCAGGCTCGGGTAATGCGCGAGATCGATCCGATCCTGACGGTGCCGGCGTTCGCCGGATCCAACGCGTATGGAGGGACTTGAGCGATGGCTCGAACGACACTCGAACGACCTGCCGTACTCGGCGGAGAACCGGCCGTAACGCTTTCTCAAATCGAGGCGAACCGGTGGCCCATCTTCACCGAAGAGGATGAGAACGCCGTCCTGCGCGTCATTCGTCACGGCGATCTCTCCACGCACCCTGTGATCCGCGAGCTGGAAGAGGATTACCGCGCGTTCACCGGCATGCCGTATGCGCTGGCGCATTGCAACGGCACCACGGCATTGATGGCCGCGTTCTGGGCCATCGGTCTTCAGCCGGGAGACGAGGTGCTGGTTCCGTCCGCGACATTCTGGGCATCTGTGCTTCCGCTGATCTGGATGGGAGCCGTGCCGGTCTTCTGCGAGAGCGAGATGGAGCGTCTGGGGCTCGATCCCGCGGACATGGAGAAGAAGATCACTCCGCGGACGAAGGCGATCGTGGTGGTGCACCTCTGGGGGATGCCCTCACGAATGACCGAAATCACGGCGCTGGCGAAGAAGCATGGATTGAAAATCATCGAGGATGCCTCGCACGCCCAGGGCGCGACGTGGCGCGGCCAGGCGTGCGGTACGCTCGGCGACATTTCGGTCTTCAGCCTGCAGGGTGGCAAACTCGCGCCGGCCGGCGAGGGTGGCGTTCTTCTGTGCCGCGACTATGAGTATTGGGAGCGCGCGGTCTGTTTCGGGGACATCACGCGAATCATCGAGCTGCAGACGCCCGCGCGGCGTTTCGCTGCGACGAGCTTCGGCATCAAGTCGCGCATCGCTCCGATGTCCGCCGCGATCGCGCGGACGCAACTGGCGCGGCTGCCCGAGAACAATCGGCGGCGCAATCGGAATCTCGAATACCTCTCCGCCGGTCTCGAGGAGATGGGGATCCACACCTTCCTTCCGCCTCCTCATATCGAGCGCGTCTACTTCGAGTATCTGGTACGCCCCGATCTCGAGAGGATTGGACTCTCTACGACTGCATTGATCGACGCTTTGAATGCCGAAGGATGTCAGGCAGCAGTTCCTCGTTACCCTCTGCTGCACCAACAGCCATTCTTCACCGAGGGAGCGTTTCTCTCGGTCCTGCGGCCCGGCGCCGATGCCGCCATTCCGGACTACGCATCACTGTCATTGCCAGTGACCGAAGACGCCAACGCCCGGATGCTCAAACTGCCATCGTTTCCCAACGCGGAGAGGGAGCTGCTCGACCAATACCTTCTCGCATTCCGGAAGGTGTTTGGTCATGCGGAGGAGATTGCCGGCCAGCTCGCGCGCGAGAGCGTATGAAAGGCCTCTATCCTTTATTCAATGCCTTTTTTCATCTGTTCCACGCGGCATTGATCATCTTCGTCATCGTTGGGTGGATGTTTCCCGCGACGCGTCTGGCCCATCTCATCCTCATCCTGCTCACCCTCGGGTCGTGGTTCGTTCTCGGGATCTGGATGGGAATGGGTTACTGCCCTGTCACCGTGTGGCATTGGAAGATCAAAGACGCTCTCGGCGAAGGGCGGCCAGGGATGTCATACATCCAATTCGTTCTGCAGAAACTCCTGCACAGAAGCCTGAACGGGGTGGCCATCGACCGCGCGGTCGTGATGCTGACCGTACTTCTGGCATTGGCTTCAGTCGCGGTAAACGTAATTCCGCTTTTTTCTCGCTGAGCGTTCAATCGCGGGAAGGCATCGGGGAGGGAACGGAGCGCCTTTCTCCGCCTCTCCGCGCCCTCCGCGTGAACCGTCCCCCCTAAGGCCAGTTCAGCGCCTGAGCAAATCCAGGGACCTCCGCAATCAGCCAGTCCGACTCCGCCGAAACGAGATCGCGCAGCTCGCGCGCCAGCATCGCGTCAACCGACCTGCCGTCGCGGATCGCGATCCTCTCCAGCGCCGCGATTTCCATCCGCGGGATGCGCACCGCCAGATCGTCCAGCCGCAGCAGCTCCGGCAAGACATCCGCCAGCTCTGCTCCCAGCGCCGCCTCGACCTCCGCCTGCTCCCAGAAATCCATCGCGTGTGAAGTATACCAATCGATGTACAAAGGACGTCGACCGTAGTTTCATCTCTCCCAGTCCACGCATCTCAAAGTTTGTCGGCAATGCGACGCCAGTTTCGTGCGGAGCACTTTGGAGTGCGGCGGCAAGGCCGCCGCTTTGGGAGGGTGGTGGAATCGTGACGACTCGCAGCGTGTGATGCTTGCGCCCTCCTCGCGAGGGTCACCGCCCCCCACCCTCCCAAAGCGGTGGCTCGGTCGCCACCGCACTCCAAAGCTTCGCGAAATGTGCCGCGATTCGCGCAAGCATCAAACGGGCGCGGAAGCCCCGCCGCATCGTTCGGGAGATGGTTACAATCGGACCGATGAACGATTTCCTTGTGGAGATCGAACGCGAAGACGACGGCCGGTGGATCGGAGAAGTGGCCGAGCTTCCGGGAGTTCTCGCTTATGGCGCGACCGAGGAAGAGGCTGTGGCGAGAGCTAAGGCTTTGGCGTTGCGTGTTCTCGTCGACCAACTTGCCAATTCTGCGGATTTGTAATTACGCGCCAGCGCGCCATTCGCGGGCGTTCGCGTCGCCGAAGGTCACGATCAGACCGAGGGCAGCGAGCGACGCGAGGACGGATTGGACTTGCGTCCGTTTCGCGCCTTTGAAGGATTTGGCGGTGCGGTCGAGCGTCCAGGTTTTCGGTAGGGTTGGTGGTGATGAGATCGCGGACGGCGGCGATCTGGGAGGGGAGGTCTTTGGGCCCGGGGATGGCGGCTTTTGGTTTGGCTTCCGCTTCTTTTTCTTCGATCTCGATGCCGGCCATGGTGGTCTGCTGTTCGCTCTTCGCGCCGGCCCGGATTCTGAAACTCGGGACGGAGCCAGCGGATGATGCCGCGCCGTTCCTCCTCGGCGCGTTCGGCGTTCAGGGCCACGAGGCGTTCGAGGATCTGTTCGTCCGTCAGATCGTGCGGCCATCCGTCGATGCGTGAAGATCGAAGCAGTAGCCGACATCGGTCACGAGGAGGAAGGGCGGCGGCGCGTCCATGGCGCGGGCGTACTTGAGCGCCTGGCCGAAGGCGTCCTGCATGGCGATGTGCCACGCGGGCTGGCCGCGCTTGGCTGTGCCGAGGCGCGAGCTGTCTTCGTCGGAACCTTGTTTGGCTTCGAGGATGAAGTGTCCGCGCTTGAAGAGATCGATGAAGCCGATCGATTGCTGCCGCCCCTCGTGTGGAACCGTGACCGGTTTTTCGAAGATGTAGGAGTCGCGATCGGCGTGGAGGTGGCGGCGTGTGGGGGATCGACGTTGAGGACGGCGCAGAGGTCGATGACGAACGACTGCGCATTCGACCGCTCGGCGGCCGCGGAACCACTCCACTTTTCGAGGAACTCGGACGGAGTCACGTGCGAACGAGTGTAGCGGAGCGAGGATTTGTGTGGAAGGAGGCGTTTTTCGTTTTCGAATAGGTCCAGAGCCTCTTCGAAAAGGTAAAACGCCTATTGGTATAGGTCTGGAGCCTAAGGCAATTGGTCTGGGACCTATTCGAAAAGGTAAAACAGCTATAGCAATAGGTCTGGAGCCTAACCCTATAGGTCCAGGACCTATTGCTTTTCTATTTTTGGGTGTTTGGGGGACCTTCGCCCGCGCGCGCGGCTGGATTGTTTGAGCGCGCCTCGCGGGAGCGCGTCACGATCCTGGAAGGCGAGCCGGAGATCGTCAGCGCCCGGCGGCGGGAACGCGAGTCTTCGCCCAACTTCCTCTCGAAACCGGTCCTTGAAACGAGAGACCCGAGCGACGGTTGCCCGCGCGACGCGCAGGCGCCGAATGTGCACGCCGGAAGGAGCATGAATCTCCGGCAGCTCGATCGCCGATTCCTCGGACGTGAAAGCGAGCCGGAGGAGATCGAGGTCGCGCGGACCGAAGGGTGCTACGTCTACGACGCGCGCGGCAGACGCTACATCGACTTTCTGTCGGGATGGTGCGTCGGCAACTTCGGCTGGGACAACCGCGAGATCACCCAACGACCGCGGCGCAGGCGGCCCGATTACGTCTGCCCGGAATACGTGTACCGCCCGTGGGTGGAGCTGGCCCGATTGCTTGCCGAGATCACGCCCGGCAGGCTGGAGAAGAGCTATCGGGCCACCGGCGGCTCGGAGGCGGTCGAGATCGCCTTGCAGATCGCCATGGCGTCGACCGGCCGCCGCAAGTTCGTGTCCGTGGAAGGCAGCTATCACGGCAACACCATCGGAGCGGTCAGCGTGGCGTCATCGGAGGGGCGCGAGCCGTATCCGAACCGGCTCTCGAGCTGCCTCACCATCGCGCCGCCGCTCGGCCGGCGTGCCGCAGAGCGCCTGGAGCATCTTCTCCGCAAACGCGATGTCGCTGCATTCATCATGGAGCCGATCAGTTGCAACCTGGCGATGCTGATTCCGGAGGACGGTTTCATGAAGCGCGCCCAGCAGCTGTGCCGCCGCTACGGCACGCTCTTCATCGCTGACGAGGTGGCGTGTGGATTCGGCCGCACGGGGAAGCTCTTCGCGTCCGAGCACTTCGATCTCCGGCCGGACATTCTCTGCATGGGGAAGGCGATCACCGGCGGTTACGCTCCGATCGGCGCGACGATCGTGACGCAGAAGGTTGCGAAGTCGGTCGAATACAAAGTCGGTTTCTGGTCGACGTACGGATGGCATCCGCCGTCGACCGACGCGGCCATCGCAACGATTCGCTGGCTGAAGCGGCACGCGTCCAAAGTCCTTCGCCACGCCGATGAGATCAGCGCGTACATGGCAGATCGGCTGGGCGCAATGAATTTCGAAGAGATTCGCATTCGGGGGATGGCCATCGCAGGCGAAACCAGCGACGAAGAAACCGCGTCGACGATTGCTGAGCGTTGCAGGAAAAACGGCCTTCTACTGGCCACTTCCGGCGCCGCGCTGACGATGTTTCCCCCGCTCACCCTCGACCTCCGGACGGCGAAGCAAGGGCTTGACATCCTCGCGAGTGCGCTGTCGTAGCGCAGGCGTCAACGCGATGAAGGAGAAACCGCTCGATGTCGCGCTTGATGCTGGACCGAGTCCCCTACCTCCGCCGCCCAACCGCCCCCTTCACGATCGCGTCGATCATCTGCGTGTAGGAACGTCCGCTCTCCTTTGCGGCCATCGCGAATTCGGCGATTGGGTCGAGCCAGGGGTTGGGATTCGCTTCGATCAGGTAGATGCGGCCGTTGGCGCCGAGGCGGAGGTCGATGCGGGCGTAGTCGCGGAGGTGGAGGGCGCGGAAGGCGGTGACGGCTACGCGCTGGATCTCGGCGACTACGTCTTCGTCGAGGTTGCGAGCGGGCGCGGACGTCGTCTTCTTGTAGGCCTCCGTGCTCTCGTCGAATTTGACGTCGTAGCTGGCGATCTTCGGCGTTCCCTTCGGCAGCTTCGACAGGTCCAGCTCGATCAGCGGCAATGCCTCGGGGGGATCGTTGCCGAGGACCGCGGCGTAGATCTCGCGGCCCTCGATGTACTCCTCGATCAGCGCGGCGGAGTCGAATTCGTCGTGAATAAATGAAATCCGCTCGAAGAGGTCTTTGATCGACGACACCACCGCGGCGGCGTCGATTCCTTTCGAGGCGTCCTCGGTGGCCGGTTTGACGATGACCGGGAAACGGATGTCCTGCGCATGCCCGACGCGTCCCTTGTCCATCACCATGGAGTAGGGAGTGAAGAGGCCGTGGTCGCGGATGATCGTCTTGGCGATGCTCTTGTCCATGGCCAGGTACGAACCCTGCGGCCCGGCGCCGGTGTAGCGCTTGCCGATCAGGTCGAGATAGGCGGCGAAGTGCATCTCCATCGTGTCGTCGCCGTTGTACGACTCGATCAGGTTGAAGCAGAGATCCGCGTCCGAGCGCGCCAGGCGGGCCAGCGTCTGGGGGCGGCCGTCGATGGGAAAGGTGGTGGCGTCGTGTCCCAGTTCGCGCAGGGAGTCGGTGATGGCCTCAACATCTGTCTTCTTTTTCTTCCGGCGTTTCCGTTTCGGTTTTGCGGCCTCGAGGTCTGCGCCGGGCTGTTCTTCGTAGTCTTCGAACTGGCCGAAGAGCACTGCGATCTTCATGGAACCTTCCTGTGGCGCAGCGGACGCTTTCCGGTGAGGAAGGTCATCGACAGCGCGGTGATGTAGACGGTGAGCTCGATCATTTCGGAGCGGCTACGGTCGCGCTGCGAGAGCAGGCCGAGCTCGCGGACGCGCTCTTCGGCGGCGGTCACCAGCGCCCGCACCAGGGTGCGGCGGACGCCGGTCCATTCGTTGACCTTGTCGATGATGTCGCGGCGATGCTCGGCCAGCAGCTCGCCGGCGGGGCGATAATCGAGTCCTTCGCGGCGGCGGGATGGATCGACGAAGATGTCGCTCAGATCGGTGTCGAGCGCGAGGCCGGCGATCATCTCCGACTCGTCGGCGTGAACGTCGCGGTAGAACTGCTCGACCGTCTGCTCCATCTCGTCCACGGTCACGTCAATCTGTCCGCTGGGATGCGGAGGCGGCACGTCGCCAACCTCGGCTGCGATCCGGTCGACGTAGAGGAGCTTGCGCATCGCTCCCCAGTTTTTGTAGCGGCCGCGCCAGTGCGAGTCGGGATCGAGCCAGACCGCGAAGGTCTCCGCGAAGTCCTCATCGGGATGCTTCTGCGCGTACCAGCCGGCGATGTGGCGCACGTAGTCGCGGGAGAAGGGAACGAAGGGATAGTCGTCGCGGTAGGGACGGCGGAAGGATCCGAAAAGCGCATGCCACTCGTCGGTGCGATAGAGGTCGTACGCGTAGTTGAAAGCGTGGCCGGCCTCGTGGCGCAGATACATCATGATCTCGCGCTCGTTCTCGATGTCGTTGATGGCATCCTCGATGTGCCGCACCCGCGGATCGCCGAGGTAGAAGGGGATGCCGATGACCGGCTCCTCGGAGGGGCAGCCCCACTCGTCGGAGAGGTAGCAGAGCGGGCGGTAGTGGTGGAGGCCGGCGGCGTCCAACTCGGCGTAGAGGCGATGGACGTATTCGGCGACCGGCGATTCCTCCAGCCGAAGTCCCAGCTCGCGAATGGGAACGGGCAGCACGAGCCGCGCGTCAGGGGGAGCCTTTTCGAAAGCGACCACGGCCATGACGAGAGCAACAACCGGACCGGCTGGGCTGCAGGTCACGTTTGCGAGGAAATGTGGCGCCCGTTTCGTGCGAAGCACTTTGGAGTGCGGTGGAATCGTGACGACCCGCAGAGTGTGATGCTTGCTCGTCCTCGCGATGTTGCCCGTCCCCCTCCCTCCCAAAGCGGTGGCTCGCTCGCCACCGCACTCCAAAGCTTCGCGAAATGCGCCGCGAGTTGCGCAAGCATCAAACGCTGGGGGATGCCTCACGCTCCGGGAATCGCGGAGTGGCGACGTGACTTGCTAGTATTCGTCCTTCCATGACCGACACTCTTCACGATCTCATCTATGACTGGAACCTTGGCTCGGAGCGGGCGGCGCGGCCGTCGGCGAAGAAGATTCAGTTTGATGATGAGACTCTGCGCGATGGGTTGCAGTCGCCGTCCGTCACCGATCCTTCGATTGAGGAGAAGATAAGGATTCTCCATTTTCAGGATGAGATCGGCGTCGATACTTCCGACATCGGGCTGCCGGGGGCGGGGCCGCATGTGCAGAAGTCGGTTGAGCGGCTGGCGCGGGAGATCGTCGATGCGAAGTTGAACATCGCGGCGAATTGCGCGGCGCGGACGCATGAGAACGACATCAGGCCGATCGCGGAGATCTCGCAGCGGGTTGGGATTCCGATCGAGGCGTGCACGTTCATCGGGTCATCGCCGATCCGGCAGTTTGCGGAGGAGTGGGATCTCGACTGGATCATTGAGCAGTCGGCGAAGGCGGTGCGGTTTGCCGTGGCCGAAGGGCTGCCGGTCATGTATGTCACCGAGGACACGACGCGCGCCAAGCCGGAGGATGTGGAGAAGCTCTACACCGCGGCGATCGAAGCGGGAGCGAAGCGCGTCTGCGTGTGCGATACGGTCGGTCACGCCACGCCGTGGGGCGTGCGGAACCTGATCCGATTCGTGCGCGAGGTCGTCGATCGCGTCAATCCCGAGGTGAAGATCGACTGGCATGGGCACAGCGATCGCGGATTGGGCGTCATCAACTCCATCGCTGCGATCGAAGCCGGAGCGGATCGGATTCACGGATCAGCGGCGGGGATTGGCGAGCGCGTCGGGAACACGCCGATCGATCTGCTGATGGTCAATCTGAAGCTCATGGAGTGGATCGACAACGACCTCACCAAACTGCCGGAGTACGTGCGCTTTGTCTCCGAGGCCGTGCACATTCCGCTGCCGGATCAGTATCCCGTTTTCGGGCGCGATGCCTTCCGCACCGGTACCGGCGTTCATGCCGCGGCGATCATCAAAGCGAAGAAGAAGGGAAGCGAGTGGCTTGCTGACCGCGTTTACTCCGGCGTTCCCGCAGGTATGTTCGGTCTCGAGCAGATCATCGAAGTGGGTCCGATGTGCGGACTCTCGAACGTGATCTACTGGCTCGATGCGAAGGGCTATCCGCAGGACGAAGGGCTGGCCAAGGAGATTTTCCAGCTCGCGAAGTCGACGAATCGCGTTTTGACAGACGAGGAATTGCACGGAGCCGCGAAGCGGTGGAGCGAAATGAAGTGTGAAGTGTGAAGAGTGAAATTGACGAAGTGTGAACTGCCGTTTTCACTCTTCAAACTTCACTCTTCACCCTTTTCTTTTCTTGCCCGAGTGGCGAAATGGCAGACGCAGCAGACTCAAAATCTGCCGAGGTTAACCCTCATGTCGGTTCGAGTCCGACCTCGGGCACCACTTTTTTATTGTAAACAAGCCGTTACGCCCTGATCGATAGCAATCAACCCGTCGCGCGTGACGTTCCGCCGCTCAATTGACGTAACGGAGACCGACCCCAGAATGCTCACGCGACGCCGTCTTGCTTCTGCTTTCGTCCTGCTGCTGTTGCCGATTGTTGCTCAGGCGCTGCCGCCTGACCGATCGGCGCCGATGCGGCACTACATCCTCGAAAGCGACGTTCCGCTAGACGCTGCCGCCAGCGCCGAGCTGGCGGCCGAGGGGATCGACGTGCAGCAGCCGATGGCGAATCATCGCTACCTGGTGGGGATTCGCGACGGCGCCGAAGTTCCGCACGATGCGCGCATCCGTTCGCTGCGCGCGTACGGCGCGTCGCACAAAATCGCTCGGGCCGCGTATGCCGAGGCGGCGCAGGGGAAGGCATTCGCGCGGCTGCGGATCCTTTTTCAGAAAGACGTCACGTTCGAGGACGCGCAGGCTGCCGTCGAGGCAGTCGGCGGGACGATCGATATGCCGCTCGAGGCGGCGCTGGCCCGTCCGCAGCGGCTGACGGTGCGGATTCCGTCGGCGACCGTGATCGACCTTGCGAAGGACGAGCGCGTGTTCGGCGTGTACGGACCGCCGCTGCACGTCAAGAAACTCAACGCCGTGGCAGCCCAGCTCTCCAACGTCACGCCGCTTTACAGCGCGCCGTACAACCTGACCGGCGCCGGCGTCGTGCTGTCGATTTTCGAGCCGGACGGTCACCCCGACACTGCTCACAGCGAATTCGGCGGACGGCTGACCAGCCATTTCGATGCATCGAGGCCCGTCAACGCTCACGCCACGCATACCTCGGGAACGATGATCGCCGCGGGTCTCAATGCCGCCGCAAAAGGCATGGCGCCGGCTGCAACTCTGCACGCCTTCGATGCGAATCCCAGCCTGGCGAACGGCGACTTCGATGACGTCAAGTTCTTCGCGGAGAAGAGCGGCGAGGTCAGGGCCACGGGCAGTGTTGCCGACAACAACTCCTGGGATTTCGCTTTCAGTTGGCAGGACGGCATCGTCTGGTATGGCAATGAGGACGGCTACGGCGCCTACAGCGGACTTGAGTCGGAGCCGTACGACGCCATCATGCGCACGCCGAACGAGCCTTTGATCGTACACGCCGCGGGCAATGACGCCGACTCCGGCAACCCGGTGTTAGGGCAGTGGGGTGTGCACAGGCACATCGAAGACCAGTCTCCCGACGGCTCGTTTCCGCACACGTATTGCTACTCGAAGGATGGAACCGGCCATGACTGCCTCACCACAGCGCCATTCAATTGCTCGGCGGGCGTGACGTACTGCGAGACGACGAAGCATCCCACGCACGGCGCGAACACGACCATCGGACTGATGGCCAGCACCAAGAACACGGTGACGGTCGGCGCGATCCAGCCCGTCGGCTTCGCGATTGCTCCGTTCAGCTCGCGCGGCCCGACGACCGACGGCCGCATCAAGCCGGAGCTCGTGGCCAAAGGCACCGACCAGTTCTCGACGTTTCCGAACAACGGCTACGCTACGGCTTCGGGAACGTCGATGTCGACCCCGGTCGTCACCGGCATCGCCGCAATGCTCACGCAGCAATACCGCAAGACGTTCGGCAATACGCCGAGCGCCCCCATCCTCAAGACGCTCCTCATCGCCGGCGCCGACGACCTCGGCAACGCGGGTCCGGATTACACGTTCGGTTTCGGCCTCGCTGACGCGAAAGCGTCGGCCGATCTGATCCGCGACGACAACGGCACCGGCTCGCGCATCCGCAAGGGCACGGTCGGTAACGGGCAGGAGATCGATTTTCCGATCACGCTGGCGGCGGCACAGAAGTTTCGCGTCGTTCTTGGCTGGTTCGATCCCGAGGTCCTGCTGACGCCGTCCGAGGATGATCCGGATCCGCTGGCGGACAAGACGCTGGTCAATGATTTGGATGTGCGCGTCGTCGATCCGTCCGGCGCCACGGTGCTGCCGTACGTGCTCGACAAAAACGCGCCGAGTGCGGTGGCGACGCGCGGCGCGAATCACACGGATACGACCGAGGAAGTGGAGATCGCGAACGCGGTTCCGGGGACGTATCACGTGATCGTGCACGGCGCGATCGGCGACACGCGGTCGTCGTCACAGGACTTCGTGCTGGTCACGAACGGCGGCGTGACGGTGCCCGCCTGCACCGACAACTACGAGCCGAACGATACGCAGGCGACGGCGTTCGGCAACGTCATGAGCGCGCAAACGGTCGCGGCGAAAATCTGTAGCGCGAGCGACGTCGATTACTACACGTTCACGACGAATACGTCGCCGATCTCGGTAACGGTGACAGCGACGGATACGCCGTTGAAGGTGACGCTGTCGAGCAATCTCACGAACACGGTCGTTCAGACGATCGCCACGAACAGCTCGGCGACGCTGACGGCGAACTTTTTCCCCACCCTCCTGCCGCCGGGGAACATCGCAATCTTTGTCCGGGTCGAGGCAAACGGCACCGTCGGCGCCACCGGCGCGTATACCCTGACGCCGAGCTACACGTTCTCATCAACGCCGAGGAAACGGTCGACGAAGCATTGAGCTGACGGCGGCTTCAGGTCGCGCGCGAAGGCGCGCCTGACAATCCAGCCCCGCGCTTTGCGCGGGGTTTTGGATGGCGCGAATGGATGTGGGCCGCGGAGGCGGCCGCGACAAGATCTCGCGCGATCCTTCCGGCGGCAGCCTCCGCGGCCGCGAAAATCTCCGGTCCGTCGCGATCCCAGAGCGCGGGGCTGCATTGTTGAGCGCGCCTTCGCGCGCTGGACGACAAGCGGTCGCCATCGCCTAGCCTCTGGCCCCGCATACAATTCGCGCCGCATGAATTACAAGACTCTGCTCGTAGAGGAAGCGGACGGCATCCTCAACGTCACGCTCAACCGGCCTGACGTTCACAACGCATTCAATGAGGAGCTGATCGCGGAGGCGATCGACTTGTTCGGCGGCATCGCGGACAGCACCGCGCGCGTGGTGGTGCTGCGAGGAACGGGTCCGAATTTCTGCGCGGGGGCGGACCTCAACTGGATGTCGCGCATGGTCAGCTACACGCGCGATGAGAACGTTCGCGACTCGTCGGAACTGGCGCGGATGTACGCGCTGATGAATGAGTGTCCGCTGCCGGTCATCGGACGGATTCAGGGCGCGGCGATCGGCGGGGGCGTCGGTCTCGTCGCGGTTTGCGACATCGCCATCGCTGCGCGCGATGCGAAGTTCGGGTTGTCCGAGGTCAAGCTCGGGATTCTGCCGGCCGTGATCTCGCCGTACGTCATCGCGAAGATCGGCGAGACGCACGCGCGGGCGCTGTTCCTGACCGGCGAGCGCTTCGACGCCGAACGCGCGCTGCGCATCGGACTCGTGCATCGCGTTGTCGATGACGTCGATGCCGCGGTCGCGGAGACGATCGCGGCGCTGAAGTCGTCGGGACCGGAGGCGGTGCGCGAGTGCAAGAAGCTGATCGCGCATGTGGCGTCGCACGAGCTGATCGACGCGATTCCGTACACGATCGAAGCGATCGCCGCGCGGAGAGTTTCGTCCGAGGGGCAGGGCGGGATGGCCGCGTTCCTGAAGAAGGAGAAGGCGCCGTGGGCGAAGTAGGGATGCGTTCGCCTTTTCTCTTTCGCCCGCTGAAGCGGGCTCACAAGATTGCTGCGTTCGCGAACCCCCGGCTGAAGCCGGGGGCTACGGATCTTGCGCCAGCTTCGCCGGCGGGGTTTCGCCGTAAGAACCGTAGCCCCCGGCTTCAGTCGGGGGTTGCTGAGCGTTTCACACAGGTAGGAGCCCGCTTTAGCGGGCGAAAGAGTTTGCGCGCATGATCCGCCGCCTCCTTGTCCCCAACCGCGGCGAGATCGCCGTGCGCATTGCGCGCGCGTGCCGCGAGGTGGGCATCGAGTCGGTGCTTGGGTATTCCGAGGCCGACGACATCCGCTACGTGCGGCGCTATTTCGATGATGCCATCCCGCTCGGCAGTGGCGATGCGCGCGAGACGTATCTCGATGTCGCGCGCGTGATCGATGCGGCGCGGAAATGCGCGGCCGACGCCATCCATCCGGGCTACGGATTCCTTTCCGAGCGCGCCGAACTGGCGGCGGCGTGCGATGACGCCGGCATCGTTTTCATCGGACCGAAGGCCTCGTCGATTGCGGCGATGGGATCGAAGGCGAAGTCACGGCATCTCATGCAGCGGCTCGGCGTGCCGGTCGTGCCGGGCTACGACGGCGAGGATCAGAACGTCAATACGTTGACCAACGCTGCGGGGCGGATCGGATTTCCGGTCCTGGTCAAGGCCAGCGCGGGCGGCGGCGGGAAGGGGATGAAGATCGTCCGCTCCGCGGAGGAACTGCTGCCCGCGATCGAATCGGCGCAGCGCGAGGCGAAGAAATCGTTCGGCGATGACCGGCTACTGTTGGAGCGCTACATCGAGGAGCCGCGGCACGTCGAGTTCCAGATTTTCGGCGATGGCAATGGGAACGTCGTGCATCTCTTCGAGCGCGACTGTTCGATCCAGCGGCGGCACCAGAAGGTGATCGAGGAGACGCCGGCGCCGCGCTACAGCGATGACCTGCGGCAGCGGATGGCCGCTGCCGCGGTGGCGGCGGCGCGCGGCGTCGACTACCGCAGCGCTGGCACGGTCGAGTTCATCGTCACGCCGGAGAACGAGTTTTACTTTCTCGAGATGAACACGCGACTGCAGGTCGAGCATCCGATCACCGAGGAGGTTGTCGGCGTCGATCTCGTGCGCGCACAGCTCGCGATCGCGTCAGGCGGCGCGCTGCCGTGGCGGCAAGAGGATCTTCATCAGCGCGGCCACGCCATCGAAGTGCGCATCTACGCGGAGGATCCGGACGATCGCTTCCTTCCGCAGAGCGGGACGATCGCTTTCTACCGCGAGCCGTCCGGACCGGGAGTTCGCGTCGACGCCGGCGTGTCGCAGGGAACGGAGATCGGCGTCAGTTTCGATCCGATGCTGGCGAAGCTGATCTGCTACGCGGAGTCGCGCGACGCCGCCATCGACCGCCTCGATCGCGCTCTCCGCGACTACATCGTCCTCGGCACGAAGACCAACATCTCCTGGCTGCGCCGCCTGGTCATGCACCCCGCCTTCCGCGACGGACGGGTATCGACGCGATTCATCGAGGACCATGAGGAGTCGTTGCGGCGCGTGACGCCGGAAATCGTTCCCGCGATTGCGGCGGTGTTGTCGTCGATTCCGAAGCGAACGTCGCAACGTTCCTCGGGGGTGGCGAGTGTGTGGGATTCGGTTGGAAGTTGGGGACGGACGTGATTCTGTCGGCGAAGCCGGCGTAAGAACCGTAGACCCCGGCTTCAGCCAGGGTTCTGCGAGCGTCCACGATTCGGGAGCCCGCTTCAGCGGGCGAGAGAAAGGTTTCCGCAAGCATCGCAGAAGGCCAATCTTTCGCCCGCTCAAGCGGGCTCACAATTCCTAACGCTCCGATTTCCCCCGCTTGAAAGCGGGGGCTACGGTTCTTACGCCGGCATACGCCGGCGGAACTCCGCGCAAAGGCGCGGTCAACAATCCAGCCCCGCGCTCGGCGCGGGGGTAAGGATGCGCGAATGATCCCCGCCGCCGCGGAGGCGGCCGCTACTTTCGCCAGCGCGTTACTTGTGGCGACCGCCTCCGCGGCCGCAAACATCCCACCACGACGCGTACCCCGCGCAAAGCGCGGGGCTGGTTTGTTCCGCGCGCCTTCGCGCGCGACGCAGCTACGCCTTCCCCAAACTTTCCGGCGCGCGAACGCGGCCCGCGATGCCACAGAGGATCAGCAGCGTGACCACGTACGGCACTGCGAGCAGTAGGTGAAACGGCACGCCGCGTCCGCTGGCTTGCAGGGCGTATTGCGCGGCGGCGGCGATGCCGAAGACGGCGGTGCCGAGGAGGGCGCCTTTGAATTTCCAGCGTCCGAAGATGACGATGGAGAGGGCGATGAAGCCACGGCCGGCCACCATGTTTTCCGCGAATCCGCTCGACAGCGCAAGCGCTAGATAGGCGCCGGCTAGGCCGGCCAGGACGCTCTCGATTGCGAGCGCCGTCCAGCGATGCAGCGCGACAGATGCGCCGTTCGCGGTGACCGCGGCCGGTAGTTCGCCGCAGGCGCGGAGGCGGAGGCCGAAGCGCGTTCGCCAGAGCAGGAACGCCAGCGTGATCGGAATGACGATCCAGGCCAGCGGCACGATGACGTCGATGCCGAGGCGGGGGATCGGTTGATTGAAGATGTCGTTCTGCTGCAGTTCGCGGTAGACGAAGCCGGTCAGGCCTTGTGCGAGCAGGACGATGGCGGTTCCGGTGACGATCTGGTCGGCGGCGAAGCGAAGGGCAAAGAGTCCGAAGAGCGCGCCGACGAGCGCCGCGCCGGCGACGCCGCCGAGGAAGCCGAGCGTCACGCTATGTGTCAGTTGCGCGGTGATGACGGCGGTCATCGCTGCGGTGAGCATCATTCCTTCGATGCCGAGGTTGATCATGCCGGCGCGTTCGACGACCAGTTCGCCGAGGACAGCGAGCAGCAGCGGCGTCGATGCGACGATCGCGAGGGGGATGGCGGCGAGGAGTTGATGGGTCATCGCGTCTGTCCAAACCGCCGTCGTGTGAAGACGATCATCACCAGGATCACGATGGCCTGTCCGAACGTCGCGACGGTTGATGAGATCCCCGCGGTTCGCTGCAGTTCGCCGGCGCCGGTGGTCAGCGCGCCGAAGAAGAATGCCGAGGCGAGCGTGCCGAGCGGGTGGAGTTGCGCGAGGAGGGCGACGGCGATTCCGGCGTAGCCGTATCCGGCGGCGAAGCGTTCGAAGAGGCGATGCGTGACGCCGAGGAGCTCGATCCCGCCGGCGAGCCCGGCCATCGCTCCGGAGATGGCCATCGCGCGGACGAGTTGGGCATTGACATTCACGCCTGCCCATTTCGCGGCGCTGCGATTGAATCCGCTGGCGCGGAGGCGAAGTCCTTCCGACGTTCGGTAGAGCAGAAACCAGGCGGCGATCGCGGCGCCGACAGCGAGGACGATTCCCGCGTGCAAATCGCCGATCATCGGGAGCATCGCGGACATAGGGATCGCATCGCTCTGCGGATACTTTCCGCTCGCTTCCTGCAGCGGTCCGTTCACGGCGTATCCGAGAAGGTGAATGGCGATGAAGTTGAGCAGGATCGTCGTCAGCACTTCGGGGGCGTTGCGCCAGAGACGCATGGCCGAGGCGATCGAGGCCCAGATCGCGCCGGCGATCAGTGATGCGGCAAGCGCCGCGATCATGCCGTAGCGCGCGGCCAGGAATGCGCCGAGGGCGCCGGCGAGGAACTGGCCTTCGCCGCCGATGTTCCAGACGCCGGCGCGGAAGGCGATGGCGACGGAGAGGCCGGTCAGCAGCAGCGGGATCGATTTCAGCAGCGTTCCTTGCAGCGCGAAATTGGATCCGACCGATCCGCTGATGAGGATCGAGAGCAGCTCGCGCGGGGAATGTCCGAAGGCGATGCCGGAGAGAGCGAGAAGAGCGATCGACAGAGTGGCGGCGAGAACGGCAATCGGGAGTCGGGAGTCGGGTGTCGAGAGTCGGAGCCGGCGGAAGAGATTCTCGCTCACGCTCCGACCCCCGACTCCCGACTCCCGACCCCCGCCATCAACCGCGGCGCTTGCAAAGCCGCTTCATTCGGCGTCAACCGCGCGCTGAGACGTCCTCGATAAATCACGTGAATGGCGTCGCCGAGGGCGAAGGCTTCGTCAAGGTCGGAGGTGATGAGGAGGATGGCGGCGCCGCGGGCCGCGGCAGCGCGCAGCTCGTCGTGAACGAAACGCGTTGCTTCGATGTCGAGGCCGCGCGTCGGCTCGGCGGCGACGATGATCTCCGGTTTTCGCTCCAGCTCGCGCGCGAGGATGACCTTCTGTTGATTGCCGCCCGAAAGCGATCCGGCCCGCTGCAGCGGCGACTGTGCGCGGATGTCGAATCGTTCGATCAGCTCCCCGGCGCGGCGTGCGGCGGCGCGCGGACTCCAGCGCGGTTCGGCCAACGCGATGTTCTCGGCGATGGTCATCTCGGCGATCAATCCGTCGCGTGCGCGATCCTCGGGGATGTGCGCGACGCGGCCGCGCAGCGTTTCGCGGAGGTTCGCGGCGAGCTCCGATTGGCCGTTGCCGGCGACGCCGATGATGGCCACGATTTCGCCGGGATGGACTTCGAGCGTGTCGAGCTGCAACGCCGCTTCACCGCGAATCGAGCGAGCGATTGTTACTACATCGCGCGATCGCCGCTCGACCATCGCCTCGGCCAACTGCTCTGCGCTCATCGCGCCGCCGTCGACGACGATCCGTCCGCGCCGCATAACCACGATCCTCGTGGCCACTTCCAACACCTCGGGGATTTTGTGGCTGATGAAGACGACGGTGACGCCGTCGGCGGCCAGCCTCCGCATGACGTCGAATAGCTCCCGCGCCTCGGCGGGCGCGAGGACGGAGGTCGGCTCGTCGAGAATCAGAAATCGTGGATGGCCGGCGATCGCTTTGATCAGCTCTAGCTTCGATTTCTCGCCGACGGAGAGATCGGCCACGCGGCGATGAAAGCCGCGAAGGTCGATGCCGGAGTCGCGGATGACTTCCGCGGGATCGCGTCCCCACATCGCCAGCGCGAGGTTTTCGGCGATGGTGAATTCGTTCACGAGGAGGAAGTGCTGGTGGACGATGCCGGCCTTCGTGTAGTCGACCGTGCCGGTGTCGGGGGTTAATTCGCCTGCGGCGATCGACATGAGCGTGGTTTTGCCCGCGCCGTTTTCGCCGACGAGACCGACGATCTCGCCTTGCGTGAAGTTGAGAGAGACGTCGTCTACCGCGACGTTTGTGCCGAAATTTTTCGTTATGTGCGAGAGGTGCATAAAGGCTTTTCACGCGGAGGCGCGGAGACGCGGAGGGGAGCTTTTCTCCGCGTCCCCGCGGCTCCGCGTGAAAAAGTCCTCGATCAGAACTTGCCTCGCGGCACTTCAAACTTGCCGCTGCGGATGTCGGATTCGATTCTTGCGACCTCGGCGACGGTCTGCGGCGAGAGAGTCGTTTTCAGTTTGTCGTTCCAGACCAGCGAGACGATGTTGTCGTGCATGCCTAGCCAGTAGACCTGCGGTTTGAACTGGTGATCGTGAACGAGTCGCGCCATGTGGACGATGGCGGCGGGGACGTCGAGGACGGCAGAGGCGACGATCACGTTGGGGGCCATGTCGTTCTGATTTTTGTTCGAGCCGAAGCAGCGGACTTTGCGTTCCTGGCAGGCCTGGAAGACGCCGCGGCCGGCTTCGTTGGCCTGATGGAAGATGAAGTCGCAGCCGGCGTTGATCAACGACAGCGTGGCCAGCTTGGCGGCGCCGACGTCATCGAAGTTGCCGGTGTAGATTTCCTTCACCTCGAACTTCGGATTGACCGACTGCGCGCCGGCTTTGAAGGCGAGGAAAGTCGAGGCGATCGATGGGAGGTTGATGCCGCCGACGAGGCCGGCCTTGCCGGTCTTCGATTCGCGCGCGGCGATGACGCCGAGGAGGTAGGTGGCCTGTTCGAGTTGGAAGACCATCGGGGAGACGTTCGGGGCGACGGAACTGCCCGAGGTGGTGATGAAGACCGTCTTCGGATACTGCCTGCCGGCTTTGAGCGCCGCGTCCTGGAATTCGAAGCCGTGGCCGAAGGCGAGATCGAATCCTTTGGCGCCGTAGGAACGGAAGCCTTCCTCGAATTCGGCGGGCGTTTTCGTTTCCTGATGCGAGATTTCGGCGCCGAGCTGCTTGTGAATCTGCTGCAATCCTTCGTAGGCGATCGCGTTCCAGCCGCCGTCGTTGATGGAGCCGGTGGTGAGAAGGCCGACCTTCATCGGCGTGGCGGCGGTTGTCGTGGTGGCCGTTGTCGAGACAGGCTCGTGTTTCGGACAAGCGAGCAGAAAGAGCGGGAGAACGGCGAGCGCGGCAATTCGTTTCATGGGCGCGATTGTATTGCGGCGCGCGGCGCGGCAAGCTGGGCCGATTTGTGGTATCTCCTCATCGCGCAGGGAAGGAGGCGCACGGCATGGATGACATCGATCGCGAAGGCAATGGTGGCGATGACGACGAACAGTTCGAGCAGATGATCGTGGAGAACAGCATCCTTCTTCACAGCATCGCGGCGCTGCTGGTCCGCAAGGGCGTGATCAAACAGGAAGAGATCGACGCCGAGATGGACAAGCTTTACGACGAGATGGAGAAATTCGACGGTGAATGAGCGCTTCCGCCGACTGGAATAGGTCCGGTCCTGTGATGTTTGGACCGGCGATCAACGAACCGGAGAAACTGATGAAAACTCGCAACTTTCTGATTGCCGCGATCCTCACCGCAGCCGCGGCCACGAGCGCCTTGGCCGCGCTCTCGCCGGCCAAAGCCGACTTCGGCAAGGGGCCGGCGCAGTACCTCATGACGGCGGAGGAAAAGGCGGCCTGGAAGAACGTCCAGACCGACGCCGCGGCCGATGAATTCATCGCCCTCTTCTGGGCGCGCCGCGATCCGACGCCGGCCACGCCGCGCAACGAATTCCGCGAGGAGTTCGAGGCGCGCGTGAAACTTGCCGATACCCAGTTCAGTCACGGCCGCACGAATGGCTCGATGACCGAACCTGGCCGGCTGCTCATCGTCTTCGGTCCTCCCAGCGCTCCCATCAAACGGACCACGACTCCCGGTACGGCCGGGGGGAACACACGCAGCGACATGCGGAACACGGAAGTGGGCAGCTTCGGCGATTCATCCGGATCCGCGGACATGCTCTGGACGTATGAGGGCGACCTGTCGCAGAAGCTCTTCGGGATGCCGCGTCTCGAAGTGAAGTTCCACGATCAGTACCGCAACGGTGATTACAAGCTGGCCACGCCGTTCGTCGATCCGCAGTCGACGGCTTCGCAGAAGATGCTGGCAAGCTTCATCACCCAGCCGGGTCTGACGAAGGTTCCGGCCTATGAGGCCGCGGCGTCGGCAAAGGCGTCGCTTCCGACGGCTCCGGCCGCGGGCGTGAAGACGCCTGCGCTCGAAGCCGCGCTCGCCGATGCGAAAGCAGGAAAGGCGTCGAACAAGGGCGCCGCGTTCTCGTACGCCGAGTTCGTCTCGCCGGCCGGCGATCCGTTCGTGCCGGTGTCGGTCTACGTTCCGTCGTCCGCGAACATCGCCGCCGATGCCGCCGACACGATCTTCGGCGCGGTCGAAGATGCGTCGGGCACGCGCGTGACGGCGTTCGAAGAGCCGGCCAAGCTGACCGCCTCGCGGACCGACTTCTTCGTCGACAAGTCGCTGACGCTGCAACCGGGTAAGTACACGGCCATCATCGGTCTGGCCAAAGCCGGACAGCCGGTGCTGGTCACGTCCGGCCCGATCGAAGTGGCTGGTCCGTCGAAGGATTCGGTCGGCACCTCGCGTCTCATCCTCTCCGACAACGTCTACGAGCTCGGCACGGCCGAGCCTGCGAAAGCGGCATTCGCGTTCGGGAAGCTGAAGGTCGTTCCGAAAGGCAACCTCACCTTCAAGAACAGTGATGAGCTGAACTACTTCGTCGAGGTCAACAACCCGGGAATCGACACGGCCACGAACATGCCCAAGCTGCAGTTCAAGCTCGATCTGATCGGACCGGACAAGAAGACCATCAGTGCGCCGCTGACCGATGCCGCGCCGCTGCCGCTGACGGGCGCGCCCGGCCCCGGCCACTACGCGATCCTGAGCACGATTCCGCTGGCCGAGGTCAAGCCGGCGCTCAAGCCGGGCGACTACACGCTGAAGATGAAGATCGTCGACACCGTGTCGAAGCAGTCGTACACGGTGGAGCAGAGTTTCAAGGTTACCGGATAAGGGAGTGGGGGGGTAGGGTGTGGGGAGTGGGAGATTGAGCAGCGCGATGTCATCGCCGGGCTTTTTCTCCCACACCCCACTCCCTACACCCCACACCCTCTACAATCACTCATGCCCTTTGCCACCATCGAAGAAGCCGCTGAGCTGTACCGCCGCGGCCAGGTCGTGATCATCGTCGACGACGAGGACCGCGAGAACGAGGGCGACCTCTGCATCGCCGCGGAGAAAGTGACGCCGGAGTCGGTCAACTTCATGGCGCGCTACGGCCGCGGGTTGATCTGCCTTGCCATGACCGAGGAGCGGTGCGACGAGCTTCAGCTGCCGCTGATGGTCGAGCACAACACATCGAACTACGGCACGGCATTCACGGTCTCGATCGAAGCGCGCGGACGCGTCACCACCGGCATCTCCGCGCATGATCGCGCCGAGACGGTGCGCGTGGCCATCGATCCGCGCACGAAACCGGCCGACCTGCTGCGTCCCGGCCATGTCTTCCCGCTGCGCGCGAAAAAGGGTGGGGTTTTAAAGAGAGCCGGTCAGACCGAGGCATCCGTCGATCTGGCCATGATCGCCGGCATGACTCCCGCTGCGGTGATCTGCGAAATCATGAATGAGGACGGGACGATGGCGCGCCTGCCGGACCTGCGCGAGTTCGCCGTCCAGCACGGTCTAAAGATCATCTCGGTGGCCGACATCATCAACCACCGGATGCAGACCGAGAAGCATGTGCACTGCCTCGCGTCTCCGCGCCTGCCGACGCCGTACGGCGAGTTCCGCGTCCACGCGTACAAGAGCGACATCACCGGCGAAGAACACGTCGCGCTGGTGATGGGGGAGATTCGCGAGGAGGACGACATTCTCGTTCGCGTCCACTCGTCGTGCCTGACCGGCGACGTCTTCCACTCCGCCCGCTGCGATTGCGGTGAGCAGCTCGACCGCGCCTTCGAGCTTGTGGCGAAGGAAGGGAAGGGCGTCATCCTCTATCTATTGCAGGAAGGCCGCGGCATCGGTCTGCTGAACAAGCTCAAGGCGTACGAGCTGCAGGAGCAGGGACACGACACGATCGAGGCGAACGAGAAGCTCGGCTTCCCGCCAGACATCCGCGAGTACGGCACCGGCTCCCAGATCCTCCGCGACCTCGGCGTTCGTAAGATCCGGCTGCTGACGAACAATCCCGCCAAGTACGTCGCTATCGAGGGCTTCGGTCTCGAGATCGTCGAGCGCGTCCCGCTGGAGATCGCTCCCTCGAACGACACCCGCAAATACCTCGAGGCGAAGAAGAAGAAGCTCGGCCACATCCTCGAGCTCGTCTAGATGGGCACGCATACGGGACCGATTCTCGAAGGCCGCGGCGATAGCGATTACGAGCGCTACGTCCGCGTGCCGGAGCTGCTGGAACTGCAGAAGCCGGTCGACGAGCTTTCCCATCCTGAGGAGCGGCTGTTCCAGACGACGCATCAGGCGGCGGAGTTGTGGCTGCATCACGTCGACTACGAAATCGGACGCGCCATCGAACTGCTCGCCACGGACAATGTCGCGCTCGCCGCCGAGTTGCTCGACCGTTGCGCGCGCATCATCAATCTGCTCCGCCAGCAGATCGTGATCCTGGAGACGATGGCTCCGGCCGACTATCACGTCATCCGCACCAGCTCGCTCGGGCGAGGCAGCGGACAGGAATCGCCCGGCTTCGCCAAACTGCTCGAGGTTGGCAAGCGGGTCTGGCCGGTCTTCGAATCGCTCCTCGGACGCCGCTCGCTGACCGTGCTCGAAATCGAGCGGACGCCGCGCCAGCATGCCGAGATGTTCCGCCTCGTGCAGGCCATGCTCGACTACGACGAAGCGTTCCTGAACTGGCGCTACTCGCACATGCGGTTGGCGTTTCGGGTGATCGGATCGAAGGTGATGTCGCTGAAGAACGTGCCGGCGGCGCAGCTCGAGCAGGGGACGCGCGAGCCGCTGTTTCCGGAGCTGTGGGAGACGATCAGCACACTCACCGGCGAGTTCAAGCCCAGTTACTGATACGGCAACGGATGCTCGCCGCAAACGGTCGCGCGCGGAGGCGCGCCGGAACAATCCAGCCCCGCGCTCGGCGCGGGGTCGTGGGGCGGCGCGCGAATGTCGGGCCGCGGAGGCGGCCGCTACAAAGGCTCGCGCCGCGCAAGCATTTTGTGGTGGCCGCCTCCGCGGCCACGATTCTCA
>Ga0233356_1000049_pt1 | contig 43416 bp, 39 predicted proteins | sample GEONSFMMS_FD_180700 | JGI IMG/M metagenome (GOLD analysis project Ga0233356, IMG submission 180700) | Soil microbial communities from Shasta-Trinity National Forest, California, United States - GEON-SFM-MS | ecosystem: Environmental > Terrestrial > Soil > Temperate forest > Bulk soil | place...
GAACAGTTTGCCGGCGTAGCGCATATCGAAGCCGACGCCGTTGTCGCGAACCCAATAAAAATTTTCGCCGTTGCGCCGTTCGCCGCCGATGTCGACGACGGGCCGTTCCGATCGCCCTGAGAACTTCACGGCGTTCGATATGAAATTCGTGAACACCTGGCGCAGCATCGCCCGGTCGCCGCGCGCCGCCGGCAATTCGCCGATGCGGAACTCCGCCGCCGTTTCCATCGAATCCCGACGAATCTGTTCGACGACCTCGCGGGCCAGCGCTTCCATATCGACGGCGGTTTCCGTGGTCTCGGTGCGCGTCAGCTTCGAGAACGCCAGCAGGTCGTCGATGAGCCGTCCCATCCGCCGTGCCTCGGCGCGGATGGTCATCAGAAAGCGTGTTCCATCGTCGTCCAGGCGATCGCCATAATCCTCTTGCAACATCCGGCCGTACCCGTCCACAGCGCGAACGGGCGCGCGAAGGTCGTGCGAGATCGAGTATGAGAATGCCGCCAACTCGCCGTTCGCCTCTTCCAGCGCCGTACGGGCCTTGTCGATGGTTGCCGCCATCTCGTGCAGCCGGGCATCGAGCGTCGCGATTTCGTCGCCCGGCGGGAGCGCGGGGGCCAACTGCTCCTGCCGCTCTACCCGCAGCGTGTTCTCCGTGACGACGCCGAGCCGCGCGGCGATGCTACGCGTGAAGAACAGGCCGAGCGTAACGGCGAGCAGCACGTCGACAGCCAGGCCGCCAGACAGCGCCAGGTACAACCACAACTGTGTCGCTCTCGATCGTTCGTCGGCCGTCGACGCGAGCCGTTCTTCGGCGGTCAGAAAGTTCTGCATGGCGGAACGGAAAGCATCCATCAGGCGCTTCCCTTCGAGCCGGTTGATGCGAGCCTCAACGTCTGCCTCGTGGCCAGCACGCATCCCTTCAAGATTCGACGTCTGAAACGCGAGCGACGTCTTCATCGTGACATCGACCAGGTTCAGCGACGGCGAATCAATACTGGCGCGCGCTAAGTCGCGCAGATGGACGAACTGCCGAGGGGCCTCGAGTTTTGCTTGCCAATAAGGCTCCAGAAAAACTTCGTTCCGGCTCAACACGTACCCGCGCATCCCGGTCTCCGCATCGACCATCAATCCGAGGAGACGATAAGCGGTGGCGATGATCTGGCGTTGGTGCAGCTCGATCGATCGTTGCTGGCGATGCTGCCATTCCACGCCGATGACAAGCAGCACGAAAAGAAGGTGGAAGAGAAGTGGTACGGCAACCAGGACGAGGCCCTTCCTGGCCACGCTGAGCCGTTCCAGAGGGACGCGGTGCGGGCGCGCGTCCCTGTATCTAATGCGTTCCATAGGACCGGATCATTGCCTAAAATCCCCATAATTACGGCAGTTACTTTTTCCAGTATCGTTGAGGAGCATTAAGTTGTCTATCTCCAAAGTTGCGTCATTGGCATTGGGTCGCGCGAACTGCCCGTTGTTTTCGATTCCGACACCTGCAGCTCGTGCTCGCAGATTGGAAACGATGGCGGCGATCCCGTCGGTGCTTCCCGTCCCGCATCTCCGTTCGCCTTCGCGCGCCGTTTCGGTGATGTCTGGATGGCCGAACGTTCCGGCGATGCCGGCGAGGCTGTGGAATTGCCGCTCCAGAGCGGTTGGAGCGCTGCGGTCTCCGGCCTCGAAGAGGTTCAGAGTCTCCGTCATGACGGCGAGGCGTTCGTGGAGCCGACGCACAAAGAGCGCACGAAGCGCATCCCATCCATTTCCACTCACGCCTTCACCTCGGCCTTCGGCGCCAGGCGTTGCAGCGTGGCCTGAAGCGCGGCGAAGTCGATCGGCTTGGCAAGATACTCGTCCGCGCCGAAGCGTTTGAATGCTTCGTATTTGTAGTGCGCGGCCGTGTAGAGCGAGGTCATGATGACCACCTTTGCCGAGGACGATCGCTTGACGAAGCGGCAAAGCTCACGGCCATCCATCTGCGGCATGAGGGCGTCGGTGATGACGATGGCCGGTTCTTCCACGGCCATCATTACCAGCGCTTCGGGGCCGTTCGTTGCGGTCGCGCAACGGAAGCCGAGGCGCGAGATGACGTGAGATCCGATGGCGCGGATCTCCTCGTCATCGTCGACGAGGAGCACGAGCGGCGCTTTCGTGGCAACGGCCACGGCCGGGCTGTGTTGCCGCATCTCGCTGCGGCGGCGCGTGTGCATCGACGGCGGTGCGCCCCCCCAGAACCGGCGGCGCTGTTCCACCCCCAGCTTGCAGAGGCAGCGCCCGCACGATGTACAGCGAGGCGTCCGTTCTTTCGTCAGGCAGTCGCACCAAAGCGCCAGCGCCGCGTCGGACACTACTCCGCAACTGGGACAGGCAAGGACATAGGAGTCATCGGTGACGATTGCGAATGCTGTACTCATGAGAAAAACTCTCCTTCGTTATGCGCACGCTTCCAGCCGAGCGCATCGGCGATGTCGCGCCCCAGGCGGTCGGGATCGAAAGGCTTGGCCATGATGGCGACAGGGCCAAGCGCAGAAAGATGGCGCCGGTCCGCGGCCTGGATCTTTGCGGTGAGAAAAATGACCGGGATGGTGCGCGTCGCGTCGTTGCCCCGGAGGCCTGCCAGCGTGGCTGGTCCGTCCATCCCGGGCATCATCACGTCGAGCAGGATGGCGTCGGGACGCTCTGCGGCTGCGCGCTCGATTCCTTCCGGCCCGCTCGCGGCGGTGAGCACTTCGAAGCCGGCCTCCTCCAGCGTCAGCGAAGCGACCTCGCGGATGTCGTCTTCATCATCAATGATGAGAATTCGTTCAAGCGACATGGGCGAAGGCTCCTTTTTTCAGGTTCATGGCCTCGAGCAGATGCACGACGCGCTGTTCGAATTCTTCGAGCGGAACCCGGCTCTTGACGAAAAAGTGCGTCGGTCCGAGCTTGAGCCGCTCCCGTTCGGCCGCGGATGGATCGGAAGCCGAGTAGACGATCAGGGGAATGTTGCGGAGGTGCTCCCTCGTGCTCAGCCACTCCACCACTCCGAAGCCATCCAACTCCGGCAGGACCAGATCGAGGATGAGGAGATCGGGCATATGGTGGCCGATCATGTCGATCGCTTCCTGTCCCGTAGCTGCATGAGAGGTTTCGATTCCGTGGCGCTCGAACGAGGCGGTGATTACGCGGGCGAGATCGAAATCGTCCTCGACCACCATGATTCGGGCCTTCCGTCCTGCCAGACCGAGGGCATGCTCGACGGTATCGATCAACGTTCCCTCGTCCAGTGGTTTGCTCACCCATCCCGCGGGATCGAAAGGAGCCGGGACTTCCTCAGGCGTGAGCACGCTGAGGATCACGACCGGAATGTCCGCTGTCTCCGGATCATTCTTCAGCGCCGCCATGGCGTGCCAGCCGCCCATGACCGGCATGAAAATGTCGAGGATGACGACGTCAGGCCGAAAGGTGCGCGCCAGGCGCAAAAGCTCTTCGCCGCCGTCAGCCGTGCACACGTCATAGCCGTGTTGCTCGAGCATCTCCTGCAACATCTCGCGAACGGAAGGTTCATCGTCGCAAACGATTACTCTTGCGCCGGTTGCATCGTTCGCCGTGGCGCGCTCCGGCGCGGCGGCGGGAAGGGAGAAGCTGAAGGCACTTCCCTGGCCCAGGACACTTTCGACGCGAAGCTCGCCGCCGTGCTGCCGAACGATGCCTCGGCAAATCGTCAGGCCGAGGCCGGAACCACCCTTGTCCCGGGAGTCGGAGGCGTCGACTTGCTGGAAGCGCTCGAAGATCGACTCCAGCTTCTCCGGCGGAATGCCCCTTCCCTGATCGCTGACGCGGAACACGATTCCTTCGCGCCCATGCGACGCCGACACGCGAATCGTCGCTCCGGCCGGCGAAAACTTGATGGCGTTGCTGAGCAGGTTCGTGATGGTTTGGGTGATGCGATCGGCATCGGCCCAAACCGGATTTGAATCGACCGCGGCCAGCGCGATGTGTACGCCCGCTTTCTCGGCCATCGGACGCATCAGCTCGACCGAGTCGTGTAGCAGGGTCGCCGGTTCGCAGCGCGTCTTCTCGAGGGTTACTTTTCCCGACTCCATGCGCTCGATGTCGAGGATGTCGTTGATCAGACGGATCAGGCGGTCTGTGTTGCTTACGGCGATGTCCAGCATCCGTTGCCCTTTTTCAGGCGACCTTGCCAGGAGACCGCCGGCCAGCAGACCAAGAGCGCCGCGAATCGAAGTGAGCGGCGTCCGCAACTCGTGGCTGACGAGCGAAACGAATTCATCCTTGAGCCGTTGCACCGCGCGGCGTTCCGTGGTGTCTCGGAACGTGACGACGGCTCCCACGATCCGGCTCTCCTCGTCGCGCATCGGCGTGACCGAGTACTCGACGGAGAAGCTCGTTCCGTCCTTGCGCCAGAAGATATCGTCCGACACGGTGGAGGCGATGCCGGACTGCAGCGCCCGAACGTTCGGACAAAGCGCAGCCGGGTTCGGCGATCCGTCGGCCTGCGTGTGGTGGATTGCAGAGTGGAGCGTCCTGCCGTGGAGCTCCGCAAGCGAAAAGCCGGTCATTGCCTCCGCGGCGGGATTGAGAAACGTCAGCCGGCAGTCGACATCAAGGCCAAGGATGCCGTCGCCGGCAGCGTTGAGAATCAGTTCATTTTTTCGGCCGAGTTGCTCCAGCTCCGTATTCAGCCCACTCAACTCCGTAACGTAGCGCTCTCGCTCGCGATCGCTCATGACCTGCCGTGCCAGAGCGCGTCCATACAGCGCCATCCCGCCGACGATGGCGACGATGAGCATGGCGATCAGCGCCTGAACGGACATCATGCGGTGCGCTTCTTCCCGTTGCTCGGCGAGCGCGCGGTCCTGCCTGGCCTCGAACTGGGGCGTGATGTGATCGAGTGTCGCGCGCAGCTGTTGGAGCCTCACGTCCATTCGCGCGTGGCGCAGGCCTGCCGCGGCCAGATTCCGCTCGCCGATGGCCGCAAATACTTCGTCGCCCGCGGCAAGGACGCTCTGCATCTGTCCGGATGCAAGATGGATATCGCCGAAGACGTCAGGACCGCTGCTTCCTTCTGCCGCGACGGACGATTGAAAATTCGCCAGGGCGGTGGTGAAGGACGCTCCTTCCGCGTGCATCCTGGCCTGATCGCGCTGAATCTCGTGCGAGGCCAGGACGTCGTCAACGATCGCGTCGATGTGCGTCACGCTTTCGACCAACGCGCCGATTTCCCGCTGCCTGCGGTTCAATGCGTCGTCCGCCGCCGCTCCCTGGTCCAGAAGCGACGTTACGCGGTGATGCTGGTAGAGAGTGAAAGCGACTGCAGCCAGGTCGAGCGTCGCCAGTGTCACGTACACGAGAAACCACGTTCGTCCCGCAAAGCGGGAACGGTTCTTAGGTTCTCTTGCGGCAACTTGCATGTGCCGCCAGCAATCTCAAGGATTAGGCCAAGCTCAGCAGATTGCTAACTACTATAAATAAAGGACTTGTACGGTTGAGCTCTTCGGATGACCCGCAAGGAAGCAGACAGGCGGCTGAAAATCGGACGGTTGCGAAGGTCCGATTGAGCGGACACGAAGCGTGGCCGGTGATCGCGCCCGCCCGGGGTGGGCTACACCCTGGTCGCAGTCGGTTTCGGCTTGGTCGTGATCGTCTGCAGGTGGCGGGTCAAGCGCTCGCTGTTGTACGCGGCCTGACGAACGAATGGATCGCCATCTTCCGTCGGCGGACCTTCGATGACGCCATAGTGCCCGTACTGATCGCACCCTCGCGCAAGCAGAACTTCATGATGATCGCGCTCCTGCCTGACCACGGGAGCGACATAACGCACCGCGAAGCCGATCCGCGGCCGCGCCGAATTGTTCGCATGCGATCCGTGGACGATCAAAACGTGATGAAGCGACATCTCCCCTGATGCGAGCACGATGTCCTGCGCCTCGCGTTCTTCGACATCCACCGCAATTTCGAGCCCGCTGGCGAGCATGTCGTCCGCGCGCATGGGAGCTGAGCGGTGCTCCATCCGCCGCGCGTGCGAACCCGGCACGACGCGCAGGCAGCCGTTGTCGGGCGCGCTATCCGTAAGCGCGATCCACGCCGACACCAGCCGCGGCTCGTCGAGATTCCAGTAGTACCCGTCCTGATGCCACGAGACGAAATCCGCGGTCTTTGGCCGCTTGGAAAAAAGGGACGTCGAGTGAACGAGGATGTCGTCACCGACGATCTTCGCGACCGTGTCGAGGATGCGCGGATGCAGAGCGAGCTCGTACGCCCAGCGGTGAAACAGGTGCGCCTGGCCGAAGATCGCGGCCTTCTCTCCTTCGAACCGATCCGCCAACTCATCCGCGCCGCGGCGGAACGGCGCTACTTCGCCGGCATCAAGCGCGGGCAGCGGATGGAGTACACCGTTGCGCGCGTAGTCATCGAGTTGCGCAGGACCAAGCGTCATCGCGGCACGACCTCGGACAAATAGCGGCGCAGCCGCTGACGTGTGCCGTCGATGTCGTCATCGCCGACGGGATAGCCGTGGCGCGACCGGTACCACTCGACGAACTGCGCCGCGCGCAATTGCCCGGCGGCGCCATAGTCGTCGCACCAACCCGCCGCATCGTCGATCGTGGCGGCAGTCGCGGCGAAGGTCACGCGCTTGTAATCGCAGTCGCCGAATGTCGCCACCGGCTTCCCGTGCAGAAGAGCCTCGAAGCCGGTGCTCGAGTTGATGACGAAGACCCCTCGCGCCGCCGCGATCAGCGAATGAATGTTGCCGCGGACTTCGACGGCGTACCGGCTTCCGCGCGTCCGTAGCTTCACTGCCTCGACGAGGTCGACGATATTCAGGCTGCACGGATGAAGTTTCACCGCCACGCGCTGCCGCCGCGCCTCAGCCCAGGCGGTGACGGCATCGATCAGCTCCATCATCGAGATCGGAGAATGGTCGACGACCACCGAGTCGGCCGGCATCTGCAACGCGAGCAGGATGTAGCCGCGATCGGGAACATCTCCGGCAGCCGGCTGCGGCTGACGCGAAAGATTTCCGGTCACCATCCGTTCGCGCAGCGCCGCCACGCGCGGGACCGCCGAATCGGCGTCGATGCACTCGAAGTCGATGTCTCGCCGCAGTGCCGAATGCTCGACGCCCCATCCGTCCACATCGACGGTGAAGAGACCGGGCAAGTGCATCTCCTTGAAGAAGAGATGCGCGTCCGGCCGTTCGCGCCGCGATGCGTGCGGCAGGATCGTAAACCCGCAATCGCCACGGCGATCGGCGCCCGGATCCCACTCGCGCTCCACGACCTCGTGGCCGAGCTCGAGCAGCGAATCGCGCAGCAGCGTTTCCATGCGCCGCCATCGCGGAGCGGCAACTACCGTCGGGTTGTAGCAGCCGAGGTATGTTTTCACGGGGGGGCGCGAATTATCGCATGTGCCTACGCCAGCTTGTTGCCGCCCCACGTTTTCGATAGCCGGTTCTTCGGCACCTGCGGGACATCGACGCAGTAGTGCGAAGTGTCGTTGAACAGCGTCAGCCGCGGCGATGTGACGTCTTTGAAGTCGAGGATGTTCAGCGCGCAAGGGCTCTGGTCGAGACGATCGCGGTACTTGCGGGGATCGAAACCGATCAGCGAACTGAGGAGCAGGCGGATCGTGGCTTTGTGGGAGACGATCAGAATGCGCTGATCGAGATGCTCCTCGACGATCTTCAACAGCGCCGGCAGCGCGCGCGCCGTGACTTGCAGTCCGCTTTCGCCCTCGGTCGGCGCGAACGAGTACGGATCGGTCTCGTACCGCGCATACTCCTCCGGAAACTCCTTCTCGACGTCGGCACGCGTCTTCCGTTCCCAACGTCCGTGGGCGATTTCGCGCAGGCCGTCGATCGGCGTCACTTCCAGTCCATGCGGCGCCGCGATGAGCGCGGCCGTGTCCATCGTCCGGGTCATGGGACTTGCGAAGGCGACATCCAGAGGATCGGCCGCGAGCCGTTTGCCGAGCAGCCGCGCCTGCTCGCGTCCTTCGTCGGAGAGCCTCACATCGATGGCGCCGGCGAAACGATCCTCGGCAGTGAGCTCGGTCGCGCCGTGGCGGACGAGGTAAACGCGCGTGCTCATCGGTGCGCGGAATCGTAGCAGAGGCGGGAAAAAGTAAAGGCCCGCGATCCCTGATCTCGCGAGCCCATTCTCGATCCGTTAACAGCCACCAGGGGGCATTCGAACCGACTTGGTCCCGACGTCCTTTGCCCGTCGCAACCGTTCGCCACGCGTTGACAGCTGCAAAGACGCATCCGCGTGGCAGCCCCGGAACCCATCGCGCTCCGGAACCACCCGACTCGCCGTTGACATCTGCGATGAAGCATCCGGCGCGTCAGGAGTCCGCAATCTAGGTCCGCGTTTTGCCGCGTGCAAGGGGGTCGCGAAAATATTTTTTCGCGCTTTCGGACGCCCGAAAAAACGTGCGCGGAAGAGACACAACTTCGTCGGCGTTCCTGAGTCGCCAGCTCGTCTGACTTTCGAGTAAGATACGCTGCCCGACCGATCTCGCCGTCCTGAGATCCATCCCACTGAAAGGCTTTACGATCCATGACCCAGAGTAGAGAAACCGCCGAAGCAACGTTTGCCGAGGCGTTCGAAGCGAGCCTGAATTTCAAAACCCCCGAGCAGGGCGAGTTGCTCAAAGGACAGATCGTCTCCATCTCCGGCGACGACGCTTTCGTCTCCTACGGCGGCCCCTCGGAAGCGGTCATGGCTGCCAATGAGCTCGACGGGCTCGATGTGGGCGATACGGTCGAAGGCACAGTCGTCAAGACCTCTCCCGACATCCGCATCTCGCGGAAGCTTGCGAAGGGCAAGGCCTCTCTCGATCTGCTCCGGCAGATGTACGAGAACCGCCTGCCGGTGGAAGCGAAAATCTCCGCGCGGAACAAGGGCGGCTTCGACGTCAACATCGGCGGCCTGCGCGCGTTTTGTCCGTTGTCGCAGATTGCTCTCGGCAAGATCGACAATCCCGATCAGTTTATCGGGCAGTCGTACGAGTTCCGCGTCACGGAACTTTCGGACGACGGACGGCGCATCGTCGTCTCTCGCGCCGCGCTGCTGAAGGAAGCGAACGCGTCGAAGGCCGAGGAAACGCGGCGCAACATCGTGCCCGGGGCGGAACTGACCGGCACGATCAAGACCATCACCCCGTTCGGCGCCTTCGTCGACCTCGGCGGAATCGATGGCCTGCTGCACGTCTCTGAAATGAGCCGCCGCCGCGTCACCGATCCGAATGAAGTCGTCGCGGTCGGACAGGAAGTGCGCGTCAAGGTCATCAAAGTCGAGAACGACGGCAAGCGCATCTCGCTCTCGATGAAGGATCAGGAGCCCGATCCCTGGAGCGACGTCGGCGACCGTTATCCGGCCGGCACCCAGTTCAGCGGCCGCATCGTCCGCACCACCGACTTCGGCCTCTTCGTCGAGGTCGAGCCGGGTATCGACGGACTCGTTCATTACTCGCAGCTTCCGTTCGGCGTGAAGCAGGGCGACGCCGACGTCGCCATCGGCACCACCGTCACCGGATGGATTCGCGAAGTGGATGCATCGAAGAAGCGCCTGTCGTTGTCGCTCCGCGAAGTGGCAACACGCGATCCGTGGGACGGCGCCGCTCAGCGCTATCCGGCCGGCAAGGTCGTCGAAGGCACCGTCGATCACGGCGGAGCGCCGGGCATTTTCGTCCAGATCGAGCCGGGGCTGACCGGCCTCATTCCGAATTCCGAAATCTCCGTCGCGCCGGGCGCCGATCCGTCGCGCGCGCATCCGGCGGGCGAGAAGCTGGCCGTGCGCATCATGAGCATCGATCCGCAGCGCAAGCGCATCTCGCTCTCGCACGAAGCCGCCAAAGCCGCGGCCGAGCGCGATGAGTACGTGAAGTTTGCCGAAGAGCGCGGCGACAACGAATCGGGCGAGAGCGCGATGGCTCTCGCGTTCAAGCGCGCCATGGAGAAGAAGAAGTAATGCGGATCTTCATGACAGGCGCAACCGGCTACATCGGCAGCGCCGTCGCCTCGGCTCTTCGCGAGCGCGGCCACGACGTTGCCGCGCTGGTGCGTCCCGAAACGGACTCGAAAGCGCTCCGTGACCTCGGTGTCGTCATCGTTGCAGGTGATCTGGCCTCGCTTCCGACACTCGCTGACTCGCTTGGCAGCTACGACGCGATCCTCCACATCGCGCAGTCGAATTCGGCTGACGCGCCAGCGCTCAACAAAATCGCGCTCGATGTTTTCACCGAGCAGCAGGCCTTCTTCGTCTACACCTCGGGCGTCTGGGTCTGCGGCAATACCGGATTCGACGTCGCGGACGAATCGACGCCTCCCAATCCGCTGCCGCTCGTCGCGTGGCGTCCGGAGCAGGAGCAGGCCGCGCTCGCCACCGGACGGAGCGCCGTCGTCCGCCCCGGTTGCGTCTACGGCGGCAAGCAGAGCCTCTGCCGCGGATGGTTCGAATCGGCCGAGCAGAAGAAGCCGGTCTACCTCGTCGGCGACGGCAACAATCAGTGGGCGATGGTGAACCTCCACGACCTCGCCGATTGCTACGTCCGCATCACCGAGCAACGCGCCACCGGCATCTTTCACGCGGTCGACGACACCAACGACACCCTCCTCGGCTGCGCCCTCGCGGTCGCCACCGGCTGCGTCATCGAAACGATCCCCGTCGAAGTCGCTGCCGAGAAATACGGTCCCTTCGCCGACGCCCTCGCCATCGACCAGCGCGTCTCCAGCAAAGCCACCCGCCAGAAACTCGGCTGGAACCCCAAGCGCGATTTCACGGGGTCGCTGGATGAACAGTGGGCGGAGTGGAAAAGCAGTCGATCAGTAGATTAGTGATCCGTGGATCAGGTGTTCCTGGTCGACTAATCGACTAATCCATTGCCTCTCGCGAATCCAATCATCAATTCATTAACCTTCCCCGACGCATCCGTCTGCACGAAGTGGCCGGAGTCCGCGATGTGCTCGATGCGGAGATTGGGGACGTACTCGGCAAAGTCGTGGAGCGTTTCGCGCGTGAAGAAGGGATCGAGGTCGCCCCAGATCATGAGCGTGGGGATATCGATGCGGCGCATGAGACCACGCATCGTTTTGCGTTTGCGCATGGCGCGGTAGTAGTTCGTCATTCCGGTGAGCGCGCCCGGTTTGGACCATGCTTCGACGTAGCGTTCGATCTCATCGCTCGTAAAACCACCGAAGCGCGCGAGTGACCGGCGGAGGATCGCGTAGCGGAAGCGGCGCATCAGGAATTCGGGCAACCACGGCGATTGAAAAAAGAGCTGGTACTTGGCGCGCCACTTCTGCCGCGCGGAGCGGCGCATCTCGCGCAGGTACGCGACCGGGTGCGGCGAGTTGAGGATGATCAGACGGCTGACCAATTCGGGATAGAGCATTGCCGTCAGCCAGGCCACGGCGCCGCCCCAATCGTGACCGGCGACGATGCACGGCGCTTCTCCGGTTTGTGCGATGACGCCGGCGATGTCTTTGGCGAGGTCAGGCAGCCGGTAGGACGCGGCGTCAGGCGGTTTCGATGATTCGTTGTAGCCGCGCAGGTCGACAGCGATCACGTGAACCCCCGCCGCGGCCAGCGCGGGGATCTGATGGCGCCACGAGTACCAGAACTCCGGAAATCCGTGCAGCAGGACGATGAGCGGACCGCGTCCAGCCTCGACGTAATGGATGGTGATGCCGCCGACGTCGCATGTGCGGTCGGTGACGTCGAGCTCCGGAACCAGCGGCATCCGGACATTCTAAGAGCGCCGGCGAGTGACCGCCGGCGCGCTATCGAATTAGTCGCGATTCATTGCACTGATCAGCAGACCCGCTCCGACGGCGAGGACCGCCACGCCCGCGGCGACCTTGCCGGGGTTCTCTTTCGCGTACGACGTCGCCTTGTCGGTGCCGCCCTTGAGGAAATCGCGGGCAGTGTTGAGGTACTCCTCGACGTCGACGTTCTGCATCGAGGTCTTGAGGTTGTTGACCATCTCGTCGCTGATGCCCAGTTTGCCGAGGAACTGTTCGAGGCCGCTGTTGGCCGAGGCGTTCTTCGACTGGCCGCAGGTCGGGCAGACGCCGCTCGACGTCGATGCCATCGTTCCCGTGCCGCCGGTCGACGTCGGCGTCGCGCCCGTGTCGAAACCGCTCGTGCTGCCGAATCCTGAGTTGCCCATCGGTGTATCCATAGTGCTATTTCCTCCTGTTGTCGGTTTCGGATGACGCGCGCTGCTCGCCCGGCTCGTAGCTGCGGCCGTGCGTGCCGATGCGGGCGTCGCCCGATTTGTTCGTGAAGTGATCCTCGTCCTGCCAGCGGTCGGCCGCTCCGATCGGCATCTCCTGATCCTGTTGCCGGTCGGCGCCGTCGCTGCGGAACGATGTTTTCAGGCTCGTCTGCCTCGGCGAGTACGTGCTCGCGATCAGATCGAGCGGAACGTCGGTGCGTGGTTGCTTGCTACGCGCGGTTGCGGTCTGCGGTTTGGCGACGACCTTCTTTTTGGCCGCCTCAGCCGTCTTTGCGGCGAACCGCTTGCGCGGATTGAGCTTCGCGGTCAGTTTCCGCGCCGTTCGGGCGATCGCGCCTCCGGCCCTGCGGACTGCCGATTTCCCCTTTCGTGGCATCTGCTTTTCCTTTCGTAATTCGCAGTGGTTGCACGAAAGAGGTAGTGCAAGACAGGCGCCGTGATGACGATCCCGAGACGCTATTTTTTGTAGGTCACGCGCCAGATTTTTCCGCCGCCGTCATCCGAGATCAAAAGCGACCCATCGCCGAGCACGAGCAGGCCGACGGGACGGCCCCAGACGGCGCGCTGCGTCTCGGACGGCATCCATCCGGCTACAAAATCGTCGTAACCGCCGGTGGGATTTCCATTCCGCATCGGAATGCTGATGACTTTGTAGCCGGTGCGGTTCGCGCGGTTCCACGATCCGTGCAGCGCGACGAAGGCGCGGCCGCGGTACGCCGCCGGAAACATCGTGCCCTGATAAAAAACAATGCCGAGCGGCGCCGAGTGCGACTGGATCGGGACAGACGGAGGGATGGTCTTCCTGACCAGATCGGGATGTTCGCCGGCGCGGCGCGGGTCCTCGTTCGGCCCGAGGTAGGCGTAAGGCCAGCCGTAGAACGCGCCGGGTTGGACGGCGGTGGCGTAATCCGGCACCAGCTCGTCGCCGAGTCCGTCGCGCTCATTGACGGCGGTCCAGAGAGCGCCGGTCGCCGGCTCCCAGGCCATGCCCACGGGATTGCGCAGTCCGCTGGCGAAAATCCGCTTGCCGCTGCCGTCGGGATTGAACTCGACGATGGCGGCGCGCTCCGGCGGCTCGCCGGAGCTGACGTTCGATCGCGATCCGATCGAGACGTACATCTTCGTGCCGGCCTTGTTGAACAGCAGGCCGCGCGTCGAATGGCCGCCCGGCGGCAGAGACGCGATCTGCTCCGGCTTCGCGTTCGCGGCAGTCTGTCCGGACGCGTACGGAAAGCGGATCACCGCGCTTTCGTTGCCGACATACAGCCACTTGCCGTGAAAGGCCACGCCGTACGGATTATCGAGGCCGCTGGCGAATGCGAAGCGCTGCTCGGCCACGCCATCGTGATTCGCGTCGCGCAAAATCGTGATCTTCCCTTCGCCGGGTTCGGAGAGGATCACGTCGCCGCTCGGCGCGAGGAGCATGGCCCGCGGGTCGCCGAGCTTGTCGGCGAAGAGCGAGATGTGGAACCCGGGCGGCGCGTGCAGCGTCGCATTGGCGGGCGGTGCGCCGACCGAGGGAGGATTGCCGGAGGATGGCGTTGCGAACGGCTTCGGCAATTGATCGATGCGGATCTCGTGATGCTGCAGCAGCGGATCATTCGCGACGGCGACCGTTGCGGGCATCTGACCCGAAGCGCGCGAGCAGGCGAAGGCGATTGCGGAGACGATGACGAAGCGGCGATTCATGCAAGAAGTGTATGCAGGTACAAGTCCGGAATCCCATGCACGCGACCGACATTCACATGCCCGTGACGAAAGCGAAATGGCAGTTCGATGGCGTGGTCCGCCTCACGCGGATCGGCACCGCGTTCGTCATCTTCACCGTCGTCATCGGATTCGCGGCCATCAACACCGGCAACAACGCGCTCTACATCGGCCTGTCGTTGATGCTCGGCTGCCTGCTGCTGTCGGGTATCGCCTCGAAGGGCGGACTCAAACATCTCACCGTCACATTTGATGGAGTCGACGAAGCGTGGGCGATGCGTCCCGCGCACGGACGCCTTCGCATCCGCAATCGCTCCCGGATCTGGAACGTGCGCGACGTGATCGTGACCTCGGAGGAACTAGCCGCGCCGCTCTGTCTTCCGATCATCAAACGCGGCGAGGAGATCGTCGCACACGCAATGTTCTCATTCCGTCGCCGCGGCCTGACGCAACTGACCCGCGTCGATCTCTACACACGCTATCCGTTCGGATTTTTTCTGAAGAAGCGCCGCCCGCACCTCACCGGCGACGTCATCGTCTTCCCGCGCCTCCTCGGCGACGAGATTCCGCGCGATCGTTTCCGCCCCACGCAGGGCGAATTGCAGTCCGCCAATCGCATCGGCGGCGGCACGGATATCCACTCTTTCCGCGACTACGTCCGCGGCGATTCGCTTCGCCGCGTGCACTGGAAAAAATCGGCATCCCTCGGGCGCTGGATCATCAAGCAGACCGAAGTCGAGACGAGCCGCTCGGTGCACATCGTCGTCGATCCATATCTACCGTGGGACGTGAGCGAGGAATCGTTCGAGGAGATGATCAGCGAGGCCGCGACGTTCCTCGACGACGCGCTAAAGAGCGGGATCGAGGTCGCGTTCTCGATTCCGCACGTGACGCTGCACTTCGACCGCGACGGAGCAGTGACGATGTTTCGCGCGCTGGCATTGCTCGAAGCGACGCGCGAGCCGGTGGCGCAAACCGTCGATCGCGACAGCGTGATCTTTACGGTCGCTCCGGGTGTCGGGAGTCGGGCGTCGGGAGTCGGAGCATGAGCAACTCCCGCCGCTACGATCTCGAGCTGCTTTTCCTCACGATCTTCGCGGCGGTGCCGCTGTACGCGACGCAGGCGATTTCCGCGGCGCCGTTGCTCCTCTTTCACGCGGTCATGATCACTGTCGCGGCACGAGTCGCGTTCGGGAAATCGCCGGAAGTGATCCCGGCCGCGGTGATGCGAGGGCTGGCCATCGCCTACGTCCCGTTCTACATCATCGACGCCGCGGTGATCTCGCGCAGCGCCATCGCAGCGTCGACGCACCTCATCCTCTTCATCGCCGCGTATCAGGCGATCGAATCAGAGAAAACTCGTAACACCGCCCAGCGCCTGCTCACCGCCTCGCTGATCTTCACGGCCGGCGTGGCCACCTCGACGCACATCGCCATCCTGATATTCATCGTCATCTTCGGCTTCCTTCTCCTGCGGCAGCTCATGCATCTCAGTCACGAAGAAACGGTGGCGATGACGGGAACGCCGATCGCCGAGCCGCCGTCCGGCCGTGCGGCATCGTTCTACGTCTTCGGCGCGCTGGCGATCGGCGCGTGTCTTTTCCCGTTCATGCCGCGCGTCCGCAATCCGCTGCTGCCGGGGATGACGGGACCGCTGAGCAACGCCACGACGGGACTCAGCGACTCGATCAATCTCAACGAGACGCGCTCGATCAGCAGCGACGCGACGGTGGTCAGCCGTGTATGGATGGGACAGGAGACGATCCCCTTTTTCACGCCGCTGCGGTTGAAGGGAACGATCTACGAACGCTTCCTTAACAACACCTGGATTCAGGGGCGGCGCGATTTCGTCCCGCTCGACGGCAGCGACGGAATCACGCGTATCGCGCGGCCGGAAGGCTTCACGCGGAAGGCCAGCGTGCAGCAGCGTTTTCTGATCGGGAGCCGGCTCTTCCTGCCGGTCGGAACGTACGAAGTCAGTGGTGCCGGTCAGCTTGCCGAGGGGCCGACGCGGGATATTTTCACGGTGTGGAGCTCGCATCGCGACACGGTCGCGTACGACGTGGCGCTTGCGCGGGGGACCGCGCCGCGCCGCCCGCAGCAGGTCAGCGTCTCAAACTATCCCGTCACGCCAGCAGTACGCTCGATGGCCCAACAGATCGCCGGCTCCGAGACCGATCCGATGCGGCAGGCAGCCGAGATCGAGGCGTACCTTTCGCACCGCTTCGCATACGTCGCCGATCCGTCGAAGATCGGACGCACGATGACCGTCGATCAGTTCCTCCTCCGGGAACACCGCGGGCACTGCGAGTACTTTGCCGCGGGGATGGTGGCGCTCATGACGGCGCGGAACGTGCCGGCGCGCATCGTCGGCGGCTTCTACGGCGGCACGCTCAATCCGCTCACTGGCTACTTCGTCGTCCGCCGCGAGGACGCGCACGCCTGGGTGGAGGTGTGGGACGGGAAGTCGTGGCAGACCTTCGATCCGACGCCGGCGTCGCTCCGCCCCGGCAACGCTCACGAAGGGCTGGTTCGCGTCTACGCGGCAGCGCTGGCCGATTCGATCAACTATTTTTGGGACCGCCACATCCTCACGTACGGTCTCGGCGATCAGATGGCGCTGGCGGTCGCGATGATCGAACGCCTGCGCCTGGCAACGTCGTCCATGACCGCTGCGCTCCACGCTGCCGCGTTGCGGACGTATATGTCGTTCCTCGCGGCACTCGTCGTTGCCGGCTTCGCAGTCGTGATGATGACGCGCCGCCGCCGCTCGCTCTTCGATCTCCTTGCCGCCCACCTCCACCGCCTCGGCATCGACGTCGGCCCGTCGATGACGATGTCCGAAGCGCTGAACCGACTGCGAATCACCAATCCCGCCGCCGCCGCGGAGCTCGCGCCGCTCATCGCGCTCTACGAGGCGGAACGGTTTTCGGGGAAGGTAGAGCGAGTGAGAGCAAAAAGGATTCGGCGTCGGCTCGCGGAGCTGTCACGGACTTGAATGAATGGAGACAGAGCGAAGTCTATTCAACACTTAACATTCAACATTGAACATTCAACATTCGCTTTTCTATCTTCGCGGCGCCGCCATCAAAGAGATCATCTCCCGCACCGCGCGATCGAGTCCGACTAACGCCGCCCGCGCAACGATGGAGTGTCCGATGTTCAGCTCTTCGATGTCCGCAAGCGCCGCGATGCCATCAATGTTGCGGTAGTCGAGTCCGTGTCCGGCCGCCACGGCCAGCCCCATCTTCCGCGCGGCCTTCGCAGCGGTGGCGACCTTATCGAGTTCGGCGGCCCAACCGCTGCCGCGCTTCCACGCCTCGGCGTACTTGCCGGTATTGATCTCGACGCGCGGCGCGCGCAGTTTCTGGCACTGCCGCAACTGCTCCAGATCAGGATCGACGAAGATCGAGACGTCGATGCTCGCCTCCAGCAGTTGCCGGATGGTCTTATCGATATTGCTCGAGTGCAGGACGACGTCCAGTCCTCCCTCGGTGGTCAGCTCGTCGCGCCGCTCCGGCACCAGCGTCACCTGATGCGGCTTCACCGTCTGCGCGATCCGAACCATCTCCGGCGACGCCGCCATCTCCACGTTGAGATGCGTCGCCACTGTGCGCTTCAAAATCTCCACGTCGCGATCCTGCATATGCCGCCGGTCGCCGCGCAGATGAACCGTAATCCCCTGCGCCCCGGCCAGCTCGCAGATGACGGCGGCCGCAATCGGATCCGGCTCGTCGCTCTTCCGAGCTTCGCGGATGGTGGCGATATGATCGATGTTGACGGCGAGACGCATGCGCGAAGGTTAGCAGAGAGACGTTTTGCACCACAAAGACACAAAGGACACAAAGAGGATCTCTTCGTGTCCTTTGTGTCTTTGTGGTGCAAATGCTTCACAAGATCATCCGCCGAATCCCTGCTCGAAGCACCGGAACGTTGAAGTTGATCAGAAGGCCGAGACGCCACGGACCTAGCTTCATGTACGTCAGTAGTTGTGCCGAATGAATCGGCTCAAGCGCGGAAACTGCTTTGATCTCTACGACGATTGAGGAAGCGACTAGAAGATCGAGCCGATAGGAGCAATCCACCTTCACGCCTTTGTATTCAACCGGAAGAGCAACCTGCCTCGCGAATGGCATTTGCCGCAAGGTCAACTCGCGGCAGAGACACTCCTCATATGCCGACTCCAGCAGTCCGGGGCCGAGCGCTCGATGTACTTCGATCGCGGCACCGATCACATCGCCCGTCCTGTCTTCGCTTCTGTTCATCGTTACCCGAGGATCCCTCGGTGCGCGCAAAACACCGAGGAATCCTCTGGCCGCGGACGGATGCGAATCAAGAACTCCACGCGGCGTAGAGCGTCGTTTAGTGCCACACGATGCCGGCGCTCAACGTCACGTTCTGCGCGGTTTTTCCTTTCACGCGCTGTTCGAAGAGGGCTGAGACCGGCGTGTTGCGGTCTTTTGCGAAGATCGGTTGGTAGTCGATTTCGATCACGCGCAGGTCGACGCGCGGGGAGATGCGAACGTCGATTCCGCCGCCCACCTTCAGCGCCAGGCTGGTTGTACGGTCGTGAATCGTGAAGGCAAACGGTCCGGTCGACGTCTGCACGTCCGTCGACGTCTGGCGCGCCACGCCGGCCATGGCGTGCGCGAACGGCCGCCAGGAACCGAAATCGCGGCGTACCTCTGGACCGATCACCAGGACGTACGTCTTTTCGTCGAACGTATTCGTATCAATGTGTGCATCCGCGCCCGTGCCGAAGGGGTCGATACTCCGGTCCTTGTTGAAGTAGGCCGAGAAATCGGTGCGGATGCCGAGGGTCGGGGAGAGGTTGTACTTCGCGCCGAGGTTGAAGCCGTGGAAGTCGCGGCGGTCGCAGAAAACATGATTCAGATTGGCGCCGAGTGCATCGATGCCGTCAGGGGCACACGGCTGGATCTCGAATGACTCTCCGTCTTCCGTCACCAGCAACGTGCCGGAATTCGATTTTTGAAGGGCATGCGACAGACTGAGGTTGCGCGGCTATCGCTTCGTCGGCGACGTCCGGGAAGAAGGGGCTCCTCCCGTCGTCCATATGCCGGCGCGAAGGCTTCGAAGACGGCCTATCGTCGTCGCGGCGACGATGATTGTTCTCGCGATGGTCGCGGCCTTCTTCGCCGGCCGCGCGATCTGGCGCCGCGAACTTCCACGATTTACGCAGGTCACGTTCCGCCGCGGCCTGGTGTGGGGTACGCGCTTCGCGCCCGATGGCCAGACCATCGTCTACAGCGCGGCCTACGAGAGGAAGCCGAGTGAGTTGTTCCTCACGCGCGCCGGCCAGGCCGTGTCACGCCCGCTGAACATCGCGAACGCACATCTCCTGTCGATCTCGAGCCGCGGCGATCTCGCGCTGATGACCAAACCGCGGGAGATGCTCTTCCTCGCGGTCGGCACGCTGGCCCGCGTGCCGCTCGCCGGCGGCGCGCCGCGCGAGATCGCCACCGACGTGCAGGAGGCCGATTGGTCGCCCGACGGCGATCGCCTCGCGCTCATCCGCTGGAATGACGCGGTCATCCAGGTCGAGTATCCCGCCGGCCGCGTGCTCTACAAAACGCCGCCGCCGATGTGGATGAGCGCCATCCGCGTTTCGCCCGGCGGCGATCAGGTGGCCTTTTCTGCTCCATGAATCGGCCCGGTTCGATGATCGCGGCCGCGTCATCGTCCTCGATCCCTCGGGAAAGATCGTGCGGCGTTCCCGCGAGTTCGCCAGCGCCAGCGGACTGGCCTGGCGCGGCGACGAGATCGTCGTCAGCGCGTCACCGACCGACACGAACAACGATCTCTATTCGATCGATCGCAATGGTGATGATCATGTCATCGCCCGCGGCGCCGGCCGATTCACCCTTTTCGACGCCGCTCCCACGGGTGCGATCCTCGCCTCGCGCGAAGACAGCCGCATCGGAATCGTCATCCGCGCTCCCGGCGAATCCTCCGAGCGCGAGCTGTCGTGGCTCGACGGCTCCTGGGTTCGCGACATCTCCGCCGATGGCCGCACGATTCTCTTCGATGAGGAAGGTACCGGCGGTGGATCGACGGCGCGCGTTCTCATCCGCACCGTCGACGGCGCGCCCGCCACCGACCTCGGGCCCGGCAATGCCGTTGCCCTCTCGCCCGACGGCAAATGGGCGCTCGCCCGGCAGCGTTTCATGCACCCGCCGCGGCTGGTGCTCATCCCGACGGGCGCTGGTCAGCCACGCGTCGTTCGGACCGGCAACATCGAGCCTGCCGAACGAGTGGCGTTCACGCCCGACGGCCGGTACCTCGTCATCGTCGGAAATGCGCCGGGACATCCGCAGCGAACGTATCTCTGTGATCTGACAACGGGACAGGTTCGCCCGCTCACCGCCGACGGAGTGCTCGGGATGCTGAACGATGGCGTGACACTGATCGCGAAGCGGAAGCTCTATCCGTTTGCAGGTGGTCTGCCGAAACCGATTCCCTTGCTTCAGCCAGACGAGCGGATTGTGCGCTTCGACGGCAAGTACGTCTGGACGAGCACGGACATCGCCATCTTTCGAATCGATCCAGCCACCGGTCAGCGCGACAGGATCACCGACTATCATTCCGGAAGTCCGCAGCAATCGCTTTTCACTGGCCCGCCGCTCCTCTCCGCCGATGGCCGCGCATATGCCTACACGTACGTCACCGCCACGTCCGACCTCTACGTCGTGGAAGGCGCGCGGTGAGGAAACGGCTAGTGTCGGATGGCGCGTCGCCGCTCAGGCTCCACAGTAAAGACCCACACGGCGCCAGTGAGATTGTCATCCTCGAATCCGCCGATGACCGCTGTCTTGCCGTCTCCGGAGATGGAGGTGGCGAAGCCTTGTGATCCGTTTCCAACCGAACCGGAGCCGATCAATTTGTTCCCTTGTTGTCTCCACGTCGTTCCGCTCCTCGTCCAGATCCACGCCGCACCGGCGAAGTCGTTGTCCCTCGACCCGCCTACGATCGCCGTGTTCCCGTCCGCCGATAGAGACACCGAAAAGCCGCCCTGGGCCGCCGGTCCAACAGCCCCGGATCCGACGAGTTTGGATCCCTGCTGAGTCCAGACGTCGTCACTCCTGATCCAGATCCACGCGGCTCCAGCCTGATTGTTGTCGTCAGGTCCTCCGACGATGGCTGTATTGCAGTCGGCGGAGATCGCTACAGAAGCACCTTGCCGAGCCTTCCCAACGGCGCCTGTTCCGATCAGCTTCGGGCCTTGCTGCGTCCACACTCCGTCTTTCCGCGTCCATATCCATACCGCGCCGGCATTTCCGTCGTCATAGCGTCCTCCGACAAGAGCTGTGTTGCCGTCGGCGGAGAGAGACACGGCGACACCCTGAAACGCGTCTCCGGTTGCGCCGGTGGCGAGGAGCTTGTCGCCCTGTTGCGTCCACGCGCCGTCTTTCCGCGTCCATACCCAGACCGCGCCAGCCTGATTGTTGTCATTCGGTCCTCCGACGATCGCGGTGTTCCCGTCGGCGGAAAGAGATACGGAGTTGCCCTGATTCGCATTGCCGATAGCGCCGGAGCCCTGGAGCTTGTCGCCCTGCTGCGTCCACACTCCGCCGCTCCTGATCCACACCCACGCGGCTCCAGCGCTTGAGCGGTAGCCGGCCCCACCCACGATGGCCGTGTTGCCGTCAGCAGAGAGAGACACGGACCAACCTTGGAAAACTCTTCCCGAGGTGCCGGATGCGATCAGCTTGGCTCCTTGCTGTATCCATGTGGCACCGACTCTCGTCCAGATCCACGCCGCGCCGAGGTTGAAACCATCGATGATTCCTCCAGCAATGAACGTGTTGCCATCGCCGGAGACGGCTACCGACCACCCTTGCTCGGCGTGCGTGAAGGGCTCGACTCCTGTCCCTACCAACTTCGGTCCCTGCTGTGAGAACTGGGAGAACGCCGGCGCTGCTACGAAGAGGATTGCCAGAACGAACCGAGAAGAGAAGGGGCGCGTGAGCATCGCCACTATTTTAGGGCTCTATCCTTGGAAGGTGCACGAGCGCCGATGCGTTAACCGCTCGGCAATGCTCTACCGCTTCGACAACATCGAGAAATCGTATGGCCCGCATGACATCGTCAAGGGCGGTACGTGGCAGCACAATCCGGGCGAAAAAGTCGGCCTCGTCGGTCGTAATGGCGCGGGCAAGACCACGCTGTTCCGGCTGCTGCTGAAGCAGGAAGACACGGATCACGGCCAGATCCTGCGCGCCTCAGGGCTGACTATCGGCCACGTCGGTCAGCATCTCGATGCCGAATCGGGGATGTCACTGTTCGACTATGTCGAGACGGCCTTCGCTGACGTGCTGGCCATCGAACGGAAGATGCGCGCGATCGAGCACGACCTCGCGGACACGGCGAAGAGCGCCGCCGAGCACGAGAAGCTGCTCCAAAAATACGCGGTCCTGCAGCACGACTACGAACATGCCGACGGTTACACGCTGCACGCCGAGGTGGAGCGGGTGCTGACGGGGGTGGGGTTCGCGAAGAGCGAGTGGGAGCGGCCCATCGCGGCGTTCAGCGGCGGCCAGCAGAACCGGGCCATGCTCGCGCGCGTCCTGCTGACGGACGTCGATCTGCTGCTGCTCGACGAGCCCACCAATCATCTCGACCTGGCCGGCATCGAATTCCTCGAAGAGTTTCTGCAGTCGTTCAAGGGCAGCTATCTCCTCATCTCGCACGACCGCACGTTTCTCAACCGCACCGTCGAGAAGATCGTCGAGCTGGCGCACGGGAAACTGATCGAGTATCCCGGCAACTACGAGCGCTTCCTCGAGCTGCGCACCGAGCGGATGGAGAAGATGGCCGCCGACTACGAGCAGCAGCAGGAGTTCATCGACAAGACGAAGGACTTCATCCGCCGCAACCTGGCCGGGCAGAAGACGAAGCAGGCCAAGTCGCGCCGCAAAATGCTGGCGAAAATCGATGAGGTGGAGCGACCGGAGACGGACGAAACGCTGGCGAACTTCAAGCTCGAAGCCGGTCCGCGCTCCGGCGCGATCGCGCTGACCGCTGACCGCGTCACCGCCGGCTACGGCGAGAAAGCGGTGGTGAGCAACCTGTCGATGACCATCCGCCGCGGCGAGCGCTACGCGATCATCGGTCCGAACGGTTCGGGAAAATCGACGCTCCTGAAGACGTTCGCCGGCCGTCTGTATCCGCTCGCCGGCAATGTGACCTACGGCCACAACGTCCAGGTCGGCTACTACGATCAAACCCTCGGCGATCTGAATCCGGCCGGCAACGTGATCGACGAGGTGTGGAACCTCGACCACTCGCAGACCGAGGAGCAGGTGCGCAGCTACCTCGCGCAGTTCTCGTTCTTCGATGACGACGTGTTCAAGAAGACGCGCGATCTCTCCGGCGGCGAGAAGGGCCGCTTGGCGCTGGCGAAGATCATCTACACCGGCGGCAACGTGATGCTGCTCGACGAGCCGACGAACCATCTCGACGTCTACACGCGCGAAGCGCTCGAAGAGGCCCTGGAGCGATTCACCGGCGCGCTGATCGTCGTATCGCACGACCGTTACTTCATCGATCGCGTCGTTGAGCACGTCATCCTGGTCGAGGACGGAACTGCCGATGTCTTCGCGGGAAACTACAGCGATTACGCGGAGCGATTGAAAACCGGAGTCGCCGTCGCGCGCTCCGCGCCGGTTCATCATCAGCCGAAGTCCGCCGATGAACCAGCGCCGTCAAAAGCGTCACAGCCGAAGGCCGATCGTTCCGAACAGAAGAAGCGTGAGAAGCGGCTGAAGAAGATCGACGACGAGATTGCCGAACTCGAATCGCGCATCGCCGCGGCGGAACGCGAGCGCGAGCGGAACGACCTCCTGCTCTGTTCCGAGGAAGTGTTTCGCGATGGCGATCGAAGCAGAAAAATCCAGTCGCAGAACGCCGGCCTGAAGGCGATGATCGATCTGCTGTACGCGAAGTGGGAAGCGCTGGCGAAAGAGAAGGAAGAGGCCGAGAGCGCGGTCGTGTAGTTGCGGTAGGCTGCCCCCCGATGGTCATCTCAGCACCGAAACACTCCGCATCCATCATCGCCATCGGCTCGGAAATGCTCGGACCGACGCGCGTCGATACGAACTCTCTCAAAGTCACCGCCGCGTTCGAATCGTTTGGGATCGGCGTCGTGCGCAAGAGCGTGGTCGGCGACACGCAGGATCAACTCGTCGACGAAATCCGCCACTCGCTCGCGCATTCGAACATCCTCATCACGTCAGGCGGACTCGGTCCGACGGAAGACGACATGACGCGCGAAGCGCTGGCCGAGGCGCTGGGGCTCACGATGGAGGTCGACGCCAACATCATCGAGCGGCTGGAGAAACGCTTCGCCGCGCGCGGCTGGGTGATGCCCGAGGTGAACAAGCGGCAGGCGAATGTTTTCATCGGCCAGACCACGCTGACGAATGAGCGCGGCACCGCGCCCGGATTTCATCTCGAGCACGACGGGAAACACGTCTGGGTTTTTCCCGGCGTGCCGCACGAGCTGGAGTGGATGGTGACGACATACCTGACGCCGTGGCTGGCGTCGATCACCGGCGGCCAGTCGCGATTCCGGCGCGTGTTGAAAATCGCCGGGATGACGGAATCGGGCGTGGAGGAGCGGCTCAAGCCCTACTACGCCGCGCATCCGGAGCCGCTGACGATTCTTGCGACGAGCGGCCAGACCGAGCTGCATCTCGCCGCGGACGGCGCCGAGTCCGAGGCGCTGGCGTTGATCGCCGCGCGCGAGGCCGAGCTGCGCGAGCTCTTCGGCCACAAAATCTTCGGCGCGGATGACGACACGCTGGAAGCCGTCGTCGGACGAATCCTCACCGAGCGCGGCGAGACGGTCGCAACCGCCGAGTCATGCACCGGCGGATTGCTGGCCTCGCGCATCACGGACGTTCCCGGCAGCTCGGCGTACTTCATGGGCGGCGCGGTTTGCTACACCGCCGCGGCAAAGACCGATCTCGCGGGTGTCGATCCTGCGCTCATCGCCGAACACGGCGAAGTCTCGGAGTCCGTTGCCATCGCCCTCGCCCGCGGCGCGCGCGAACGTTTCGGTACGACCTACGGCATCGGCGTGACCGGCATTGCCGGACCGGGCGGTGGGACCGAGGCGAAGCCGGTCGGCACGGTCCACATCGCCGTTGCCGGCGCGGATTCGCACAAGCACTGGAAGCTGTTCTGGCCGATCGAACGGACGCTCTTCAAACGCATCACCACGCAGTCCGCGCTCGACCTCCTGCGATTGTTCATCGTGCGCACGTGACGTACACTTTGTGTGTATGAAACGGATGCACGTAACGCTCGATGAAGAAGCGCTGGAACATGCCAGAGAGTTGACTGGCAAGAAGAGCTATTCAGAAACGATCAATTACGCCATTACGCAGTTCGTGAGACAAATTGAATTGGCAAGAGCGATTGAGGATCTTGCGAACGACGACAATGCGTGGTGGCCTGGCTACGTTGAGGAGATGGCTCCTGACGTTGCTGCATATCTGAAGAAAAACCAAAAGGAAAAACGGCGCCGCACTACAGCCGCGAATACCGTTCGAGCACCGAAAGAGAAGCGAGCGAAGCGTAGTGGTTCTCGTTGACACGAGTGCGTGGCTTCTGCAGAAACACGCCGATGTTTTTTTCGCGTTGACGAGGTATCAGCCGGTAGCGATTTGTCCGCCCGTTCTTCAGGAACTTCTCCAAGGCGCTTGGAATCACGACCGGATGCATCGCGTCAAGTTAATCGTGCGCAGCTCTGTGATGTTCGATTCCCCGGTACCTCTCGCGCGTTTCGAGTTTGCTGGCGAGAATCTTTCGCACAATTCGAGCCGGCTCGTTCACGATCCGCTCGTCAAACGACTGCCTGATCGCCGCGATCGCCATGCACCACGATGTCACGCTGCTTCACGGTGATCGCGACTTCGATTACATCGCGCGCTTTTTCCCGCTGCGCGCGCGCAACGTCATCCCTTCCGCATCACGTTCGTGATGACGTCGTTGTAGATGACGACGATCATCAGCGCGGCGAGAACGGCGAAGCCGACCTGCTGGATGCGCTCTTTTACGCGGAGCGAGAGGTCGCGGCGGGCCACACCTTCGATGAGCAGGATCATGATGTGGCCGCCGTCGAGGACGGGGATCGGGAGCAGGTTCATGATGCCGAGCTGTAGCGAGATCATCGCCATCAGCGCGATCGTGTTCATCCAGCCGCGGCGCAGCATTTCGCCGGAGATGCGGGCGATCGAGATCGGGCCGCTCAACTCCTTCACGCTCCCCTCGGCGCGGAAAAGGCGCCCGAGGGTCATGAAGGCGTAGCGCAACATCTTCCAGTTCTGCTGGATGCTGTCCTGGATCGCCGGTACAAACGAAAGCTTGCGGACCTCGGTCGGCGGAATGAAGCCGCGGTACGGCTCGGATGGATCGCCCGTGTTCGGCAGCGTCGTCCGGAACCGTTCCGTTCCACGGACGACGTCAAGCACGATGGCGCTTTTCTTCGCGGCATCGAACCACGTATCGAGCTCCGAAAGCTGCGAAACGGGATGGCCGTTCACGGCCACGATGCGATCGCCCGTGCGGAGCCCCGCCGTGGCGGCCGGTGTGCCGGGTCTGACGCGGCCGACGGTCGTGTCGAGATACGGCCGGATTCCGGCGCGGCCGACGGGACCGAATTCGCTGTCCTCACGTTCCGGCGTCAACGTCGTCGAGCGGCGCTGACCGTTGCGAAGGTAATCGATGCGCAGCGACGTGCCGCCGTTCATCCCGATGGCGAGGCGCATGTCATCGAAGTCGTTCATCGGCTCGCCGTTGATCGCGACGATGCGGTCGCCGGGCAGCAGCCCCGCACGCGCCGCGGGTTTGCCGGGCGTGACCTCGCCGATGATCGGCTTGATGATGATCGACTCGGTGCCGACCATCGCGATGATGGCCATGAAGGCGATGGCGATCACGATGTTCATGAACGGACCGGCCACCAGGATCAGGAATCTCTGCCACTTTGGCTTCGAGAGGAACTCCTCGGGATTGGCGGGCTGGTTCTCTTCGGGCGTGTCGCCCGCCATCCGTACGTAACCGCCGAGCGGGACGAGCGAGACGCGATAGTCGGTCGCACCTTTGCGGAAGCCGAAGAGGCGTTTGCCGAAGCCGAGCGAGAAGACGAGCACGCGAACGCGGAAAAGTTTCGCGACGAAGAAGTGTCCCGACTCGTGGGCGAAAACCAGGAAGCCGAGGACGATGATGATGCCGACCAGGTTTGTGGCGATGTTTTGCATGGGTTCCGTTAGTTACTGCCGCACTGCAACATCAATTCCGCGTGCTTCTTCCCGCGCCCAACCATCCCAGGCCAGCGCGTCGTCGACCGAGGAGATCGGCGCGACGTTTCCGGCATGCCGGTCGAGGACGCGCGACACCATGTCTACGATTCCTGTGAACGGAAGTTCCCCGGCCAGAAAACGCTCGACCGCGATCTCGTTGGCGGCGTTGAGCACGGCCGGCATCGAGCCTCCGGCACGGCAGGCGGCGTAGGCCAGTTCGACGGCCGGAAAACGGTGCGGATCGACGGCAGTGAAGTCGAGCGTGCGGATCTTCGCCAGGTCGAGCCGTGCGAATGGCGCGGCCACGCGCTCCGGATACAGAAGTGCGTACTGGATCGGAAACTTCATATCGGTCGTGGAGAGCTGCGCGATGAAGGAGCCGTCGACGTACTCGACCATCGAATGCACGATCGACTGCGGATGGATGAGGATGTCGATCGCATCGGGAGACATCGCAAAGAGGTGATGGGCCTCGATGACCTCGAGACCTTTGTTCATCATGGTCGCGGAGTCGATCGAGATCTTGTTGCCCATCTTCCATGTCGGATGCGCGAGGGCGTCGGCGATGGTGATGGTGGAAAAGGTATTGAGATCGCGCCGCAGAAACGGTCCACCGGAGGCGGTGAGGACGATTCGCTGCACCTCCGCGTGGCCGCCGCAGCGAAGAGCCTGATGCACCGCGTTGTGCTCGGAGTCGACGGGAAGGATTTCGCCGCCGTTCTCCGCCGCGGCGCGGGTCATGACGTCGCCGGCGGCGACCAGCACTTCCTTGTTGGCGATGCCGACGCGCTTGCCGGCTTTGAGCGCCGCGTAAACCGGAGGGATGCCGGCGGCTCCGACGATGGCGGCGATAACGGCATCCGCACTTGGCAGCGACGCGACGGCGGACGCGCCCTCCGCGCCGCAAACGATCTCGACGTTCTGTTTCAAACGCGATCGCAGCCGCGCGACGTCGTCGGGATTTCGAACCGACACGATCTCCGGCGCATACCGCTCGATCTGTTGCGCGAGGAGATCGAGATTGCCGCCCGCCGCGAGGCCGACCACGCGCAGCGCGTCCGGAAACGCGTCGACGACGTCGAGCGTCGAGCGCCCGACGGAACCGGTGGAACCGAGGATCGAGATTCTGCGCATGGTCACGCCGACATGATTTTGAAACTCTTGAAGTTGTGCAGGATCAGGAACCAGTAGACGTACAGAATCGGCGTCGTGTAGAAAATCGAATCGAAGCGGTCGAGAAATCCGCCGTGGCCGGGGAGCAGCGTGCCGGAGTCTTTCACGGCCGCGGAGCGCTTCCACATCGATTCCGCCAGATCGCCGATCACGCCCGCGATCGAGAGAATCACACCCGCGATGATGGCGTGCAGCAGCGGGAAGTTGTGGAAGAAGGTGAAGTGGATGATGACCGCCGTTGCGACCGACGCGAAGATGCCGCCCACCAATCCTTCGACCGTTTTCTTCGGACTGATGCGCGGCGACAGTTTGTGTTTCCCGAACGTGCGGCCGAAGTAATAGGCGCCGCTGTCGCCGAGCCACACGACAAGCAGCAGAAAGAAGACCAGCTTAGCGCCGTCCGCGAAATCGTCGTGCAGCCGGATCAGCGAGCCGCCGAGCATGCCGACGTAGAGCGTGGCCATCACGGCGATTGCGCTCGACGGCAACGAATCTTCCAGCTTCCCGCGCGAGAAGACATACGAGCCGGGGATCACGAGCAACGCCACGAAGACGCCCATCTCGACCGAGATCGGCTCGAGGATGAACGCGGCGTTGATGAACAGCATCACCGTGATGCAGAGCGGGACGGGGATGTCGTATCCCTTCTGCCTGCCGAGGTCGAGGAACTCGTAGAGCGCGAGGGCGGCGCAGAGCGACATCGTGGCGTCGAACACGTACGGATGTGCCCAACCGACGACCCAGATGGCCAGCGGTGCGGCGATGAGTGCGGTCAGCTCACGCTTCATATTTGGTAGTGCATGCTGCCCGGCTACGATTGCTGATTGTCGGCCTCGATGAACATCTGCGCGTCTGATTCATCGACCCCGCCGTAGCGGCGCTCGCGCGACTGGAAGTCGATGATCGCCTCGAAGAGATCGCGGCGGCGAAAATCGGGCCAGAGTACTTTCGTGACGTGAATCTCCGCGTACGCGATCTGCCAGAGCAGGAAGTTCGAAACGCGTAGCTCGCCGCTGGTGCGGATGAGCAGGTCGGGATCATCGATGTTGGCGGTGTAGAGATGATCGGAGAAGAACTGCTCGTCGATCTGCGCGTCGCTCATCTCGCGCTCGCGCAGGACGGCCATGATGCGATTGACGGTGTCGACGATTTCGGCGCGGCCTCCGTAGTTGAGCGCGATCTGAAACAGCAGGCCGCTGTTCTTCGCCGTCTGCGCCTCGGCGTACTTCAGTTCGCGCTGCACCGAGGGATCGAGGCCGTCCACGCGGCCGATGGCGGTGAAGCGGATGTTGTTGTCCATCAGCGTGGCCAGCTCTTTGCGCAGATACTCCTTGAGCAGCATCATCAGCGTGGCCACTTCGTAGCGGGGCCGCTTCCAGTTTTCAACCGAGAACGCGTACAGCGTCATGACGCCCAGTTCGAGGCGCGCGCCGGTCTCGACGATCTCGCGCACCGAGGCGATGCCGGCCCGATGACCTTCGACGCGCGGCAGGTTGCGTCCCTTCGCCCAGCGGCCGTTGCCATCCATGATCACTGCGACATGCCGCGGAAGCCGTTTGAAGTCGACACGGTCGAGCAGCGTCTCTTCGATCGAGCCCGGTTCAGCGAGTTTGCGCAGGTCAATCATCTGAAGGGCGGGATGTTATCGCAGACTGCGCGCCCTGGGCTGGCGATGAAGTCCCGCGCTAGTAATTCACTTCCCACAACGTCAAGCCTTTGGCGGGCGCCGTCCATCGCGCCTCGGTCCAGATCGCGTCAGGCGCGAGTTTGCCGCGGCCAATCTCGATCAGCGAGCCGGCAATCCGGCGGACCATGTAGCGGAGGAAGCCGTCGGCCGTGACGGAGATCGCGATCGCGTTTCCCTCCCGAATTACGCCGATCGAAGTGATCGTCCGCTCGGTCGAGCTCACCTCCGGACTGATTACGGTGAACGCGGCGAAGTCGTGATGACCGGCCAGCGCCAGCGCCGCGTCGCGCATCAGGACGGCGTCGAGCGGCTGCGGGACGTGCGCGTGCGTCTGGTCCGCGAACACGTCCGCGATCTCGTCATTCCAAATGCGATACACGTACCTCTTCAATTTCGCGGCGAAGCGGCAGTGAAAATCATCGGCGGCCGATTCGACGTTCGCAACGCGGATGTCGTGCGGGAGCAGGTTGTTGATGCCCTGCCGAAAGCCGCGCGGCTCGATCGCGAACGGTACATCGAGATGTGCGCGCTGGCCGCGGGCGTGAACTCCTGCATCCGTACGGCCGGCCCCTTCGATGCGGATGACGGTTCCGAACATCTTCGACAGCGCTGCTTCGACGACGTCCTGAATCGCCGTCGCATTCGTCTGAGACTGCCAGCCGGCGTAGCGCGTTCCGAGGTACTGAAGCGTCAGGAGAACGCGCAAGGTCGGTGCTACTTCGCGCTTTCGATGTGCGTGATGAAGGCGTCGGTGAATTTCCACCCGGCGCTGTCTTTCGCGTAGATGAGAGTGACCTCGACTTGCGCCGGTTTCGTGCGTTGCGTTTCACGCTGTCCGAGCATCGCCAGGCTAGCGATATCGAGGTCCTCCGAGGCGATCCCGCACGCATATGTAGGCATCTGTATGGAGACGTTGTACTCGCGTTTGCCGTTCGGAAGATCCTTGATCCCGGTGATTACGAACTGAAGAAAATCGTCGAGCGATCGAAACGCAGCCTTGTTGAGGCCGCTAGTGCCCGGCTGCACGATCTCATGTTGCAACCGTAGGTCATTTTTCAGCTGCGCGATCAGCACGGGATCCTGCGGAACGGGCGGCGCGGGGGGAAGAGGTGGGTTGCCGACGAGCGTCGCGTAGCGGCAAAGCGTCGCTTTATCGGCTGCAGGCGACGTGTGGAAGATGACGCGGGTAACGGTGCCTGATGCCTCCGCTTTCACGTCGAGCGGCCCCGCTTTGAGGATGCCCTTCGGCGGGTTGGACCAATCCATCGTTGCCCCGGCCGCGGCAAGCTTGTACGGCAGAGATTCGATGACCGCCTTCGGCGCGAGAACTGTTAGGACCGAAGTCGCCGACGACGTTGCGTCGGATTTGTAATTCGCTCCGCACTCAGGCTCGTCGGCGAGCACAGCGGAGGCGATGAGACAGGCGGCGGTCGAGAAGAGGATTCGTCTGATGAGCATGGCCATCGACAGAACCTACTCGCGCGACAGCCTAATCCACGCTTTACAATCGCCGCATGAAGTACTGGCTGATGAAGTGCGAGCCGTCGGCGTACACGATCGAGAAACTGGCGCGCGACGGGACCACCAGTTGGGAAGGCGTTCGCAATTATCAGGCGCGCAATTTCATCCGCGACGAGATGAAGAAAGGTGATCGCGTCCTCTTCTACGCCTCGAATGCAGATCCCTCGGGCGTCACAGGCGTCGCCGAGATCAGCCGCGAGGCCTATCCGGACCAGTTCGCAAGGAAGAAGGGTCACGACTACTACGATCCGAAAGCGACGGTCGAGAATCCGATCTGGTACATGGTCGACATCGGCTTTGTGGAGACGTTCCCGCACATCGTGCCGTTGGATACGTTGAAATCGACGCCTGGCCTCGAAGAGATGGTGGTGACGAAGAAGGGCTCGCGCCTTTCGATTCAGCCGGTGACGAAGAGCGAGTTCGACATCGTCGTAAAACTGGGCCGCGCGAAGTGACGCAGTTCGAGATCGTGCAGGGCGACATCACGAAGCTCGCCGTCGACGCGATCGTGAACGCCGCCAACTCGTCGCTCCTCGGCGGCGGAGGCGTCGACGGCGCCATTCACCGCGGCGCCGGTCCCGAGCTCGTCGCCGCCTGCCGGTTCCTCGGCGGATGCGACACCGGCGACGCGAAGATCACGCCGGGCTTCCGGCTGCCGGCGAATTCGTCATCCACGCGGTCGGCCCGGTCTGGCGCGGCGGGACAAACGGCGAGCCGGAGCTGCTGGCGTCGTGCTACCGGCGCGGTCTCGAGGTGGCGATCGAGAACGGAGTCCGCACGATCGCGTTTCCGGCGATCAGTTGCGGCATCTACGGCTATCCGATCGACGCCGCGGCCGAAATCGCGATCGGCGAGACGCGTCGCGTGCTGGCGGACCGCGCTACGATCGATCGCGTCCTCTTCGTTGCATTCAGCGACGACGTTCGCCGCGCACTGGAACGTTCTTTGCGCAACGGCTGACGCGGAGGGACCGAATGTCCGAAGAACGATATGAGCCTGTTTCGTGCGATTACCACGACGAGCTCGAAGCAGCGGCGATGCACAAACAGCAGGTCGAGCTGGAGTTCGACCTGGACGGCGTGACGCAGCGCGAGAAAGGAACGATCGCCGACGTCTACACCGCCGAGGGCGCCGAGTTCGTGAAATTCGTGGCCGGAGCGGGACCGATCGATATCCGGCTCGATCACATTATCTCGATGCGGGGGGAGTAGGGAGTGGGGGTGGCGGTGGGAGAAGGGCGCGGTCCTTAGTGCGCCTAACAAAACCGCGGCGCAAGTAGGCGAGAAAGCAGGATGGTTGCGAGCCATGAGATCGAGTCGAAGGAGCGCCTAGGGCGCCACCGGTTTCTCCGAAGGCGGTGAACGCTTCAGAAGAGTTCCTCGGCCAGCGCGACAATGATGCCCGCAGGGCCTCGCACGTAGCAGAGTCTGTACTTGTCCTCGTACCGGGCCACCTCGCCGACGAGTTCGGCGCCGGTGGCGCGCAGGCGAGCGACAGTGTCGTCGACGCTTTCGACTGTAAACATGACGCTCCGGAGACCCAGCGTGTTCGGCGGTGCGATCGCCGGTTCGATCTCGACCAGTTTTGGATTGCGAAACTTCGTTAGCTCAAGCCGCCCGTGCCCATCTGGGGTCCGCATCATGACGATGTCGACTTGAACACCCTCGAGCCCGTTTACGCGGTCCACCCACGGTCCCTCGACCGTCGCCTCGCCTTCGAGCGTCATGCCGAGCGCGGCGAAAAAAGCGATAGCAGCTGCAAGGTCGTCGACGACGACGTTGACGTGATCCAATCTCTTGATCGTCACGTCCCTAGTATGGCAGAGGCCGTGCGCGGCGTTAATCTTCCACACCCACGCCTCACCCCCTCCAGTGCTACCCTGATCACTCCATGCCGAAGTTCTTCTTCTATGCAGGCACCGGCTTCTGTCTTTTTCTGGCGCTTTGCGCGGCGGCGGGGCTGATGTCGCAGGCCGATGGAGGAGCGCTGGCGTTCGTGGCCGTGCACGGCGCGGTCGTCTCGGCGAAGAGCGCGGCGTCGTGGGCGATCATCGTTGCGCTCATCGCCGGCATCGCTACATCGATGATCCTGGTGCGTATGGCGGCGTTGCTCGCGGCTCGGAACGTATTCGGCGCGCTTTTCGCTCTGCTCTCGACCGCGGCGGCCGTCGTGTCGTTGGCCTGGACGCTGTTGCTGCAGACGCGGATGCTGATGCTGGTCCGGCACGGCGCCGCGTACGGCGATCTCGCGCAGTTCCATTTCGCGGCCGTGATGATGCTCGGATGTTTCGTCTCGCTCACCTTTCTGGCGTTGCGGCCGTACTTTTCGGTGCAGGCCAGCCGCGTCCTTTCCGCGCTCGTGTTCCTGCCGTTCCCTCTCTATTGCCTGATCCTGACGCAGGAGCTTTTCGTCTCTACGCGGCTCTCGCCGCTGCCGTCGGCCTCACCCGCGGCGCTGGTCTTCTTCGGAGTCGTGGCCGTGCTTTTCTTCGCCATCGCCGTGCATTGCATCCGGCACCGGCACATGTTCATCGAGACCACCAATCTCCGTGAACTGCTCGACACCCGCGTCGACCGCTCCTCGCGTCCGATCGGTAGTGTGGCCTTCGACTCGTAGGTTACAATCCGTCTCCATCCCATAAATCCGGAGACCTCGATGAAGACCCGTGTTCTTGCCGCGCTGGCGGCCCTGTGTGTTCCTTCCGCTTTTGCCGCTACGGGCGCCGACTTGCTGCGCGATTTGCGTGCGCCATCCCTCGGTGCGCCGGTTACTGTGAGCAACGTCAATGTAACCGTCGGCCATTTTCATCTGACGTTGACCAGCGGATCGGCGGCGAAACTTACCGCGACCGGCGAGCCGGTCGGTTTCTTCTTCAAGGGCAACGGCCGGTTCGAGTATACGGCTGAGGCTACCGAGATGCCCATTGTGTCGCGGAATGTGAAGACCGACTCGCACGCGACATTGACGGGCTCCACAATCAGCGAAGACATAGTGGAAGTGCTCGTGATGCTGGCCGGCACCGCCGCTCCCGACCTCGGCAGTGCGACTGGTCCCGCTACACTCGCGGATGCGCTCACCGCCCATCAAGACACGTTCAGCCATGCGCGCGTAGATCCCGGACGGCATCTCATTGCCGCGCAGAAGCTCGGATTGTCCGGTACCGCGGCGTACATTGAGATCGTCACCTCAAAGGACAAACTGGTTTACCAGTACGACTCGGCCGACCAACAGGAAGAGTCGCTCATATCGGTCCATCCGTGGAACAGCTACGTTTCCGACAAGATCCTATCCACCTATCTCTTCCCGACGACGCTGTCGTCACAGCCGATCGGACGTGACGTGCGCGCTTACGCGAGGCCGCCGTTCACGATTACGGCACTCGATTACACACTGACTGCCGACGGCGACAACGTGAAGATGGAGATGACGGAGACGATCGCTCCGCGGCTCCCCGGCCAGAGCGCATTTCGCTTCAATCTGTCCAACGATCTTTTTGTCGTCAGCAACAAACCTCCGCGGCGCGTACACGTCGCCTCCGTCACGGATGAGCAGGGGAAAAGTCTTACATTCGAGCATGTGCTCGACACTCTGTTTGTCGCGATGCCGGCGCCCGCGGCGCAGCCGTTCAAGCTGAAGTTTGTCATCGACGGCGACTACCTGATCCGCGAAGAAGGAGACAACGCCTGGCAGCTCGTCAATTTCGCTTGGTACCCGAATTCGCGCAACTGGGCGGGCAACTACTTTACTGTGCATTCGGTGGTGAAGTTGAAGAAGCCGTTCGTTCCGATTGCACAAGGAACTACGATCGTTCGTAAGGAAGAGGGCGATTACAACGTGGTCGAGAACGTCGTCGATAAGCCGATCGCTTTTCCGATCATTGAAGGCGGCAAATATCACATCGTCGAGGAGAAGCGGAACGATCGCATCATCCGCGTGGCCACATACGGAATGGCGAATGATCGCGGCGCGAAGACGCTGACCGATCTCGCGTACGTCTTCATCGACTACTACGAATTTTTCCTGGGGCCGTTCCCGTGGACAGAATTCAACATCATTCAAGTAAATACCTATGGGTATGGACAGGCGCCCGACGCCACAATGTTCATCACCAATGAGGCCTTCAATCCCATCAAGCCGCCGGCCGATGCGGATTTTCTGTCGGCAGAACAGGTCTATTCGCAGGGAATCAATGAGCGCTTCGCGCACGAGATCGCGCATCAGTATTGGGGCTCCTTGGTGAAGATGCCGAATCCCGAGGAGCAGTGGCTGACGGAGACGTTCGCCGAGTATTCGGCCGCGCTGCTGCTGAAAAAATTCAAGGGTGATCCCGTCTATAACAGGATGGTGAACGTCTGGCGCAGCCAGGCGAAACAGGCCGCCGCCGTCGCTCCGATTCCTTTCGCGAACCGCATCGGCGGCGATCAATCGCTGGCCTCGGCAGCCCGAACCCAGCTCCTCTACAACAAAGGTCCTGTGCTCCTCGCCGCCATCAACAAACAGATTGGCGACGAAAAGTTTCTGACCTTCCTCAAGTCGTACACCAAGTCGTTCCAGTGGAAGTTCGGCACGACAAAAGACGTGGCCGGGCTGCTAGGCGTCATCACCAAGGAGGATTGGAAGCCGTTCTTCGACCAGTACTTTTGGGGAACGGCGATGCCGCAGTAAACAGCACCCTTTTTCGGCGGGCTGCGCCGTTCGCCTCGGGTAGAATGCGGCGCGACTCACTCGTCGTTCTCTCGAAGGCCCGATGTCGTTCGCTCACCTCCACCTCCACACCGAATACTCCCTCCTCGACGGTGCCAGCCGGCCCGACGAGCTGGCGAAGCGCGTGGCCAAATTGGGCATGCCGGCCTGCGCCATCACCGACCACGGCAACATGTTTGGCGCGGTCGAGTTCTACAACGCCATGAAGAAGGAGCAGGTGAAGCCGATCATCGGCTGCGAGATGTATGTCGCCTACGGCTCGCGCTTCGACAAAGCCGGCGTCGAAGATGGTCAGGCCGACGCCGGCGCGAACAATCACCTCATCGTCCTCGCCTCGAATGACGAGGGCTACAAGAATCTCGTCAAGCTCGTCTCGGCTGGATACACCGAGGGGTTTTATTACAAGCCGCGGATCGACAAGGAGTTGCTGCGCGCGCATCGCGAGGGGTTGATCGTCCTCTCTTCGTGCTTGAAAGGCGAGGTTTCGCAGTCGCTCGCCGGCGGCAACCTAACCAAGGCCAAAGAGGCCGCGCTGCAGTACAAAGACATCCTCGGCGCGGACAACTTCTTCCTAGAGATCCAGGACCACGGCATCCCCGACCAGCAGAAGATCGTGCCGATGATGGCGCGCCTCGGCGAGGAGACGGGCCTGCGCCTCGTCGCCACGAACGACTCGCATTACCTCTCGAAAGACGACGCCTTCGCGCACGAGGTCCTGCTCTGCATCGGCACCGGCAAGACCCTCGGCGACGAGAAGCGGATGAAGTTCTACAGCGACGATTTCTACGTCAAGAGTCCCGACGAGATGCGCCGTATTTTCAGCGGCTACGGCGAAGCGCTCGACAACACCGTGAAGATCGCCGAGCGCTGCAACGTCTCGCTCAACGTCGAGGGTTATCACCTGCCGAACTTCCCAGTGCCGCCGGGGAAAGACCTGGCCGGATACTTTGTCGAGATCGCGCAGGCAGGGCTGGAACGCCGGCTCAAGGCTGCCGCTCCGCTCTTCGCCGCCAAGAAGAAAAAGCACGAGCCGCAGGAGTATCACGACCGGCTGCAGACCGAGATCGACATCATCAAGACGATGGGCTTCCCCGGCTACTTCCTCGTGGTCTGGGACTTCATCAAGTACGCGAAAGATCACGGCATCCCGGTCGGTCCTGGCCGCGGCTCCGGCGCCGGTTCGCTGGTCGCATATTCGATGGGCATCACCGACGTCGATCCGCTCGACTACGACCTTCTCTTCGAGCGCTTCCTCAATCCCGAGCGCATCTCCATGCCTGACATCGACATCGACTTCTGCATGAACCGCCGCGGTGAGGTCATCGAGTACGTCCGGCGCAAGTACGGCGCGGACAAAGTCGCGCAGATCATCACCTTCGGAACGATGGCGGCGAAGTCGGTGGTGCGCGACGTCGGCCGCGTTCTCGGATTGCCGTACACCCTCGTCGACAAAGTGGCGAAGACCATTCCGGTCGGCCCGGACGTCACGCTTCCGATGGCGGCGAAAGAGTCGCCGGCGCTGATCGAGGCGATGAAGAACGACAAAGAGGTCGAGCGCATCATCGAGATCGGCTCGCGCCTCGAAGGATTGTCGCGCCACGCCGGCATGCACGCGGCGGGCGTCGTCATCACGCCCGAGCCGGTGACGAATTACGTGCCGTTGTATCGCACGAACCGCGATGAAATCGTGACGCAGTACGACATGCGCATCGTCGAGAAGATGGGGCTTCTCAAGATGGACTTCCTCGGCCTGCGCACGCTGACGGTGATCGACGACGCCATCAAGTCGGCGAAAGCGGTAGAAGGCGTTTCGATCGATATCGCCAGTCTGCCGCTCGATGATCCCGAGGTCTTCCGGCTCTTCCAGGAAGGGCGGACGAAGGGCGTGTTCCAGTTTGAATCGGGCGGCATGGTCGACGTGCTGCGCAAGTCGCGGCCAACGCAGTTCGAGGATCTGGCCGCGCTCAACGCGCTCTACCGGCCGGGCGCGCTCGACGCCGGCATGGTCGACGTCTACGTCAAGGTCAAGACCGGCGCGCAGAAGCCGCGGTATCTCGTGCCGATCATGAAGGAACTGCTCGAGGAGACGTACGGCGTCATCGTCTATCAGGAGCAGATCCTGCAGATCGCGCGGACCATCGCCGGTTATTCGCTGGGCCACGCCGATCTGCTGCGCAAAGCGATGGGCAAGAAGGACGCCGCGGTCATGGCCGCCGAGCGCAGCAAGTTTGTCGACGGCGCCGCCGCGAATGGCTACGACAAAAAGAAGGCGAACGAGATCTTCGACTACATCGAGCCGTTCGCCCGCTACGGTTTCAACAAGTCGCATTCGGTCGCCTATGCGCTCGTCGCGTATCAGACGGCGTGGCTGAAGGTCCACTACCCGCGGCACTTCATGGCCGCGCTGATGACCTCGGAAATGGACCGCACCGACTTCGTGGTGAAGTTCATCAACGAGTCGACGCAGATGGGGATCCGCATCCTGCCGCCGGACATCAACGAGTCGAACTACGCCTTCACCGTGGTCGGACCGAACATCCGCTTCGGTCTCGGCGCGGTGAAAGGCGTCGGCGGCAGCGCCATCGAATCAATCCTCGAAGCGCGGCAAAAGAAGGGGAGGTTCACCTCGCTCCTCGACTTCTGCGAAGCCGTCGATCTGCGCGCCTGCAACAAGAAGGTGATCGAGGCGCTGATCAAGTCGGGCTCGTTCGACTTCCTTGGCTCTTCAAGAAAAGCACTCTTCGATTCGCTGGAGAACACCGCCGACTCCGCACAACGCGCCCGCGAGGAAAAAGAGCGCGGCCAGAACTCATTGTTCGGAATGCTGAGCCCCACTGCGGCGCCGGCAGCCTCGCCGGCGAGAATGCTCGCAGCCGCCGAATGGCCTGACGACGAGAAGCTGCGCTTCGAGAAAGAAACCCTCGGCTTCTACATCACCGGCCATCCGCTCAATAAATACTCCGACGAACTGAAACTCTTCGCCAACGCCACCACGGACACACTTCATCAACATGTTGACGACGTCGTGAACATCGGCGGCATCGTCTCGCAGATCAAGAAATCGAAGATCAAAAAGGGGCCGAACGAAGGGAAGCTGATGGCGAAGTTCATCCTCGACGATCAGCGTGGCTCCGTCGAGGTGGTGGTCTTCTCCGATCTGTACTCGAAATACGCGAAGTGGCTGGAGAACGGCATCGCCGTCCTGCTCACCGCCGCCGTCAAAGACACGGGCGGCATGCAGGCCGGCCGGAGTGCCGCATTGCAGTCCGCCGAGCAGAACGCACAGCGCTCGGATGACGACTACGCGCAGATCTCCGGCTACGACGTAAGCGAAGATGACATTGACGATGATCGCGATCCGAAGGAGATCGAGGCCGAAAAATACGGCGACCGCAGCGCGAACCTCGGCTTATTTGGGGGAGTGGGAAGTGGGGAGTTGGGAGTGGGAGAAGAGATCGTGCTCGACGACGACGTATCTCCCACTCCCGACCCCCTACTCCCCACGCCCGACGATGAATCCACCTTCGCGTCGCACGCCGCGTCCTTCCACGAAGCGCCGATCACGCCCGAGTTGAACGCGCTGGAGATCGTCCCGCTGGACGGCATCCGCGACAAGAAGGTGAAAGAGATCGCGCTCGAAGTGCCGTATCCGCGGATGACAGAGGAGACCGTGCGCCGCATCCGCGAGATCGTGGAAGAACACCAGGGCGAAATACCTCTCAGCGTGACCATCGTTGAGTTGCCGCAGGTGTTGGCTGACAACTCCAACCGCGGCGAAGTGCGGTTGAAGATCAACCAGCATTTCCGCGTCCAGCCCGGCGCGGCACTCAGCACAAAACTTCTGCAGGTACACGCCACCGCCAAATACGTTTTCTAGCCCCTATGCCCGGTCGGATTGTCCTCGCGCTTCTCGTCGCGCTCCTCGTGCCTTCGTTCGCGTACGCCGGGAGCGCGTGCTGCGAGTTCTGCCTCGACCAGTACCAGCAGGAAGGGCAGTTTCCGTACTTCGAAGTGATCCAAACGCGGCGGCTGATTCGCGACACCAGCGTCGTTACCGCCGAGGGATGGAAGCGGATTTTCGAAAGTTGCGCTCAGGCGGAGCGGGTGAACATCAGCGCATCGACGGACGTCACCGTCGTGGCCCGCGCCTTCCTGCAACTGACCGATCTGACTACGCCAGGCATCGGCGTCGAGTATCGCTGGCTGCTCGACGATGTTCCCGTCGGCGCGACGTTCCGCTTCCAAGCCGGCGATCATTTTCCGCACGCGGACGACATCAACATCATCCTTCCGCACGTTGCGGTGGGACGGCACCGCCTGGCCATCGAAGCGCGCGTGACCGGCGAAGGCGGCCTCGATCTGCGGCTTCTCTTCATCACCGCGCAGGGATTTCCATCGGCGCGTTTTCCGGCCGACTCGCGCATCGATTCGCACAGCAGGACGATCGGCACCGATTGGAGCCTGGCCGGTCCTGAGCTCGATCTGAATTCGCCGGAGGCCGCTCGCCTGTATTTTCAAAGCTACCTCGAAGGTTCGCCGGGCGATGCATTCGATGTTCGCTACGTCATCGATGACACGCCGCAGCCATCGTTCCACGTCGTGATTCCATCCGGCGGCGGTCTCGCGCTCTGGGATCACTCGGGCGATGCGATCGCGCCTGGCGCGCACACGGTCCAGTTGGAAGCGCGCGCATCAACCACGTCGATTCTGACGCTGGAACAGGTCGAAGTCGCCTCGTCGCCCGTGACGCTGCAGAACAAAACGCTGCCATCGTTCGATGCGGCGAATACCGGCTCGTTCGGCGTCGAGCACCAGCCGCTGAATTGCCTCGTCATCAGCGAGGGTGCGAGCGGCGGGACGGGTGGGTTGGGTGGAACGCCGGCCTGCGGCAAATACGATTTGCTGCTCGATACGACGCTGCCCGCCGCGCCGGTCGACGACAACACCAGAACGCAGCTCGACGATTACACGGCGTTCGGCGACGGCTATGTCGAGATCGACAATCGCAGTGACGCGAGCGGCATCATCACGTTGACTGTCGAAGCGATCTACGAGGATAGCCGCGCGGCAAACTGCAACACGCTGATCGACACGCCCAACGCGTCGTGTCCGAGCCCGAATGCCTGCGCGACGGCGGACTTCACGCTCGTCGAATTCGAAGTGCCGCCGGGACGCTCGCAGAAGTTCTTCTACGTCGATCCGATCCGCTGGGGCTCCGCGGCGCCAAACCGCATTCGAGTATGGGCGCGATCGCGAAACTGCTTCGGCGTGCCCGCCGCCGACATCGCGTACGGCCGCAGCCGCCTCGGCATGCAACTCGTTCCGGCGGGCGCCGGCGCCTGTTTCTCTGCACGCAATTTTGGCCGTCCGCTCGCACCCGCGGTGACGGCATCGATCGCCGGAACGAAAGTGAACCTGCAGCTGCAGGCCGTGGCGCCCTCGTTCGGACTGATGGACGTGATGCGCGCGGAAGGAAACGGTCCGCTGACATTCCTGGTGCGCCTCGCGGATTCGACAAAGTCCTTCACCGACAACACCGTCCGCCCCGGCGGCACCTATCGTTACCAGGTCCACGCGATCGAGAACTCTTCCGATCCGCAGTTGCCCTATCCGTTCGTTTGCGGCGTTCCCTCGGAAGAAATCCGGATCACTGTCCCGCCCATCGCGCCGCGGCGGCGGGCTGTGCATTGACGGGCGTGCGATCCTCATCGGAAATAGGAGGGTTCGTCCAATGGCCGAAGCAACGCAGTCGTTTGCCACGCATCGCCGGTTCTTTCCGCTGTTCCACTTCTTCGCCATCCCGCTGTTGGTCATCAACCTGATCGTCCGCATCGTCTACGCGTGGATGCATCGCGGCGCGCGGCTGGTGTGGTGGGACGTCGTCGTCGCACTCGCTCTAATCGCTCTCGCGTTCGCGGCACGGGTCATGGTGCTCACCGTTCAGGATCGTCTGATCAAGCTCGAAGAGACTTTGCGTCTGCAACGTTGCCTCCCCGACGATCTGCGCGGACGCGTCGGCGAGCTTTCCAGCGGACAGTTGATCGCGCTCCGATTCTGCTGCGATGACGAGGTGGCCGGCCTGACGCGCTCCGTTCTCGACGGAAAACTGAAAAGCCGCGACGAGATCAAGAAGCAGATCAAGATCTGGCGGCCGGACAACCAGCGCGCGTAGCGATCGCGAACGCCGCGAGTGTAGTGCGGGCGTCCCGCCTGCATCCGCCGTGGCGTCTCGCCCGGCGGGGGTTTCTTGAGTCATCGCACGTTCGGCGATTGAATCCCAAAAACCACCGTCGGGGCGAGACGCCCACCGGATGCAGACGAGACGTCCGCACTACGTCGAAGGTTCGCCGGCGGATTCGTAAAGTTCTCGTACATCGAGGCGCGCACCGATCGAGAGTTCCGCGGTCTCGCCGTCGCGAAGCATCGTCCGTCGCCAGCCGCCGTCCTCGCCGAGCGTCCAGACTTCGAGCGACCGTTTGCGATGCGAAACGAGAACGTACTGCCGCAGCGACGGAAGAGTCTTGTAATGTTCGAACTTGTCTCCCGCGTCGTACTCCTCGGTGCTGCGGCTGAGGACTTCGATGATGAGCGCGGGATTCGTGACCGCCTGCGGATCGGTTTCGTCGCGCTCCGTCGGTCCGCAGATGACCGTCACATCCGGATACGTGGCGAGGCCGGAACGCGTACGAACGCGCAGGTCGGCGTCGTATGCACGGCATCCGCGTCCGCGAAGTTGGGGAAAGAGCAGACCGATGACCGCGGCCGCAAGCGCGGCATGCTCCGGCGTCCCGCCGGCCATCGCATAAATCTGGCCGCCGAGAAACTCATGCTTGACGTTGCTCGACGCTTCGAGTGCGAGGTACTCGGCGTACGTGTGATGGATCTCGTGGAGCGGTGCCGTCATCGCGCTCGATTATCGCAGATGGCTGTCGAACCACCCGACCAGCCTCCGTGCGATGTCGCGCTGGTGTTCCTTCTTGGCGATGCGGTGGCCTTCGTCGGGATAGACGACGAGTTGCGTGTCGACGCCGAGGGTTTTGAGCGCGTGCCAGAACTCGAATGATT
>Ga0233356_1000050_pt1 | contig 42162 bp, 38 predicted proteins | sample GEONSFMMS_FD_180700 | JGI IMG/M metagenome (GOLD analysis project Ga0233356, IMG submission 180700) | Soil microbial communities from Shasta-Trinity National Forest, California, United States - GEON-SFM-MS | ecosystem: Environmental > Terrestrial > Soil > Temperate forest > Bulk soil | place...
CCGCGATCATGCTGCGGGAGTCGGCCTTGCCCTGGCCCGCGATATCCAGCGCCGTGCCGTGATCGGGCGAGGTGCGCACGATCGGCAGTCCCAGGGTGACATTGACGCCGTCCCAGAAGCTCAGGCTCTTGATCGGGATCAGCGCCTGATCGTGATACATGGCCAGCACGACGTCGTATTGTCCACGAGATGCGGCGAGGAAGATCGTGTCGGCAGGATGTGGACCGCTAATGCTCACTCCCGCCCCGCGCGCCAGCGCCACGCCGCGCCCGACGACGCGCTCTTCATCGCCGAACTTGCCACCTTCGCCGGCGTGCGGATTGACTCCCGCCACGGCGATGCGCGGCGCGCCGCCGTACAGCCGCGCGTATTCGCGGCTGGTGAGTTGTGCGAGGGCCGCGATGTCGTCAGCGTTGATATTCGAGATCGCATCCCGCAGCGGCAGATGAACCGACAGCAGCGCCGACTTGAGCTTCGGCGAGTCGAAATACATCGCGTAGTCGTGGCCGTAGCGTTTCCGTCCCGCGCGATCGGCCAGCAGTTCCGTGTGTCCCGGAAACGGCGATCCCGCGAGCCCGATGGCCTGCTTGTGAATCGGCGCGGTGACGAGCGCGGAACAGTCGCCGGCGTCGATCACGCGCAACGCGGCGTCGATGGAGTCGAGCGCGATCCGTCCGTACGCGGCGTCGATGACTCCGTAGCGGATCGGACCTTCGCCGCCGATGTCGACGAAATCGACGTCCTCCGGCGGATCAGCGAGCGCGCGGCTGCCGAACACACGCGCGGGGATCTTCACATCGCGCAACGCCTTGAACACGATCTCGGCGCCGATGCCGGCCGGATCGCCGAGCGTGATGGCCAGCGGTTTCACGAGGGCGATTGTAGTGGTGCGGCCGGCCGGTTGATCTTCTCAGGCATCCCGAGCCTCACCAGCACAGACAGGAGTGTCTGTGCCACACCGGCTTTCGCCTGTAGCCGCATTCGCGCAAGGCCGGCAGGATTGATGTGGCACAGACACTCTTGTCTGTGCTTTGGCAAGCTGCAGCGCCTGGGTTTACTCCCCCAGCTCTTCCTCTTTGAACACGTACTTGATCCAGTGCTTTTGGATCAGCAGGTTCGGCGCGCCGTCGCGGTTTACTTTGAGGCAGGAGCGGTCGTACCACTCGATGCAGCCGCGGATCTCTTCGCCGTCCGTCATCACGATGACCATCGGCGTCTTCGAATTCATCTGCTTCACGTAGTAGAAATTTTCGGCGTTCGTCACATCGGGCGGCGCCGCTTTCACATTGCGGCTGTTGCCGTTTCCGTTGCCACGCGTCTGGCGTTTGAAGTCGGTCATCGGCGACCGGAACATGCGGCGAGCGCCCGCCTGATTCGCATCTACCTCGTACTGCCTGTTCATGAATGGCATCGCGTCCTCCGTTGGGCTCTCGTCTGCGTTTTTGAGTGACCGCTGCGAAATGGGAAGCCTTGTTTGCGAACCTTGTGCCTTTTCCCTAGAATCCGGGCGCTTTATCGGAGGCCAACCTTGAATTCCGTGGTGTGTATCGCGCAGGTGCCCGACACCGAGACGCGAATCAAAATCGGCGGCGACGGCCGCCACATCGACGAAACCGGCATCAAATACATCGTCTCGCCCTACGACGAATACGCGCTCGAAGAGGCGATTCGCCTGAAGGAAAAACAGGGCGGTGACGTCACCGTTCTTGCTTTCGGTCCCGACCGCGTGCAGCAGGCCTTGCGCGAATCGCTCGCGCGCGGCGCGACGAAGGCGCTGCACGTGAAAGGAGATTCCGGCGACGCCGATTCGCTCGGCATCGCCAAGGTTCTCGCCGCCGCGATCAAAACCGTTCCGCACGATCTCGTTTTCTTCGGCAAGCAGGGCGTCGGCACCGACAACTCACTCGTCGGTCCGATGGTGGCCGAGCTCCTCGGCTATCCGCAGATCAACGTCGTCACGCATCTCGAAGTCGCCGACGGCAAGGTCACGGCACATCGCGAGATCGAAGGCGCCGAGGAGGTCATCGAGGCGTCGACGCCGGCGGTGATCACGGCCCAGAAGGGGCTGAATGAGCCTCGCTACGCCTCGCTCAAAGGCATCATGGCCGCGAAGAAGATCACGATCGATTCGAAGTCGATCTCCGACATCGGCCTCACGGACTCCGACATCGTCAATCAGCGCGTCACCGTCATCTCGCTGGAACTGCCGCCCGAAAAGAGCGGCGGCCGCAAGATCGACGGCGCCGATCCCGCGGCGGCGGCGAAGGAAATCGTCCGCTACATGAAAGAGGAGGCGAAGGCGCTGTGACCGTTCTCGTGTTCTGTGAAGTTCTCGTTGGGAAGTTGAAGAAAGCGTCGCGCGAGGCGCTGTCGATCGGACGCAAGCTGGCCGAAGCAGCGGGCGGCGATCTCGCCGCGTTCGCAACCGACCGCACCGCGGCCGATGATGCGGGCCGCTACGGCGCGAAGAAGCTGTACGTCGCCGACGCTGGCGCGTACAACACCGAAACCTACACCGCCGCGATGCAGGCGGCGATCGCCGCTTCGTCAGCGTCGATCGTGCTGCTCGGCGGGACATCGAACGGACGCGATCTCGCGCCGCGCCTCGCTGCGCGTCTCAACGCCGGCGTGGCCTCGGACGTCGATCGCCTCGAATGGACCGGCGGCAAGCTGCGCGCGCGGCGTCCCGTCTACTCGGGCAAAGCGTTCGCCACGGTCGAGATCAGCGGCTCACCCGCCATCGCCACCACGCGCATCAACGCCTTCCCGGCTGAGGAGTCGGGCGGCGGGGCGGCGGAAGTCGTCGAGGTCAGTGCGCCGTCGGATTCGAAGACGAAAGTCATCGAAACGAAAGTCTCCGAGGCTGACGAGCTGTCGATCGTCGAGGCCGACATCATCGTCTCCGGCGGCCGCGGTCTGAAGGAAGCGGCCAACTTCTCGCTCATTCGCGATCTCGCGCACGCCATCGGCGGAGCCGTCGGCGCATCGCGCGCGACCGTCGATGCGGGATGGATCGATCACCAGCATCAGGTCGGTCAAACCGGCCGTGTGGTCAGTCCGAATCTTTACGTTGCCGCGGGCGTCTCCGGCGCCATCCAGCACCTCGCCGGGATGTCGTCATCGAAGCACATCGTCGCGATCAACAAGGACCCCGAGGCGCCGATCTTCCGCATCGCCGACCTCGGCGTGGTGGGCGATCTCTTCACGATCGTGCCGGCGCTGACCGAGGAAGTAAAAAAAGCGAAAGCGCACTGAACGCAAAAAGGGCCGCCGAAAACCGGCGGCCCTTTGACTTGCGATCGGTACGTTTAGTTTTTCGGGCTGCTGTTCGCGGCGGTCTGCGTCGGCTTTTCCGGAGACTGCGGCGGGTTGCCGATGATCGTCTTGGCCGCGTATCCGGCGGACATCGAGATCGGATTGGTTCCCGGCGGCAGGCACTCGAGCGTCAGCATGATGGCGTGCCGCGCGTACGGCGCGTCGCAGTGCTGTTCGTTTCTGGCGTTGTAGATCTTCACACTCTTGGCCACGATGCGCTTGCCGTCGAGGACGATGAAGTAGTACTCGATGGCCTCGCTGGGATCGAACTTCGGCAGCGTTACCTGCGAAACCTTGCCGAGGTTCTTGCCATCGACGAAGCACCAGTCGGTGGCGCCCTGACGGCGGAAGTACGCGCGGAGCAGGCCCTGGTCGGCAGTCTCGACCTGCATGATTGGCATCTCGCCTTCGAGCATGCAGCCCGGCGGGTTGTGATCGATGGTCCCGGGTTGGACGCCGAATGCAGCGACGGCGCACATCGCAAACGCGAGAGTGAGGAGGATGCGGATTTTCATGGTCACCTCGGACAAAGCGAGATGATACGGCAAAATTTCACTGCTGCGCCATGATGCGGTCGCGGTAGGCCAGGATGGCGGGCGTTTGGGGCAGCGCCGGCATCGCGCGTGTAATGAGTTGCCGCGCCAGGCTGTAGTCGCCGAGCTCGTAGCGGTTCACGGCCTCGTAGAACATATGCGTCTCTTCGCCGGCCTTGAGCGGATACGTTTTGCGGTACTGCGCGGATGACTCGGCATAGAGCGCGGTCTGGCTGAGCGCGCGCGCCAGCGACTGGCGATCGGTCCGCTGCAGATTCGAAAGCAAGGCGATTCGGCGAAGCTCCGTGCGGGCGCCGACGATGTTCCCTGCCGTCACCATTCGCTCCGCAGCCGCGATCTGATCTGCAACCGGTTCACTGCTGGCCGGCGCAGTTTCTTGCGGAACAGGAGCCGGGACGATGGGAGCGGGAACCGGCGCAGGCGTGACGCGCGCCGGAACCGGTGCAGGCTGCTGCGGTTGCGGCCTCGGAACGGGCGCAGGAGCGACAGGCTGCGGGGGAACCGGCTGCGGCACCGGCTTCGGTTCGATGCTCTGCAACGCCTCGCGAACGTCGGGCCGCGCGAGAACTGCGTTCGACGCGGTTCGGCGCACGCCCATGGCATCGGCGACGCGTCCGATCCTGATGAGCGCGATGAGGTAGGCCGCGGTCTCGTCGTCCGTCAGGTGACGGCGTGTGCGGACGATGGCGTAGTGCTCCGCCACGTCGCTCCACGCGTTGTGGGCGCGGCCGATCTGGGCGAGCGCGGCGTGTGCGTTCGGGTTCGTGTCGTCCGAGGCGAAGGCCAGGTCGGCATAGCGCCGCGCGCCGGCTTCGTCTCCCGCGGCGACGCGTTCGAGCGCAAGCCGGCCGTAGTCGAGGGCCGGTTGCGGCGGCTGCAAGTCGACCTTCCTATCTTCCTTCGGCGCCGTGACGGCGACGTTCGGCTGCTTCGTCGGCGTCGGTACGATCGCGGTCTGCCGGGTCGGCCGCGGCGCGCCCGATTGCACCGCGGGCGCCTGGTTGGCGAGACGGGCGAAGACGGGCACGTTCGCGAGTTGATCGCGCGTGAGGAGAGCGGGGAGGAGCTGCTCGAACGACGCTCGGAGGTCCGGCGGGAGTTTCAGCGCCGCGTACGAGGGTGTGGTCTTCTCCGCCTGTAGGACCTTCAGTGCGGAGAGGCGGGCATCCTCGGCGTGCTCAAGCCGGTCATTTGTGACCGCCAGGTAGACTTCCGCAGTGATGTATGATGGGATATCGTCGACGCGCCCGAATGCGGCCACGCGCAGTTCGTCCGCCGCGCGCGCATAGGCGCCGCGGTTGAAGTCGACTACGCCGCTCTGGAATCGCGCTTCGTAAAAGCTCTGCGCGAGAACCGGAACGGCAGTCAGTATCGAGAGAAGCGCCACAAGCGGGCGCACCATTGCGTTCACTTTGTAAAAAGCTTTCGTAATCGACCGAACAGACGACCGGATTCGGAGCCCGAAGACTCCGGCAAGTCCGGATCGTACACGAGTCCGCGACTTTCTACGATTGATTTTGGATTGTCGACGAAGAGCGATTGCGCGATTTTCTCGCCGACCAGGGCCGCGACTCGCTCCCTCGCGGCCCGAAACCGCGGCTGCCGTTTGGTCACGTTGTGCGCGTCCGTGGCCATCACGTGAACCCAGCCACGCTGCAGCCAATCGATCGCCGCGGCCTGGGCCTCGGGTCCGAACTCACCCGTCACGCTGCCCGTCGTGACCTGCGTCTTCACGCCGATCCGGATCAGTGACGCCAGGAACTCCGGCTTCGACTGAAAGACGACGTTGCGCTCCGGATGCGCGATGATCGGCATCCAGCCGTTGAGTTGCACCCGGTACAGCGGATCGCGAACGAGCGGCGGTACGTTGTTGCTCGAAAATTCGACAAGAACGTACTGTCCGCCGGCGAGCGGCAGGATCGATTCCGTGCGCAGCATCTCGTCCATGTCGTGTCCGAAGAAGTATTCGGACCCGAGGATGATGCGCGGCCGGTCACCGACCTCGGCGCGAAGATCGTCGAGGATCTTCGTCAGTTGCGCGCGCGACGTGTTCTTCCAGCGGCCGCGCAGGACGTGCGGCGTGGCCACGATCGTTTCGATGCCTTCATCGGCGGCCATGCGGCAGAGATCGACGGACTCCGCCATCGTGCGCGGTCCGTCGTCGACGCCTGGCAGGCAGTGGTGATGGATGTCGATCATGCGAGGAGCACCTCGCCGGTGTTATCCGACGCGCTGCTGCGGCGGGTTCTTCGGTTCTTTGGAACTGTGGCCATCCTCGTCGTAGTAGTCGTAGTAGCTCTTCTTGAACGAGTAGCCGTACTGCTGCAGATCGAGGTTATTGAGCAGCGCGCCGAGCACCGGGATGTTGCTCTGGCGGAGGCGCTCGGCAGCGCGCTGCACGATGTCTCGCGGCGTCTGACCGCCATGCACGCAGAGCACGACGCCGTCCGCATTCGCCGCGAGGACGATGGAGTCGGTCACCGCCATCACCGGCGGCGAATCGAAGATGACGAAGGCGAATTTCGCGCGGATTTCGTGGATGAGGTGCTTCATCCGGTCGGAGCCGAGGAGCTCGGACGGATTGGGAGGTGTCGGCCCGGAAAGGATCAGCGAAAGGTTCGGGACCTGCGTGTCCTGGATGACGTCCTCGATCGGGATGTTCGCGGCGAGGTAATTGACCAGGCCGAGGTTCATCTTGCCGCGGAAGACTTTCTGCAGACGCGGACGGCGCAAGTCGGCGTCGATCAGCAGGACCGGTTTGCCCATCTGCGCGAGGACGGTGGCGAGGTTGACCGACGTGGTGGTCTTGCCTTCGCGGGCGAAGGTGGACGAGATCACGATCACTTTCGGCGAGCTGGCCGAGGCGAGCAGCAGCGACGTCCGGAACGCGCGGTACGCCTCGGCGATGGCCGAGCGCGAGTCGCTGTGCGGCAGCAGATCGATGCCCGCCTGCGACTCGCCAGCTTCCGTCACCGGACGAAGGCGCGCCGTTCCGCGTCCGTAGCCATAACCGTAGCCGTAGCCGCCGCGGCCGGCTGAGGTCGCGGACGGAATGACGCCGAGCGACGCGAACTTCGTGACGCGCTCGAGCTCCTCGGGTGTCTTGATCGAACGGTCCATGTATTCGAGGAAGAAGATCGCCGCGAGCCCGAGAACCACACCGAGCGGGAAGGCGCTCTGCAGGTTCTTCTTCATCGTGACGTTGAACCGTCCCGTCGGAAGATCGGCGTGATCGACGATGTGGATGTTGTTCGACGACGTAGACCCGCGCAGCCGGGCCGTGACCTCGGTCTCGTTCTGCCGCTTCTCGAGCGTGTCGAGCAGCGTTTGTTTCGAGGTCAGAGAGTTCGTCAGATCCGTGAAGCGCGCGGCGCTGGTGTTGATGTCCATCGTCTCGCGCTTTTGCAGGCCGAGCGCCGCCAACATCTGGTTTTCGCTCTGCTGCGCGGCGACAAGGTCGCGATGCGCGGCGTCCTTGGCACGCTCGAACGCCGCGTTGATCGCGGCGGCGCGCGATTGGTGCGTCTTGTCGATGGAGTTCTTCATCGACAACATCTCGGGATAGCCGGGCTTGAACGTCGTGAGTTTCTGCTGGTATTCGCGTGTTTTTCTTGACTCTTCTTCCGTGAGCTGGGCCACGAGCGAGTCCGAGCTGGTGACAGACTCCGGGTTGGCGCGCACTAATGAGTCGTAGGCGTTCTGCTTTTCGACGCGCGCGGTGGTGGCATTCTGCAGGTCCGCGTTCGACTTCATCAACCGCTGATACGGAATGCTGCTCGCGTCGGCGGTGGAGATGATGCCCTTGCTCTCGCCGTACTGCTGCAGTTCGCGGCGCGTGGCCTCGATGTCGGCCCGAATCTGCGCGATCTGCCGATCGAGGAAATCGCTGGCCTGCTTGACCGACTCGAACTTCTTCTCGTTGTTGAGGCGGATGAAGGAGTCGCCGACGCCTTCAACGACCTTCTGCGCCAGGCGCGGCGAGGTGGAGACATAGCCGACGTCGACCAGCGAGGTGGCGCGTACAGGAACGACTTCGAGCGGACCGACGACCGCGCTCGCCATCGACGAACGGAGCTGCGCGATCTGCGCGGGCGTCTTTCCGTTGATTCCGGCCGGATAGAACTCCGGGTCGCTCAGCAGCTTCTGATCTTCGATGACTTTCTCGCCGAGCCCGCGGCTTTTCAGAAGCACGTACTGGGTCTGCAGGAACTCCTGATCCGAGGCCGCGATGCCGAAGAGATCATCGACGGTGAGTTGATTCGGATTCTCACGTTCGATCTGGATCTGAATCGACGACTTGTACAGCGGCTTGGCGAACTCGCTGGCCAGATACGTCCCCAGCATCACCACCACAACGATCGACAGAGCGACTTTCCATCGCTTGTAGATGATGTTCCAGTAATGGGAGAGATGGACTTCCTGCGTGTTCAGGTCCATAGGCGATGGTAACCAGTAATCGTTGCAACGGCTTCCAAGGTACAGACACGATTGTCTGTACCGACAACGATCAGAAGAAGCTTTCCCTGAAGACGATGCGGTCGCCGTCGAGCAACACCACGTCGTTCTGACGGCCGTCGATGATCTTCTTGAAATCGTATTTGAACGTCTTCTCGGCGCCGCTGACGACGCGCTTCAGGATGACCTGCTTCGAGGCGCGGTCGGTCGGTCCGCCGGCGGCGGCCAGAGCCTGCAGCAGCGTCGGCGTCTGCGAGCGCCGGAACTGCACGCTGCCGGGATGCATCACTTCGCCGAGGACGTAAATGTTGATCTGGCTGTCGATGGGAACGTTGATGACGTCATTCGGACGCAGAGGGAGATTGAGATCGGGATTGCCGTTGACCATCAGGTCGTCGATGTCGATGGCAATCTGTTCGGTCAGCCCGTTCGCCGCCGTGCGCAGGACGTAGAGCGTGCGTCCGTAACCGCTGGCCAGACCACCGGCCTGCGTGATGGCCTGGATGAGAGAGATGTTTCCCGTGATGCCGATACGGCCCGGCCGCGTCACGGCACCGATGACGGAGATCGGTTTGCTGCCCGCTTCGAGCACGGTCACGGAGACGTCGGCCTTGTTGATGTACTTCGATTCGAGCATCGACTTGATGCGCGCCTCGAGATCGGTCGGCGTCAACCCGGAGACGTCGACTTTGCCGAGCAGCGGCATGGTGATGCGGCCGTCGTCGCTGACGGTGATCTTCGTGTTGAGGCTGGGATCCTGAAAGACTTTCACTTCGATGTAGTCGCGGGGACCGATCGGCGCATCGCTGGCGCTCGGGGCGTTTTCGCCGAGGAGCGTGCCGGGCTGAACTTGCGCGACAGCCGGCTGCATCAGCGCGGCGGCAGTGAGCATCACGGCCGTGAGTGTGAGATAGGAGATACGTTTCATTTGAATCCTTCCAACGCTAAGCGCCGCCGCCCCATGTTCCAGGAGCAGCGGCGAGAAAAGACAACCCTCGTCGCCATTTGGACCGGCGCTCATCGTAAGCGCTGGTTGTCATCTCGCCGTCCCGTTGATGTGAATCTTTCATCAAAACGGCCACCATCGTTCAGGGGGTTCGAGTGTTATTGGGATGGACTTTACGGGGTGAATGACAAACGGAACAGGACCCGTATTCCTTTGTCCTCGTTGATGTTGAAGTTGGAAGTTCTGTTGACGTAGCCGATGTCGAGACCGCCACGCAGGCGGGCGAAACCATAGGTGAAACCGATCGACGGGAAGCTGAAGACGTCGCGGCGTTTGAGAAAGCCGTTCGGACCGAGAACCGGCACGTCGTAGAGATCGCGGCCGATCGCGTATTGCACCGTCAGCGTCAGGCGGCGCGTCGCGTCCCAGGCCAGACTGGTGCTGAGCCGGTCGGCAATGTAGTAGTTGTTCGAAGTGAAGATCGAGAAGTCGAGATCGCGCGAGGCGGCGATGCTTCCCGTCGTCGCGCGCCCGAATTTCTTGTTGGATGTGATGTTGCCGAGGGCGCCCTGGAAGTTGTGCTGAGTGGGATCGACGAAATCCAGCTTGCCGGCGCCGGCCTCCAGGCGCGTCACCGTGCGGCCGGTGTCATGGACGAAGCCGGCTCCTATGAACGAGCGCCGGCCATCCTTGTAACTCGCATTCGAGAAGGAGTAATCGCTGAACTCGCCGGTGAGGAACATCGACGTCAGCGGGAACGTCTTGTGGTTGATCGCGAGCCGGTAGTTGTGTCCTTTCCGGTCGAGCAGCTCGACAGGGATCAAATCCGGCTGAATTTTGTCGAGCGGATACGAGGTCTTCAGCGCGGCGACGTTGAATGTCGCGCTAGTGCGGCTCGAGTACTTCAGCTCGCCCGTCACGCCGTAGTTCGTCGCGCGCTCCGATAGAAGGCGGGCGATCTCGGCGACGTCGGCGCGGAGCTGATCAGCGTTCTCGGCGTAGATGTCGACGTACAGGTGATTCAGAAGGTATTGCGCATCGGCACGGGCGCGATATCCGAACGCGTCGCGTTTGCCGCCGCGCTTGAAGAAGCTCCACTCCGGCCGGACGTCGATCGAGTAGATGGTCTTCTTCGACGGAACGATGTAGAAGCGCGTGGGCGCCTGGACTCCGAAACGGAAGCCCGACTGCCGGTCAGCCGTCGGGACGTAAAAGCTGGAGTCGTAGCCGATATCGGAGAGCTGAAACGTGCTGAGGAGATAGAACGGGCCGTGATGGAAATGGGCTTTGCGCAGATCGGCGGCGATCTCCTGGCTCGCGGTGAACTGGCGTTCACGGTCACGTAGACCGTTCTGCGCGAAGGCGCCGGGCGCAAAGGCGCACAGAGCTAAGGCGACGATGAGAAGCCGCTTTCCTTGCCGCACGTACCCTCCCATAGCCATCGAGGTAATTTCGGACCGCGCTGATGTTAGCACGGCCTCTACAATGGCCGGATGCGGAACGCGGTCGAGCTTGCCCTCTTTGTGGGGCTTCTGGCGTTTCTCGTCTGGGTCCCGATGCCGTTCGGATCGGCCAGCGATGCGTCGCAGCCGGCGCTCATTCTGCCGCCGCTTCTGATCTGCTGCGCCGCCGCGCTGATGCGCGCCGCCAGCAAGAAACCGTTGGTGATGACGCGTCCCGGCCGCATCTGGACGATCGGCGGCGTTCTTTTCGTGCTCGTGATCGCGCTGCAATTGCTGCCGCTGCCGGCTGGTCTCCTGGCGCTGATTTCCCCGCAATCAGCGGCGATCTGGGCGCGCGCTACGCACGCCGCTGCGCTCGCCGGCGCCGATGCGGGAACGAATCATCCGATCACCATCGACCCCCAGCACACGGCCCTGCACTTTTACCGCGCGCTCGCCTATTTCGCCACCTTCCTCTCCTCGATGATCCTGGCCCGCGACACGGCGCGGCGCCTCGTGCTGGCCGCGGTTCTTGCCTGTGCCGGCGTCTTCGAAGCGCTCTACGCCGTGCACGAGGCGGCCCTTGGCCGCTACGCGATCTGGGGCTGGAAGAACACGCTGATCTTCGGACGCGCCAGCGGCACCTTCGTCAATCCCAACCACTTCGCGCACTACGCGGCGATCGTTCTGCCGATGGCGCTCTACGTCTCCGCCTACGCGTGGCACACCGCCGCGCCGCCGGGCGCAACGTTCGGACGCCGTTTCGTGAAGCTCGTGGAGCGCCGTTTTTTTCCGTTTGCGTTCGGCTTGCTCGCGGCGCTCGGCTGCCTGACGGCCGTGCTGATGTCGGAATCGCGAGGCGCGCTGCTGGCACTGGTCGGTGGAATCGCGATCGTCGGTGCGATGGCCAGCGATAAAAAGAACGCGGCGCTGCGGGCGATTCTGATCACCATTGGCGTATCCGCCGTGATCGTTGCCACTATCCTCGTGCTCCGCCGGCCCGGGACCGTGACGCGCTTCGAGACCAGCCAGTCGTCACAGGTCGAGACACGCCGCGACTCCATCGTGGCCGGGTTCCGCATCTGGGAGATGTTCCCGCTCTTCGGAAGTGGAGCCGGAACGTATCCGGATGTCGTCCTGAGCACGCGGGCGACCTCGGGCGACACGCTCGCCAATCACGCCCACGACGACTACGCCGAAATCCTGGCCACCACCGGCGCCCTCGGCTTCGTCGTCTCGTTCGTCTCTCTCCTGGGCGGTTTCGTAGCACTGATGCGCAATGCATTCGGCCCGGAAGGCGAGCCGATGAGCTGGCGCCGCCGCGCCTTCAAAGTGGCCGCTCTGACCAGCGTCGCCATCGCCATGATTCACGCGCTCGTCGACTTCAACTTTTTCATCCCTGCCAATCCGATCACGCTCGCTGCAATCGCGGGAGCGGCGGTCGTGGCTAGAGAGTCGTGACGCCGCCGATGTGCAGGCGCCGCACGCCGCCGTTGCGCGTCGTGGGATTGGCCAGCACGACTTCCACGCTATGCGTGCCGGGATTCCCGACAGGAACGATGAAGTCGCGCCTGGCGCCCACTTCCCCTTCTCCGCGCAGGACGTCGTCGACGTACACCTCGGCATACGCCGGTACGTTGTCCGTTTCCACCGTCTCGATGTTCAGTGCGACGGCATGGTTGGCGTCGATGTTCCGCCATCCGCGGTAGCAGACGTCATTTCCGCAGAGTCCCTGCCAGTCGGATTCGACGACCGGCACGCGGCGCGGGTCGGCGGTCCCCAGTTCAATCTGCGCCGCCAGATTGTTCTCGCCGAGTTTGCGCGCCAGACGGATTCTGGTGGCGTCTGAGGCTGCTCCCTGCTTGTGCGTGACCAGTTCGAACCCGTCGAGCGGCTCGAGGTTGTGCCGTAGTGCGTAGTCGACGAGGGCGTCGATGATCGTCGGTTTGCCGGGCACCTCATCCAACGGACGGCGATGGAGTTCATCGAGAAGGGCAGCGATCAGCGGCTCGGAATCGGCGCGGTACGGCGGATTGGGAAAGTGGACGATCAGATCCGCGGGCGAGTTGCTGCGCGCGTGCACGGCGAAATCCTCGAGGCGCTCGCGCTGCAGGTCCGCGCGCAGCTTCCGATAGTCATCGAACAATCCATTGCGCAGTGCCAGCGAAATGAGGATTCCAGTCGCGTACTCGTTGCGAGGCCGGGCGCGCTCCAGCATCGACAGATCGCCGGTCAACTCAAAGAGCGGCTGGGCCATCCGCGCGAATCTGGCCTCATCCGCAAGCAGCGGCGCGTATGCATTCAGCGCATCCTGCCGGTCTTTCGGCGAGAGCTCCTGCCAGTGAAAAAACGCGGCGCGCGCGAATGAGCTTGCCGGCCCCGGCCTATCCGGCGCCAGTCGCGACGCATGGTCGTATGCGGCACGCCAGAGCTGCACGCGCTTGTCGGATGGCGAGTCGAGCGAAACCTCGGTCAGTAGCGTCGCCGCTTCCCAATCGGTCGGATGTCGGGCGACGCGTGAAGCCAGCGCGGACGCAGCCGAGGGCAGAGGCGGCGATCCGATCTCGGGCCTTCGCAAAAAGAAAAGCAACGCCGAGCCGGCCATCGCCACCGCGACGACGATGAGGAACACCCGTGCACCGCGTCCGTTCACGTCAGGATGCGTTCCCATGCTGCAAGAGCGATGTGAGGCGCGAACCTCTCCTCGTACAGACGCCGGCCGCGCAGACCCATGACCCGCGCGCGGCCGCGATCGTTCGCCAGCTCGCGGATGCACCGCACGAGACCGTCGCCGTCTCCCTGCTCGATGACAAAGCCGCAATCATTTTCCCGGATGATACGCGCCAGCGCGCCGTCCGCCGCGCCGACGAACAACACCGGCCGCGCGACGGCCAGCACGCCGTAGAACTTGCTCGGCACGATCAAGCCTTCGAGCTCGGGACGAAGCGTGACCAGATGCGCATCGGCCGCCGAGAGGCTTTCGCTCAGCTGTTCGCGCGGCGCGTAGCCACTGAAACGAACATTCGGCAACTGCTTCGCGCGGATCGCCTCGGCTTGCGCGCCGCCGCCGTGGAGCGCGAATTCGATCGCATCGTCGTTCCGCAACGCTTCCATCGCCGCGAGCATCGTCGCTCCGTCGTGCGCACGCCCGAGGTTGCCGGAGTAGCCGATGACGAAGCGGGAGTGCGGGAGGTCGACGGGATGCAGCGAGGCATCGGCCCAGTTGTGGATCACCACCGCATTCGGAAGGCGTTCCGCCATCAGGTCCGCGAGCGCGACGTTCACCTTCGCACGGCGAAGTGACCAGTCGCGGACGCCGCGCAGCAGTCTCGTGCCGCGCATGCCGAGCGCTTCCGCAACATCGGGGAAAAGATCCTGCGTCCAGTTGATCAGCGTTGCACCGCGCAGTTTCGCCGCAAGCGCGGCGACGACTGAAATCAGTGGAGGATCGGTGAGCGCCACGATCGTCGCGCCGCGTCCGCCGCGCCGAATCAGCGCGAAAAACGCGCTGATGTAGAAGGTCGCGTAGTCGGCCGCGCGGCCCGGCAGAAATCCGCGTCCGAATCTTGTCGACCAGACACGCCGGACCTTCACGCCATTCACCGTTTCGAGCGGCGGCAGTTTCGCGGCGGCGTCCTCGTAACGCTGTCGGCTCGTCACCACCTCCACGTCCCATCCGCGCTCTGCCAGATGAAACGACAGGTCGGACAGCATCTGACTTGTTGCAGAATGATCGGGGTGAAAGTAGCGATTCACGAAAACGACGCGCGCGGACATGCTCCGCGAATTATGGGGCGAACAGGCTTCGGAGCGGTCCTCATCGCCGGCCTCGCTCTTCGCGCCGCCGTGATCGCATTCACCGCCGGCACGAGCGATCTTTGGCTGTGGGACACCTTTGCCAGAGCACTGGACCAGTACGGTCTTGCCGCATATGCACACGTTGAGAGGCTGAATCATCCGCCGCTCGGCGCCTTTCTGGTCTGGGCGCTTTATAAGCTCGGCCCGCTCGGTATTACACTGCGCGCCTTTCAGGCCCTCGCGGACGTCGCGGCCGCGTTGTCCATCTACAAAATCGCGCAGCGTCTCAACGTTGCGCCACGATTTGCCGCCGGCCTTTATTTCTTATCGCCTGTGGCCATTCTGACTTCCAGTTTCTTCTGCAATACGGATTCAACACTGGTTGCATTGATCGCCGTCACTGTGCTGTTGTTGATCAGCCGGCGCTATGCGCTCGCCGGAGCGCTTTTGGCCTGCGCATGCGGCGTAAAGATTGTTCCCGTTCTCGCATTTCCGCTGTTTTTCCTGGCGGCAAGAGAAGGACGTCTCCGCTTTACAGCCGCGTTCACAGTGGTGTCAGGCGTAATCTTTCTTCCTGTTCTCGCATACGCACCTGTAAGTTTCATTCACAACGTCCTCGGCTATCGTGGCTCGGGCGAAATGTGGGGTTTGGCGCTGCCGGCCACTGTCGGCGGTGCGGCGGCCACAGTCCTCGGATTTACGCGCCTTCGGGCTTTCCTCTACCACCTCGGCGATGTTTATATCGCCATTACCCGCTATTGCGTCCTCGGCATTGTGGCGCTGGTGACATGGATCGGACGCAATGTTGATGAGGTCCGTTTCCCGGCGGCTCTGACACTTCTCCTCCTCGGAGCGATTACCGTCGCTCCTCGGGCCACGCTTGGGTATTTCCTGTGGTTCCTCCCTTTCCTGCCATTTACGTTCAAGCGGAGCGTAACGCTGACAATTCAAGCGGTCGCGTCCCTGCAATTGATCGCTGATTACAGGCTGTTTTCGCTCGGAACGCGGCCATGGTTCGTCAATTTGGGGAGAACCGATCCCTGGTGGCTGGGGCGCGCCATCGATGTTCTTGGAATCCCGCTATGGTGTCTCTGCATCTGGTCATTGGCGGCCGGTCTGATCGCAATGAACCGGTCTGAATTGAGCTATCGATGATCGTCCTCGGCATCAATGCCCATCACGCCGACGCCGCCGCGTGCATCCTCGTCGACGGCAAGCTCGTCGCGGCGGCGGAGGAGGAGCGATTCCGCCGCATCAAACATTGGGCGGGATTTCCATCGGTCGCCATCCGCTACTGCCTCGACGAAGCGCGCGTCGACCTTGATGACGTCGACCACATTGCCGTCAATCGCGATCCGAACGCGCGGCTGTTTCAGCGCGCGAAGTTCATCCTCGCCAAACGTCCCTCCCTCGGCGCGATCCGGAAGCGGCTCGCCAATCGTTTGCAGGTCGCGGGCATCGAGGACGAGCTGAAGCAGGCATTCGGGCTCGAATCGTTGAAGCCGAGGCTGCATCACGTCGAGCATCACCGGGCGCATCTGGCGTCCGTGTACTTTGTCGCACCGTTTGACGATGCCGCGGTGCTTTCCGTCGACGGCTTCGGCGACTTCGTCAGCTCGATGTGGGGCGTGGCGTCGAAGAACAAGATCGAAGTCCTCGGCGAAGTCGGCTTTCCGCACTCCCTCGGCATCTTCTACACCGCCATGACGCAGTTTCTCGGTTTCCCGCATTACGGCGACGAGTACAAAGTCATGGGCCTCGCGCCGTACGGCAAGCCGACGCAGATGGAGGCGATGCGCGACATCGTGCACGTGCAGAGCAACGGCACGTTCCGCCTGAACCTCGACTACTTCACGCACCACTCCGCCGGCCTGGACATGGTCTGGCAAGGCGGGATGCCGGTGATCGGGCCGGTATTTTCAAACCACCTCAGCGACCGCCTCGGCGCGGTGCGCACGCCCGACGAGCCGATCGAACAGAAGCACAAGGATCTCGCCGCGTCGATGCAGGCGATGTTCGAGGAAGCATTCTTCGCGCTCGCGAACGCGCTGTACGAGAAGACGAAAAATCCCCGCTTCTGCCTCGCCGGCGGCTGCGCGTACAACAGCGTCGCGAACGGATTAGTCTTCGACCGCTCGCCGTACAAAGACCTCTACATCCAGGCCGCGGCGGGCGACGCCGGCGGCGCGATCGGTGCGGCCTATTGGGTTTGGAACGAGATTCTTGGCAACACGAAGTCGTTCGTGATGACGCATGCGTACTGGGGTCCCGAGTACGACGACGTCGCCATCGACGAATCGATCACCGCGCGCCAGGCCGACCTCGATGCCGCGCGGTGCACGATCGAACGCGTCACCGACGAGCGCGAACTTTGCCGCCGCACCGCGGCGCAAATCGCGGACGGTGACGTCGTGGGCTGGTTTCAGGGACGGATGGAGTGGGGGCCGCGCGCGCTCGGCAATCGCTCCATCGTCTGCGATCCGCGCCGCGGGGACATGAAGAACATCCTCAACCAGAAAATCAAGCGCCGCGAGTCGTTTCGCCCCTTCGCTCCCTCGGTGCTGCGCGACGCGGTGGGGGAGTGGTTCGAGACCGACTACGACGTGCCTTTCATGTTGCAGGTCTACCAGATCCGCGAAGAGAAGCGCGCGCAGATTCCAGCCGTGACTCACGTGAACGGATCGGGGCGATTGCAATCGGTCGACGAACAGCAGAACGCGCGCTACTACCATCTCATCGAAGCATTCCGCGACATCACCGGCGTCCCGCTCGTGCTCAACACCTCGTTCAACGAAAACGAGCCGGTGGTGAACACGCCCGCCCAGGCGCTCGACTGCTTCCTGCGCACGAAGATGGACCTGCTGGTGATGGGCGACGTGATGATCCAGCGGCAGTAGTTACTTCGTCGCCAGGATGAGGTAATCGCCGTCGTCGGCGCCATCCCTCAAGAGCTCTAACTTGAATCCCGCATCGGCGAGGGTAGCCCAGCAGGTTTCGTGCTGCTGCCAGCCATGCGTCGAGAGCGCGATCGTCAGCGGACCGCCGGCGAGCAGCGCCGCCGCGCCGCGAAGCGCGTCGCTTTCGGCGCCTTCGATGTCCATCTTGATGAAGTCCGGCTGGGCGGCGCGTCCACTCGCGATCAGGTCATCGAGCGATGCCGTGACGACGCGAAGATCGCCGCCCTCCGCCAAGCCTCCCATCGATGCGTGCTGCGCAATGCGGAAGTGCGCTTCGCCGCTCGTCGCGGCGATGGCCAGCGCGCCGACGTGCACGTTCGCGAGCTCATTGAGCCGGATGTGACGCTCGAGCAATTCGAGATTGCGCGGCAGCGGCTCGAAGGCGTAGACGCGGCCCGAATCGCCGGCGAGCTTTGACGCGAGCAGGGTGAAGAAGCCAACGTTCGCGCCGACGTCGAAGACCGTCGCGCCGGGCCGGATGAGCTCGCGAAACAGCTGCTGCATGTGCCGTTCGTACGTGCCGAGCCAGCATCCGTTCGTGCTGGAGCCGGCGATCCACCGCCAACCCCGCAACTCGCCGGAACGAATCCGGACGACCGACTCGGGCGGCATGAATCGAAGCGGCAGCCTGACGAGATTCGCGAGGAGCGTACGAGTGCGCGACATCACCGGCTTCTCCGAAACAGTTCTGCCGACAGCATTCCCTCGGCCAGGAATCGCTCCAGCGCGTAGCGCCAACCGGCGCGGCCGTCGAGAAGAGCGCGTTTTGCGATCAACGTGTAGAACAGCGTCGCAAACGGAGCGATCACGCGCAACTTGCGAATGCGGCCCTGCCTTGGAAGCGCGCCCCACGGTGTCGCGCGCAATTTGCTCGCCTCCTGGCGCATGTACTTCCGTTGCCGGTCGATGAAGCGGCGGAGGTCCTTGCGGTCGTCGTGGATGAGTGGCGTGCGAAGCCGTTCGACGCGGCCGTGGACGCGGACTCGCTGCGTGTGCCCGTCCTGCCAGAACTCAAACGCGCCGCACCGCAGCAGGACGGCGCGCGGCGGATAGAGCGCGGAGCGGAGCGGGCGTCCGTGGATCGCGTAGACGAATGCGGCTTCGTATCCGGCCAGATCCGGCGGCAGCTGCAGCGACTCCAGCTCGCGGACAAATGCTTCGGGGACAAAATAATCCGCGTCGAGCGTGAGCACCCACGGCGTCGTCACCTGCTCGACTCCGAAACTCCATTGCCGGTCGTGCGAGTCGAAGGCCCGAGGAATGACGCGGACGTTCGCGAACCGCTGGGCGATGTTGACCGTGTCGTCGCTGCTCAGGCTGTCCACGACCACGACCTCGCGCGCCCACGCCAATTGCGCCAGCGTACGTCCGATGTTCGCCTCCTCATCGCGTGTGAGGATCAGCGGTGTGATGCCGTCGAGCATCAGCGTCTCTCTCGTTTCACGGTGCGTTTGATCGCGCTGTGGAGCAGGATCGCGTTGCGGAATCCGAGGAGGCGGGCCATGACGCGCATGAGCTGCTGTTGCTCTTCATCGCGCGGTTGGAAGTTTGGATCGAGCTCGCGGATGTGCAGTGCTGCTGCGTCGAACGCATGCCGATCGTGCAGGCTGAGCACGCGCATTTCCTTGTAGAAATACTGGGCGAGGCGCCGCCGGCGCTCGGGAGTCAGCACGCCGTCCGCCGCGAGCCGTTCTTCGATCTTCTCGAGGATCCGATGATGTTCCCGCGCATTCGCGAGCATCGTCGTGTTCGTCATGCGTGCACCACCGTGCTCGCGCATCGTGTACGCGGGGCCTTCGACTGTGACGATGTCGCGCGCGCGAAGGGCGGCTTGGCAGAAATAGTCCCAGTCGTCCAGCTTGCGAAGGGCCGGATCCCAGCGCCACTCGGGATGGCGGACGTACAGCGCGGACGACGTCGGGACGGCGAGGCCGGCCAGAACGTCGTCGACAATGTTGTGAAAGACGGGCGCATCGTACGTTGAAGTCTTTCCGTTCGTATCCGAGTGCCATCCCGAGGCCGCAATGTCAGCGCCGGTCGATTCGAGCGCGCGAAGTTCCGCGCCGAGGTGGCCAGGCGTGAGCACGTCGTCAGAGTCGAGAAACTTGACGTAGGTTCCTGTCGCAGCGTCGATACCGAGATTCCGCGCCGCGGACTGGCCGCCATTCGCTGGCATCCGCAGACATCGAATCGCGGAATTGCCGTCGTACGCGCGCAGCGAATCCCACGTTCCATCGGTCGACGCATCGTCGACGACGATCACCGCGACGCTCACTTCCTTCGCGGCATCGAGCGCCGATTCGATCGCCTCGTGCACCAGTGCGGCGCGGTTGTAGACGGGGATGATGATGTCGACCGTGGCCATGTCTACGTTGTCCGTCTCGCGGCGATGCGCATGTAGTGTTGCTCCATTTCCGCCGCCACGCGATCCCACGTGAAACGCGACTGCACGAGCTCGCGTCCGCGCCGTCCCATCGCCGCACGCACGCCGGCGTCACTGAGTAACCGTCGAATGGCCGCGGCAAGCGCATCCGGCGCATTGCTCGTCACGATCCCCGCTCCCGCGGATTCGACATCGGCCGCCAGCCCTACTTCGGGGGTGACGATCACCGGCATCTCTACGGCCATCGCTTCCAGCACGACATTGCCGAAATTCTCCGAAAGCGACGGCAACACCAGCGCCGTCGAGGTCCGCAGCAATTCTTCCTTCGCAGCGCCGCTGACGGGACCGCGGAAGTCGATTCGATCGGCGACGCCGTTTCGCTCCGCCTGCGAGCGAAGTTTCGGTGTGAGCTCCTCCTCATCATTTCCCGCGATGACGATCTTCACGCCAGGGACTGCCTTGATCGCATCGAGCAGAAACTCGAGTCCCTTCTTCCAGTTGATGCGGCCGAGGAAAAGGAGCGTATCGGGGAGGCGAGGTGTCGAGTCGGCGGTGGGGATGTCGATGCCGTTCGGAACGACGATGGGATTGGGCAACGGAATCCCGATGCGCCGCGCGTCGTCCCATTCCACCTGCGCGGTGAAGTGCACCGACGACGCGTTTGCGAACGTCCGCCGTTCGACGGCACGAATCCAGAGCATCTTGGCAATGCGGCTCTTCCGCGCCACCAACTCAGGAACCAACATTCCTCGGGGCGAGACGATGTACGGAACGCCATGCCGTGCCGCCGCGCGGGCGGCGGCGTAGGTCGGCCAGAGAAATACCGAGTGAAGATGGACGGCGTCGTAGCCGGCGATCGATGCATCGATCGCGGCGCGCATCGCCGGTGAAACGTAGAGCCGGCGGAACGTCGATCGAAAGTAGCGGACCGACACACCATCGAGATCGACAGGAGCTCCGAGCGGCACATCGGATTCGCGATCGCCGTCCACATTCGTCGTGAAGACGTCGACGTGATGTCCCCGCGCGGCCAGAGCACGGCAAAGTCCGTGAACAGCGTAGATCGGACCGCCGTACCGGGTTGCCGGCAGATAGGTTGGCACGACGTGAAGGAGGCGCACGCGCTACGGTGCTACGCCGTGGCTGCTGACGTCAATGGCGTCTTGAGGGGCCGCACCATGTCGTTCGGTGCCTCGGCCAGGCGTTCGTCGAGCGCCGCGGTCGCGAACGTGCAGCCGACGAAAAACGCGGTCAGCAGCGTCAGCACCGGATCGGAGTACGCCTGCGCGGAAACCATGAACTCGATGATATTTGCCACGATGATTCCGAACAGCGCCGCGCGCGCCAGTTGCGATGAGCCGGGTACGTCGGGATGCCCAGAGATTTTGAGCATCGTCAGGAACATGGTCAGGCCGAGTATGGCCACAGCCATCAGTCCGGGAACTCCCAGCTCGATGGCCAGTTTGCCGAGGCCGCCTTCCTGCCAGCCGAGCGTCGTGCCGGTATCTTCGCGCAGCACGTGATAGACGCCTTGCGTCGCAGTGCCGAGGCCCGCGCCCATGATGCCGGCCTGTTCGACGGTGCCGCTCAGGCCTCCCTCGAGCCGGCCCCACAGTTCGTCCTGTGTCGTGTACGCGGATTTCGTGTAGACGCTCGACTCTTCGTTCTGCGAGATCTTCGTGGTGACCACGACCATCAGGACGCCAACTAGTCCGAACGAGACCACCTGCGTCGTCGTCAGCCGGCGGAAGTAGCGCCACAGGAACGTCACGGCAAAGACGGCGATCATGTAGAGCGCCTTGCGCCGTCCGCTGATGAGACAATTCAGAAATCCCCAGCCGCTGACGGCCAACCAGATCCAGCCGACGCGGAACGACCGCGAGCGCACGGCCATGATCATGCCGATCATCGTCAGCAGCGCGGCATGCCATCCCATGATGTCCGGCGCGCGGTAAAAACCGGAGAGCAGGCGGACGCTCAGGCCGGTCAGGAAGCGCAGATTTTCGCCGAGAGCGACCGTGCCAAGGGCGCGCCACTCCACGCGTAAATATTCAAGGGGAGTTCCGATCATCGCGATCGACGTCACCACGGCGTAGAAGCGGAACAGTCCGAAGAGTTGCTCCTCGCGCTGCAGGAACGCGTACCCGATGATCACCGCCGGCAGCGGCGCGCAGTAAAGGAAGAAGCTCATCGCCGGCGCCTTCCATTGATCGATGCCGAACGTGAAGAGCCCGTTGACCGCGGCGAGGAAAAGGAAGACGAAGACGAAGATCAGCGCTCCGTAAATCGACGAGAAGCGCTTAGTGAATTCCCGCGCGTGGCGCTGCAGCGTCACTTGCGCGGAAAAGATGACCACCACGTAGATCAGGACGATGCTGATCGACATGATCACCGGGGTGCCGGGCGTGAGCTTTCGCGCCGGGTCCTGCAGAACGCCGCAAAGGATGGCGAGCAGCCAGCCGCGCCTCCAGTCGACGAGCGTGAAGGACGCCGACAACAGAAGGAAGGCCACGAAAATGATGGTGACGGTCATCGCGCTGTGCCGGTTTGAACGTGATCCGCGTTCGGCTCATTTCTGGCGATCAGCCGCCGGCCGCCGCGCGCCAGGCGCCGCGCCAGCATCCATCCGCGCAGCTCGCCGATCAGCTTTATCGGAATCGCCCACGGATGCATGAGGTGATAGCGCGTGACGACGTTCCGCCGCAGGCGGCGCAGCGCGTACCGAAGAAGCGGCGGACGATGATGGATTGCGAAGTAGTAGTCGCCGGCCGAATGCGCGGGCGACGGACTGCTGCGATGGTCGCCATACGATCGCAATCCGCCGCTGGCCAGTTTGAGATGACGCAGGCCCGCTTCCGGCGAGAACCACACCTTGCCGCCCGCGGCGACGATGCGCAGCGCGAAGTCGGTTTCGAAACGGTAGGCGACGCCGACATAGTTCTCGTCGAAGCCGCCGGCGTCGATGGCGTGTTCGCGTTTGACGGAAAGGTTCCCCGCCATCACGTTCGCCACGAACCGCCCGGTGTCGTGATTGAAGTGAAACTCCAGATCGTCTTCCGGCTGGTCGTAATGCTGAGGCGTTTCGCCCGGCTGCAGGATCTGCCCGACGACGGCCCAGATCGCGCCGTCCGCATGCGCACGCTCGTGCGCGGCGATGAGTCCCGCGGCCGGCTCGACGTCGTCGTCGACGTAGAGCACCACCGGCGTCGTTGCCGCGAGGAGCGCAACATTCATCGCGTGCGGGATCGACGGTTTTTCGAGCTGGATGAGTCGAATGCGTCCCTGGCCGTGCCACTTCGCCAGCGGTTTATTTTCCTCGACGCTCTGATCGACGACGATGATCGCCTCCGGCGGCGGATCGAGTTCGAGCAGCCGGCGAACGGTCTCCGCGACGATCGTCCTGCGGTTGTACGTCGGAATCGCCACCGTGATCATTTCGCGGCACCTCGGCTGACATACGCCAGCGCCGCCTTGACGCCCTCGACACCGCGCGCGAACGTCCACGTGGCGATGATCTCGCGCGATCGCTGCGCCATCCGCGCGCGAAGTTCCGGTTCCGCGATCAGACGCGCCATCGATTGCGACAACGCCTCGGCATCGCCGGCCGGATAGACGAATGCGTTCTCCCCTTCGAGCACGATGTCGCCGATCGAGCCGCAGCGGTCCGTGACGATCACCGGCAGCCCGCACGCCATCGCCTCATTGATGACCGCGCCGCGCGGTTCATACGTCGACGGCAGCACGAAGACATCCGACATCCCGTAGTACTTCGGCAGCTCGCTCTGATTCACGAAGCCGGCGAAATGGATGCCGCCGAGCGCGTGCTTGCGCGCGAATGTCTCCAGCGGTTCGCGCAGGACGCCGTCGCCGAGAAAAAGCACCGCGGCGCGCTCGCGATCGGGAAGCTGCTCGTATGCGCGCAGCAGCGTCATCGGATCTTTGCGTTCGACGAGCTTCGCCGAAAAGACGAAGAGCGTCTGCTCTGGCTGGATGCCGAGTTTCTCGCGCATCGCCTCACGCTCGCCGGGTGCGAACCGGCTCGCTTCTGCGAAACGTTCGTTGTCCACGGCCCACGGCAGGAGGAAGAAGTGGTCGGCATCAGCTCCGTAGTGCCGGTAGTAATCGGCATTCAGCGCGCCGGACACCATGAAGCCGCTCGCGCCTCGGAACAGCATCCGCAGCAGCCGCGCGCGAATCCGGCTGCGCAGGGTCGTCTCCGCCGGCGGGAAGCTGCTGTCGCCGTAAAGGAAAAACGGGCTGCCGGCCCACCAGCATGCGGTGATGCCGATGAGGGCGCTGATCGAGCCCCAGCCGAGCATGAAGATCACCATCTCGTACGACTCGCGCAGCAGCGCCGGAAGCAGGCCGGGATTGATGTGGCGCGACCAGCCGCGGTTGCTGTCGTGTACCAGGTTGCGCAGAAATTTGTGCTGGTAGCCGCTAAGCAGCTCCACATCCCACTTCAACGCCGTTCCCATGTCTGCGTCGCGATACGTTCGCACGCCGGCATCGGAGAGATACAGCACGGTGAGATCGATCTCCGGTTCCGCAGCGAGCAGGCGAAAAAACGGATCCTGATACTGGATCACATGCGACGCGACGATAGCGATGCGGCGGCGTTTCACCTCGCGTCATCTTCGCATAGCGCTCAGGCGGCTCGCGTAGAACGCGGTCAGCTCGCGCGCCACGCGCTCCCACGTGTAGCGCCGCGCCGTGACCGCCGCGGCGGCGCTCATCGCGGCGCCGCGCACGGGATCGCCGGCGATGGCCAGCACGGAATCGGCGACTGCATTCGCGTCGCCGGCCGGTACGAGAACCCCGTTCGTGCCGCTGGTGATCACGTCGTGCATTCCTCCGACGTCGCTCGCGACGACGCAAAGTCCGCGGCTCATCGCCTCCAGAAATGCCTTCCCGAAACCTTCGAAGAACGATGGAAAAAGAAAGATGCCGTGCGCATCGTAGAGATCGCGCAGCGCCTCCTGCGTCATCCACGGAACGACTTCCAGCAACGCATTCGCTTCGCTAGTGAGCAACGCGCGGATGCTCGTCTCGCTGGCGCGGTCGCAGACCCACGTGAAGCGAAGGTCCGCGCCGGCGTGCACGAGCTGGTTCATCGCTGCCGCCGCGATCATCGGTCCCTTCACGAACGCGAATTGCCCCACGTTGAGCACGCGGCGTAGACGCTGCGCGGTGATCGGCGGTGCAGGGTCCTGCAGAAAAAAGTCCGGCGCTGCTTGCGGAATCGTCGCGATTTTTTCACTCGGCACGCCCATGCGCGCGTGAAGAAACGCCGCATCGAGTGAGGACGAGACGACATGCCCATCCGCCTCGTGCGCGATCGCGGTCGCGTGACGGCGCAGGAGCGGCGCCAGCGCGTGCGTCGCCAGTCGTCGTCCAACGTTCCGTTCGTCGCTGCCGAACTTCTTCAGCCACGGCCGCAACGCCTCTTCCACATTCAATTCGAAGCCGTGCGAGCGATGGATGAAAACCGTCCTCGGCGCGATGCGGTGTATGGCCCGAGCGGCGCGGAAGCCATGCGGCTGGTTGACATGAACGACGTCGAACTCCTTCCGCCGCAACGCCGCCACCACCGCTCGCTCATACGCCCGCGGCTGTTCCAGCAGGATGTGGAGATTGCCGTGCTGAATACGCCGGCCGAGGTCGTCGGCCCAGATCGCGTCGACCTCGTGACCGAGCGCGCGCAACGCGTGCACCGTCCGCACCTCGGTGCCTGCCGCCCCGCGGTTTGGGTCGGCCGGTGTGTCGGACATCATGAGCACTCTCAATGGCGAACGCCTCGCGGGATCGAGCCCGGCGAGGACGCTATCATGCGTCGCGCGTCAGGAGGTGGCGATGTCTCACGTGCGAGCGGCCCTCGATTTGTTGCGGAGTCTGACGGCGCATCCGATTCGAAGCGGCCGGCAGATGGGGCGCGTGCCCGACGCATTTCGAGCGGCGCAGTTCTGCGAATCGTGGCCGGCGACATCGGCACCCGCGGCTGTTGACGATTCCGAGCCGAATCCTCTGCGCGCATTTTTCGATGCACGCACCGAGGGGCGCGGAATCTGGAAGTGGCTTCACTACTTCGACATCTACCACTGCCATCTCCAGAAGTTCGCCGGCACCGATGTGCACATCGTGGAGATCGGCGTCTACAGCGGCGGCAGCCTCGATATGTGGCATGACTACTTCGGCGAGCAGGCGCGCGTCACCGGCGTCGACATCGCGCCAGAGTGCCGGTCGTACGAGGATGCGCGGACGAAGATTGCAATCGGCGATCAGGCCGACCGCGCGTTCTGGGCGAAGTTCCGGGACGCCAATCCAGAGGTGGACGTGGTCATCGACGACGGCGGCCATCAGCCGGAGCAGCAGCTCGTGACGCTCGAAGAGATGCTGCCGCATATTCGGCCCGGCGGCGTTTACATCTGCGAGGACGTGCACGGCCGCGGAAGCCACTTCGCGGCGTTTGCGCATGCGCTCGCTGACAATCTCAATGAGTCGCGCCGCGCGCCAGACCCCGCGGGACTGCCGCGATACAAAGCCACGGCCTTTCAATCGGCGATTCAGTCCATCTCGTTTTACCCCTACGTCGTCGTCATCGAGAAGAGCGCCGCGCCGCGCGCCGAATTCACGGCGCCGAAGCACGGAACGGCATGGCAGCCGTTTCTCGATTGAGGAAACGGTACGACGTGTTGGTGCCAGGAATCTTCGTCCACCCGGCGCCGGATTCGCACTGAGCAGGAACGGTTCCGACGAGCACCGTCGCGCCGGCGCGTCGAAGCGCTTCGTAGACGCGTTGCTGCGTGTCCGGAGGCGCGTTCCAGAACGCGTCCACGGAATCCATCGGAACTTCCGCGACGACATGAGCGCGCGCCAGCCGCGGCCAGGAAAGGCCAATCATCGTTCCGATGCCGGCGATGCCGTCGCCGTCACGTAAACCGTTCGCGTGCAGCCCCTCCGCAATCGGCCACTCCAGCGGAAGTGCGGATCGGGCCGGATACTGCTTCATCAACTCCACGATCGTCGCTACGAAGAGCGAGACCACCACGATGGCAGTAGCGCCTCGAAGAATTCGCCAGTCGACATCGACAGTGATGAGCATCGAAATGAATAGCAGGACCATGAATGGGCCGACGTATCGCCCTTCGACATGGAGCAGTCCATAGAGAGCAAGCGTGAGGACCGCCGGGATGCCGATGCGGAGGGCGTCGCCGGGTGGACGCCGGCGGCCGGTGATTACAAGGAGGATGGCCAACGCGGCAAACGCCCATTGCGTCTTGGAGAAGAGGACGTAGTAGGTCTTCGCCGTCTCGACGGATGCTCGGATGTGGCCGCGGAGCTCGAAGTGCGTCCGCATCCCCTCGTTCCAATACGAAGGATCGAACCAGGGCGGGTATGTGGCCTGTATCGGACCGTTGAATTCGAATACCGCCGGCTGTTCAAAAATCCTGCGGGTCGGATGAATCGGTGTTCCGCTTCCCGCGGGTGCGCCGTGCCAATGCGTGTAATACGCGACATCATCGACAAACAGCGCGTACGCCAGTTTTCCGGTGTCGCCGAACGTCAGCCTTCCCTTCTGCCGGGACAATGCACCGATCCATGGCGCAGCAACGCACGCGAACGCGAGGAGCGACAACAATGCCGCGCGTACCGTGCGCCGCGTTGGCAGGCCGCCTAATAGAAACGGAATCGATGCTACGAACATGACGCTCTTCGTCAGAAACGCGAGCGCGCATACGGCGCCTAGCGCCGCTGAAATCAACGGCCGGTCATCGGAAGCTTTCAGCACAAGGAATGCAATCAGCCAGATCAGCGCGGACAACAGTAGATCGGGCGTCACCACCGCGACCGTCACCTGCGTGATCGACGACCACAAAAACAACGCGTAGCCCCAGAGGAGGATCGCCCTTCGCCGTGCCGGAGTCCCCGAGGATCGGGAAGTCAGTTCGCGGATGAACAGCGAGAAGGTAATTAGTCCGATTACGAAGCCGACGTAATTCGCAACATGAACGGCGCGGAATTCCAGCTGCACGGTGGGCCGCAGGAGGAAACGAACCGCTGCAAGCAATGCGGCATACACCGGTCCCCAATATCCATTGACAATGCCGCTGAAATTGCCTACCAGGAAACGATCGGACAAATCGAGGTAGGAAATCCCGTCGGGATTCATGTCACTGCGCGAAAGCCACGCGCTGATCGCGCCGATTACGAGTGACAACGCCACCAGCGCGGAGATCAAACGCTTTTCGCCGGTAACGGCGGCGCGCGGTTGATCCATGTCAGTCATTCGGGGTCCTCATCCGCTGACGCACTGATGCTGCCGTTTCAAGCATCGAATGTGCGGCATCGAGAGCCATAAGAAACGGCCATGGGGGTGGATGCACGCGGCCATTGCGCGGATGCTCGGCCAGAAATCGTTTCCAGTCCTTGTGCCAGATGTCGTCGAACCAGAATCGCCGCGACCCGTGTCTGATGAGCAGATCGAGCGTGGCCAGATCCTGCCAATAGGGCTGGATATCCTCGATGGCCGACATATCGATTCCGCGCGTCTCCCAGCCCTCGAACCACTCCCGCGGCGTCGGCTGCACAGGCCCGAGCGGCTTCAGAACCCGATGCGACCAGTAATAGCGTCGCCGCCAATACGCCGATTTCGTTCCCATCAGATTTTCGAGCACCGCGTACATGCGAATTTTCGCTTTCTGTGCCTCGGGCCGCACCAGTGCATAGTGCAGGAACTTCACACCTTCGAGCACCAGCGTGGGACCTCCGGACGGAGCCGGTAGACGCGGACTGTGAACCCGTTTGGCCTGATGTTCCGTGGTCCCGTCGTCGATGAAGGCGCCGAGAAAATCGAGCGGGCGCCGTTCCGACATCGCCGGCGACAGAAACAGGTTCGGCTTCTCGCAGTAGATGGTGGTGCCTGGTGCGGCCGAGAGCATCCGCTGCCAGTCCGGCGAGTCCATCGAGTCTGCGGTCAGGACTTCGTCAGAGTCGAGCGCCATCAGAATCCGTGGCAGCGGCACGAGCCTGCGGGCGGTGGCGATGAGCATTTCCTGCCGGCTTGCTTCGTCGTAGTCGCTGCTCGAGTTGTCGATGACGACGACCTTCTCGAACTCGCGGCACATCTCGAGGCCGCCGTCGGTCGATCCCTGGTCGGCCACGATGATCAGATCCGCGAAGACGCTTGTCACCTCGAGGAATCGCCGCAGGATCCAGGCGTCACTCTTCAGCGGCGTGAGGACGACGATGGACGGACGGTCGCTCATCGCACCTTCACGATTTCGTCTTCGCCGTGGTGGTACCGAACGGCATCGAGCGGCGACGTTGCCTCGTTGAACGCTTCGCGCGCCTCGGCGCCATGGAGCTCGATGATGAACATCCCGACCCGCCGCACCCACTCTGGCCTCAGCGCGAAGACTTCCGTCTCCGCCCCTTCGATGTCGATCTTCAATACGTCGACGCGCGGCATGTCATAGCGGGACAGAACCGAAGCCATGTTGAAAGCGGGCACCGTCTCCACCGCGGCATCCGGACTGTATTGATAGGAATCGACGCGATCGTCGGGATTGGAGAGGCCGAGGGTCGTGTCGTCGCTCCAGAGCGCGGCGTGCAGCGGGATGACCTGCGGGTAGTGCTTCGTATTCTGCTCGAGCAGCCGGAAATTTTCGCTCTGCGGCTCGATGGCGACGACCTTTGCATCGGGAAATCTTGTGGCGAAGTAAACGGCGGAGAGGCCGATGTTTGCCCCTGCGTCGATCACGGTTTTCACGCCTGCCGGGTAGTCGAGATCGTAATCATTCCAGACGAAAATCTTCTCGAACGTGCTGGCGTCGGCGGTGCCGCAGCGCACCGACACCGGATGCGGAAGCCCCGGAACCTCGATGTCCTGCAAGCCGTTTTTCTTCGACCAGATGCGGCGATGCGTGGCCATCGCGCCGGCTACGCCGAAGCGGCGCACGTAGTGGATGCACCGGTCCACGCGGTACTTGATTCCAAGCTTCCGATGGATGGCCCGAAGCACGTCCAGCATCGCGGCCTAGAGTACCAGCGACTGGAAGTAGCGAATCCACGCACGAATCGATAGCGGCCACGCGCCGATCGATTGCCGCAGATAGCTGCTCGCGCGGCGGTCGCCATTTCGGCGCAAGGCCTCGCCGACGAAATACAACCCGTTGCCGCGAGCCGACATCGGGCGGCGCGATACGCGCGCGATCGCCGCGGCTCGCGCGAGGATGCCGGCCTCGGACTCCCCGCGTTGCCTCGCGTCCAGCGCGGCGCGGGAGAGTCGTCCAAGCTCTCCCTGCCGCGAACGTGCGCCACCGCTGATGCTGTCCGGCGTGATGCGCGCCGTGTACAAGACTTCGTCGATGCCCTGGAACTTGCCGAGCTCCGCCAGCCGCAGCCAGAGGTCGAAGTCCTGACCGTAGTAGAACGCCGCGCGATATCCGCCCGCGCGTTCGTACGCATCGCGGCGGAACATCACCGATCCGTGATGCGTCGGCCCGTCGGTCAGCGCGCCGGGGATCGACAGATCGAGCACGTGCGCGGGCTGCAGAGCTGCGCCGGTCGGGCGCGTAATCCAGAGCGGCTCGAGCTCCGGTCCCGCGTATTGCGTCGCTGACGAAACGAAAACCACGGTCGCATCCGCATCGAGCGCTTGCTTCTGCAGAGCGAATCGTTGCGGATCGGAGAGGTCGCCGGCGTCGTGCCGGGCGATATAGACGCCGCGCGCCGCGGCGCAGCCGGCGATAAGCGCGCGCGTCAATCCCGCGTTCGCTTGGCGGATGACGCGGACACGCGGATCGCGTGCCGCGTACTTGTCGAGAATCGCTGGCGTCGCGTCGGTCGAACCGTCGTCGACGACGATGCATTCGAAGTCGCGTTCCGTCTGGCCGAGGATGCTGTCGAGCGTCGCTGCGAGCGTTGCGGCGGCGTTGTAGACGCCCATCACGACGGAGAGGGCCGTCATCGCCGGTCGATCCATTCGGCGGCGCGGCCGAGCCGGCGCCATCCGACCACGCGGGCGGCCAGTTGATAGACGCGCAGATCCGCGGAGGGTGAGACGCTGCGCGCGAGCTCGACGAGTTGCCGCGATTCGTCGGGCAGTCCCGCCGCGCCGCACTGCCGCGCGATGTGAAAAAGTTCGCGCGCGAACTGCCGCATTTCGGGCGAGGCCGGATCGAGCCCGGCTCGCCGCGCGTGCCCGAGGACCAGCATGTGCGCGCGGGCGCGATCGCGCATCGTGCCTCGCGACGGCATCACCGGCGCGTGCTCGCGCACCTCACAAACCCAATCGGCGCAGAACACGAGACGGACGCCGCCCGCCGCGATCCGGCAGTCGTACTCCCAGTCCTCCTCGATGCGCAGATCGGTCCACGGTCCGGCCGCGGCGATCAGCCGCGCGCGATACAGCGGCGTCGGCGTGTCCCACCAGCGCATGGTGAGCATGGCCGGGAACATCGTCTCGATCCGCTCGCCGGAGCGCTTCCACGGAAGCGCTTCGACGGCGCCGTCATGATGACGAAAGCGCGTCCAGCCATAGGCGGCGGCGCAATCGGGCGCTGCCTCCAGCGCCGCCACCTGCATCGCGAACTTGTCCGGCAGCAGGACGTCGTCGCTGTCGAGATGCTGGATGTAGTCTCCGCGCGCGGCGAGGCGGCCTGCCTCGCGCGCCAGTCCGGGACCGCCGTTCGCGGTGTGAATGACGCGAACGATTCCGGCGTGCTGCTCGGCCAGCCGGTCCGCGACTTCCGGCGTCTCATCCGACGAACCGTCGTCGACCATGATGATCTCGATCGACCGGTAGGTCTGCGCCAGGACGCTGTCGACCGCATCCAGGACCAAGGCCGGCCGGTTGAAGACCGGAATGATCGTCGTCACCAGCGGAGGCTGCGCCACGGCCCGGCAGCATAGCAACCGGACAGCGCGGTTAGAATCCCAGCCGTGAATTTTCGGCTCACGGCAGGTGTGCTCATCTACGACTGGGTGCCCTTCGCGTTGCGGATGCGCGGATTCGGAGCGCGCAACGGACGTCCGGAGCCGTGGCTGACGATTCGCAATCGAGAGGAAACGATCGGCGTCAACGAGCGCGGCGTCGAATGCCATTGGCGCTTCACGTCCGACCTGCACATCGCGAACGTCTTTCCATCGACCGCGCGGCGTCTGATGCGCCGGTCGCTGGAACGATGGCCGATCGCGATGCGCGACGCGCCGGAAACGAGCGGCGAGCCGAGCGTGTCATTCGTCATCGGCCATCGCGGAACCGAACGCGTGCCGCACCTTCTGGCCACGCTGCGCAGCATCGCCGGACAGAGCCGCGTGCCGATCGAATGCATCGTCGTCGAGCAATCGGCCGTCCCCGAGATCGAGCAGCTCCTGCCGCGCTGGGTGCGCTATCTCCACACGCCGCTGCCGCGGCCCGACCTCCCGTATTGCCGTTCGTGGTCGTTCAACGTGGCCGTTCCGAATGTCCGCAGCGACGTGCTCATCCTGCACGACAACGACATGCTCGTGCCGGAGCACTACGCGTTCGAGGCCTTGCAGCGGATCGAGGAAGGCTTCTCGTTCGTCGATCTGAAGCGCTTCATTTTCTATATGAGCGAGAAAGACACGAGACGTGTCTTCGTCACCGGCATGCCTCCTCGGGGAGTGCCGGCGACGGTCGTGCAGAACCTGATGGGCGGAAGCATCGTGGCCCGGCGCGATGCGTACGATGCCATCGGCGGATTCGATGAGTCGTTCGTCGGATGGGGCGGGGAGGACAACGATTTCTTCGACCGCGCCGCATTCCTCGGCGGCGTGCACCGCTTCGCGTATATGCCCATCCTTCACCTGCACCATCCGCCGCAGCCGGGCAAGCTCTCGCTCAGCACGGGCGCGATCAAGCGGTATCGGGTGATGGAGAACATCGATCCCGGAGAGCGCATCGCGCGGCTTCGTGCGCTGGACCAGGGGCGCATGGAAGGTCCCAATACGGAGAACGCGCCGTAACGCGTACAATCGCGACGGATGCGTGAGGGACACAAGTTCTGGCGTGATACCGCCATCCTCGCGCTGATTGCAGCGGCCGCGCGCCTGATTTTTCTGCGGTTGCTGCCCGCCGGAGCCGAATCCGTCGATCTCCACTCATGGCAGCTCGTCGCCGCCGAATTGCGCGCGGGGCGGAATCCGTATCACACCACGCCCTTTCTGAACTGGCCGCCTCTATGGATGCAGATCATTGCGGCGATCGACAAAGCGTCGCAACTGCTGCGGATTCCGTTCGCGACGCTGCTTCGGCTGTTTCTGATTGCGGCCGACGTGACGGGTGTGGTTGCCGCCCATCGCCTCGCCGTGTTTGCGGAACTGAAAAGGGCGCGAGCCATTGTCCTTTTTGGGCTTGCGCTGAATCCGATTTGCATCCTGCTCGTCTGTCAACACGCGAATTTCGACACGATCGTGGCCTTGGCAATCCTGCTCGCCGTCAGCGCGGTACTGCGATTTGTGCGCTCCGGGAATCCGGTCGATTGGCTTTATGCGGCGCTCGCGATTGGAATCGGAACGCTGGCAAAAACAATTCCGATCATTCTCACTCCGTTGTTATTCGCCAATTGGAGGACGCTGGATCATCGTACGCGTGCTCTCGGCGCGCTCCTGCTCATCGGCCCCGTCGCCCTTGGTCTGAGTGTCGTATTCACGCTCGCTCCGCAGGACATTCTCCAGAAAGTGATTCAGTATCGATCGTTCGGCGGAGTTTTTGGTGTCAGCGGAATCCTCGCCGTAACAGTCAATCCGCAGGCCGCGCGGCTGGTGCGAATCGTGCTGCTGCTCGCGCTCGGTACAATCGTCGTGCTGACAACCCTCCGAACGGCCCGCCAGAACGCGAACGAGCCGCGCTCGCTGATCCTGCTCGGTGCGTTTCTCCTGAGCGGGATAATTCTCCTCGGCCCCGGCTATGGTCCGCAGTACATCGCCTGGTTCCTGCCGCTGCTCGTATTGACGGCCACGTCGTTCGACGTTGCCTGGCGCCGTATTCTCACGCTGTGGGCCGTTATTGCAGTCCTGACATACCTCGCCGAATATCTGCTTTTGCGGTCGCACGGCGCGCTTCTCGTTCACCTTCTCACTCGTCAGAACTTCGCATGGACGATCGACCTCGGGACGCCCGCCGGGTTGACGCTTCTCCGGTTGCCGCTATTTGTGGCGTACTGCGCGCTCTGGGGAAAAGCGGGGGCGCTGCTGCTTACTAGAACCGGAAGTAGATGAAAGGGCTGGAGTCGACGGATCCGAACAGCGCGACGATCAGGACGACAGAGGTAGTGAGGAACGCGCCGCCGACCGTGCCCAGCCCGAAGACAAGCTGACGGCCTGACAGCGGATGTTTCTTCACCTGAATGTCGAACAATCGCTGCATGACGCCGCCGGTTTCACGCGCTCGGTCAATCCACAGCCCAGCGAGATGACCGCCTGCAACCAGAACGAGACCGGCGAGAACGGTGACCGGAATCCAATGGTTGCCACCCGATCCGGGCGAAACGAGCCGTGCGAGCATCGATCGTGTCGTGGCCGCGTCCACGGCGCGAAATGGTACCCAGGCCAGTGCCACGAAGAGGAGCGTCAGGCACTGCCCGGCCAGACGCGGCATGTGAAATCCGAGAGCTCGCCATCCGCGATGAATACAAAGCGCAGCACCGTGCAGAGCGCCCCAGAGAACGAAATTCCAGCCGGCGCCGTGCCAGAGACCGCCGAGAAGCATTGTGAGCAGCAGATTGACGTAAGTTCGCGGCGGTCCTTTGCGATTGCCGCCGAGCGGTATGTAGACATAGTCGCGCAGCCACTGGCTGAGCGTGATGTGCCACCGCTGCCAGAACTCGGAGACATTCCCGGAGAGGTACGGCATTCGAAAGTTTTCCGGAAGGTCGTAGCCAAGCATCCGGGCCGTGCCCAGGGCCATGTCCGAATAGCCGGAGAAATCGCAATAGATCTGCAATGTATAGGCAATCAATCCCGTCCAGGCCATCCCGCAGCTCCACGCGGCCGGGTTCTGGAACACGGCATCCGCGATCGGGCCGACCTGATCCGCGACGAGCAGTTTCTTTCCCAATCCGACCAGGAAAAGAGATCCGCCGTCCCGGAGGCGGGTGCGCGTCGGCCCGATGATGGTATCGAGTTGTGGGAGAAATACCGACGCGCGAACGATCGGTCCTGCGATCAGGTCCGGGAAAAAGGACACGAACATCGCATACTCGATGAGCGTGCGGCAGGGGCGAAGCTCGCGCCGGTACACGTCGATCGTGTAGCTCATCGACTTGAAGGTATAGAAGCTGATTCCCGCGGGAAGAAAGACATGTAGCAGCGGGATCGACCGTCCGTAACTTCCCAGAACGCCATTGAGCGAATGGACGAAGAAATCGGTGTATTTGAAGTAGGCGAGGCAACCGAGATTCGTGACGATGCTGAACACCATCCAAGCGCGCCGCCGGGATTGAATCGGCGTCCGATCGATCCTGGCCGCGGCCAGGAAATCGATTCCGCTGATGAGCAGAAGAAGGCCGAGATACCGGTAATCCCATGCCGCATAAAAAAGACACTATGCCAGGCAGAGCGCTCTTTTGCGCCAGTCATTGGAGCGAATCAGTGAAAGCAACACCAATACTGCGATGAGGAAGCCCGCAAAGCGGAAACTAGAAAAGACCATTCTGTTCCAGTCTCCGGATCTCTTTCGCGAGTTGGCGGGCGACCGCGGCATGGCCGGCGGTGTTCAAGTGGCCGCCGCCAAACCGGCTGTTCGGAAAGCCGTATGGCGCTGTACCGGTCCGCCTGAATTCTTCGAATGATGCGCGGAAATTCACACAACTCATGTGTGTCTCCCGGCAATAGCGGTCAAATCGTATTTCTTCGTTCTCCTCGGGCACATTGAAGAGCGGAAAGAACAGGAACGTCACGCGATTCTTGTACGCCGTCCGCGGCATTGTGAGCTCCCGTTCCACCGGATACGCCGGCGGCGCTGCGGCACGTGCCGTCGATTGGAATCCGGCGCGGAACCACGGCGGTCCTTTTGCTGCGTTTCGTACGATGTCGAGACGTGCGATCGCGTAATTGACAAGCGCCGAGCGTTCACGGATGACGCCGAGCGTCCTTGTAATGCGTCCGTAGTTGTAGGGCGCCGGAACCACAAGAGTCAGGCGATCGCCATCCTGTCGAAAATGAACCTGGTCGGGATGGAGCGCATCGGCCCCCAGATCGTCCGCATTCAACTCGATGACTACCCACGCCGGCTGGATGCGGCGGCGGTAACTGGCCGCCTGCACGAGGTAATCGGCCGGAGAGGAGCCGGCAGCTCCGGCATTCAACAGCCGGATAGGCTTCGAACCGGCAAGCATGGCCTCGGCGACCGCCGCATACGCCTCGTCGTCGTAGACCTGAAACGCATCCGTATACGAATCGCCGATGACGAGTATCTGAGGACAATTCGAGCATCCGTGAGGGGACAGCCGGATGCCGCGAGCGTCGCGGTGACTCACCGCAGATCCTTCACCGATTCGGTGGATGCCTGTCGCGATCTGGACGTGTGTGACCGGATCGACGTCTACCCTTCCGAACAGAAGCAGCCGAAACGCCGCTTCGAAAGTGAGAAGAGAGAGAGCGACGCCGGCGAACGTGGCGAGGATTCCTCGAAAGTGGCCGCGGCCACTCGTGTTTGCCGCGTCCTCGCTCATCGAGCCAAGCATAGCAATGCGTCACCAGTCTTATGCTACTGCGGACGGCGAACGCGATCGCGGATAAACGACTTGACGTCAAGAGCGGCCCCGGCCACGTTGTCGCGAAGGTAACGCCAGCGCCGCCATGCCGTAATGTGGGTGAGCCAGATGACTCGTTGTCCCGCCGGAAGATTGCGAAACAACTCGATCGTCTCCGCCGAGAATTGCGACGGGTGCGAGGCCAGGTCGCGCAGCAGAAAGTCCCACGTCTCGCTTACGTTCAGCGCTTCCGCGTTTGGAACGCCGGGCTCGATGCGCAGCGGCTCGGAGAACGTGATCCGCGACTGCGCCAGAGTCACCGGAAGGGGCAGAGCGAGCGACTGCACGAGGATGCCTATGGCCCGATGATCGGCGTGCCACGAGCAGCCATGGCGGCGATCGAACGTAACGATCCAGTCTGGCGAAAATCGATCGATGGCCGCGCGCAGCTGATCGCGAAGTTGTTTTTTTCCGCCGGCGTCTTTGGCCCAGGCGTGAAGAACATCACGCGGCTCCGAAGCGACGCCGTCGCGCCAGCCGAGGAATTCGAGCTCGGCGCCGAAGAGTTCGGCGGCGGCGCGCATCTCCGCCTCGCGAACGCTGCCGACGTCGCGATTCCGAGGCTGGGGCAGGCGGCAATCGCCCTGCTCGCCGCGCGTGGCAACCAGAAATCCGAGCTTCGCGCCGGCAGTCGTCCGCAAGCGCGCCAGCCACGGAGCGACGAACAGTTCATCGTCCGGATGGGCGCCAATCCACAGAATTCGCATTGGGATGGGCCTCAGTATACGAATGTGCGCGCTCCCGTCACGTATCCTTAACTTGAATGCGCGTACTGATCCTCGGCGCGGGCGGGATGCTCGGGCACAAGGTGTGGGAGGTTTTCCGGGATCGCTTCGACTGCCGCGCCGCCATGCGCACGCGCCTGCCGTTGGCGCTGTTCGACGATGAGCGCGTCATCGACGGATTCGATGCGGCGAACTTCGACGGCGTTAAGAAACTGATCGCGAAGATCGAGCCGGACGTCGTCGTCAACTGCATCGGCGTCGTCAAGCAGCTCGCCGCGGCGCACGATCCGATCGCGTCGATCACGCTCAACTCGCTCTTCCCGCACATCGTCGCGCGCGCGTGCGCCGAAGCGGGAGCGAGGATGATTCACATCTCCACCGATTGCGTCTTCGCCGGAACGTGCGGGCACTATCGCGAGGACGACGTCCCCGACGACGCCGATCTCTACGGCCGCTCCAAGCTCCTCGGCGAAGTCACCGAGGGCGCGCTGACCATCCGCACCTCGATCATCGGCCGCGAGTTACGGACGTCGAACGGCCTCGTCGAATGGTTCCTGTCGAATCGCGGCGGCTCGGTGCGCGGCTTCACGAACGCGATTTTTTCCGGTGTCACGACGGCTATGCTGGCGCGCATTCTTGCCGCGGTCATCGAGCAGCATCCCGGAATGCACGGCCTCTATCACGTGGCGGGCGCGGCGATCAGCAAGTACGATCTCCTCATGATGTTGAATGCAGCCATGGGAGCCGGAGTCATGATCGCGCCGGACGACACGGTCGTCATCGACCGCAGCCTCGACGCAACACTTTTTCAAGCCGTGACCGGACTCCAGCCGCCGGAATGGCTTGAGATGATTGCCGCGCTCGCGGCGGAATCGCCGCAGTACGAGCGCTGGAGAACGGAATGATTCTCGATGGAAAACGGGTGCTGGTCACGGGCGGCACCGGGTCGCTGGGCGGCAAAGTGGTGCGCGCGCTGCTGCGCGGTGACTTGGGCCGGCCTGCCGGCATCACCGTCTTCTCGCGCGACGAAGCGAAGCAGAACGACATGCGCCTGTCGTTTCTCAACCGTCCGGCCGCGACGGATGAAGTGATCTACACGAATTCGCAGCAGATCCTCAGCTTTCGTATCGGCGACGTTCGCGATTACGCCGCCATCCGCGCCGCCATCGAGCACGCCGACGTCGTCATCAACGCCGCCGCGCTCAAGCAGGTGCCGTCGTGCGAGTACTTCCCGGTCGAGGCGGTGCAGACCAACGTCATGGGCGCCGCGAATCTCGTCCGCGCCATCCGCGAAAGCGGCGCGCGCGTCGAGACCGTGGTCGGCATCTCCACCGACAAAGCGTGCAAGCCGGTCAATGTCATGGGCATGACCAAGGCGCTGATGGAGCGCATTTTCGCCGAGGCCAATCTCGAGTGTCCGTCGACGCGGTTCGTCTGCGTCCGCTACGGCAACGTCATCGCCTCGCGCGGCTCGGTCGTCCCGCTCTTCGTCGAACAGATCGCGCACGGCGGGCCGGTCACGATCACGACGGAAGACATGACGCGCTTTCTGTTGTCGCTCGATCGCGCGGTAGAAACGGTGTTCGCCGCCGTGGAGGGTGCGCGTGCCGGCGAGACGTACGTTCCGCGCGTTGCCGCGGCGCGCATCGTCGACGTTGCCTCGACGCTGATCGACGGCCGCGAAATTCGCATCGACGTCACCGGCGTTCGCCCCGGCGAGAAAACGCACGAGATCATGGTCTCCGAGGAGGAGTGCCACCGCACCATCAGCCGCGGCGACTATTACGTCATCCTGCCGATGCTTCCGGAGCTTCGCGGCAAGGAACCGTTCACGCCCGCGCTGACGACCGAATACTCGTCCTCGGCCGTCAACCTCGAAGGCGCCGCATTGCGCGACGCGCTGGCGCCGTTCATGGCGGCCGCGCGATGAAAATCGTCACCTGGCTCGGCACACGTCCCGAGATCATCCGCCTCAGCCGCGTCATCCCGCTCCTTGATGCGCACGCCGAACACACGCTCGTGCACACCGGCCAGAATTACGACGAGAACCTCAGCGACGTCTTCTTTCGCGAGCTCCAAGTGCGCCAACCCGACGTACACCTCGGCATCGAGGCGAGCTCATTCGGCGCGCAGGCCGCGCAGGTGATCGAAAAGTCGTTCGAGTTTTTCTCGCGCACGCGTCCCGACCGCATCGTGATCCTCGGCGATACCAACAGCGGCCTCGCCGCGATCAGCGCCGCGCGCCTTGGCATCCCGGTCTTTCACATGGAGGCCGGCAACCGCTGCTTCGACGATCGAGTCCCCGAGGAGATCAACCGCCGCATCATCGACAACTGCAGCGACGTGCTGATGCCGTACACACATCGCAGCAAGGAGAACCTGCTGCGCGAAGGATTCGAGCGGCAACGCATCGCCGTCACCGGCAATCCGATCTTCGAAGTGCTGAAGTTTTACCGCGAGCGCATCGATGCCTCGGACGTATTACAGCGGCTGTCCGTCGCGCCCAAAGGCTTTTTTCTGGCCACGCTGCATCGCGCCGAAAATGTTGACGAAGAGCAGCGCCTGCGCGGATTCGTGACCGCGCTCGACCGCGTCGCAGCCATCCACGGACTGCCGATGCTCCTCAGCCTCCATCCGCGCACGCTCGATCGCCTGAAGCATTTCAGCATCGACCTCGGCGCGCACATTCGCGTGATGAAGCCGCTCGGCTTCTTTGACTTTGTGCGCCTCGAAACCGAGGCCGCGTGCGTGCTGAGCGACAGCGGAACGGTGCAGGAGGAATGCTGCATCTTCGGCGTCCCGAACGTGACTCTGCGCGACGTCACCGAACGCGCCGAGACGATCGAATGCGGGAGCAACATCCTCACCGGCGGTGACGGCGCCGCGATCGAACGTGGCGTGTCGCTCGCGCTGGCAAAGTCGCCATGGACGCCGCCGGCCGAATACCTCGCGCTGAACGTCTCGCAGACGGTGGCAAAAATCGTATTGGGCTATTCAATCTGATCGTGTCGCCGATGCCGCGCGTCTCCATCATCATCCCGGTCTATAACGGCGCGAATTACATGCGCGAGGCGATCGACAGCGCGCTGGCGCAGACCAGCAGCGACGTCGAAGTCATCGTCGTCAACGACGGCTCGCGCGACACCGGGGCCACCGCGGAGATCGCGCGCTCGTACGGCGATCGCATCCGCTACATCGAGAAGGAAAACGGCGGCGTCTCCTCGGCGCTCAACCGCGGCATCGGCGAAATGCGCGGGCGCTGGTTCTGCTGGCTCAGTCACGACGACCGCCACCTGCCGGGGAAAGTCGCCGCGCAGCTCGCATATCTCGATCGGAATCCGGAGGCCCGCATCGTCGGCTGCAACTTCCAGATGATCGACGAGCGAGGCAACGTCACCGGCGAGTATCGCGAGCAACTCACCATCGTCCGCACGGGGCGTGAGGTGATGAGCTCCTGGGTGAACGGCTGTGCGCTCATGATCGACCGCGCCGTGCTCATCGATGCGGGACTCTTCAACGAATCGAACCGAACGACACAAGACCTGGAGATGTGGCTGCGGCTCGTCGAGCGGAATCCGATCTATCTCATCCCCGACGTTCTCGCGCAGTTTCGCCGCCACCCCGAAGCCGGAAGCCAAACCGAAACGCGCTACCAGCGCGACAAGGACGAGCTGTTCGGCCGAATCCTGGAACGGTACGACGCCACGTACTTCGATCCCGCGGCGACGGCACCGCGCTTACGCGCGGACCTCTACTGGTTCCTCGCGGTCAACGCCATGTCACGCCAATCATGGGGCGGCGCCAGCATGGCAATCGCCCGCGCCTGGCGCGAATGGCCGTCGCCGCGCAATCCTGCATTCAAGGCGCGCGTCCTCGGACCGCGCATGATCGTGCGATGGTGGGCGCTGCTGCGATTCTTCATCCAGACCCCGCGCCGCATCGCGCGGCGCGTGCTGCCGGAGGCTGTGATCAACCGCTTGCGCAGGCGAAAGGAATGACGGTTTCACGCGGAGGGCGCGGAGAGGCGGAGAAAAACCTCAGGAATCGATCCGCTTCGTGCAGAGAATCTGAAACGCATGTTCCGGCCGCGATTCAAAGAATCGCTCCGTCAGAAGCGACAGGCGCTCGGTGAGCCAGAACGGATGGATGCGAGGATTCGCATACGCGCCGCGCAACGGCCGCCAACCGCCGATCCCGGCGATGTCGTAACCGCGAGCGCGCATCTCAGCAACGGTCCAGCCCGAGCGGTGCAACTGATGGGGGTTATCAGGCGTCGCCGGCTGCGCGACGAATCCGTTCGGCGTGAAGACCACCACTTTTTTTCGCGCGATGCGCTCCATTGCATCGAGTAGACGCAGCCCATCTTCCTTCTCAAAGTGCTCGATGACATCGAGTGCCACGACGCAGTCAAACGACCGCGGCGCGAACCTGTTGCCGATGTCCGCGATGTTCATCTGCACGTAGTCGGTATGAATCCCTTCCGACCGGCTTCGCTCGATCGATGGAAGGTGTGAATCGACTCCGGTCGTGTGTGCGATCGATTTCGAGAATGAAAAGATCGGCGACTTTTCACCGCATCCGATATCGAGAAGTGATTCGCAACTGCCGTCCGCGATCGTCTGCTCCAGGACAGCGAAGTATTGTGCGAAGGAGACTCCGAACACGCGCGCATCGACCGCGCGCCAGATCGCTCCCGCCTTTCGCCCCCAGAGAACCGGGTTCGCGTAACGCACAGCGGATTTCAAACGTCACTCCTCGTCCACTCCAGAATCGGGGCGATCTTCCCCTGCCGCTGATCGCGCGCGGCGA
>Ga0233356_1000051_pt1 | contig 41503 bp, 32 predicted proteins | sample GEONSFMMS_FD_180700 | JGI IMG/M metagenome (GOLD analysis project Ga0233356, IMG submission 180700) | Soil microbial communities from Shasta-Trinity National Forest, California, United States - GEON-SFM-MS | ecosystem: Environmental > Terrestrial > Soil > Temperate forest > Bulk soil | place...
CATCTCCCGACGAGCTGCTTTGGTAGACTTCTTCACGGCCAATCTCCTTTCTGTGCCTCGAGCACGTTCACCTTTGCAGCGCACATTCTGCGACTGCGCAGGAGGTTGGCCTTCTCATCTCATCTGGATCGGCGGCGTCCTCGCCGCCGAATGGGAGGCCTTGCACAGGCGTCGTGTTACCAGCACATGTTGAGGGTTTGCCGGGTCGGCGGCGAGACGCCGCCGAGCCAGCCGGCGGGGACGCCAGCGTTCCATTGCGCCCGCTCCGCTCCTGCTATCCTTCGCCCGCTTGGCCGCCCCTTCCTCGCTGCTCCGCTGGTGGCTCCTCATCGTCATCATCGCCCTCTCCATTCACCTCGGCGGATTTCCGTTGCTCGACCCGGACGAAGGGCGCAACGCCGAGGTGGGGCGCGAGATGGCCGCGACGAATGATTACGTGATGCCGCGCCTCGACGGTCTGCCGTACCTCGACAAGCCGATCGTCTATTTCGCAGCGGAGGCCGCGGCGATGGAGGTCCTGGGACCGACGGAGGTCGCCGCGCGGCTACCGGCGTTCCTCTTTACGATCGCAGGCGCGGCGTTCCTGTGGTGGTTCGCAAGACGCGTGTGGGGAAGCGACGAGGCGTTCATCGCCGCGATCGTTTTTCTAGCAACTCCGCTGGCGGTTGCATTCTCGCGAACGGTGATTTTCGACGCCGCACTTGCGCTGTTCATCACGATGGCGACAGCGTTCTTCTACCTCGCCTGCGAGGACGGCGCGCGCAAATGGTCCGCGCTGGCATGGCTCTCGATCGGCCTGGGCGTGATCACGAAAGGACCGGTCGCGATCGCATTGCCGCTGCTGGTCGCCATTCCCTACGCGATCTGGCGCAAGCGCTTTCGCGCGCTCTGGTCGTGGGCCGGACTGGCGCTTTTCATCGCCTCGATCGCGCCGTGGGTGTGGGCGATCTCTCGCGCCATCCCCGATTTTCTGCACTACGTGCTCGTCACCGAAACCGCGCAGCGGCTGACCACGAAGGCGCTCAAGCGCACCGGCCCGCCGTGGTACTTCATCCCGTATCTCCTCGCCGGCGCGCTGCCGTGGTCGATCGTTCTCCTCGGCAGTCCGCGCGCGCTCGATCGCCGCGACCGCTCGACGATTTATCTGCTGCTGTGGATCGCGATCCCGTTCATCTTCTTCTCGATCTCACAGTCGAAGAGGCCGCAGTACATCCTGCCGCTGATGGCGCCGGTGGCATTGCTGGTCGCGCGCATCTGGCGCGATGCGCGGATCGGCGCGCGCGCGGCGGCGATCGTGCTGCTGGTTTTCGGGTTAGCGCTCGTCATCGCGCCGCCATTCCTCCACCTGCGCGCGGAATACGGCGACGCCGCGCGCCTCTCCGCGATGTCGATCGGCATCACGTTCATCCTCGGCGGCGCACTGGCGTTTGTGCGCAATCGCGACGTTATCCTCATCGCGCTCAGCATCCCCATCATCGCCATTCCCCTCGCGGCGAATCCGATGATGCGCGCCATCGGCGCGCGCCGTTCCGAGGCCGCGTTGATGGAGCAACTCCGCCCGATCGTTACGCCGCAAACAGAGATCGTCGGCATCGAAGCGTTCACCGGCTCGATGACGTTCTATCTGCGCCGTCCGATCGTCGTCGTCACGCCGGATGCCGAGGAGTTCACGAGCAACTACCTGATCCGCCACTACGCCAACTTCGCCGGCGGCACATCGATCAAGCCGATGCCCTGGCTCGAGACCGCGCTTGCCGATACGGCCACGGCGCGCATCTTCATCGTTCGCACAAACGACGCCGCGCACCGCGCGCAGCTCACCGCGCACCAGCTACGCGTCATCGTCGGCGACGCCCGGTATGTCGCGTATGCGCGGTGACTTAATCTCGAACCATTCGGTAATTCCGAATGGTTCGCAACGTGACGTTTTTCGGCGGCGTAGCCGCTATAAGAACCGTAGCCCCCAGCTTTTAGCTGGGGGTCTTCAGGTCGCCGCAATCTCGTGAGCCCGCTTAAGCGGGCGAAAGATCACGTCCACAGGTATTTCTCATTAATCGCAATCCCGTGCCGTCGCAGAAGCTCGAGAAACTCATCCTGAAACGACTGCTTCTTGTGATGCTTCTTCTGATCTTCTATGTACCGCGCCACCGCCGCGACCTTCGACTTGCTGACGCTGAACGCGGCGTATCCGCGTTGCCACGCGAATCCCGATTGGTCTGGAAAGGATTGATGGATCCAGTACGTCGAGCTGCCTTTGATCTTGCCGATGGCTTCAGCGACCGCGATCGTCGGAGGTAATTCGGTGAGGAGGTGGACGTGATCCTCGACTCCGTTGACGAGGTATAGCTTCCCGCCGAGTTGTCGAATGATCCCGCCGAAGTAGGGAAAGAGCCGCGCTTCAAGCGCGGCGTCGATGAACGGTCTTCGATTTTTCGTCGAGAAGACGACGTGGCTGAGTAGGTTGCTGTAGCTGTGCGGCATGGCGTGTTCGCCATGCGGAAGTCCCGGCGCGGATCGTACCTCGGAAACCTTTCTCTCGCCCGCTTAAGCGGGCTCACAAGATCGCGCGAGCTGCTGACCCCAGCTAAAAGCTGGGGGCTACGGATCTTACGGCGGCTACGCCGCCGGTGATTCTGATACCGAGCAACGGTTTCCCCATCAGCCGAGCGACGCATCGATGACTGAAAAGCTCGGCGGTGTTCCGAGGGGTGCTCGATCTCGCGTTCGACGGTACGGGCACCCTCAATTCGAACTATCCGGAATTTCCGGATAGTTGCCGCCCGATCCAGCTCGCCCTCTTCGAAAACGTTGACAAGATGCTCGTTTACGGTTCGGACGTCTTTGTCGAACAACTCCGCAATCTGCGCCTGCGTCAGCCAGATCGTTTCATCCTCGAACCGACACTGAATCCTCGTCCGCCCATCTTCAGTCCGATAAAGAACGATGCTTCATTGGGGGGCGTTGGAAGTCATGGGCGTCGAGGCGAAAGTCTCTCACGACGTCAATGGCCGCGTCGCGTTTTGCTCACGTCAGTAAGAGCTCCAGGTCCGCCAACTCCAGCCGGCGTAGAACGCTGTTGTCTTCGGAGATGATCGATTCGGCTAGCTCCTTCTTCTTGGCCTGGAGCTCGAGGATCTTTTCTTCGACCGTATCGCGGGCGATGAGGCGGTAGGCGACGACCGGCTTCTGGCGGCCGATGCGGTGGGCGCGATCGATCGCTTGCGCTTCCACGGCGGGGTTCCACCATGGGTCGAGCAGGAAGATGTAGTCCGCATTCGTGAGGTTCAGTCCGAGGCCGCCCGCTTTGAGGCTGATCAGGAAAAGGGGTGGGCCGGAGGAATCTTGAAATTGCTCAACAAGCGTCTGGCGATTCGTCGTCTTGCCGTCGAGGTAGAGATACGGGATGCGTTCGCGATCGAGCACGCCGCGCACGATGGCGAGGAACGACGTGAACTGCGAGAACACCAGCGCGCGGTGGCCGGAGGCGAGCACGTCGCGCAGCTCGTCCATCAGCAGCTCGACTTTCGCGGACGGCGCATCGGTGTTGCCGTCGATGAGCGCCGGATCGCACGCGGCCTGGCGCAGGCGCAGCAGCGCCTCGAGGATGTGCATGCGCGCCTTGTCGATGCCGCCTTTTTTGATGCGGCCGAGCAGCGCGGCGCGGTAGTGATCGCGCAACTCCTCGTACTGCTTCTTCTGCGTCCCTTCCAGCTCGCAGTAGAGCGTCTGCTCGATGCGTTCCGGCAGTTCGGGTGCGACCTGTTCCTTCGTTCGCCTCAGCAGCAGCGGACGTAGGCCGCGCGCGAGTGCATCGCGGCGTTCGGGCGGCGTGTTCTTCGCGGCGAACGTCCGCGCGAACGATCGCGACGATCCGAGGAGACCTGGGTTGAGGAACTCGAAGAGGCTCCAGAGCTCGCCGAGGTGGTTCTCGATCGGCGTTCCGCTGAGCGCGAGACGATGACGTCCGCGCAGAAGGCGGCTCGCTTTCGCCACCTGGCTGGTCGCGTTCTTGATGGCCTGCGATTCGTCGAGGATCACGTACTCGAATTCGGTCTCGGCTAGCTTCACGATGTCGAGGCGCATCGTCGCGTACGTCGTCAGAACAACGTCGGCGCCCGCGAAGTCGTTCTTTCCGCGCTCGATTCCGTGATGCTCCATCACCCTCAATTGCGGCGCGAAGCGCTTGGCCTCGGCGGCCCAATTGAACAGCAGCGACCGCGGCGCGACGACCAGCGATGGTCCACGATTTCCGCTCGCGCGGACTTCTTCGAGCATCGCCAGCGCCTGCACGGTTTTTCCGAGTCCCATGTCGTCCGCCAGGCAGCCGCCGAGGCCTGTGGTGCGGAGGAATTCGAGCCAGCCCAGGCCCGCGCGCTGGTAGGGGCGCAGCTCGGTCATGAGCGTGGCTGGTTCCTGCCGCGGTTCCGGCGATGCGTCGGCCACGCGCTGCCGCAACTCGGCGAACGCCGTGTCGACCTTGCGCGTATTCGTCTTCAGCAGCGCGTCGATGAGCAGTGCCTGCGATGGACGGAAGCGCACGCCGCTGCCTTCGCGCTTCCCGAGCTCGAGCGCCGGGGCCAGCGATTCCATCCACGACGACGGCATGATTCCGAACGAGCCGTCCGACAATCGCAGCAACGACCGATTGCCCTCCGCTGCGGCGAGCAGCTCCGGCAGATCGACCTCCATGTCGTCGAAGCTGGCGCTGACGTTGAGATCAAACCAGTCGATTCCGCTGGAGATCTCGACGTCGAAATCGTCCGCCACGCGCACCTGCGCGGAGTCGAGCTCGATCGTCCATCCCTCGGCGCTCAACTTCCGGACGATGTCCTCGACCTGCGACTGCCGCACGCGGTAGCCGTCCCAGGTCGAGATCACACCGAGGCCGCCGAGGCGTCCGCGAAAGCCATCTTCGACGGCGCGATTGCGGCGGATCAATTTTCGTCCGAGCGTCGTCTGCATCTCCTCGGAACGGCTGGAGACGCGCCACTCGTCGTACACGAAATCGAGTTGCGCGCTGAGTTCCGAGGTCCACGATTGATTCGCCAGCGAAAGGATCGGACGCGGACGGATATCGACGATCGTCCAGCCGAGCTCCTCCGGCAGTTCGATGTTCGCGATCGGCGCGCGGAGCAGCGCCTGGCGGAAACGATCGGCATCCGCGTGCGGAACCTCGATCGACGGATTGGCGCGAACCGCTTCGAGCCACGAGCCGCGTCCGCCTTCATCGAAACGGCTGGCCCGTTTGCCGGCGATGAGGATTCCGGGGAACGTCTGTTCGACATTCTCCAGCGGCAGCGTTTCGCCATCGCGCTCGATTGTGGCCACGATGCGGTACTTCGATGCCGCGGCATCGTTGACGATCGCAACGCGCAACATCCACGGCGGGCCGTCATCCCAGGCGATCGTCTGAACCTGTTCGTTATCGAGGACGCCGAGCTTGCCGGCGCGCGCCAATCGCTCGACCCACCATTCCACCATCGTGGGAGTGATGGTGACCATCCGCTCGGTGTTGTACGACCATGAATTCGGAGTGAGGAGCGCAAGAGAGTCGCGGTCGAATGCCGACAGCCTTGTCAGCTCGTCGAGACGAACCGATAGCGGTTTCCATTTTCCCCAGTCGCCGTTTTTCTTGTGAACACGCCCGAGAATTTCGAGCGTCAGTGATTGCGCGCGCCGCGATCCCATGACGACATACGCGATTTCCTCGGGGACGCTGCGCGATCCGTTGTCGCGCACTGGCGGTGGCGGAGGCGGAAGCGCGTTGAGGAAGCTCTGCCACGCCGGCGGCTGTTCGCGATGCGGAACGGCGCGCGGGTAGGTGACGGGCGGATCGTCGTCATCGAACTCGTCGTCATCGAACGGATCGTCTCCTTCGTAGTCGCCGAGGAACATCGGCCGTTCCGGCAGCATCTTGCGCGCGCTGGCGGCGCGGATGACGGCCCAGATGTGCTTGCACTCCTCGAGGTTCTCGTGGAACCACGGACACTCGCATTCGGCGGTGAGGTAATCGCCGTCGATCATCAGTTCGACCGAGTAGACGCGGCTGCCCTGCACGTCCGCGCGAATCAGTTGAGGACTGAGCCGCTCGATGCGCCGCACGCGCCCTTGCGCGTAGTACGCATCGCCGCGCGAGAGCGTGCGCGGCGCGACAAACCTGCGAAGCGCATTTTCAGCGAGCACGGCGGGGCAAACGAGAGTGGGGAGGTGGCGATTCCGCTAACGAAGGAAGACCGCGCCCCCGACGGTCGCCATCACGGTCGTTCGATGGTTTGACCGGCCCGCTCCCGCGGTCAGCCGCAATCCGCCGAGGCGCTGCGTTGCCTGCAGCATCGTGCCGGTCGTGTGCGTGGAACCAGAACGGAACGCGCTCCCTCGGAGGCCGAGCTCGAAGGAACGGGTCACGGCGAAATCGACGCCGACGTTGCCGTTGATGCCGCGATTCACGCGGAACTCGGCGTAGCGCCGGCCGTAGACGGCGGTCGATCCGAGGAGGTCCCAGGATCCGCCGATGAGGAACGCGCTCACGGTGTCGAGACTGCTGCCTCGGTATGCAGCGAGCGATTGGCGAAGATGAATGCGGCCGAACGACGCGCCGGCGTTTTCGCTGACCATTGCGCGCGTCCAGGTGCGATTGCCGTGATACGCCTCGCCGGTGGCGGCGACGTCAATGCCGTCGATGCGGTTGGTGAATGGATCCTCGGCGGTAATGAACCGGATGCGCTGAATGACAGAGATCCCGGCATACGGAGAACGCCACGCGTCGCGGAGTGCCGCGGGAGCGTCATTGCTGATGATCTCCTTGCCGACGACGACACCCGGCTCGATGGAGGCGTGCTCGCTCTGCCGGAATCGCAACGCGGCGCGGGCGGTGAGCGCAGCATCGTCGAACTCCAGATCGCGCCTGCGAACGCCGTCGCGATAAATCCGCTTGCTGCTGTGCGCGTCGTACGGCGTGGCGGTGACGTCGAAAATGATGCGGCGGTCGTGGTTGAGGAGACGCTCGCGGCCGAGTGAGAGCGACCAGCCGTTGATTCCACCGCGCCACAACGAACCGTCCGCGGCGACCGAACGAAGCTCGATCGACGGCGCGGCCAAGCCGGTTTCGTACAACACCGCAGCGGTGAGCACCCGCACGTCGTCGGCGCGCGCGGTTGTCACCACCGCAAAAAAACAGAGGAGGGCGATCGCGCGCCTACAGGTCATAGCGCGCCAGCTCCGCGGCGATGCGCCGGCCCTGATAACGCGCCATGGTCATGATCGACAACATCGGATTCGCGCCGCAGGAGGTGGGAAACGAGGACGAGTCGCAGATCACCAGATTGCGAATGGCGCGCGATTCGCCGCGGGAGTTCGTCGTGGTCCGCCGTTCGTCCTCGCCCATCTTCGTCGTCGCCTGCGCGTGCGCAGACGTAAGCAGGGTGCGGTGCGGCTCGAAGCGGAGATCGGAACAGTAGGCTGCCTCGGCGGCCGTGTTGAAGCGTGGGCGCGGGAGCGGTCCGACGCGCTCGCTCGACGGCAGCAGCACGCTGCGCGCGCCTGCCGCGAACATCACCTCCACGGCGCGCTGCGCGGCAAAGCGCAGGCGGACGCGATCGCCGTCGCTCAACTGGTAATGAATCCGCGGCTTGTTGTCGGCCTCGTTCCACTCCACGCGATTGTTGTCGTCGACTTCGTCGAGCAGCATGGCGCCGAATCCGATCAGGCGCGGCAGCTCGCGAAGGACATCGAAGTGCTCCGGCCCGATTCCGGGGATGACCACCGAGCCGTACACCGGCTGGCCGAAAAGCGTTTCGAAGTAGATGCGGTGCGAGCTCGCGTACGCATCGCTGTAAACCGTGCCCGGGATGCCGCGATAGTTCGATATTGCGTGGTCCATGATGCCGATGACCGGCAGACTCGGATGCGTGACGAGCCCGCGGCCGATGCGCCGGTGCGGATCGGGATGATGCGAGCGCTGCAGCAGCGCCGGCGTGGCAACGGCTCCGGCGGCGACGATGATGAGTTTCGCTTCGATCTCGATGCGGCCGACCGGAACGCTGTTCGGCTTCGAGCCGCCGCGCGTACGGCGCACACGCCCGTTGACGGCCACGGCCGTCATCGCGCCGCGCCTTTTTTCGAAGACGATGCGCTCGATGTCGCAGTGATGAATCAACTGCACGCCGCGCGCGATCGCATCCTCCATGTACGTCACCAACGTTCCCTGCTTCGCGCCGTAGGTGCAGCCCTCGCCGCAGAAACCGGAACGTACGCATCCGCGCATGTTCAGCTCGAAGCGTTGCGACGGAATGCCGAGGGCCGTGCAGCCGCGCTCGAGAGCGCGGTTGTTGTCGTTGATCTCTTCGTCCTCGGCGCGATGGACGTTGATGCGCGTGCGCACTTCGTGCAGAGCCGACGGGATGTTCAGGCCGGTCACGCCGTAATCGTTCGCATGCTCGTCGAAGGAGAAGCCGGTCAGGCCGACGTCGCGCCGCCATCCGTTCCAGATCGATTCGATCGGATTGAAGCAGAGCGCGTAGTTGACGGTGGTTCCGCCGCCGACGCACTCTCCGCCGCGCACGGCCATCGCGCCGTCCGCGGTCGTGCGCCGTCCGTCCTCGGCATACAGCACGCGCATGTCCCACTCGCGCTGATCAAATGACTCGCCTCCGAACCAGCCGCCTTTTTCGACGACGATGATCTTCTTCTTCGTCTGCTCCGCCAGCGTTGCGGCGAGCACGCCGCCGGCCGCGCCGGATCCGATGATGAGGACGTCGCAGGCGAAACGGGTCATGATCCGATGGCCGTCCGCTGCACCAGCGGTCCGGCGTAGCCGATGCTCGGCCAGGTGGCGTCCATCGACCAGGTGGTGATCATGACCAGGTTTCGCAGCGATCCGAAGAATTCCCGCTTGACGATCGACGCGCTGTCGCGCCACAAGCCGAGGTAGGTGCGCCGCGCTTCGATCGAAAGATCGCGGAAGCGGGCGTTCGGCTTGATGGTGGCCGCGAACGCGGCGAATGCTGCCGCGTCGGCTGCCGCGATTTCCGCGCCGATCCGGGCGCTGTCACCGCCGCGCGCGGCGAGGTCGCGAACGTTCGACTCCTCCTGCAGGAGTGGACCGGACATCAGCGGGAAGAGACTGATCTCGTCGAAGAATGCGATCGTCCGCTGCAATCCGGCGAACTGAATCTCATCCTCGATCGGAAAGAGTTTCAGGAGACGCTGCTCGACATCATCGAGCGTGATCGGCGGAAAACCCGCCGCGTCGAACGGCAGGACCGCAGCGATGACTCCACGCAGAACCGGCCGATAGGCGCTCCACGACGGATCGACGATGAATGCCTCGGCGGCGCGCGCGCGCCCGGCCACGGCGTTGGAACAGCGCACGAGCGCCGCCAAAAGAAGTGGTGCTGATTGCAGAACGGCGCGCCGGCTGATGTGAGACAAGGTTGGATCATACGTGGGTATCCGCGCCGATGCGGGGCGTGCGCGATTGGTTTTCGTTATGTGACCAATGCAAACCCTTTGAACCACAAAGACACAAAGGACACAAAGAGGATCTCTTCGTGCCCTTTGTGCCTTTGTGGTGAAATCGGTTCTCCGCTACTTCGTAATGCCCAACTTCTGTTCGAGCTCGTCGCGTCGTCCGCGGCTCAGGCTCAGCTCTGTGCCGTTTTTCAGGCGGACGCCGTAGTCACCGCCGGGGTGGCGGAGGAGGGTGTCGATGCGGTCGAGGCGGACGATCGCGGAGCGGTGGATGCGGAAGAAGACTTCGGGATCGAGCCGCTCATCGAGCGTCTGCATCCGCTCGCGGATGGCGAAGACGCGGTCGCCGACGTGCAGCTCCGCGTAGGGACCGTCGGCGGTGATGTAGTCGACCTTGTCCACCGGCACCACGCGCACCTGGCCGCGGCTTTCGACGGAGATCCGTTCCAGGTAATCGTGTTTGGGCATCGGCGGAGTTTCGGTTGGCGGCTCGTGCAGAAGCGAGAGCAGGCGTTTGGTCACTTCCTGCACCTGTTCCAGCTCGATCATCTTGCGTGCGCGGCGGAAGGCCTGCGCGAAGCGCTCGTCGTCGAACGGCTTGACGAGATAGTCGACGGCGGCGCGGTCGAAGGCGTTGAGCGCGAACTTGTCGAAGGCGGTGACGAAGATCGTGGCCGGCATCTTCTCGGCGCCGACATCGTCGACGACTTCGAGTCCGGTCCGGCCGGGCATCTGCACGTCGAGGAAGACGAGGTCGGGATTCAGCGTGCGAATGGCGTCGATCGCCTCCAGTCCTGTTGACGCCGTCCCGACGATGGCGACATTTGCTTCATGCTCCAGCAAATCGGCAATGCGATCGCGCGCCAGCGCTTCGTCGTCAACGATGAGGACGCGGATCGGTTTGTCAGGCATGCGACGCTCGCGTTCGAAGATCGGCGGCCGTGTGATACGGAACGCGCAGGGTCGCCAGCACGCCGCCGCCGGAGGGAGAGGTGAGCGTGAGCGAGGCGGGATCGCCGTAGAGTTGATCGAGGCGCGCCTTTGTGTTGCTTAGGCCAACTCCCTCGCCGGTCGACTCCAAACCGGGGCCATTGTCCCGAACCGTCACTACCAGATCGTCGCCGTCCACCTTCGCATCGATCGCGACCTCGCCGCGGCCGGACGCGCGGCTGGCTCCGTGCTCCAACGCGTTCTCCACGATCGGCTGCAGGATGAGATTCGGGACGAGCGCCTCCATCGATCGATCGTCGGCGTTCACCGTCACGGTCAGCCGTCCCTGAAAACGGATCTCCATGATCTCGATGTAGCGGCGCAGAAACTCCAGCTCGTCGCGGAGCGGAACCTCGTCCGCGCCGCGCGCCTCGATCGTGTGCCGAAGCAGTTCGCTCAGCCGCGCGATCATCTTTCGCACGCCGGACGGATCGCGTTCGACCAGTGCGGAAACGGCGTGCAGCGTGTTGAAAAGAAAATGCGGATTGAGCTGCATCCGCAACGCGTCGAGCCGCGCCGCGGCAAGCTGCGCCTGCAACTCCGAGGCACGCGCTTCGAGTACGACCGCCTCGCGTTGGCGCGTCAGATCGCGAAGATAGAAATTGCGCGCATAGCCGGCGATGAGCACCGCCAGATAAACGATCAGTTGATTGACGAAGCGCAGCCGGAGGATGGCATCCCTCGGCGAGAAGACTCTTGGACGACGCGAGGGAACGCCGGCCAGGATCTCGATCCGTGCGAAATCCATGATCAGGTCGACGGCGATCGCGATCACGATTCCGATCAGCAGCAGGACGGCCACCCGCGCCCATCGCGAGCGTTCGATCGGAAACCGCTGCGTCAGAAGGAAGACGACCGGCGTGATGACCGCCCAGATCCACGACTCGATGTACTCGAGCGCAATCGGTCCGGCCGGTGAGCTGAGCTGGAATCCGAATCCTCGCGGATCGAGCGCGCGATTCACCGCCGACAACGTAGCGATGAACGTCCAGAACGCGAAGATCAGCAACAGCTCACGGCTGCCGATGCGTGCGTAGGTCGGTGATTGCGTCGTGTTCACGGCTGTGCTCGATGCAAGTTTGAGCCCGCGCTGCATGCGCCAATGTGCGCTTCATGACACCGGAGTGCAGTTCATGTCCGATTGGAAAGAGACGGCGCGCGCGGATTGTCTCATCGCACGTCCGTCAGCGATCAAGCTGCGGCAAGGACCCAAAGGAAACCTCATGAAGAAAAAGACGATTTCAGCAGTGGCAGTTCTCGCCCTCGGCGCAACGCTGGCGTTCGCCGGGATGCACGACGGCAAAGAAGGGAAGGGCGGCTGGGAAGGCCATGGCGAAGGCCATCGCGGCGGCTTCAGCGAGATGTACGCGCAGAAGCTGAACCTCACCGATGCCCAGAAGACGCAGATCGCGGACCTCGACAAGAACTTCCGCGAGACCAACAAGGCGCTCTTCGAGGCGTCGCATCAGACCCGCGAACAGTTCAAGGCCGCGAAAACCGTGAATGACACGGCGAAGCTCGATGCGCTCCGTCCGGCGATGGACTCGCAGCACGCGCAGATGAAGCAGCTTCGCGATGCGCAGGACGCGAAGATCAAGACGATCCTCACGCCCGAGCAGCGCGCGCAGTTCGACACGCTGAAGGCCGAGCGCGAAGCGCATCGGTCTCAGCACAAGCAGCAGCAGTAATCCCTCTCTCCTCCTCATACTGCTGCGCGGTACCCACTCCCCGCTCAAAAGGCGGGGAGTTTTTTATCTGGGTTCCATCTGCGTCAGTGCTTGTGAGCGAAGGCACTACTCGAGCAAGTTCCGCAGCTTTTTCGTTTGCGCGCGACGCTTCTTTTCTTCCAGCCGGCGCTGCTTCTGCGATTTCGAGATCCGCGTTGGTTTGCGCGTTTCCTGTTCGGCGATGGCGTCCGACAGCAGCTCTTCCATCCGCGCTAACGCTCGATCGCGATTGGCGAGCTGGCTTCGCTCGGCTTGCGACGTCACGCGCAACACGCCGGCTTTGTTGATGCGTCCTGCCAGGCGCTCGCGGATGCGCGCCTTGCGGTCGTCGGGCAGCGGGAGCGCGTCGACGTCCACTTCGATCGTGACGCGCGTCTCCACCTTGTTCACGTTCTGCCCGCCGGGACCGCCGGCCCGCGAGGTCGCGGCGCGGAGGAGGCTCGCGGGAACGATGATGCCGAGGTCGAGGTCGCGCATGGCTATTGGCAGATGCCGAGCCGCACGCGGCGGATGGCTTCGTTGAGCGGCCGATCGGCAAAAAGCGGATCGACGAGGTTTCTTATCCTGAGATAAAGCTCCGCGGTGCCAGTGCCGAGGAATTGCGCGATTTCGGACGCGCGTCCGGAGACGGCTTGCTCGAACGCGAGGGCCTGCGATTCGGCTGCGTCCAGCGTGTGCGCCTCGGGGACGCCGCGCATCATCGCCACGCGCCATTCGATGGCCTGCGCGGCGACGATCAGTTCGATGGCGATGACGCTCTGCATGTTGCCGAGGATCGTGCGCATCTTCCGCGCGGCGTGCGTCGACATCGACACGTGATCCTCGGCATTCGCGCCGGTGGGGATCGAATCGACCGAGGCCGGATGCGCGAGGACTTTGTTCTCGGAGACGAGCGACGCGGCGGTGTACTGCGTAATCATCAATCCCGAGTTCACACCAGGACGCGTGGTGAGGTTCGGCGGCAGGCCGCGATTGTGATTGCTGTCGAGCAGCATCTGCGTGCGGCGCTCGGAGATGTTGGCCAGCTCGGCCAACGCGATGCTGAGAAAGTCGGCGGCGAGCGCGATCGGCTGTCCGTGAAAATTTCCCGCGGAGTAGGCGAGGCGTTGATCGCCGCGATAGCCCTCTGGCCAGTTGTCGCGGAAGCGGATGTCGAACGGCTCGCCATCGAAGAACAGCGGATTGTCGGTTGCGGCGTTGATCTCGCGCTCGGCCACGTCGCGCGCGTAGCGGATGGCGGCACGCGAGGCGCCGTGAACCTGCGGCGCGCAGCGTAATGAATACGGATCCTGCACCGCGCCGGCGCGCTCGACGAGTTTGCTGCCCTCGATCAGCTCGCGCATCCGCGCGGCGCTGGCGATCTGTCCGGCATGGCCGCGCGCGGCGTGTACCTTCGGATCGAGCGCGCGCGTGCAGCCGCACATCGCTTCAAGCGTCATCGCGGCCGCGGCGTCCGCAAGATCGGCGAGGCGCTCGGCATCCGCGACGCCGAAGGCGAGCATCGATGCGGAGAAGTTAACGCCGTTGACGAGGGCCAAGCCTTCTTTGAATGTCGGTTTGAGTTCGTCTGTGTTGAAGCCGAGGATCGTCGGGAGTTCCGACGCATCGCGAAGATCCTTCGTGCCGGCGATGTAGAAACGTCCGGCGCCGAGGAGTGTGGCGAAGGTGTGCGACAGCGGGCAGAGATCGCCGCTGGCGCCGACGGAGCCGCGCAGCGGGACGAGCGGAATCACGCCGCGGTTGAGCATTGCCTGGACGATGTCGACGAGCTTGCGGCGGACGCCGGAGTGTCCCTGCAGAAACGAGTTGAGGCGCGTAGCCAGGACGGCGCGGACGACGTCGGCGGGGAAGTAGTTCGACAGATCGTCGGGATCGCAGTTTTCGCCGACACCGACGGAGTGCGACAGCAGCAGGTTGCGCTGAAGTTGTTCGAGATCGTCAGGATTGATCGGCTTGTCTTTGAATTCGCCGAAGCCGGTGGTGACGCCGTACTCGGTCGCTGCGGGTTCACCCGCTTCCCACGCGCGGCGGTAGTTTTCGACGACCTGCGCGATGAGCTGTTCGCTGGCGTCAACGCGTTCGTTCGTGGACGGATCGATCTCGACACGCGCGCCTTCGCGCGCGATGCGCACGAGTTGCTCGATCGTGAGGGAGGTGCCGTCGAGAAGGATGGTGTCCATCATTGGCGTCGAGTTCTAAAAGTCGCCGTCGATGTCAGACCTATTGCGCGATGCGATTCCTAACGAAGGCGCGGTCTCGATCTCTGCAAGCAATTCACGAATCCCTTCAACCAATCGCTCCCGCGAAATCGTCGTCTGCCCCGGCCTCTCCGCCAGCCACTTGCTCCGATCGTCGAGCATCGCTGCTTTTGCGCGTCCGGCGGCCATGTTTTTCACCGTCACGATGCCCTGCGCTTTTTCGTTCGAGCCGCAGAGGATGGCCAGTGGGATGTCGTATTGGTCGGCGTACTCGAGCTGCTTGCCGAGGCGCTTGGCGGTGCCGATGTAGAACTCGGTGGGGATGTTCGCGCGGCGCAGCTCCCACGTCATTTGCAGGTAGTCGTCGGTAAGCGCGCGGTCCATGTTTGTGACGAGTACGCGCGCCGTCGCTTTGCGCGTGTCGACGCGGCCGAGGTGCGCGAGCGCGGCGAGGAGGCGATCGACGCCGATCGATGCACCGACGGCCGGAATCCGCTCGCCGAGGAAGCGCATCACCAGATCGTCGTAGCGGCCGCCGCCGAAGATGGAGCCGAACTGCGGCGCGTCGAGCAGGATCGCCTCGAAGACGGGGCCGGTGTAGTAGGCGAGGCCCCGGGCGATGGAGAGATCGAGCGAGACGCGATCGTCGCCGTAGCCGAGGTTGTAAAGATGATTGGAGATTTTTTCGACGACGTCGATCTGCGCGGCGGCGTGATCGAGACCGGCGAAAAGTTCGCGCACGCTGGTGACGACGTCGCGGCGGGAGTCGGATTTGATGTCGAGGAAACGTTTGATGCGATCGACCTGATCGGCGCTCAGACCGACGCCGCGGATCGTGTCGCCCGACTCATCCTTGTAGCCGTTCATCAGCTCGCGCGAGACTTTGTCGAGACCGACTTTGTCGAGTTTGTCGAGAACGCGGAAAACGTCCACGCCCTGCTCCGCGCTGATGCCGGCGAAATCGAGCAGCAGGTTCAGGATTGCGCGGCTGGAGAAGCGGACCAGATAGCGTCCGACATTCAGCGCCGACAGCGTGTCGCACATGCCGGCGATGACTTCGGTATCCGCCACTTCCGACTCGGTGCCGACCGAATCGAGATCGAACTGCGTGAACTCGCGGAAGCGGCCTTTGTCCGGCTTGTCCGCGCGCCAGACGGGCGAGACCTGGTAACGGCGGAAAGGGCGCGGCAGCTCTTTGTACTGCGCGATGACGCGCGCCAGCGGCACGGTCAGATCGAAGCGCAATCCAAGCGCTTCATTCTCCGGATTCGTGACGCGGAAGATCGACGCCTGCGCTTCCTGTCCCGCGCTGCCGGAGAGGACGTCGAGAAACTCGATGGCGGGCGTGCTGAGCGGAACGAACCCGTACAGCTCGTAGACGCGGCGGATCGTATCGATCATCGACTGCCGCGCCAGCATCTGGTCGGGAAGGAGGTCGCGCAGGCCGCGGGAGACACGGGGTTCGACGGTGTTGGTCATTCGGGCGGGGGTCCCATGGTACCGAGGGCCGGGATCGAACCGGCGACCCCCAGATCCACAATCTGGTGCTCTAACCAACTGAGCTACCTCGGCACAGGACGCGGAATGATACTCAGAAACTACGTGAGGCGCGAGTAAGAACAGCGGGTGTCGCGGATGCATTCTGCGCTCCTGTCATTCTGATCGGCAGTAGCTGCATCTATCTGCGTGACGCAGATGTAGCAGATTGAACGCGTGTGCCTTCTGGATGATAGCTACTCCGCCACGAGCAGCAGATCCGCAAAGTATCCGTTGCTGTCGGTCCATCTCCGTTCGACCCGGAAGTTGCCGGCGGCGGCGAGGGCGGCGAGGGTGGCGTCGTCGTACTTGTGCGAGTTCTCGGTGTGGATCGATTCGCCATCCTCGAACGCGATCTCGTATCCGTCGATGAGCACGCGCTGCGCGATTTTGCTGACGAGGTGCATCTCGATCCGTCCCTCGGACGCGTTGTAGAAGGCGCGGTGGGCGAAGGTTCCCAGGTCAAATGTCCCGCCGAGATCGCGATTGATGCGGACGAGCAGGTTGCGATTGAACGCGGCGGTGACGCCGAGGGCGTCGTGGTAGGCGGGCTCGAGGATCGACGGCGATTTGCGAAGGTCAGCACCGAGGAAGAGAGCGTCGCCGGGGGCGAGAGCGGTGCGGAGGTTGGCGAGCATCGAGCCGGCGGCGGAGGGATCGAGGTTGCCGATGCTGGATCCGAGGAAGAGGACGATCGTGCGCGCGTCCGAGGGCGGCAGATACGGACGCAGCAGCGAGGCGGGATCGCGGAAATCGCCGCAGATCGCGGTGATCGAAAGACGATCGTAAGCATTCAGCAGCTCGCGGCTGCTGGAAGCGAGGATGCCTGCATCGACGTCGATCGGAAAGAAATCGAGCGACGGCTGTCGATTCAGGATTGCGTCGATGAGATGCCGCGTCTTGCGCGCGCTGCCGCTGCCCAGCTCGGCGATGCGGACGTTCGGTCCGAACGCGGCTGCGATTTCCGCAGCTTTCGTCCGCAGGATCTCGTCCTCGGCGCGCGTGACGTAGTACTCCGGCAGCTCGCAGATGGCCGAAAACAAGGCCGAACCGAGCGCGTCGTAAAAGTAATGAGGGAGAAGGAACTTCGGCGACGCGGTGAGCCCTCGGCGGACATCCTCGGCGAAGCTGCTGGCGGGGAGGGCGAGGGCGCGATGCAGTACGAAACGCTCGCGCGTCGTACTCGGCGCGTCGACGGCGAGCGTTTGTTCCATCTGCCTGGATTGTAGCGGATGCTGTGCCGGCGTTCGTGGCAGGTTATTTGTAACTGTCGTTGTCGTCGGCAAGGGGTAACGACGATCGATGACCCACAACTCGCGCGTCCTGCTGGTGGACGCCGACGAGCAAGTCCGCGCCTTACTTTCTCGCGCGCTGCTCGACCGTGATGTGTTCTGCGACGCCGCCGGGTCGGCGCGCGACGCGCTCGTGCAGCTTAACGCGCGCCGCTACGCGCTGATGCTGCTGCATCTGGAGATGCCGGGCGTGGAGGGCGTCCTCGACTACATCCACTCGACGCCCGCCAATCGCCGTCCGATGGTGCTGATGACGGCGGACGTTCGCTCGCCGAAGGATGCGGTCGACACGGAGCTCGTGCAGATCATCATCCGCCGCCCGCTGAAAATCGCCGAGGTGGCAGGGATGATCCGCGCGTGTCTAGAGTTCGTACCGGACGACGATCAGCGGACCGTGTAGCCGGACCCGCGCAGGGCCGCGGACGCATCGTCCAAAGCGGCATCGCGGACGAGCACGTAGTCGGTGTCGTGCGTGGAGATGATGAAGAGCGCCACGCCGGCGTCCGCGAGCACGCGCGTGAACGCGGCGGCGACGCCGGTCTGATCGAGCGGCATCGGGCCGGCTAGTTTCAGACAGCGCCAGCCGCGATCGGCGATGACGTCGGGGACGTTACCTTCCTCGCAGACGATCGACAATTCGTCGCTGGTGCGCGTGACCGAAAGGAATGCGCCGCGCGCCCACGCCGGAACGGCGTCATCCGCATGCAGACGAACGATGGCGTAGTGGCCGTCGAGAATCGTGAAGGTGCCCGTCATGACACGCTCATGCGCCGGACTGCGTCGATGAGCTGACGCGGTTCGAACGGCTTCTGAACGACCGTGCTCACTTCGCCGGAGAGCGCGCCGATGAGCGAGTCGGGCGACGCAGTCAGAAGAATGGACCGCTTGAGCACTTGCGGATCGTTCTTGCGCAGGTAGCGGATCACGGTCATCCCGCCCTCGTGCGGCATCATCAGGTCCAGGAGGAGCACGTCATACGTTGCCCGCTCCAGCGCGGCGATTGCCTGGCTGCCTGTGAGGAAGACGTCGACGCGGAACCCTTCGTTGCCGAGGATGCGCGCCACGAGGCGCTGCATCGAAGGATCGTCGTCGAGGAGAAGAACGCGCTTACGGCGCTTGAACAGGGGGCTCATGAGGAAGAACGACGCGACGTGAGTATTCGGACCCGCAACCGGCACGCATCATAACTTCACGATGGATGCCATGTGGCCCAGGCCCTCTTGTCCGCTTCCTAGTTCAGTGTCCGGTGGGCCACAAAAAGTAAAAGTCGCCTCCGCGCTTTTTGCCTTCGAGAATAGTTTCGCGACTCTTGAAACCATTGAAGCCTATGAAGCTCCTACCCCGGAAGATCGGCGTGTGGCCGTCAGAGGCGTAGTGAATTTCCTCTGTCTCAAAGCCCTCCCCGTAAATTACGCGGGTGACGAAAGCCTCTGCCAACAGTAGCCCTGCCGGTGACGTCGTGCGAGCCGATCCGGGTATTTCCGCGCCGATTCCGGGGATGGCCGTGCGTGCACGCGAGCTGAACGTATTACGAAATCCACCATAATCATGCCAGTAGGTGATCACGAGCGCCGCCATAGAGCCGATTTGGCGTTTGCCGACTACGTATTTGAGTGGCAACGAGCCTTTGTAGAAGGGCGGAGCCTGGTAAAAAGTAACTCTATATTCCGCGATGCCATCCGGCTTGAATCGAATTAGCTCCTCATCACTAAGAAGATCACCCTCCGGAACCTGTGGAGGCGCGAACGCGGCAAACAGGAGCATCGCGATTCCGATAGTCGTGCTTCGCATTTTGAATCTCCTCTGTCGAACGAACGGAGGCAGCAGGCGGCGCCGGAGCCAAGAGCTCGAGTTGGGTGGATTGCAGTACCGATTCGCTTCGAGGCATCGCGACGGATTTGGCGGAATAGATATGTCCGTACGAAGCGATCGTCAAGCCTCCAGAAATGATGTGTCGTAGAGACTTGATCGCAAAACCTGAGTAGCCACAGCTCTATGAAGATGGGCTGCTGGATATCGGGTTAGTGAGCGCTTCGGAAAGGGCGAATATCCCGCGCAATTCGAGAGGACGCATCTTCTATTTCGATTGGTTGCGAGTCGCGTGGGTCTCGCGGCTGCTGGCTTGCCGCCTTTTTCGGAATGGTGCGGGGTACCGGATTCGAACCAGTGACCCTCTGCGTGTAAAGCAGACGCTCTACCGCTGAGCTAACCCCGCATGAGGAACGCGAAGAATAACACGCCGCCTATTTGCGGAACCGCTCCGGCACATCTACGTGTCCGGCCACGCGCTTCCAGTCGATCGAGCCGCCGCCTTTGTTGCCGACGTGGAAGTTGCCGCCGACGTCGGAGACTTCGACGTTGCCGGAGCCTTTGTTGCCGATGTGGACGTCGTGCTTGACGTTGCGAATGTCCGCCGAGCCGCTGCCGTCGTTCGAGATCTCCACGCTGCCCGCGCCGTTGACGTCGATGTTGCCGGAGCCGTCGCTGATGTGGACGTTGCCGGAGACGTTGTCGATGTTCATGTTGCCCGATCCGTCGCGCACGGAGAGGTCGCCGATGACGTTGCGGATGACGATGTCGCCGCTGGCGACGTTGTCGATGGTGAGGTCGCCGGAGCCGTCTTCCACGCGCAGCGCGACGTTGTCAGGGACGGTGACGTCGAAGTCGAGTTTGGCGCTGCTGAAGATGCCGCTGTTGTCCGGCGTCTCCGCTTCAACGCGCAATTCGGAGCCGCTGAGCGACAACGTCAGTTTGGTGTCGCTGAGGATGTCGCGGCTGGACGCGCAGGCGGTGCCGCTGGCGCGGACCTCGCCCGCGCCGCGGCGGCCGTTGACGTGGAGGTATCCCGCGCGTCCGATGATCACGATGCGGCTCACGCCCGCCGTCGGCGCCGCAACGTTGCGTTTTTCGGTGAAGGAGCAGTCGCCGAAAATGTCGGCCGAGGCGGTGGCGGCGGTGAGAAGGAGGGCGAGCGTGGTGAGCGTGCGCATGCGGCTACGTACGGCGATCGGCGCGGCGGGTTTCGGAGAGTTTATGAATCGCAGTCCCAGTTGCTGGCCAGGATCAGTTTCGCGTTTGCGCCTTGCAGCTCCAGCAGGGTGTAGGCCGCGTCGCACCAGTCGTCGTCCCAGATCAGCATGGCCACTCGGCGTCCGTTGCCCAGGCGGAAAATCTTTGCTCCCTTCGCTGCCTTTGCTTGCTTCCCTCCGACCTCTTCGCCGGTCAGCCGATGGCGATGGCCGTACCACTTGAGCGTGAACTGCGGATTTTTCGAGTCGCTGTTATCCGTCACGATCTCCGCGACGTCGATGAGCGTGGCCGTACCGCGGACGGCAAACGCAGGGCGCAACGTCTTCGGAAAGGGGGCGCAGGAGTCTCCCTGCGCCCAGGTTGGCCGGAGCAATTTGCCTTGATAACCGTCAGCCGCGAGATAGCCGCGCAACTGTTTGAACGTGACGGTGCGAATTCCCGTCTCATGAAGGACGACGAGCGTCTCCGGGACGGCCATCGGTGCGCTGAACTCGAAGAAGCTGACGCCGCCATGGATCTCCGAGGCATGCGACTCCAACTCCTTCGCGGTCGGGTGGTTCGCGAGACGGCTACCGAGTTTTTGCTTCGCCAACGTCATCCACTGCGCATCGGTGAGCCCAGCGTCGACGCAGACTTCACGGTGCCGTTCGGAGATGACCGCCGGGGTAATGTCCGGGTCTTTCCACTTCGCATCGTCGCCAATGAGAGCGGCCGCCAGGAGCAGGGCAAACGTTAAGGCGATGGTCGATTTCACTCCCTTCCCCAATACAGCGCATTGAAGATCAGCGGGAACGTGGCGTGGGTCTGGCCGCGGTGCTGGGGGCGAAATCCGAGGAGGACGATGCGGCCTTTGCCGTAGGTCATGGCCACGGCGGCGGCTTTGCGGGTCAGCTTGTCCTCGCCGGCGATCCATCCCGAGAGGAGGATGTCGCGCGCGTCGTCCGGATAGGTCGCCAGCACCCAGCGCTGCATTTCGTTGCCGGGCAATGTGGTCTCGAACGCGATCGGGTGATCGATGAAGATCGCCGTCTCCTCGGCCATCCCTGCGGTGACGGGATGATCGTTGCGGACGTGTACGCGCACGAGCGAGCCGGGAACGGAGAAGTCGGGCGACTTCGCGAGCACGTTGCGGACCGGGATGTTGAAGTTCTCGATTACGTAGTCGCAGCCGGCGTTGAAGGCGAGCAGCGTCCCGCCGTTTTCGACGAAGGTCTTCAGCGCCGCGGCGCCTTCTTTTTCGAGCGCGCCGCGATAGTCGGGCGGCAACTCGTCGACGTACTTCATCGCGCCTTCGCCGCCCGCGCGGCGGCCGCTGGCGATTTCGTCCTTCTCGATATCGGGGAGGATGAAGACGTCGAAGTTCTGCAGGCCGGCCTTGACGTCCTGCGGATGGAGCGACTTCGGCGCGAAGCCGTACTGGTCGAGCAGCCAGCGCGTCCACCCTTCGTCGAGCGCGCCGCCCCACGGGTTGTAGATGGCGATGCGCGGCTTGGGTTGCGAGGCGTGCCGCCGCAGGACCTCTTTCGTTTCCGGCTTGATGTTGGTCACTGGCTTGTGCTTCGCCGGCATCGTCGTCTTCTCGACGGTCACGCCCATCGCCAGCGGCAGCGACCAGGTGGCGACGTCGTACGGCCGCAGGATGTCTTTCCCCGCCTGCAGCCTGACCTCGGGATACCGCTGCGGCTCGAGCATCTCGACGAGGAATCGCGAATACGGCTGTGCCATCGGAATCCAGTAGTCGCCGTTGTCCGCCTGCTGGATTTCGACGCCGTGTTCGAGCATCAGCGCGGCCAGGAACTGCGCGGTCGGCCAGTCGTGCTGGTCGTGCGGGATGCGATACGCCTTCGTTCCTCCGAAGGCAACGGCGGCCTTGGCGCGGACGGCCACGTCGCGCAGCAGATCCTCGCGGCGGTCGGCAGCGGTTTCGAGTAGAGCGTCCGAGGCGATGCGCTCGTAATCCATGATGTCGCGCATCCGCCACGTGCCGCCGGCCCACGGATGCGGATGATTCACGGTTGCTTTGTATTCGATCAATCCCTTCTGTCCGCCGTGCAGCTCGCTCGGATCGATGACGATCGGCGACGCGATACGCGCCGATGCGGTTTCGAGGAGCAATCCGGTGATGTTCTTCCACCAGCCGGTGTTGCGCGTGCCGCCGAGCCAATACGCGTCGAACGAGTAACCGTAGATGAGACCGGCTTTCTCCTGCTGCTCGAGCCGGAAGGCCATGTTGGTGCCGACGAGATTTACCTCGCGCCAGATGAGCGGATGCACATCGGGATCGACCGGATCGGCGAACGGCGGGATGAACATGCGCGGCCCGTCGGTGCCCATCTGATGCTCGTCGACCCAGATCTGCGGATACCACTCGTGGTAGACGGCGCGGCTCATAGCCTTCGTCTCCACCTGCGTGAGCATGAACCAGTCGCGATTGTTGTCGTGGCCGACGTAGTGGTGGTACAGCCAGGGCAGCCGCCCGCCGTCGTAGCGCGTGCCGAGAAATTTGCGGTAGTAGTCGGTGATCATATTCTCGCCGTCGGGATTGAGCGAGGGGACGAGCAGGAGGACGACGTTATCGAGTCGGCGTTTGGTCTCGGCGTCGTTTGCAGTCGCCAGCGCGTGCGCCCACTCCATCGCCATCTGGCTCGACGCGATCTCGGACGAGTGGATGTTGCAGGTGACGAGGACGATGGCCTTGCCGTCGCGCGCGAGTTGCGCAATCTGTTCGTCGGTCAATCCCCGAGGATCGGCAAGCCTCCTGGCTGTCTCCCGGATCTTCTCCAGATTCCGTATGTTCCCCTCGGAAGTAATGATCGCCATGATGAAGTCTTCGCCGAGTGTGGTCTTCCCGAGTGTCTCCACGCGCACGCGCGGCGATGCCGCCGCCAGCGCGCGGAAGTACGAGACGATCTGCTTGTAGTCAGCGAGCTTGCGGTCCGCGCCAACGTCGAAGCCGAGGAATTGCGAGGGCGACTGCACGGCGGCGGTGAGGGTGGTGGCGAGGAGGAAGGCGAGCGCGAAAAGCGTGCGTTTCATGCGCCGCGGATTATGACTCTCATCTGCGTGACATCTGCGCCATCTGCGGATAGACGCTTCATCTGCAGATGACGCAGATGGACACAGATGCAATTCGTCGCCCTCTCACGCGGTTCTTCACCGGACCGCGGTAGCTGCGTCCTCGCGGGATTGATTTTGGCTTCCGCCGCTGTTATGGTGTCGCGTTTCAAAGCGGATGATTGCATTTACAAGGGTTAAGTCTTAAGGAGACATGATTTTGCCAACCACCAAAGAGCAGAAAACCGAGCTCATTTCCTCGTATCGCGTCCATGACGTCGATACCGGGTCGCCAGAGGTGCAGATTGCGCTCCTCTCGAACCGAATTACCTATCTGACCGAGCACTTCAAGACCCACGCGAAGGATCATCACAGCCGCCGCGGTCTGCTCAAGATGGTCGGCCGCCGCCGCCGCCTACTCGACTACCTGAAGAAGCAGGACATGGAGCGCTACCGCACCATCATCGACAAACTCGGCATCCGCAAGTAACCAGATCGGGGCGCGAACGCGCCCGCAGCAAACGGGCGCACGCAAGTGCGCCCGAGGTTTTTCTGGCGCGTGGCTCGCACGTGCTACTCCTTCCGGCCGGATCCCATCATCCGGCCACCAGCGGACAAATCAACTGCCTCGAGGTGATGAGTGGCCTCGTCGCACCAAAGGAATCAAATGTACAAGAAGGAATTGCAGATCGGTGGGCGCACGCTCTCGATCGAAACCGGTGCGGTCGCGCGCCAGGCCAACGGCGCCTGCGTCATCCGCTACGGCGACACGGTCGTCCTCGCCACGGCCTGCTACAAAGATGGCGTCGTCCTCGGCGACTTCATGCCGCTCACGGTCGACTACAAGGAGTACACCTACGCCGGCGGCCGCATCCCGGGTGGGTTCTTCAAACGCGAAGGCCGTCCGACCGAAAAAGAAATCCTCACCTGCCGCCTCATCGATCGCCCTCTCCGCCCGTCGTTCACGAAGGGATACCGCCAGGACACGCAGATCATCGGCCTCGTGCTTTCCGCCGACGGTGAGAACGATCCCGACATCCTCGCCATCAACGCCGCATCCACGGCGCTGGTGATTTCCGAAATCCCTTTCCCGAATCCGATCTCCGCGGTGCGCATCGGCTACATCGATGGACAGATCGTCATCAATCCGACGAACGCACAGCGCGACCTCTCCGACCTCGACCTTGTCGTGGCCGGTACGCCCGATGCGATCGTCATGGTCGAAGCGGGCGCCCGCGAAGTCGACGAGAGCGTCGTCCTCGACGCGTTCGAAGCGGCCCACAACGAAATCCGCCGGCTCTGCGCGCTGCAGCTCGAACTGCGCGCCGAAGCCGGCAAGCCGAAGCTCGAAGTCACCTTCACCCCGAAGTTCACCGAGGAGTTGGTGACGGAGCTGATGGGCCAGCATGGCGCAACGCTCAAAGATGCGATGCAGACCAAGGGCAAGCATGAGCGCTCGCACGCGCTCAAGGCGCTCAAGACGCAGATCATCGGCGCGGTTGCGCCGGAAGACACCGAGCGCCTGGCTGCCACGCACGCCGCCTGGGGCGAGATGGAAGTGCAGATCTTCCGCGACCTCATGCTCAAGGAAAAGAAGCGCGTCGACGGCCGCTCGTTCACCGAAATCCGTCCGATCACGATCGAAACGAATGTGCTTCCCCGCACGCACGGCTCCGCCATCTTCACCCGCGGCGAGACGCAAGCGCTCGTCACGGTGACCCTCGGCACGCCGCAGGAAGCGCAGAAAATCGAAGACTTCGAAGGCGAGACCTTCCAGCGCTTCATGCTCCACTACAACTTCCCGCCGTTCTCGGTGGGTGAAGTGAAATTCATGCGCGGCCCGGCCCGCCGCGAGATCGGTCACGGCAACCTTGCCCGCCGTGCGCTCGCCCCGATGTTGCCGCCGCAGGAAGAGTTCGCGTACACGATCCGCATCGTCAGCGACATCCTCGAGTCGAACGGCTCGTCGTCAATGGCCTCAGTTTGTGGGGGCTCACTGGCGATGATGCAGGCCGGCGTCCCGCTCCGCTCCGCGGTTGCCGGCGTGGCGATGGGACTGGTCACCGGCGAACACGCCAGCGAAGTAGCCATCCTCTCCGACATCGCCGGCATGGAAGACCACGAAGGCGACATGGACTTCAAGGTGGCCGGCACGCGCAAGGGCATCACCGCGCTGCAGATGGACATCAAGGTGGCCGGTCTGCCGCGCGAGATTATGGCTCGCGCCCTGGCGCAGGCGAAGGAAGGACGCATTCACATCCTCGACAAGATGGATGCGGCGATCTCCACGCATAGCGCCGAGCTTTCCGAGTACGCGCCGCGCCTCTACACGATCCAGATTCCGAAGGACCGTATCCGCGACGTGATCGGCTCCGGCGGCAAGACCATCCGCTGGATCGTCGAAGAGACCGGCACGAAGATCGACGTCGCGGACGACGGCAAGGTGACCATCGCCTCGAACGACGTGACGTCGGCCAACCGCGCCATCGACATCATCAAAGGTCTCACCGCCTCCGCGGAGATCGGTACGAACTACAAAGGCACCGTCAAGCGCATCGAGCCGTACGGAGCGTTCGTTGAGATCATGCCCGGCCAGGACGGTCTGCTGCATATTTCGGAGATGGCCCACGGCCGCGTCGGTCAGGTGACGGACGTCATGCAGATCGGCGATGAAGTCGAAGTTCAGGTCGTCGGCATCGAGCCGGACAGCGGAAAGATCCGCCTGTCGCGCAAGCCGCTCCTTCCGCCTCCGACCGAGGAGGAAGCCGCAGCCGCAGCCCGCGCCCCGCGCCGCGACGGCCCGGGCGGCGGTGGTAGCGACCGCGGAGGCCGCGGCGGTTTCGGCGGCGACCGCGACCGCGGCCCACGCCGTGACGGCGGTGGTGGCGGACGTGGAGGTTCAGGCGACCGCGGCCCGCGCCGCGATCACGATCGACCCCGCCACTCCTCCGGCCCGCGTCCCCACGAAGGCGACCGCGGCCCCCGCTTCAACAGCGACAGCGGCGCGAGGGAAGCCTCGGACGCCGGCCTGCCGCCGAAAACCGGCGGCGGCGATGAGGGCGGGAACTCGTAGTAATCCGAATTCCTGATGATTGTGAAAACGCCGCCGAAAGGCGGCGTTTTTTTATCGTTGGGCGGCTGACGGACGTGAGTCGTTAGTTCGATCGAATGGCAGCTCGTCTCCCTCAGAGAGTTCAAATAGCTCGACCACCCGAACTGTCCTAAATCGCATCGCGCTGGCCGCTTCGGCGAGCATGACCATCATCCGCCGCGTTGGTTCCATGGTGCCGCGTCGTAGCCGAAGAAGGTGCTGCCGGCTGATGCCTGCCCGCTTGGCGAACGCCGAAGGCTTCACGCCCCACTCCCGCAGAAAGCATTCAAGTCGCGTGGTGGTCGACATGTCGTACATAGCCCCGGCTAATTGAGTATATCCTTAGCCACGGCTATGAAGCAATCCATGCCGCCTCGGAAGAAGGCAGACCGACTTGCCGTCGCGATCGCGTTCGGCAAGCGAGTGCGCGAACTCCGCGAGGCGAAGGAATGGACGCTGGAAGTACTCGCGGAGACCGCGAAGATGAATGAACTTCAGGTCGGCCACATCGAGCGCGGGGCGAGCGACCCGAAGCTCTCAACGATGGTGAAGCTCGCGAAAGCGCTCGGCATCTCAATCAGCGAGTTGCTTCGCGGTTTCAAATGAGTGGGCGAGTTGCTAGGGCAAAGGAGTCGGACGATCTGAGCGCACGACTACATCCCGCCCGCTGCGAATTCGTCGAATGAACCGACATCCAGCGCGTGCGCAACGTGGTACAGGAACTGGACTTCATCCTCCAGACAGGGTTCGACTGCGGAGCGTAGGGGTGGAAGGCTCGCTTATAGACGACGGCAAGCGGCAACTCGTAGTTCAATTCATTTGCTGCTGATTGAAACCGCCGCCTTCGGGCGGCGTTTTGTCAGTTACAATCCGCAACTCGGTCCTTCCGTTTCAATCAGTGAACTTCGCCAGCCTCGCTGGCCGAGGCTCTAATCATGGCCTATCGACGCGCGTTCGTCCCGCTTGCACTCTGTTGTTTCATCGCGTCTCCCCTTTTCGCGATCACCCGTTCGTGGTCCGGAGCGGTAGGCGCGAATTGGTCGAATCCCGCGAACTGGTCTCCGGCCGGCACACCTGCGGCTGTCGATTCGCTCATCTTCCCGGCGGCCGCGCCTAATCAGGTAATGATGAACGACCTGCCGACGGGGACGAATGTCGGCGCGATGACGTTCAACGATAACTACTCGTTATCGGGGAACGGGCTGACGCTGAACGGAGATCTCGCGTTTCTGAGGGACTCAAATGGTTTCGCGAGCGTGTACGTCACGTTCGGTGCAAACCTGAAGATTGGGACGGCGTTGACGATCGGATCCGCCTCGAACACCTATAACGGCACGATCGACGTCAATGGACAGACATTGACCATCGACGAAACCAACACGGTTAACTCAACGGCGGTGTTTTTCGGGCCGCTGCTCGGGAGTGGCACGGTAACGATTAGCGGTTCGGGCGTGTACATCGCAGGAGTCGGAACATTCAGCGGCACGATCAACGGCGCGATGAACATGTCCGGAGCGCTGCCGAATGCGACGGTCAACGGGCGCTTAACGGGAGTCGGCACGGTAGGGAACGCGACGTTGGGGACGTTCTCTCCCGGCGACGAATCGCCGTGGAAAACATTCGGGTATGACATCGCCGCGGGAGTCGTGCACACCAAATCGCTCCTGCTCACCGGTAACACCAGGTTCGACCTCGCGCCGGGTGGAACATCCGATCAAGTGCAGGTGACGGGGACCGTGGGCGTGGGCGGCTCGCTGACTGTCGACTTGCTGAGCGGCGCGCCGGCGTCAGGGCAGAGCTTTACCGTCATCGACAACGACGGAGCGGATCTCGTCACCGGAACATTCACGGGCCTGCCGGAAGGAGCAACGTTCGCGGTCGGCACAGCCACATTCGCCATCTCGTATCACGGCGGGGATGGCAATGACGTCGTCCTGACCGCCCTTTCGGCGCAGAAGGCATGGACGGGCGCCGTAAGCGGCCTCTGGTCGGAACCGCACAACTGGAGTCCTCAAGCCGTACCGAACGCCGGCGAGGTGTTGCTGTTTCCCGCGGGACCAGTCCGACTGACGATGACGAACGATCTGCCGGCCGGGATGACAGTCGGAGCGATGACCTTCAACGATAACTACACACTGTCGGGGAATGGGCTAACGCTGAACGGAGATCTCGCGTTTCGTAGGGACGCAAACAATTTTGCAAACGTGCTGGTCACGTTCAACGCGAACCTGAAGCTTGCCGCGGCGGTGACGTTTGGATCAGCCCCGAACAATTACAACGGCGCGATCGACGTCAATGGACAGACATTGACGATCGACGAGAGCAGCACGGTCAACGACACGGCAAGGCTGAACGGACCGCTGAACGGAAGCGGGACGGTAACGATCAACGGCCCGGGCGTGTACATCGCGGGAGTCGGAACATTCAGCGGGACGATCAACGGCGCGATGAATGTGTCGGGGTCGCTGCCGAATGCGACGGTGAGCGGGCGCTTGACGGGAGTCGGCACGGTCGGGAACGCGACATTGGGAACGTTTTCGCCTGGCGACGAATCGCCGTGGAAGACATTCAGTTATGACGACGCCGCGGGCGTGATGCACACGAAATCGCTTGTGCTCACGAGTGGCGCAAGGTTCGACCTCGCGCCCGGAAACACATCGGATCAGGTGCAGGTGACCGGGACGGTGGCGGTAAGCGGCCCACTGACACTCGACATTCTCAGCGGCGCTCCGGCCGTTGGACAGAGCTTCACCATCATCGACAACGACGGAGCAGATCCGGTCAGCGGCATTTTCACAGGAATGCCCGAACGCACGACGTTCACCCTCGGTGGCCAGGTGACGCGCATCAGCTACCAGGGCGGCGACGGCAATGATGTCGTCCTCGCCGTGCTCGTCGACACCAGCAGCGTATTCATACAAAACGCCAGCGACACGAAAGTAGGCGAGCCATGGACGCTCACCGATACCGTGAGTTGTACTGCGGGTGTGCCCACCGGCCTCGTCTCGTTTTCCGCGGATGGAGTCAGCCTCGGCACTGCCGCAGTGGTGAACGGAGTGGCTTCACTCACGACCGCGCCGTCCAGCATCGGCACGCGCCACGTCACCGCCACCTTCCTCGGCACGGGCATCTTCGCCGACAGCGTCTCGGGCGTCCTGTCGCATGTCGTGTCGCCGGGCCAGACGAATACCGCACTCGCGGCCGATCTTCCGAGCAGCGTGTATGGACAGGCGGTGCACTTTACGGCCACGGTCAGTGCCGTCGCTCCCGCTGCCGGCCAGCCGGACGGAAATGTGACTTTCATCGCCGACGGCAACTCGATCGGCACCGCGCCGGTGATAAGCGGCGTCGCCACGCTGGCAATATCGAACCTCGCCGCCGGCAGCCACTCGATCGCTTCCACGTTCACCGGCAACGGCAACTTCCTCAACTCCGTTTCCAACACGATCGCCTTGGTCACGGCGAAGGGGACGACGAAGACCGACCTCGCTGCCGATCACCAGAGCAGTGTGTATGGACAGGTCGTCCGCTTCACGGCGACGATCAGTGCCGTCGCTCCCGCGGCCGGCCAGCCGGGCGGAAATGTGACGTTCCTGGCCGACGGCAACGCGATCGGTACGGTGCCGGTGGTGAACGGAACCGCGGCCTTTGAAACCGCATTACTGCACGCCGGCTCGAGGTCGATTACAGCGACGTATAGCGGCGACGCGAACTTCAATGTGAGCACTGCGTCTGCCATGCAACAGTCAATTGCCAAGGCCGTGACTCGGGTTGATGCGAGCACGCACAGTGTCCTCATCGGCACCGCGCCTGCCATCAGCGTGTCGGTGAGCGTCCCAGCGCGCGCCGATCTCGTTCCTTCCGGAAATGTCACCGTCAGCGAGGCGGGCACAATCCTCGGGGCTTCGCCTCTCGCGCATGGAGCGGTCAGTTTCACGCTCGCGCCGCGTTCCGCAGGCGATCACACATTGCTCGTCGCCTTCAGCGGTGATGCCGATTTCGAAGCGAGCAGCGCGACGGTGATCCAAACCGTGACACTACCGGCGATCTCCTGCACCGGTACACACGTCCTCGAAGGCAATCACGGCGTCACGACTGCGACGGTCGTGGTCAGTCTCTCGGCGCCAGTGCTGGTCGGAGTTCGGGTTTCTTTCACCACGGAGGCTGGCAACGCGAAGGAAGGAGAGGACTTCGAGAAGGCCAGCGGCGTAGTCGAGTTCGCGCCGGGCGAGGTGACACGCTCCATCGAGATCCACGTCCTCGGCGATACCTTTCCGGAACCGCCGGAAGTGTTTTCGGTTCTGCTCTTCGATGCCGTCAACGCCACGATCGAGAGGCCGTCCGCATCCGTCGTCATTGTCGATGATGACCAGGTGCCGCCAAGACATCGCCCCTCGCGGCCCTGACAACCGTTTGTGGTACACATGCGCCCCTCGGAGGGAGTACGCATGAATCGTCTGCTGCGGCTGCTGTGTGTCGCCGGTTTCCTGATCCCGGTTGCCTATGGGGCAACACCTCCCAAGGTTGCGGCGCCGGCGCTGCCGGATGCGTCGATCCTGAAAGGGATGCAGTGGCGCGAGGTGGGGCCGTATCGCGGCGGGCGGGCGGATGCGGTGGTTGGCATCGCCGATCAGCCGAATGTCTACTACTTCGGATCGACCGGCGGCGGCGTTTGGAAGACGACGGACGCCGGACAGTCGTGGAAGCCGGTGTCGGACGGATTCTTCGGCGGGACGATCGGAGCGGTTGCGGTCGCGCCTTCCGATCCGAGCGTCGTCTACGCGGGGACGGGTGAGGAGACCATTCGCGGCAATGTCTCGCCGGGCGCGGGGATGTGGAAGTCGACCGACGCGGGCAAGAGCTGGAAACACATCGGGCTCGATGACTCGCAGCAGATCGCGCGCATCCGCGTCCATCCGTCCAATCCTGAATTGATCTACGTCGCTGCGCTCGGGCATACCTTCGGACCGAACGACATGCGCGGCGTGTATCGGTCGCGCGACGGCGGCAAGAACTGGGAGCGCGTGCTTTTCGTCAACCGCGACTCCGGGGCCGTCGATCTGAACATGGATCCGTCCAATCCGCGCATTCTCTACGCGTCGACGTGGCGGTTCCGGCGCGGCGCGTATTTTTTCGACAGCGGCGGGGACGGTTCCGCGCTCTGGAAATCGACTGACGGCGGCGATACGTGGAAAGAGTTGTCGCGCAACAAGGGAATGCCCAAAGGGACGCTCGGCATCATCGGCGTCAGCGTTTCGCAGTCGAATCCGCAGAATGTCTACGCCATCGTCGAAGCGAAAGAAGGCGGCGTGTTCCGCTCCCACGACGGCGGCGACACGTGGTCGAAGACGAGCGAGCTGGCCGACCTTCGCCAGCGCGCCTGGTACTACTCGCGGATCTATGCCGATCCGAAGGATGAGGACACGGCCTACGTCGTCAACGTCCGCTTCCACAAGACGAAGGACGGCGGCAAAACGTGGAGCGCCATCAACACGCCGCACGGCGACAACCACGATCTCTGGATCGCTCCCAACGATGCGCAGCGGATGATCGAGGCCAACGACGGCGGCGTGAACGTCACCACCGATGGCGGCGTGAACTGGACCAAGCAGGACAACCAGCCGACCGCGCAGTTCTATCGCGTCTCCGTCGACACCGATTTCCCCTACCGCCTCCTCGGGCCGCAGCAGGACAACACGGCCGTGCGCATCCGCCATCGCAGCGGCGGCGGCGGAATTGGTCCGCGCGACTGGGAGGAAACGGCGGGCGGCGAGAGCGGCTATATCGTGGCCGATCCGAAGAATCCCGATATCGTCTACGGCGGCTCGTACGGCGGCCTGCTGACGATCTACAACCACAAGACCGGCGAGCAGCGCGACGTCAATCCGTGGCCTGACAATCCGATGGGCGCCGGCGCGGCCGACATCAAGCATCGCTTCCAGTGGAACTTCCCGATCTTTTTTTCACCGAACGATCCGAACAAGGTCTACGCGGCGTCGCAGTACCTGATGGAGTCGACGAATGCGGGCCAGAGCTGGAAGGTCATCAGCCCCGATCTGACGCGCAACGACAAGTCGAAGGAAGGGTCGAGCGGCGGTCCGATCACCAAGGACAACACGAGCGTCGAGTACTACGACACGATCTTCTACGGCGCCGAATCGCCGGTCGAAGCGGGCGTGCTGTGGGTCGGCTCGGACGACGGTCTCGTGCACGTTTCCCGCGACGGCGGCGCGCATTGGGACAACGTCACGCCGCCGAAAACGATCATGCCCGAATGGATCATGATCAATGAGATCGACGCCAGTCCGACCGACAAAGGCGCGGCATACGTCGCGGCCACGAACTTCAAGTGGGACGACTTCCATCCGTACCTGTACAAGACGTCCGACTACGGCAAGAGCTGGACGAAGATCGTCGACGGCATTCCGGTCACCGAGTTTACGCGCGTGATCCGCGCCGATCCGAAGAAGCGCGGCCTGCTCTACGCCGGCACAGAGCGCGGCGTTTACGTTTCGTATGACGACGGCGGCCACTGGCAATCGCTCCAGTACAAACTGCCGATCGTTCCAATACACGACCTGCTCGTGCACGACGACGCGCTCATCGCCGCCACGCACGGCCGCGCGTTCTGGATGCTCGACGACCTCGAGCCGCTGCGCCAGCTCACGCCGGACGTCGCCGCGAAACCAGTGCACGTCTTCACGCCGGCCCTGACTTGGCGGACGGCGGGCGGGGGAGGGCGGCCGGGCGGGCTGCAGGGAACGAATCCGCCCAGCGGCGCCATCATTGATTACTACATCCACGATCAAAAGCCGGGCACCAAAGTCTCCATGGCAATCCTAGGCGGCGACGGGAAAGTCATCCGCGAGTACACGGGGACGGTGCAGGCCGAGGCGGCGAAACCGCGCGAGGCGGCTGGGACTGCAACTGTGGCGGCAATACCGGACACCGATCAGCCGAAAGAAGCGATCAAATCCGAAGGCGACGCGGCGGAAGAAGAAGGCGGCGGCGATGAAGGCGGCCGGCGCGGCCGCGACTCGAACAAGCTAACCGACGTTGTCAACGGCCACAATCGCTTCGTCTGGAATCTGCGCACGGCCGAGGCCAAGCGCTTCCCGGGGCTGATCATGTGGAGCGGCGGCACGCTCGGACCGCGCGTCGTGCCGGGGACGTACCAGGCCAAACTCACGGTCGGCGATCAGCCGCCGGCGACGGCGTCATTCGAAATCCGGCAGGACCCGCGCAGCACATCCACCGCTGCCGATCTGAAAGCGCAGTTCGATTTCGTCACCAGCGTGCACGACAAACTCTCCGAGGTGAACGATGCGGTCACGAGGATCCGCGAGGTGCGCAAACAGCTCACCGACGTGAAGAAGCGCGTGGCCGATAACAAGGCCGTCGTCGCCGCCGCGAACGATCTCGACAAGAAGATGACCGCGGTCGAAGAAGCGCTGTACCAGACCAAGAACAAGAGCTCGCAGGATCCGCTGAACTACCCGATCCGTCTCAACGACAAGCTGGCAGGCGTCGGCGACTCCGCGGCAACCGGTCCCTACGCGCCGACCGCGCAGCAGATCGCGGTGCGAGATGCGCTGGTAGTGCAAATCAACATTGAGCTGGCGAAGTTGAAGGCGATCTGGGATACGGATCTGCCGGCGTTCAACAAACTCGCGGCGGGAGTGCCGGTGGTTAAGTAGACATCTGTGTCATCTGCGTCCATCTGCGGATAACGGTTTATCCGCAGATGACGCAGATGTAACGCAGATCAGACTGCGGTCCAGCGTCCGTCGAAGGCACTCGACGCGCGCGCTGCATCGAGGACGCGCTGCTGCGCTAGTCCGTCCTCGAACGTTGCGGCGTTCGCCAGCGCGGTGCGGTCGCCGTCATCGATCGCGCTTTTCAGCGCGCGGCCGAGGAAGTAGGTGCCAGTGCCGAAGGCGCCGCCGGCGGAGTTGCCGCGGCGGTCGGAGCGTTTGCCGGTGGTCGCGGCAGTGAACGGTTCGCCGCGCATCGCTGTCAGTAAGTCTTCGCCGACGAGACGAAGCGCGCCTTCTTCGCCGTGGATCGTGAGCGTGGTCGGCTCGTCGGGGCCGGAGGCGACGGCACTGAACGTCATCGACGCGATGGCGCCGTTGGCGAGGCGTAGCGAGACGTCGGCGAAGTCGTCCGAGGTTACATCGCGCGTGCCGTTTTCGAACGGACGTTCGCCGATGATCGTCCGCAGCGTGGCTTGCACCGCTTCGATCTCCATGCCGAGGAAGCGGAGGGCGTCGACGAAGTGCGAGCCGACGGCGCCCCAGATGCCGCCGCCCTGCTCCGCATCGCTCCACCAGTTCCACGCCCTCGACCGATCCCCTCGGCTTGGACTGGCGTATCGAACTTCGGCGTACCGAATCCCACCGAGCTCACCGATCCGTTCGCGTGCGGCGCGGAACGAGGGGAGGAAGCGCAGCTCATGATCGATCAGCGCGATGCGATCGGGATGCTTGCGTCCCGCGGCGACGAGTTGCTCCGCTTCGTCCGCATTCAGCGCCGTCGGTTTCTCGCACAACACGTGTTTGCCTGCATTGAGCGCGGACGTGGCCATCTCCAGATGTTCCGACGGCGGCGTGACGATCGTGACGAGATCGATGTTCGATGCGATCAGCTTGCGCCAGTCATCGAAGGGCTCGACATCGAGCTCGCCGGCGATCTTGCGCGTGCGCTCGGCGTTGTGACCGGCGATGGCGATGACTTCGAGGCCGGCCTCGCGGAACGCGGGCACCTGCACGCGCGCGCCCCAGCCGGTGCCGATGATTCCTACGCGCGCCATGGCGGCAGTCTAGGTTGCTTCCGCCGCCATCGGCGTGCCGAGTCCGCAGAAAAGCCCGACCATGTCGAGCAACTCGGCGACATGAAACGGCTTCTCGAGAATCACGGCGGGTTTCAGGTCTTCGTCACTCGCATCGAGCTTGTACGCCGAGATGATGATGACCGGCGATTCTCTTCGGTGCCCGCGGAACCAGCGCAGCCACTCGCGCCCGTCCATGCGCGGCATGGCCAGGTCGAGGATGACCAGCAGGATGTCGGGGTTCTGCTCGACGATAGGGATGGCGTCCTGTCCGTCGGAGGCGGTGAGGACCTGGAAGCCGTACGGCAGCAGGAGATCGCGATAGGCGGCGACCAGTGCCGCGTCATCGTCGATGACCAGCAGCTTGCGGAGTTTGAAGGGGGTACGCCGCGCTCGAATGCTCACCTGCGCTCCGTGAATCAAGAAGGTCCGAGATCAACGCGGTGTTGTGCAAGTGGCGTACCGCACGGGACCGTTTTCGGCGTCTCCGTGTCTCCGCGTGAAACAATCCCCTCCGATGCTCGACGTGTCTCTGACCAACATAACGTTCGCAAACTTGCGCGAGATAACAGCAACCTTTCCGAGATCCACGCATACCGCCATCATCGGACTACCCGGCAGTGGAGCGTCGACGCTCCTCAAGATCATCGCCGGAGATATCCGAGCACACGAAGGCGAAGTCCGCATCGGGTCGCGCGATGTCACCGGCCTCAAGCGCGCGCGCCGTCCGCTGCTCTACACGACCTCGGCCATCGATGCGCCATCACGCTGGTCCGTTCGACATCTCCTCGTTGCTGCGGCACGGCAGCGGACGATCGATCGCGAGGACCGGCAACACGAGATCGAGATGGCTGCGACGAAGTGGAACCTGATCCTCGACCGGCGTCTCGATTCGCTGTCATCCACCGAGAGAACGCGCGCGAACCTGGCGCGGATCGAGATTCTCAAACCGGCAATTCTCATCGCGGACCGCATCCTCGAATGCGCGAATCCCTCGGACAACCTCGCCGACGAGTTTTATCGAATGCTGCGCGTGATGGGGACGACGGTCATCACCGCGCCGTCGTCGATTGTCGAGTTGGGGGCGATCGATCGCGTGATCGTGCTCGACGGCGGACGCATCGTGCAGGAAGGGATGCCTTCCGAGGTGTATGGCAATCCGCGCAGCGAAGCGGCGGCGGCGGCGACGGGGGACGTCAGCGTCGTGCCGGTGACCATCCGCGGCAGTGTTGTCGAGTCGATCATCGGCTCGTGGAACATCGATCCGCCGCCGTTTCAGGGAAGTGGGATCGCGCTGATTCGTCCGGACGACTTCTCCGTCGCCGCGCCGGGTGAAGAATCGGATCTCATCTTCAGCGTCGAGGAGGCCAGCTTCTACGGCGGCGCGTGGCACGTGCGCGGAGTGCTCAGCGGCGCGTTCCTGCTGCGCGTGACGATCCCCGGCGACGTCGCGATTCACAAGGGGAGGCTGATGGCGCTGCGATATGACCCTTCACGCTTCCGGTTATTGCCAAAATGAATTTGAACCACAAAGACACAAAGGACACAAAGAAATCCCTTTGTGCTCTTTGTGTCTTTGTGGTGAAACGGGTTTACCGCTGATTCTTGCGCAAACCGTTCGCCCTCGGACGCAACTGCTGCTGTTGCGCGCCGAAGCGGTCGAGCTGGCTGCGCATACGGTCCCATTGCGAGTCGTTGAGTACGGCGCGCATGTCGACCAGCATCATCAGTTCGCGTTCGAAGAGGCGCGTCCGCGCGTCCGACAACCGCTGCGCGTCGCGACGAATGGCCGCGCGGTCGAGCTGCGATTGATCGAGATCTCCTCGCAGATTGATGTTCTGCTTCTCCACCTCGCCGCGCAGGTCGATCAGATCGCTCGACGCCAGGCGGAAGATCGTCTCCAGCTTGTTCTGCTGCTCCTCGGCCAGATTCAGACTCTGCACGATCTCCGGCCGGCGCCACCACTTGCCCGGCGGGAGATTCTGCGCGAACGCGGACGTCGTGAAAACCAGAACGAGTGCTGCGAGCAGAAGACGCTTCACAACGAGCTCCCCCGATTGGAAGTCTTGTTGTCTGGCACCCACGACTCCCACTCCACCACATTGTGGAAGTCCTTCAGTTCATCTGACTGCCACGCATCGTGGATCTCGGACGCAGACGGAGCTGGCGCTTTCTGCGCCGTCACTGGCGCCGTCTTAACGACAGTCACCGGCTGCTGCGCAGGCTTGACTGTTTCGTAGACGACCGCGCCGCCGAGGAAGAACGACAGGATCGCCGCGGCCGCGACGCGGAGCGTGCGGCGTGCGATGGCAGCATGCGACTGCTGCGCATCGATGCGGCGCATGATCTGCAGCCGCTGGCGCGTCCAGAACGTAGCCGGTTTCTCCGTCGAGCACACGGCGGCTTCGCGCAGCTTCCGCTCCAGCCGCTCGTAGCGCGCGGCGCATTCGGGGCAGCTCGCCAGGTGCATCATCACGGGCATCGACTCGCCCGGCTGCGTGTAGTACGTCTCCAGTAAATCTGCTTCGCTAAAGTGCTTCATCGGGAACTCCCTCTCTCTTCGTCACCCACTCCGCAAGTTCTTTGCGCACTTTGTGGATGGCGCGGAACAGATGCGCCCGGACCGTTCCGGAGCGCAACCCGAGGAGCTCTGCAATCTCCTCGAGTGAATGATTCTCATAGTGTCGCAGACGAAAGATGATTTTCTGCTGCGACGACAACGTACGCTCGGCGCGGAGAATGGCCGCGCGAAGCTGGTGGGACATGAATTGCCGTTCGGCGTCGGGCTGCTCGTCGATCGGCTCGATGGCATAGATGCGGTCGTCGCTGTCGGCATCATCGTGGGAAAAGAGGCTGACGAACTTGCGGCGCCGCAGCCAGTCGCGTGAACGGTTGATGGTGATGCGCGTCAGCCAGGTCTCGAGCTCCGAGCGGCCTTGAAATTTGCCGAGGTGCGTGTAGGCCTGAATGAATGTGTCCTGCGTGATCGTGTCGGCCTCGGTTTCATCGCGGGTGATGGCGTAGGCGACGCGATAAATCTTCCGCTGGAACCGTTCGACGAGGATTCCGTAGGCCGCGCCGTCGCCGCCCAGCGTGCGAGCGATGAGCTCCTGGTCGGACGGCGCGGATTCGCTGATCGGATTCACTCGGAATGTCGCCACGGTACCCACGACCCTTTGGACGGCTCTCCGCCGCCCGCGTTTACGCGATTATGATGCCCGCCCCTTGCAAAAGCATCCAAGCACTCTTGTCGTCCACACCGCGATGGCCGCGGTGTCGGTGCTTTTCGCGATCAACTACATCATCTCGAAGATCGGGATGCATGTCTTCAACCCGCTGACCTTCGCGTACTTACGCGTGCTCGCAGCGGCGATCATCCTCAATACCGTGCTGCGCGAACGGAACCCCGCGCCGCTCGAGCCCGGCGACGGATGGCGGCTCTTCGGCTTCTCGATTCTTGGCGTGGTCATCAATCAGACGCTCTTCCTGGCCGGCCTCGCGCTGACGACGGCGCATGCGGCCGCAATCCTCATCACGACGATTCCGATTTTCGCGCTCGCCGCCGCGATCACCCTAGGGCGCGAGAGTCCGACGGCGGCGAAGGTTGGTGGCATCGCGCTGTCTGCCGCCGGCGCCATCGTGCTGGTGGGAGGAGAGGGTTTCAGCGGGACGATGAAGTCGCTCATTGGCGACCTGATGATCGTCGGCAACTCGCTGTCGTATGCGCTCTACCTCGTCTTCTCGAAACCGGCCATGGCGCGGATGTCCGCGCGCCGCGTGATCGCGCGAATGTTCGCGATCGCATCGATCGTGATGCTCCCAATCGCCGCCTGGCCGATGCTGCACGAGCCGTGGCGCGCGATCCCTCCTCAAGCCTGGTGGTCACTCGCATTCGTGATCGCCGGACCGACCATCGCCGCGTACCTGATGAACGCGTGGGCGCTGAAGTACGCGGAGAGCTCCGTCGTCGCCGCGTATACGTACCTGCAGCCGGTCTTCGCGGTCATCCTCGCGGCGATCTTTCTGCAGGAACAGATCCGGCCGATCGCGTTACTCGCCGGGGCGATGATCGTGGCCGGCGTGTATGTCTCCGGAACTCCGCGGCTCCGCGCCTCCGCGTGAAAAGCCTTCTACTCCTCGATCCACGTCCCGTGATACCGAACGGGCGGCGGCACGAGGGACGTCCGCAATCCCCGCACTTCCGGTTTCTGCAGCACGAAGAAGCGCTCGTGGAACAGCGTCGCCAGCGGCGCTTCGCGGATCACCATCTGATTGAGCTGCCCGTAAATCTCCGCGCGCCGATCCTGATCGTTCGTCCGCCGCGCCTCGGTGATCTGCGCGTCGATCTCCGGTCTGTGGAAGTAGAAGCCGCGCACCGAGTGCGCCTCGCTGTGGAAGAAGACGTAGAAGAAATTGTCGGAGTCGGGGAAGTCCGCGTACCAGTTGCCGCAGAAAAACATCCCGTGTCCCGGCTTGGCCAGTGGCTTACGCGCATCGACGGCGGAATGCATCGTCACATTCACGTCGATGCCGATCGCGGCGAGGTCTTCGATGATCAGCGGAAGCTGGCCGGAGTTGTTGAATTCGTCCGTGTCCCACGTCCGGTACTCGACGCGCAATCCTTCGCTGACACTGGCCTGGCGCATCAACGAGCGTGCGCGTTCCGGATCGTGCTCGATGCCGCGGATGTTCGGGTCGTAGCCGAGGAGGCCGGGCGGCAGCAGCGACTTCGCGACGACGCCGAGGCCGGCGAAAACGCGCTCGTTGATCCGGTCGCGGTTGATGGCGTGATTGATCGCCTGCCGCACTTCCACGCGGTTGAACGGCGCCACCGTGCAGTCGTAGCCGAAGTACGACGTGTGCAACTGGATCGTCGTCAGCATGTACGGCGCGATGCGTGGATCGGTGCGGAGATCGCTGACGATCTTCAACGGCACGCCGTGCGCGACGTCCACCTCGCCGCGCAGAAACGCCTCGGCGACATCGCGGAAGCTGCGCAGGTCGAGCCGGAACTCCAGCTCGTCGAGATGTGGGATGCCGGGCACGTAGTAGTCGCGATTGCGCTGCACGCGGACGCGCTCGCCCTCCGTTGCCTCGACGAGGCGGAACGGTCCCGCGCCGACCGGATGCAACCGGAATCGTTCCGGATCGCGCGCTTCCTCGGCCGGAATGATCGCCGCCTCGTGCATCGTCAGCAGCGACAGGAAAAACGCCAACGGTTCATCGAGGATGATGTCGACCGTGTGCTGATCGCGCGCCTGGATGCCGGAAAGCGTGCGCGTGCGTCCCGCAATGACCTCGGCGGCGCCGCGGACTTCGCGCATGATCCAGCTCGACTGCGAATTCAGTTCGGGCAGCAGCAGGCGCACCAGCGAGTCATGAACGTCTTTCGCTTCGAGCGTGCGGCCATTGTGGAAGCGCACGCCGCGGCGAAGGTGAAAGCGATAGACGTGCCCCTGCTCCAGCACTTCCCAGCGCTCGGCTAGACCCGGAATCATCTCCGCGCCTTCGCCATACATGACCAGGTGGGCGTGAATCGTCTTCGACATGTATCCCAGAGCAGCAGCTCCGATGTGGACCGGATCCAGTGTCAGTTGTTGCCATAGCACCGTCGACGTGGTCAGCTTGCCGCCCTCGGACGGTGTCGGCAGCGTGAAGCGGTCCAGCTCCGAATTCAGCAGCGTCGACTCATGCGACAGCGTGTTCGCCATCTGATTCAGGTCGCCGATGGACACGTTCGACTCGCGCGTGGCCTGCTGGATCACGCCCATCGCCTTCACGATCGCGGAGCTTTCGGTGGCCAGCACCGAGGTCGATTCGAGAACGTTCTGCACGAGGCCCATGATGTTTTCCATGGCCCGGCTGATGGCGCGGCTGCCGGTTTCCTGCTCGGACATGGCGCGCTTGAGGTGCTTGGTGTAGTCGCGCACCATCGACGTCTGCTCGCCAACTTTGCGCGCCGTCTGCGACTGCTGCTGCGTGGCGCTGGCGGTCTGCTGCACCATCTTCGTCACTTCTTCGATGGCAGCCGTCGCCGCCGCGCTGCCGCGCGATTGCTCGTCGGTGGCGCGCGCGATCTCGGCGATTGAATTCGTCGACCGCGCGGTCATGTCGAGGATCTTGTCGAGCGTCTGTTCCGCGCGCGCCGTCAGCGCGACGCCATCGAACACGCGATCGCTGCTGATGGTCATCTGCTCGGCGGCGCGGTCGACGGCGCGCTGCACGTTCTGAATCAACGTGCGGATCTCGTCGGTCGATACCGAGGTGCGTTCGGAGAGATCGCGGAT